>Ga0207665_10001049_pt1 | contig 18589 bp, 20 predicted proteins | sample LARL112metaG_FD_184351 | JGI IMG/M metagenome (GOLD analysis project Ga0207665, IMG submission 184351) | Corn, switchgrass and miscanthus rhizosphere microbial communities from Kellogg Biological Station, Michigan, USA - LAR L11-2 metaG... | ecosystem: Host-associated > Plants > Roots >...
GCGAAACGAGCCTGCTCTCCGGGACGATCGGCTACGCTCCGGACCCGGTCGACAACCCAGCTGATGGCAATGTGCTGATCTGCTGTTCCCACCCGGTAGCCGACACGGTCTTGGACATGTGACAGCCTCTGGGTATCGGGAGGTTTCGCCCAAGAACCATTCGGCCACTGTCAATTCCCAAACACGACCTCCATGGTGGACGCGCCTAATGCACGCGCGCAGCATCGCTCTATCGGGTCGAGGGCCGAACGAGGTAACGCTTGAATGCAATGATCGGTTGATTGTTCGCCGGGGCAGCCAACTCGGTCGCGCTACTGCGGCACGATCTCGGGAGGCCTTATCCGTGGGCTTTCATCAGCCAGGACTTCGGCGATGACTTCAGCTGGATGTGTGCGATTGGCGGTGTTGGGTGGCGCGCACACTAGGCATCAGCATGCGCATCGCCGGGCTGGGGGCGGCTTTCTCTTGAGCATTCTCGTCTGGTTCAGCTTGTTCCCGCCGAGCGGCAATCCGGTTATCGGCGAAGAACATATGGCGTTCGCCTTCAGCCTCCTGCTGTTGATGTTCTTGCATACTGGCAATCGATTCGGCTGGGCCGCTGGTTGGAGGCACACACCCGTCGCTGCTGCACTGAACAGTGCGACCACGATCAAACTGCGCCCAACCTTCCGGGCCGGAATTCACAGATTTTGACCGTGGCGTCGTGCCCGAATGCCCGGTACCGTTCGGCGCGTGAAGCAAACCATCACCCAGCTCATCGATGACATTGACGGTGGCAAGGCGGAAGAAACTGTCTTGTTCGCCATCGACGGCACGAACTACGAGATCGATTTGGGCCGGAGAAACGCGGCGAGGCTCCGCGACCTGCTTAACGGCTACACGCCCTATGCCCGAGCGGTTCGAGGCGGCGTCCAGCCGCGCCGTCGCCGACGCCGCCGAGCGGCACCCACCACCACCACTTCATTCGTCGAGGTGGACAACAGGGCGGTGCGGGCCTGGGCGGCATCGAACGGGATCGAGCTCAGTACCCGCGGGCGCATTCCGGCTAGCGTGATCGAGCAATACCGGGCGGCCGGAAACTGATCACGCCGCTCTAGTGTTCGCGAGGGACACTAGCCGCTCGATTACCTGCGAGCGATGATGCGGGCAAGCGCATTCGCCGCGAATTCCACCTCGTCCATCGTGTTGTAAAGGTAGAAGCTGAGCCGGCAGCTGGCCGCAGGGTCGAGCTCGAGGTAATGGTGGGCCAAGGTCGCGCAGTGACAGCCTGCTCTCGATTCGATACCGACTGCATTGAGCGCCGCGGCAATATCGAAAGGGCTCCAACCGGAGATGTTGAACGCGACCAGTGACGCCCGCCGCCCCGCCGACCTTGGACCGTAAATGGTGACGCCCGGCAGGCAGCCGAACCGGTCGAGTGCGTAGCCGACCAACTGCCGGTTATGGCCCGCAATTCTCGTCATAGCGCTCGCGATGTCATCCGCGGCGAGCGCGCGCTCTGCTCCAAAGTACTCAGAGCGGTCAGGGTGTAGCGCGAGGTCAACCAGCAGTCGCAAGGCCTGGGCGGACGCGATCGTGCCGAGGATATTGGGCGTTCCCGCCGCAAACTTCCAGGGCAGGCCGTTGTAGCCGACGCGATCCGGGTACACCTGGCCCTCTGCGATCATGTCGCCCCCGTAGAGGAATGGGAGCGAGTCGTCAAGCAGACGACGCTTCGCGTAGAGGACGCCGACGCCGAATGGCGCCAGCATCTTGTGGAACGAAAAGACCAGGTAGTCGACATCCATCGCCTGGACGTCGACAAATGAGCTCGGTACCAGCTGGGCGCCGTCAATCAGCACTCGCGAACGCCGATCACCGTCCGGCTGCCGATAACCACTCTCAGCAGCGACTCGTCGAACAGAGTCCAGGGGAGTTTTCGTGCCGAGGAAGTTGGACGCCCCGGTACAACACACCAGCTTGGTCCGGTCGTCGACCTGCGCCGCCAGCTGGGCCAGATCGAGTTCGCCTGTGTCGGGATCGAACGGAACGAGCCGGCACTGCACCCGGATCCCGAACTTGGGGAGGATTTCCTGGCATAACCCATGCCAGGGCACGTAGTTCGAGTTGTGCTCCATCATGGTCGTAACCACGTTGTCGCCATCGCGAAACTCGGTCATCAGCGAGTACATGACGGAGTTGAGTGCCTCCGTCGCGTTGCGATATACCGCTACGCTTTCTCGGCTGGGAGCATTGATGAATTGGGCAATCGTGTCGAACGACGCTTCGAATTGCGTGGTCATCGCCTGCGATGCGTCGGACTGCCCACGATGTACGTTCTCGTAACCCGGCGCGAGGTCTTGATACAGCTGCACCAGCTCCCGTGGTGGCTGCGTGCTCGCCGCATTGTTCGTGACGATCCGGCCCCGCTCCGGAAAGAAGAAATGCGACCGTATCGCCTCGACATCGAGAGGCGTCACCCTGACGTCGCTGGCCTGCGGCAGACTGACCAGGTGGCTCCATTCGGCCGTATCCTCGGCCACGTCGACTCCAACCATCGGACATCTCCGTTGAACGGATCGATATGTGCTCGGAGCTTGCTTTCCACACCGTGATACGCACGGGTCGAGGGAAGCGGTTCCCTCGGCGCACCTCAGCGGTGGAATCGGACGTACCGGCCTTCCACGGCATCGGTGGCCGGGTACGCGACGGCATCCACGACATGCCCAGCCGGATCGAGTAACACCAGATTTCCTCCGTTGTTCCCGAGCTGAGCTCCGGCGCCGTCGAGAGGTACGAGCAGTGAGCCGCCCGGCCCAATCGTCTCTGGGCCGATCACGGTGCAGCGGTGCGTCTTGTCAACGAGCTGCCAACCCACCAACGACGCGATGCTGTTGGCCAGATTTCCGATCACGACAACCTCGTGGCCCACGTCGTCGCCGAGCGGGTTGAGCAACGCGCGCTCGAGGTAGACCGTGTCCGTCGGAGGCGTTGTGCCGTGGATCAGATCCGCGATTGACCGTGACAGCGGTGACGGAGCTCCGGCCGGATCGGTAGGCACTCGCTGGGTTTGAAAGGCAAGGAAGAGGCCGATGTGCCGATCCGGATGCGCGAGGATCAGGCCGCCGTCATGCATCGCCCCGTTGTCGCCGGCGTGTGGCCCCGCGTTGCCCTGGTTGAGGTGAATGTCGTGCACGCCGTGCAGACCATCGGTATTCCCGAAATCGACGTCGATCGGCTTGTGCAGGTTGCGGTCGAACCGTTGCCCGAATGCGTACACCTCGCCGCCGGCATCCTTGCAGTGCTGGAGATACAGCCCGAGCAGATCCTGTAGATCGTCGGCCGACGCGCTGCCCGAGGCGGGCAGGGCGGCCCCCTCGTGCCAGTCGAACAACGGCGCCCGCACGTAGTCCAGGGCACTTCCGGATGACGGGGCGCCGCTACTGAACCCGGTCGGCAAGCTGGCCAGCCCGCTGAGGATGGGGTGACCTTGCAGGGGATCCACCAGCCAGTAGACGACTTCCGCGCCCGTGTCGGACTGCACGTTCACTGCGATACGCCATGGCTGCCTCGTGCGGTCGAGTAACCGGATCTGTAGGTGCGGGGTCGTGTCGCCGTCTTCTCGTACCCATCGGTCGGGACTTCCCCGCAGCACGCCATAGCCATTCATCCGGACCACCTCGTTGGGAAAGGAGGCACGCACAGCCGACCCGATACATGCGAGCCTGCGAGCGAGGTCAGGACCGGCCGAGGCGCTCAAGCCCGGATGACGCACCGGAAGCCGAGGTGGCTTGTGCTACTGCGGACGGCTTGGCCTTGACGCGCCGGCGGTCGATAACGCAGGCAATAGGACGGGGCGCACAGGTGGGAGCCGCCTTTCATCACGTTTCGGTCGTCTTCCTGAAAAGGACGGAGCGGGTCTTGCGGGGCACAGCAGGAGGGCGAGGGCGACGCCTCGCCGAGGCGGCCGCCATGGTCGTCCGTCCACGCCGATGCGGTCCACTCCCAGACGTTTCCCATCATGTCGACCAGACCCCAGTCATTGGCGGGGAATCGACCCACCGGCGTCGTGCGATCCTTGCCGGGCGCTTTGTCGGTCTGCCACGGGAAGTCGCCGTGCCAGGTGTTGGCCATTGGCCGGCCGCGCGGCATGAATTCATCCCCCCAGGCGTAGACAGTCGGCGTGCGGCCACCCCGAGCCGCGTACTCCCATTCGACTTCGGTGGGCAGGTCTTTTCCGGCCCACTGGGCGTAGGCCACGGCGTCCTCGAACGAGACGTGCACGACCGGGTGCAGTTCCTTCCCGCCAATTGAGCTAACCGGCCCCTCCGGTGCCCGCCAGTGCGCGCCCGGTGTCCAGTGCCACCAGCGCCGCCAGTCATCCAACGGCACCGGGCCGGGCGTACGTCTGAAGACCAGCGAACCTGGCACCAGATCGTCGGGATCTGCGTCTGGGAACTCCTCGGCCGGCGGCGCGATCTCGGCGGTAGTGCGGTGGTTGGTGTCCTTCACAAAGCGGCGGAACTCGGCATTGGTCACGGGGTGCTCGTCGATCAGGAATGCCGAGAGGTGTTCCTCGTGAGCGGGACGCTCCTCGGCATAGTGGTCGTCACTGCCCATGACGAAGCTGCCGGCCGGCACTTCGACCATGTTCTTCGGCACGCCAATGACATTAGGCGAAGCGACCGCCCACCCCACCCGGGCCTTGTCTGCTCCGGCGACCGGCCCGCCGAGCGAAGTCGTCGAGCGAGGTGAGCACCTCACTCGACTGCCACAGTCGATTACGGGCGAAGCCGGTGAACTCGGTGAGGATTCCGGCCTCGACGAGTGGCGCGATGGCTCGATGCGCGTTCTGGGGTGCGATCGCCAACTCCGACGCGACCCGGGCGGCGTCGACCACGGGCTGGCGGACCAGCAGATCGGCCAACCGCCAGGCCGCCGCGCCGCGCCGAACCTGAACTTTGCTGTTCCAGCTCGCACGAATTGAGTGGAGCTCGGCGACCAATTGACGACCGTTGACGATCGCGGCGAACGAAGCCTGCGCCATTCTTTCGACGATTGCGGCCGGATCGCCGGCGCGATACGCCGTCAGGGTGTCGAAATAGGCGGACGTGTCGGTGAGCAGTCCGGCCGAGACCGGCACGGTGACGTTTCGGGTCAGCCCATGTGCTCGTAGCATCGCGTGCACCAGCGCCCGGCCGGTCCGGCCATTGCCATCGGGGAAGGGATGGATGGTTTCGAACTGAGCATGGGCGACGGCGGCGTGCGCCAAGGCCGGCATATCCAATCGGCGAATGAAGCCAACCAAGTCAGCCATCAATGACGGCACGTGGTCATGGTGTGGAGGAACGAACGTTGCCCCATGTGGTCCGATCGAATCACCGCCTATCCAGACTTGCTCGTGCCGCCAGGCGCCAGCGATGTCCGGCTCGTGGCGGGCGACCAGGGCCGCGTGCATCGCCAAGATCGCCCTTTGATCGAGTCGGTTCGCCAGCTCGAGCGCCGCATTCATTGCATCAACATTGCCGACGATCTCTGTGGCATTGCGTTTATCGCGGCTGCCCAACTCCGCCAGAGCAATCGCCTTTGCACCGGACGTGAGGTTCTCGATCATCGACGAGGACGCCGACTCCGACCGCAGCAGTACGGACGCGAACGGGGCGACCTCGCGGCCAAGCTCGCTGTCGAAGCGAGCGATCTCCACAGTGGCTTCCTCACTGAGCGCGAGCACATCGGCCGGCAAGCGCAGGGCGCGGTCGGCGATGAGCGGGACCAGACCCGCCCCATAGGCCCCAGAGTGACGGCGACGGACTCCCGCTGACAGCAGTCCGGCTGGGAGTCCGGACGTCCACGGGCGCAGTTCCGAACCGAGGACGGGCCAATCGCCGTTGTCGGCCGGCCGAGTCGGGGAGCTACTTCGGCTATGTGAAGGCATGTCCGAAGTCTAGTATCAAATATCGAATAAGTGATACTAACAAGTTACCAGGCCTTCGGGCCCCGCTCTCTGCGGTTCAGCCGCTCAGTCGACGACACGTCCAAGATCACGACCAGGAAACCGCATGCGTGTGAACCACAAGACGACAGGGCGAGATGACGCTTCTATGTTTGTCAAGCGGCGTTGGTGTTGAGGGTGCGGTAGAGCTCGCGGGCGATGTAGCGCTTGAGGATGCGGCGGATGTCGCGGTCGGTTTTGCCTTCGGCGCGGCGGCGGGTGAGGTAGGCATGGGTGCGGGGGCAGCTGCGCATCCGGGTGAGCGCGATGGTGTGCAGGGCGTGGTTGAGGTGCCGGTCGCCGCCGCGGTTGAGGCGGTGGCGGATGGTTTTGCCGCTGCTGGCGGGGATGGGGTTGACGCCGGCGAGGGCGGCGAAGGCGGCTTCGCTGCGGCAGCGGCCGGGGTGGGACCAGGACACGATGGTTTGCGCGGCGCTGACCGGGCCGACGCCGGGGCGGTCGAGTAGGCCGGGGGCGAGGTCGGTGATGATGGCGGCGAGCTGGTCACGGTTGTGGGTCAGGTCGCGGTGGGCGTCGCGGATGGCCTGGGCGAGCCGGCGGGTCTCGGCGCGGCGGGTGGCCTGTTCGCGGGTTTCGGTGCCGGGTCCGCGGCGGCGGATGAGCCGGTCGAGCCAGTCGTGGGTGACGCGGCCGCGGGATATCGCCCGGTCGGTGTCGTCGCCGGTGAGCAGTAGGGCGCGGAGCTGGTTGATCTGCCGGGTATACGTGTCGGTCAGTTCGGCGCGGGCGGTGAGCAGGATCCGCAGCGCTTCCCGGTCGCCGTCGGCTCGAGGGGTGGGCAGCCGGTCGGTGTGCATGCGCAGCACCGCCAGCACCGCCAGATGCGCGTCGATCGGGTCGGATTTGCCGCGGCCACGGCGGGTTTCTCGTTTCGGCCGCTCGACCTCGACCACGGTCAGCCCGGCGGCACGCAGCGCGCGGGCCAGGCCGATGCCGTAGGAGCGGGTGCCTTCCAGCCCTACCACGATGCGCGGGCCGAGCGCGTGATCGGTGATCCACGCCAGCGCGGCCGCGCCGCCGGCGGCGTCGTTGCCGACCACGATCGAGGCCATCGGCACCCCGCTCGGGGTCGCCATCTCCAACGTATGGGTGTCTTTGTGGGTGTCGCCGCCGATGACGGCGTCCACCACATCTGCAACCATCGGCATTGCGATTGGTCTCCTTCCCGGGAACCGGTCGTGTGGTCGGCACCGGCCTGGGAGGACACACCCGCGGCATATCTGTGAGGAGTCACGCGGGCAACCGCGGACAGGCTTCTGATCAAGCCAGCAGGTGAGCCAGGCCGGTGCTGGCACCCGGCGGGACAAGTCATCAGCAAGGCACGTCGCAACGGCCAGATCTTTGAAGAGTCACCACCGAGCACCAGCCCGAGCCTGACGGCGATCCACCCAGAACCGCCGCACCAACACTCACAGATCTTTGAGTTATCGCAATTGTCCGAGCGACAAGTCCAAGATCACGACCGAGGATCTTGTACTGAGGAAATCGGATATGCGTGAGTCGACGAATGGTCCGCGCGCTCATATCGCCCCCGCCGAACCAGACACTGCCTGCAGCTTGTATCTAACCGCAACTTGACAACGGGCGACGGTATCGGGAAACTCCCCCGAGCAATCGAAATCGGGGGCTTTGGTGTTTCGAGCAATTTCCGCGGCAATTCTGTGCGCGCTTACTCTGATCGTCACGGTCGCCTGCGCTTCACATTCAACATTGACCGCCGCGCCCGTGGCGCCGACGGCTTCAGCGGCGATATCAACCCCGCCTCCGGTATCAAGCGAGAATGCATCGGCATTAGCGGCGGAAAGTCGCGCCGCGCAAAGTCGCGCCGCAGCTAGCAGTTCGTCCGCCAAAGCGGCAGCCGCCCGGGCGGCAGCGGGTCGGGCGGCAGCGGCTCGGGCGGCCGTCGCAAAGGCCGCAGCAGCCAAAGCCGCCGCAGAAAAAGCCGCCGCAGAAAGGGCCGCAGCAGAAAGGGCCGCAGCAGCCGAAGCCGCGGCCGACCGGGCAGCTGCGGCACAGGCTCCGGCCGCGCCGGCCGCCCAAGCGTCCGCGCCCCCGCGGGCCCAGGCTTCATCTCCCGCCGCAGCCGCGTGTACCCCTGGATATAGCCCTTGTATCCCGCCTGGCTCGGACGTCGATTGCGCGGGCGGTTCCGGCAATGGCCCTCGATACGTCCAAGGGCCAATCATTGTTACCGGAAGCGATCCCTATGGACTCGACAGTGACCACGACGGAATCGGGTGTGAGAAGTAGGAGCTAATCAGACCCTGATTCCAGCTCGCAGCATTTCCCAGACCACTTGCGGTCGGGGGCGAAGCCGGGCGCAGATCGTAGACGTGCGGGTCCGGTTATGCGAACGATCCGGTAACGAGTTCGCCTCCGGGCTCGTAGGTACCGATAACCACCCCGGTTGTCGAGATCTTGCTATCGATGAGCTTCAGCCCGGCGGGGATGGTGCCGTCGGCGAATAGACGCTTGCCGGAGCCGATAACGACCGGAAAGACCCAGAGCCGGAACTCGTCGACCAGGTTGTGGCGCAGCAGCGTCTGGATGAGGTTCCCGCTGCCGTGCACCTGTAGTGCCGGCCCGTTGCCATTCTTGAGCGCCGCGACGCCTTCAGCGGCGTCTCCTTCGATCAGGACCGAGGGACCCCAGGCCAGCGTGGGCTGACTCCGCGACGCGACGTACTTGGTGGCGTCATTCAGCGGCTTTCCGCCCGCATCGTCGCTCGCGTTCGGCCAGAAGGCGGCGAAAATGTCGTAGGTCTTGCGGCCGAGAAGGAGATCGAACGGCTTGCTCATGGCCTCGCCCATGACCTCCCCCATCTGGTCGTCCCAGTAGTTCACCGACCAGCCGCCGTACGCGAATCCTCCTTCACCGTCCTCCTCCGGGCCGCCTGGAGCCTGCATGACCCCGTCCAGAGTCACGAAGGTGCTCACGATCAGCTTTCTCATCTCTCGCATGTCCTTTCGATCGGATGGGTACGGGCCGGTCTGGATTAGCCGACGAGCAGCGCATCCATCTGGCCGACTGCCTCCCGCATGCCATCGGTCATGCCCATGCTGTCGAGCCGCTCCATGGCTTCGCGAGTGTCGAACACCGTGCGCAGTTCCATCCGGGTGCCGCCGCCATGCTCAGTGAGCTGCATGGACACCATGGTCGTTGGCATGTCTGGAGCGGGGTTCCCGTCCTGGTCGGCGAATCCGTCCCGGAACTCCAGAGACTTAGGCGGGTTGACCGACGTGACTCGCCACCATCCGTGGTACTTCTCGCCCTCCGGACCGGTCATGAAGTAGCTCACGTCGCCGCCCGGCGTCAGGTCGTACTGCTGCACCGTCGCCGGGTAGCTCGGCGGTCCCCACCAGCGTTCCAGCTTCCGCGGATCGGCCCACAGCTGCCAAACCCGCTCGGGGGTGGCGTCGAAGTCGGCGACCACGACGAGGGTGAGGCGGTCGAAGTCCTTCTCGATGCTGGTGACGCTCATGTGTCGTGCCCTCTCCTCGGTGGGTTCTGATGTGGGTCGGGGTCCTGCGCGAGCAGCTCGGCCATTCGGTCCACTCGCCCGCGCCAGGCCAGCTCGAGCTGGTCGAGGGCCTGCCGCGCCCGCTGGACTGCATCGGGATCCGTGCGCACGAGCTGCTCCCGTCCGCGGCGTTCCTTTGTGACCAAGCCGGCCCGTTCCAGCACCGCGACGTGCTTTTGCACGGCCGCGAAGCTCATCGGATAGGCCGTGGCCAGCCGCGATACGGACGAGTCACCCCCGACGGAGCGACGGAGAATGTCGCGGCGGGTGGGGTCGGCCAGGGCGTGGAACACATGGCCGACAGCTTCCTCGGTCATCATATCTACAACCATTTGGTTGTAGATTAGCCGAGAACCGTCGGCGTGGCAAGGCCCTTAGAAGCATCACGACCCCGGACCGTGATCAAGCCGCACGCGTTAGCGTCAAGCGCAAGCGAATGACAGCATCGCTAAGCCGGGTACAGGCAGTCGAGGGCCGGGGAGATTTCGGTGACGCTCGTTTTCGAGCACGAGACCAAGGGCCAGCGGGTGCTGTTCGGAACCGGGCTTGCGGCGACACACCTAGCGGTTGAGACGAAACGCATCGGCGCGAACCGGCCATTCGTCGTCGCCGGGGCCCGGCATGAGGACCTGCTCGCGCGCGCTCGCCTGACCGATGCGGTTCGGTACGGCGGGATCGTGGAGCATGTCCCGGCCGAGGTCGCGGCGGATGCCCGGGCCGCGGCGCATGCCGCCGGCGCAGATCTGTTGATCGCTATTGGGGGCGGTTCGGCGACGGGGCTGGCCAAGGCCATCGCGCTTACCTCGGCGCTGCCGATCATCGCGGTGCCGACCACATTCGCCGGCTCGGAAGCCACGGACGTATGGGGAGTAACTGAGAACGGGCGCAAGCGGACCGGCAACGATCCGCGCGTTCTTCCCGCGGTGGTCGTCTACGACGCCGACCTTTTCGCCGGGCTGCCGCGATCCCTCGCCGTCGCGTCAGGGCTGAACGCGGTCGCCCACGCGATCGATTCGATGTGGGCGCCCCGGGCAGACCCAATCGACGCAGCACTCGCGATGGCGGGGCTGCGGGCGCTGCGCACCGGACTGCCCGGCGTCGTCGCCGGCGATACTGACGCGACCGAGCAGACGTTATTCGGCAGCTACCTTGCCGCGGTCGCGTTTGCATCGGCCGGATCCGGCCTGCACCACAAGATCTGCCACGTCCTTGGCGGCGCGTTCGGCCTACCGCACGCGCCCACGCATGCGATCGTGCTGCCACAAGTGCTGGCCTTCAACGCGCCGTTCGCGGCGACCGCTGGTGCTAGCATCGCCGCCGCACTGGGAGCTGACGACGCATCCGACGGGCTGCACCGGCTGTGCACCAGCATCGACGCGCCGACAGCACTGCGCGATCTCGGGCTACGTGAGAACGACATCGAACCCGCCGTCGCGCTGATCTTGCCGGAGGTGCCACCGAACAATCCGCGGCCCGTCGACGCCGCATCACTGGAGACTGTGCTGCGCGGCGCGTGGTTGGGAAGCGAGCCGCGGCCGACCGGGACGGAGGGCATGTCATGACCGGAACCGACGCCGAGTCGCACACCCAGGAAGGGCGGGAGCAACAGCTTGTCGACGCCGTCATCGCCAGCCTCGCAAGCACGCCCGACCAGCGGCTGAAGACGGTATTGACCGCGCTGGTCGAGCATCTGCACGCCTTCATCCGCGAAGTCCGGCTAACGGAGCGTGAGTGGCAGGAGGGGATCGACTTCCTCACCCGCGTCGGCCATCTGACCGACGACCAGCGGCAAGAGTTCATCCTGCTGTCCGACGTCCTCGGGGCGTCGATGCAGATGATCATCGTGAACGACGACGCCACCGGACGCACGACCGAGGCCACCGTCGTCGGCCCGTTCTTCGTCGCGGACTCGCCGCTCGTCAAGCTGGGCGGAGACATCAGCGGCAACGCGTCGGGCGAGCCGTGCTGGGTCGAGGGCCGGGTGGTGGATGTGGCTGGTCGGCCGATCCCGGGCGCGCGGATCGACGTATGGGAGGCCGACGACGACGGTTACTACGACGTCCAATACACCGACGGACGTACCGCCGCGCGCGGCCACCTCTTCGCGGACGACGAAGGCCGCTACCGTTTCTGGGCCCTGACCCCGACGCCGTATCCCATTCCGGCGGATGGGCCGGTAGGCGACCTCCTGGCCGCGACGCGCCGCTCACCCATGCGGGCCCCGCACCTGCACTTCATGGTCACCCACCCGGCCCTGCGCACCCTGGTGACGCATGCATTCGTCGCCGGTGACGACATGGGCTCTGACAGCGTCTTCGGCGTCCGCGACTCGCTGATCGTCGACTTCATTCGCGCGTCCAGCACCGATCCGACACCGGACGGCAGAGTTCTCGACCGAACTTGGGTACGCGCGAGCTTCGACCTCGTGCTCGCCCCCGACTAGTGTCCCGCTGGCGCATCACGATTTCAGCGGGGTGGGCTGAAATGCGAGAAGCCGCCACCCATCGGGTCGCCGCGCCCAGACGATCAGCGCAGCGCTGTTCAGGTGGCGCATCGACCCGTTGACGATCACGTCGCCGGTCATCCGGCCGACCACGACCGCACAGTCTCCGACGACGAGCGTGCGATAGATCTCGTGGTCCAGCCATTGGTAGTCGAAATAACCATCGCGGACCCGGCGCAGATACGTCGCCTTCGTGTCGCGGGCGCCGTCCGAATGCGTGTAGATCAGCTCGTCATCGCAGAGCTCATCCAATGTCGCGGCGTCTGAACGAAGCATGGCTTGGTATCGCCGGGCTTCCAGATCGGCGATAACGTTCGCATCCTCGGTCACGGCGCCGAGAATACGAGGCTGCGGTGTCCCGCGAGGGACACTAGTTGGTTGACCGACGAACTATCTCGGCGTAGAAAGCGAATCAGCGGAGCGCAATCGGCACCGACGCGCTGAAAGGACCGAATCTTGGTGGACTCCGCGCAGATCCAACCGCCCCGGTGCGCGCGTGTCGGCGCAGCGTCGTGACACCCGAGGAGCGACGCCAGTTCGTCCGCGACCACCGCCTCGCAATCTTCGGCTATAACCGCCGCAAGCATGGTCCGGCGATGACTGCGGTTTACTACGTGATGAACGGTGACAACGAGATCCTCGTCTCGACGATGGCCGATCGTGCGAAGGCCAAGGTGGTTCGGCATGACGAGCGAGTCAGCCTCTGCGTGCTCGACGAGAACTGGCCCTTGACTTACATACAGGTCTACGGTCACGCCCGCCTGGACGATGACTTCGAGACCGCGACGTCCGTGCTGCACCGCGTGCTCGGGGTTATGGCCGGCCAGCCAATGCCGGCCAGCAGCCGCCCTGACGTCGAACGAATGGTCCGCGACGAGAAACGAGTCGTCGTCCGCATTACGCCGTACGCCACATTCGAGACGCCACCTCGACATGTCCGCCGGGCCGAGGACGTCGCCACCCTGACCCACTGGACGAGTAGGAGCCTGCCATGGTGACACCCGACCGACCCCAACGCGCCCTCCCATCGGTAGACGCGGTCACGACCGCGCCCGGATTTGTATTCCGAAACGCGACGGTCGTGAGCGTGGATCTAGGGATCGGCACTCGTGAGAACACCGATGTGCTCGTCGTCGGCGACTCGATCGCGGACGTCGGGACATCGCTGAACGTGCCCGAAGGCACCGTAGAGATCGACTCCCGCGGCGGCATCGTCATGCCCGGCATGATCGATACCCACCGGCATATGTGGCAGTCGCTCATGCGCGGCTTCGGCGCCGACTGGACGCTGACGAACTATTTCTACTTCTACTACCTGGAGTGGGGGCACGCGTTCCGGCCCGAAGAGATCTACGCGGGCAACCTGCTCGCCGGACTCGACTCCCTCGATGCGGGCGTGACAACCACGCTGGACTGGTCGCACGGCCTGCGGACGACCGACCACGCCGAAGCCGCCGTCGATGCGCTCGAGCGGCTCGACGGCCGATATGTCTTCGCCTACGGCAACCTGGCCGAGGGGCCTTGGGAGTGGTCGACGCGCCCTGAGTTCAAGGACTTTGTGCGCCGCCGTCTCGATGGCCGGGGCGACATGCTGCGCTGGCAGATGGCCTTCGACGTTCCTGGCGATCCAGCGTTTCCCGAGGGACCGGCCTTCGCCGTGGCCCGCGATCTGGACACGAGGGTAACCACGCACAGCGGAGTGTGGGGCGTCACGTCGGACCAGAGCATCCAGCTGATCGCTGAACACGGGTATCTCACCAACCGAGTAACCCACGTTCACGTCTCGAGCCTGAACGAGGACTCCTACCAACGGATCGCCGCATCGGGCGCCCATGCCTCCGTGGCGACCGAGAGCGAGTGCAGCGCCGGCCAGGGCTACTCGCCAACGGCGCGGCTGCGCAAGCACGGGATCCCGATCTCGCTGTCGATCGACACCAGCTCGTGGTGGTCGGGGGACATGTTCTCGGCCATGCGCGCGACGCTGAACCTCGACCGGGCCCGCGAGCACCTCGAAGCCCACCGCGAGGCACGCACTGTTATGAACCTGGCGCTGCGGGCCGACCGGGTGCTGTACTACGCCACCATGGGCGGCGCCACTGCCCTCGGGTTGGACGGCATCGTCGGCTCCGTCACGGTGGGCAAGAAGGCAGACCTCGTGCTGGTGCTCAACGACGACTCGCCGACAATGTTCCCCATCCTCTACCCGGAAGGTCACTTGGTGTACCAGGCGGGTCGCGGGGACGTGCACACGGTGCTCGTCAACGGCCGGGCGGTCAAGTACAACCACCGTCTGCTCGCTACCGACCGGCTGGAAGAGGCGCGCCGGTTGTCCGCCGTGTCGATCGAGCACGTTCGCGGTGTCCTGGGCGAAGAGGCGTGGGACGCGAAGATGCACCCGGAGCAGCCGGAAGAAGACCGGATCGCTAATCCGTATCAATACTCGGACTTTGGCGGCGCGGAAGTCGAGGCACGCGAGGAGACCTAGCTTCTCCCCTCTGTGTATGCATGATCCGTTGCTAGAACGACGGATCATGCATACGAGGCCTGTGCGCGAGCCAAACCTTAAGTGCCGATGTCCGGATACGGCAGGGCAAAGTGCTTGAGCTTCGCCGCGTAGTCGAGCTGCATCGCCAAGGGCTCGCTGTGATCGCGTTCGAACATGGCGATCCAGAGCGTCAGCGTGAGGAACGGATGGGCACCCATCTCGAAGAGCGCAACGTGATCCTGCGCGGCCAGCGCCGCACGCTCCGCGTCCGTGAACGCCAGCCAGGTCGACGACTCCTCGGCGACGCAGTTAAGAATCAGGTTCGCCCGCTCGGCTTCCCACCACGCCACGGTTCCCGCTGGGTCCGCCCGGTAACGCTCGACGAGCTCGGGGTCGCGGTCGACCGTGAACAAGAACTTGTTCACCAGGTATCTGCTCACCTAACCCCCTACCCCGTTCGGGTACCACGTGAAATAGGCCTCCATCGTGTGGAACAGGTCGAGGTTGTCGGCGTAGTCGGCCTTGTGGTAGCCGGCGAGCCCCATCATCAACATGAAATCCATGAACCCGTGGGTGGCGTTGCCCGGCGCGTGCAGGCTATCGAGCGTTACCTCCGACAGGCAGCCGTCGATGTCGCCGTTGGCGATCCACTCGACGGCCTTGGCATCAAACTCCGGATCGGGACCGTGCGGGCCGAATTGACGCGGGCCGCCGAGCTCCAAGGAGAGGTGACCCGTGCCCACCACCGCGACTCGCAGATCCGACGGCCACGCATCGACGAGCTCGCGCAAGGTACGGCCGAGCTTCACGAACCGTTCTGGGCGTGGCAGCGGTGGCGCAAAGATGTTGGTGTAGATCGGCACGATCGGAAGGTCGTTCTGCGGGCGGACGGTGATGATCGGGCAGGTGATGGAGTGGTCGACCCGCAGCTCGTTGGAAAACGCCAGATCGAACTCGCGATCCAGTGCCTCGCGCAGGAGGTAGGCCGACAGCTCCTCATGCCCCTGCAACACGAGCCGCGGTAGGCCGAACTCCCGTTCCTCGTTGTAGTAGTTGCCGTCGTAGTGCGGCGCCTTGCCGACCAGGAACTGCGGCATGTTGTCCAGCCACAGCTGGTGGAAGTGATCCGAACCGACCATCACCAGGACGTCCGGGCGGGCCGCTGTGAGCGTCGCGCGGTACGCCTCGACCTTTCGTATCCACTCGGCGGCGAATGGCGGCGCCTCATCGGGCGGCAGCTGGCTGGTTTTGTAGAAGAACGGATGGTGGGTGGTCGCCAGGATTGCCACGAGCTTGGCCACGTGCTGCTCCCTCTATGTGGTCACATCAGCGCGAACGGCCGGACTCCTCGCCAGTCCACCATCGCGCTGATGATCTCGAGCCCATTGCAACCCCAGAGCAAAACAAGCCCACGATCACGACCGCCGTCGACTGTATACAGATTAGGCGGTCCGCCCGGTGGGCCCCGCTCTACGCTGGACGGACGTTTGTCCGTCAGACGGTTAGGAGAGCGACTGTGACCGCACCACCGCGGCAGACCGCCGGGACGGGACCGCTCGGCGGACTCATCGTGGCCGACTTCTCGCGCGTTCTCGCCGGACCTTATTGCACGATGCTTCTCGCGGATCTGGGTGCCGACGTGATCAAGGTCGAGTCGCCGGCTGGTGATGACACCCGGCACTGGGTACCGCCGCTGCGCGGCGAGCTCGGTACCTACTATGCGGCGATCAACCGCAACAAGCGCTCCGTTGCCCTCGATCTCGCTGACGATGTCGACCTCGCGACCGCACATGAACTCTCCGCCCGAGCGGATGTCATGATCGAGAACTTCCGACCCGGCGCGCTCCGCCGGTTCGGGTTGGACTACGAGTCGGTCGCTGCCCGCAACCCGACGGTCATCTACAGCTCGATCAGCGGCTTCGGGTCGGGCCAGGGCGCCGCCCTTCCCGGCTACGACCTGCTGGTACAGGCGGTCTCCGGCCTGATGAGCCTGACCGGTTCGCCGGACGGTCCGCCGTATCGCGCCGGCATCAGTGCTTTCGACGTCATGACCGGCCTGCACTCAGCGATGGGCATTCTGGCCGCACTGCACTACCGCGACCGCACCGGAACCGGGCAACACGTCGAGGCGAGCCTGCTGGCGTCCGCGCTGTCGGCGATGGTCAACCAGACCTCGGCGTACGTCGCCGGCAACGTTGTGCCGCATCGCATGGGCAACTCGCACCCGTCGCTGTTCCCGTACGAGCCGCTACCTACCGCGGATGGCGAGATCATTGTCATTGCCGGCAACGATCGCCAGTTCCGCAAGCTCGCCGCTGCCCTCGCGATCGCGGAGGTTGCGGACGACCCGCGGTTCGCGTCCGTGCATCAGCGCAACATCAACCGCGAGCAGCTGCGCCCGCTGTTGGTCGGCCGTTTGGAGACCAAATCGGCGCAGGAGTGGTTCGAGGTGCTCAGCGCGGCGGGCATCCCGTGCGGTCCTATCAACGACGTTCGCGGCGGCATCGAACTCGCCACCGACCTCGGGCTCGAGCCGGTCGCATTGGCCGGCGATGTGCCTACTGTCAGGCACCCGCTCCGGTTCTCCGAGACCCCGCCTCGCTATGACCTACCGCCACCGGCACTGGACGAACATGGCGACGAGATCCGGGCCTGGCTCGGCCAACCGGCAGCCCGGGTCCGCACCCTCGGCGCGTCCGACTCGGCGTCCGTGCCGTCGGCCTGACGCAAGCGACCGCAGCTACGACCGGGAAGGTGCCATCGTGACCGACTTGCAGTTCCCCACCTCGCTCGGCATCTCGACCCCGAACACCATCACGCTGCTCGGTCGGGATCTGCCCAGCCAGTTGCTCGGCAAGATCAGCTTCGGCGAGCTGGCCTACCAGTTGATCACCCTGCGGCCGCCGTCCAGAGGCCAAGCTCGCGTGTTCGAGGCCGTCCTGGTCGCGCTCGCCGATCACGGATTCACGCCGACGGCCATCGCCGCGCGACTCACTTACCTCAGCGCGCCGGACGCGATCCAAGGCGCGCTCGCGGCCGGGCTGCTCGGCGGGGGCTCGCGATTCCTCGGCGTCAGTGAAGACACCGGCGAATTTCTGGCTGAAACACTGGCCACCGTCGACACCCTGCCCGTCGACGACGCGGGCTGGGACGCACTCGCGACGGCGGCGGTTGAGGGCCGCCGGGACGCCGGCGCCTATGTACCGGGACTTGGCCACCACCTGCACAAGTCCGGCGATCCGCGCACCGCCGTGATCATCGAGATCGCGCGCGAGGAGGGCCAGTACGGCCCGCACCTGGCGCTGTTCGAAGCGGTGGGCCGGATCGCGCCCGTCGTGCTGGGCCGGTCACTTCCACTCAACGGCGCCGGCGCGTGCGGCGCAGCGCTCGCCGATATCGGCATTCCGCTCGGCCTGCTGCGCGGCGTCGTGCTGCTCGCACGCTGCGCCGGGCTGCTCGGTCATCTGGCCGAGGAGATGCGCAATCCCATCGCGAACGACATCTTCCGCACCGTCGAGTCACACGCCGTGTACGTCGAACCGCAGTACTAACCCAGCCGGTCGACGTCTGGACGCGCCGGGCCGGCCTGCCCGGCAGTGGTGTGAGGCCGGGTGATGCCGCCTCGGGCTCCCATACGCGTCTCTGCCGCGGAAGTCGACATCCGCGCCGCCGCGGACTTGCGGGGCTTATCGCATAGCTCCAGACGATCCACCACCGGGTCGCCTGCTCGGGGCCTTCATGATGATTCGCGTGTTAGAACGCATTTTAACGGTCTGTTAACGGCGCGGCTTTTAGGGTCTTTGACAGCAAGTGGCTCGTCTGGGCTGCTTGGCTGTCTTGGGAGCTTCCCGTGGATGGTTTGCCGGATCCGTGTCGAGAACGGCAGCTAACGCAGAGGCGCGCGATCGACCGGCCCGTGCGCCGACCCAACCCTTTTTCAGCCGGTAGGTCTCGTCTCCCAAACGGAGGTTCTCGATGACACGTGTGCGCTTACGCAGACATCGAATCGTCAACAGGCGGCACGCCGTGGTCGCGGTACTCGCGCTCACCGCCAGCCTGCTGGTTGGCGGTCTCGCCGCGAGTAACGCG
>Ga0207665_10001050_pt1 | contig 18586 bp, 16 predicted proteins | sample LARL112metaG_FD_184351 | JGI IMG/M metagenome (GOLD analysis project Ga0207665, IMG submission 184351) | Corn, switchgrass and miscanthus rhizosphere microbial communities from Kellogg Biological Station, Michigan, USA - LAR L11-2 metaG... | ecosystem: Host-associated > Plants > Roots >...
CGGTGGCGCCCAGCCTGCCCACCTGGGCGGCGCCGCCGGTCATGCTGGCGCCGGTGTCCGCGACCGGGCGGGCTATGCAGATCGGCATGACGTCGAACACCCACTCGCTGATCGACATGTCCATGTCGGCGTACTGGACGATCCGCGCCCGGCTGCTCCGGGTTCCCGGGGTGGCCAACGTCGCGATCTGGAACGAGCGCTTGCACCTCATGGCGGTGCAGGCCGAGCCCGCCAAGATGCAGGCGGCGGGGGTCTCGCTGGATCAGGTGATGCAGACCACCTCGGACGCGGTGGACTCGGGGCTGCTGCGGTTCTCCACCGGTGCGGTGATCGGCACCGGCGGGGCGGTGGAGACGCCGAACCAGCGGATCGGCGTGCGGAACGTGCTGCCCGTGGTGACCGCGAACGACCTGGCGCAGGCTCCCGTCGCCGAGACGAAGGCCGGCTCGGTCCGGCTCGGTGACGTCGCGACGGTCGCGGTCGAGCATCAGCCGCTGATCGGCGACGCGGTCATCGACGGCAAGCCCGGCCTGCTGCTGGTGGTGGAAAAGCTCCCCTGGGCCAACAGCCTTCAGATGACGGCCGGGGTCGAGCAGGCGCTCAACGAACTGCGGCCCGGCATGCCCGGGATCAACTTCGACACCCACGTGTTCCAGCAGGCCGACTTCGTCAAGCTGGCCATCTCCAACCTGGCCCAGGCCCTGGTGCTGGGCTTCCTGCTGGTCGTGGTGATCCTCGCGCTGTTCCTCTTCGAATGGCGGGGCGCCCTGATCAGCCTGCTGACGATCCCGCTGTCCCTGATCGCGACGATGCTCGTCCTCTACTGGCGCGGCGCGACCATCAACACGATGACGCTGGCCGGGCTCGTCATCGCGCTCGGCGTGGTGGTGGACGATGCGATCATCGGCGTGGAGAACATCACCAGACGGCTGCGCGAGGAACGGCTCAGCGGGGGCAAGACACCGACCGCGGTGGTGATCCTCCGCGCCTGCCTGGAGGTGCGCAACCCCATCGGGTACGCCACATTCATCGTGGTGGCGGCGTCGATCCCGGTGTTCCTGCTGACCGGGCTCACCGGGGCGTTCTTCCAGCCGCTGGCGATCTCCTACACGCTGGCCATCGTCGCGTCGATGGCCGTGGCGCTCACCGTCACCCCGGCACTGTCCCTGCTGCTGCTCCGCAACGCCCACATCGAGCGGCGCAAGTCCCCACTGGTTACCTGGCTGCAGAAGGTCTACACCGCCGGGCTGCGGCGGATCGTCGTGCGCCCGGTGGCTGCCTACCTCACGTTCGCGCTGGTAACGGTCGTCGGCATCGGCCTCTACCCACAGCTCGGCCAGTCCCTGTTCCCCGGTTTCAAAGAACGCGACTTCCTCATCCACTGGGTGGCCCCGCCGGGGACCTCGACGGCCGAGATGGAGCGGTCCACCACGACGATCAGCAAGGAACTGCTGGCCATCCCCGGGGTCCGGAGCGCGGGCGCGCACATCGGCCAGGCCCTGCTCGGCGAGGAGGTCGCCGGGGTGAACCTCGGCGAGATCTGGATCAGCCTGGCCCCCAGCGCCGACTACACGGCCACCCTGGAGCGCATCCAGCGGGTCACCAATGGGTACCCCGGCTTGTTCCGCGAGGTCCAGACGTACCTGGACGAACGGATCCAGGAGGTGCTCACCGGTGCCAAGGAGCCGATCATCGTGCGCACCTACGGCGAGGATCTGGCGACCCTGCGCAAGACGTCCGACCAGATACTCGCGCTGGTGCAGTCCGTGCCGGGGGTGGCGGACGCGCACCGGGATATCTCCAGCGACGTCCCGCAGGTGAACGTGACCGTCAACCTCGCCAAGGCGGAGCGGCACGGCCTCAAGCCGGGCGACGTTCGCCGGGACGCCGCCACCCTGGTGGCCGGCGAGGAGGTCGGCGACATCTTCCGCGCCGGCAAGGCCTACGACGTCGTGGTGTGGAGCCCGGACTCGGTCAGGCACAGCTTCACCGACGTGGAAAGCCTGCCCATCGACACACCATCCGGACAGCAGATCCCGCTCGGCTCGGTCGCCACGGTGGCGCTGCAGCCCAACCCGAACGCCATCGACCGGCAAGGCGACTCCCGGTACCTGGACGTGGGCGCGGCCGTGTCCGGGCGCGACCTGGGCGCGGTGGTCAAGGACATCGACCGCAAGCTGGCCGCCGTCCACCTGAACCGCGGGTACCACGTCGAGGTCCTCGGCGAATTCAAAGAGCGGCAGGCCGCGCAGTCGCGGCTGCTCCAGTCGTCGCTCCTCGCGGGCGTGGTGGTCCTGCTCCTGCTCCAAGCGTCGTTCCGCAGATGGCGGCTGGCCCTGCTGGCCTTCGTAACACTGCCGATGGCACTGGTCGGCGGGATCCTCGCCGCGTGGGCCGGGGGCGGGATCATCTCCCTCGGTTCGCTGGTGGGCTTCTTCACGGTGTTCGGCATCGCGGCGCGGAACGGCATCCTGCTGATCAACCACTGGCAGCACCTCGAACAGTACGAGGGCATGGAGTTCGGGACGGCGCTGGTGCTCCGCGGTGCCCGTGAGCGGCTGTCGCCGATCCTGATGACGTCGCTGGCGACCGGCCTCGCCCTGGTGCCGCTTGTGCTGCTGGGCGACCGGCCGGGGCATGAGATCGAGCACCCGCTGGCGGTGGTCGTGCTCGGCGGCCTGGCCACCTCCACCCTGCTCAACCTGCTCGTGCTCCCCTCCCTGTACCTGCGGTTCGGCCGCAGCCGCCGGGAGCGGGCTGGCGGGGAGCGCGGCCCTGACCTGGTTCAACCCGAAGGGACCACGTGATGATCTCCGTACCGCGTGCCCGGGCGCTCGCCGTGCTCGGTGCCCTCGGCGCGCTGGCCCTGGCCGCGTGCGGGTCGGGCGGCACCGCCGGGCAGGCCGCGTCGCCACAGCCAAGCACGGCCGCCGCCGCGGCGAAGGCCAGCCCGGCGGCCCAGGGCGGGAGAAACAGGTTCACCGCGCCGACCACGGTGGACAACCGGATGTTCCCGCTCATGCCGGGTACCGAGTTCAGCTACGCCGGGACGATCGCCGAGGGCGGCCATACCAGGCCGCACACGGTCGTGTTCACGATCAGCGGCCTGACCAAGAAGATCCACGGCGTGACCACGGTGATCGCGTGGGACCGTGACTTCCTGAACGGCAAGCTCCAGGAGCAGGAACTCGCGTTCTTCGCCCAGGACGACGCGGGGAACGTGTGGAACTTCGGCGAGTACCCCGAGGAGTACGAACACGGCAAGTTCACCGGGGCACCGAGTACCTGGATCCGGGGCACCGGCCACGCCTACGGCGGCATCCACATGCTGGCCCGGCCGACGGTCGGCGTCTCCTACCGCGAGGGCCTGGTGCCGCCGATCGACTTCGACGACGTCTCCAAGGTCACCAGCACCGGGCACACGACCTGCATGAACGGCAGGTGTTACCGGCACGTCCTGGTGGTCGACGAGACCAGCCCGAATGACCCGGCCAGCGGGCACCAGATCAAGTACTACTCCTCCGGAGTCGGGCTGGTCCGGGTCGGCGCCCATGGCGGGGACACCCAGGAGTTCCTGACCCTGGCCGGCGTGCGCCACCTGGGCAAGTCAGCGATGGCCGGCGTATCGCATGAAGTACTTGCCATGGATCACCGGGCGTTCAATATCAGCAAGGTGTACCGGGTCACCGGGCCTGCCGTTCCGGCCGGGTGACGTGGCTCCGCTCAGCGAGCCAGGCCGAGCCGGTAGGCGTAGCCGACAAGCTGCGCCCGGTCCCGCATCCCTGTCTTCACCAGCAGGTGGTTGACGTGGGTCTTCACCGTGGTGTCGGAGATGAACAGCTTGGCCGCGATCTCACCGTTCGACAGCCCGGCCGCGATCTCGCCGAGCACCTCCGCCTCGCGCCTGGTCAGACCGCTGGCGCCGGCACCGTCCGGCCAGGCGCTGGTCCACCCTGCACCGGCGCCTGGCCCCTCAGGTATCGCCCCGCTGACGATGACCTCCACCAGGCGGCGCTGTATCCCCGGATCCAGCAGGGCCTTGCCCTGCGACACGGCCGACACCGCATCGAGGATGTCCGCGGCCCCGGCGTCCTTGGTGAGGAAGCCGCGGGCGCCGGCCCGCAGCGCGGCGAGCACGGATGCGTCGTCGGAGTAACTGGTGAGCACCACGACATGCACGCCCGGCCTCGCCTGGGTGAGCCGGCGGGTGGCCTCGACCCCGTCACAGCCGGGCATGTGCAGGTCCATGAGCACCACGTCCGGCCCCAGGACCAGCGCCTGCCGGACCGCGTCGTCGCCGTCCACGGCCGCGCCTACTACCTCGATGGCGGGCATCATCCCCAACAGGGCGACCACTCCGTCGCGGACAACCTTCTGGTCCTCGGCCACCAGTACCCGCAGCGGGGCCTGCGCGGCTGTCATGCCGGTTCTCCCTGCAGCGCCGCGCGTACCGGGAGCCGCAGCCGGACCGTGAAGCCATCTCCGGAGTGGCCTGCCTCCACGTGCCCGCCGTACAGCGCGGCGCGTTCGGCCATGCCGGCCAGCCCGAAGCCGCCCGGCGGGCCAGCGGCGGCCGTCCGCTCGCCGCCCCGGTCGGCGACCGAGATGTCCAGGCTGTCTGGCGCCCAGGTCAGCACGATCGACGCGGTGGCTCCTCGCCCGGCGTGCTTGGCCACGTTGGTGAGGGCCTCCTGCACGGTGCGGTAGGCGGTAAGCGCGGCCTCCGGGGCCAGCGACCGCGGCGCGCCGTCGACGCGCACGGTCACCGGCACGCCCAGCGCCAAGGCGGTATCCGACACCAGTTGCGGCAGCCGGGCCGCCTCGGGAAACTCGCCGCCCCGCACCGCACGCACCGCACGCCGGGCGCTGAGCATCCCGTCCCTGGCCAGTTCCCTGGCACAGGCGATCTGCTCGGCCAGCATGGCATCGGCAGCCGTCTGGGCGGCGCGCAACTGCGCCCCCTCCAGTTGCACGGACAGGCCGGACAGGCAGTGCGCCAGGATGTCGTGCAGTTCCCTGGCCAGCCTGGACCGCTCGGCGAGCGCGGCATTCTGTTCCCTGACCTCGCGGATGGTCGCCTCCTGGGCGAGCAGCGCCTCGGCCCGGTGCTGCCCCTCCCGGCTCAGCGCGGCCAGCGCCGACGTCACGAACAGGAACGCCGCCCCCATCGCGATGGTCAGCACGGTGCTCGCCGGGTTCAGCGCCTCGTGCGCATCGGAGACGGCAAGCGCTACCACCACCGGCATGGCGGCCAGCAGCGCGATCAGCCGCGGCACTCGCAGGGCCAGGCCCGCCAGGGCCATGAACCCGACCACCAGCCCGGGCCCGTCGGACAGCGGCCAGTCCAGCCCCGCGCCGCACAGCCCGAGCCCGACCAGGGCGGACACGACAAGCCGCGGGTCACGGACCCGCTCGCTCAGCCCGACCGCCCAGCACACGGACGCGAGCATGAGCACCGCGGCGGACACCGGAAGGGCCAGCCCGGCAGGCCGGTCGTCCAGCATGATCACCGCGCCGACGCCCAGGATCGTGATCGCGCCGACCGGGACCAGCCATGACCTGATGTGCCGGTTCACCGTGCCCGCCAGCGGGCTGGCGATCGGGACCGTCGCGGGCTGGGCGTCCGCCCCGGCCGCGCGCTGAATGCCTGGGCCGGCCGCTCGCTGAAGGCCCGTCCCGGCTATGCGCCAAGCAGAACCCATGCCGCCCGCCCGGCCCCTGGCGCGCGGCAGCCTGCCACTACTTATCCGGCCCCGCTCCGGGGCCACCCCGTCCAACCTGACCCGACCTCCCTGGCCCGGTGGCGGGGGATCCCCTTGCCCCGCCTCCGCCCGCTCGTGCAGCCGTTACGGTCGCCGTAAGTCAAGTCTGCCCCGAGTAACCCAGAATGACCAGGTCACTCCAATGTAGCGGCAAAGCCAAGGTAAAGGAACCCGGCGCCGCCCTCGCGCGCCTCCCACGCGCGAGGGCGACGGGCCCAGGCTGGTCAGCCCACCGGAGCTGCAACTACTCCGCGACTGCGTTACGACCGGGATGTGCAGTCGCATCCGCCGTATGCACGGCGTCCTCGGGTGTTCGTCCTCCGCGGCCACCGGCCTGGTGCTGGGCTACAGCACAGCGGGGCCGGGTGCAGGCCTGGCGCAGCCGGTGTGCAGATCGTGTGGACGCACTCAGCGGCTGCTTCCGGTACTGCTCAGCCGCCAGGCCCTGGCCCGCCGCACCGCCTCGATCGCCGCGCTGATCACCACGGTGGCTCCCAGCGCGAGCAGCAGGCCCAGCCACGGCTGGTCCTCGAAGGCCTTGCCGCCAAGCCGGCCGATCAGGAAGGCGTAGCTGGCCCAGATCACCGCCGCGAAGGCGGTCGCCACGACGAAGCGGCGCTGCGAGAAGCCGACCATGCCACAGGTCAGCGTGATGGCCGTGCGCCCGCCGGGGATGAAGCGGCAGCCGATGATCATGCGGGCGCCGAAGCGGTGCAGCGACCGCTCGGCCCAGGCCCGCCTGCGCGCGCCGCGTTCCCCGGCAAAGACCCGCCGCGAGGCGGCCGGGCCGAAGCGGCGGCCGAGCAGGTAGGCGGCATTGTCACCGAGGAAGGCGCCGCATGCGGCGAGCAGAACGAGCACAGCGGCCCGCGGATCCGCGCTGCCCGCGGTGGCGACGCCAAGCGCGATCACCGCGGTCTCGCTGGGCACCAGCGGGATGAGCGCGTCGAACGCGGGCAGCAGGACGGCGACAACGTAGGACAGCACCGACGACACGCCCAGATGCGAGAGCCCGGTCACGGGCCCGCCCCGGCTTGCGCGGCCGCCGCGGTACGCAGCCCCGGGGTTCCCGCGTACCGGCCGAGGAGCGTGATCCCGGCGATGGCAGCCACGGCGCCGGCCAGCTGGACCGTGAACCCCGCCGGTGACGCGGCGAGCTGCTCGCCGAACAGCAGCGTCCCGAGCAGGACGCCGGAAACCGGCTCGACCGTGTCCATCACCGGCAGGCTGGCGCCCAGCGCCCCGGCCTGGAAGGCGCTCGCGGACAGCAGCAGCCCGGTGGTGCCGAGCGCGATCAGCGCCCACGGCTGCCAGTGAGCAAGCGCGGTGCCGAGGCCCGCCGTGCGCAGCAGCCTGGTCAGGCTCAGCGTCACCGCCGCGGTGAGGCCGAACACGGCACCGGCGGCGGTGGCCGTGAGCGCCGCGCGGACCGGCCCGGTGGCCAGCCTGCCCGCGGCCAGCGCGAGCACGCAGACCAGCCCGACCACGGCGAAGGCGAGCAGCCAGTCCCTGACCGGCGCATCGGACCGGCCCGACGACGGCGGAGCCGCGGCCAGGAACGCCGCAACCCCGCCGGCCGCGAGCACGCAGCCGAGCCAGTCCCTGGCACGCAGCGGCCGTGACCACCGTGCCGCCACCGGCAGCGCGAACAGCAGGTCGGTCGCCACGATCGGGGCGACGAGCGAGAGCGGGCCGAACGCCAGTGCCAGGGCCTGCAGGCCGTAGGCGATGGCGGCCAGCGCGATGCCGGCCAGCCAGAGCGGCCGGGCCGCCAGAGCGGCCAGCAGCCGGACCCCGCCGGCGTCCGGCGTCAGCCTGGCCTGCCGGTGCTGCAGCGCGGCGGCCACGCCGAACGACGCGGCCGCGGCCAGCGCGGCCAGCACCGCGATCGCGGTAGCTGTGGTGTCGGTCATGCGGCGGCCCCGGGCCGGTCCCGCTCCGCGCGCCGCACGGCACGGCGACGCCGGGCGCGGGACCGGCCCACGTACAGCCGAGCGCAGATGGCGCCGAGCGCGGCGCCGAACACCACCCACGGGGCCAGCACGAGCAGGTCACTTCCGGTCACTGCAGCCGCCCCCTTTCTTCCTGCTACCGGCTCCACCAAATGGCACAGTCGTGCCGGGCGGGTGAAACTGTCGTGGTGATGGTGTGAAGACTGGGACCGTACCCGGCGAAGAAGGAGCGTGAGCGTGATGGCGGCGACCGTGCTGCTAGTGGAGGACGAGCGCAAGCTCCGCGACCTGGTCCGCTCCTACCTTGAGCGGGCCGGGTTCACGGTGCTGTCCACCGGTTCGGGTGCCGAGGCGCTCACCCTCGCCGCGTCTGGGTCGCCCGACCTGGTGATCCTGGACCTCGGCCTGCCCGACATCCCCGGCGAGACCGTGGCCAGGGAACTGCGGGCCGGGGGCAGCGTCCCCGTGCTTATACTCACCGCCAAGAGCAGCGAGGAGGACCGGATCCGCGGGCTGGAGCTGGGCGCCGACGACTACGTGACCAAGCCGTTCAGCCCACGGGAACTGGTGCTCCGCGTGCAGGCGATCCTGCGGCGCGGCCCCGGTGGCCCGGCCACCGAGCAGGGCGTCACCAGCTACGGCGACGACGAACTGGTCATCGACGAGCCACGGCGGACCGTGGTGGTGCGCGGTGCGGCCGTAGACCTGACCCCGACCGAATGGGGCCTGCTGCTGGCGCTTGCCACCGTGCCGGGCCGGGTGTACTCCAGGTTCGAGCTGATCAACCGGGTCCGGGGGTACGAGTTCGAGGGGTATGAGCGGACCGTTGACTCGCACGTGAAGAACCTGCGCCGCAAGATCGAGGCCGATCCCGCCAACCCGCAGATCGTGCAGACGATCCTCGGCGGCGGCTACCGCCTGGGCTTGGCCCGCGATGGCTGAGCCTGGGGCGGGGCGCGCGGGTTCCCGGGGCGACCCAATCGGCCTGCGGCTGGCGCTGGCCTTTATCGGCGTCGCGCTGGCCGCGGTCGCGCTGCTCGCCGTCCTGGCGGCCGCGTTCGCGGCCGCCGACGTCGCGAACCTGGCGAGCCGGCAGCGATCCGACCTGACCAGCGCGATCGCGGTGGCCGCGGGCGCGGTATGGAACCGCACCGACAGCTGGGAAGGGGCGAACCTGGCCCCGGTGGTCGACCTGGCCACCCGCACTGGCGCCAACGTGGAGATCACCGACCAGGCCGGCCAGCCCACCGCGGTGTCCCCGGCCTTCCGCAGACACGCGTCGAGCCCGCAGGTCAGCCGCCCCATCGTGGTCCACGGGCAGCAGGTCGGCCGGGCCGTGGCCCGCTTCCCCGACAGCGGCCTGGCCGGCGCCGACCAGGCCCTGCGCACCGCGCTGTGGCGCGCCATCGCCGGGGCAGCCGGGCTCGCCGCGCTGCTCGCGCTGATCACCGGGCTTGTGGTGGCCCGGCGCATCACCCGGCCGGTGGAACGGCTGATCACCGTGACCCGGGCGATGGGCCGCGGCGACCGCGCGGCCAGGGTCGGGCCGATCGCGGCTCCCGGGGAGATCGGCGAGCTGGCGACCGCCTTCGACCTGATGGCCAACACGCTGGACCGGCAGGAACAGCTCCGCCGTGACCTGGTCGCCGACGTTGCGCACGAGCTGCGGACGCCGATCGCTGTGCTGCAGGTCGGCCACGAGGCGCTGCTTGACGGCGTGACCGAGCCGACCCAGGAGCAGCTGGCGTCGCTGCGGGACGAGGTGCTGCGGCTGGCCCGGATGGTCGGCGACCTGCAGACGCTGGCCGCCGCCGACGCCGCGGCCCTGCAGCTCACGCTGAGCCTGCACGATCTGGCCGCCATCGCCGCCGGAGCCGCGGACAGCCTGGCCGGGCGGTTCGAGGCCGCAGGCATCCACCTGGAGCGGCAGCTCACGCCGGTCGACGTGCTGGCCGACCCCGGCTGGCTGCACCAGGTCATCACCAACCTGCTCACGAACGCGCTGAAGTTCACCCCGCCGGGCGGCCGGGTCATCGTGCGCGCTGGCCCGGGCGGGACCGGGCCGGACGGGCCGTGCGCGGTGCTTGAGGTCACCGACACCGGGCCCGGCATCCCCGCCGACGAGCTGCCGAGGATCTTCGACCGGTTCTGGCGCGGCCGGGGGGCCAGGCGTGTGTCCGGCAGCGGGATCGGGCTGGCCGTGGCCGCCGAACTGGCCAGCGCCCACGGGGGCAGGCTGGACGCGCACAGCGAGCCTGGCCAGGGCGCGCGGCTGACTCTCGCCCTCCCCCGCGCCTGACCCGCCGCCGGGTTCCTGCTCCGCCGGGGCCGCCGCGGGCGGGCGTTCCGGCGTGTTCCTCCATACGGTCACCACAGCGGCAGCACCACGGGTCCACAGCGACAGGGTTGCCTGAGCCCAGCCAGCCAGTCTCTGGCACCAGGCTGAGCAAGCTCAGGGAGCCCAGATGAGAGTGACCGACCGGCTGCGGCGAGCGGGGGCCGTCGCAGCTATGGCCGTCGTCATCGGTGGTGGCGGGGTCGCTGCCTGCGCCACCACGCCCGGAGCACCTTCGGTCAGCCCGAACTCACCGGCCGCTCCCGCCGCGGCACCTGCGGTGAGCGGTGGTGCCGTGACCAGCTACGCGGCCACGGTCCGCGCGGTGCTGCCGTCCGTCGTGCTGATCCGCACCGCCGAAGGGCTCGGCTCCGGGGTGGTGCTCGACCGGGCCGGCCACATCCTCACCAACGCCCACGTCGCCGGGCAGGCCACCAGGTTCCAGGTGCAAACGGCCGACGACAAGACTCCGCGCCCGGCGCGCCTGGTGGGCAGCTATCCCGGCGGCGACCTGGCCGTGATCAAGGCCGAGAACCCGGCCGGCCTGATCCCGGCCCGGTTCGGCGACTCAAGCAAGGCCCGCGCCGGTGATGTAGTGCTCGCGGTCGGCAACCCGCTCGGCCTGTCCGGCAGCGTCACCGAGGGCATCATCTCGGCGACCGGCCGGGCCGTGGTCGAGCCGACCACCGCCAGCACGACCGCCGCGGCGCTGCCCGGCGCGATCCAGACCAGCGCACCGATCAACCCGGGCAACAGCGGCGGGGCGCTGGTGACCGCCACCGGCCAGGTGATCGGGATACCGACACTGGCCGCCGTCAGCCCGCGCGACGGCGGCCAGGCTCAGGGCATCGGCTTCGCCATCCCGTCCAACCTGGCCCGCGACATCGCCGGTCAGATCATCTCCACCGGGCACGTGACCAACACCCACCGGGCCGCCCTCGGCGCCCGTATCGGCACGGTCACCGGTGCCGACGGCGCCCCGGCCGGGGCCGTGGTGGTCACGGTGACCCCGGGCGGGCCGGCCGACCGCGCCGGGTTCCGGGCCGGCGACGTCATCCACAAGCTGGGCGCGGCGCCGACTCCGGACAGTGGGGCGCTGCTCCAGGAACTGGCCGCCGCGCGCCCCGGGCAGCAGGTCGAGGTCACGATCACCCGCGCGGGCCAGGAGCGGACCGTCTCGGTCACGCTGGGCACGCTGCCGGGTACCTGAGCCATGGCCACGAAGGAACCGCACGCACGGCGGGCCGGCCAGGCGCCAGCCTGGCGCGGCCCCGCCAAAGACCCGGCCTGGGTCGGCACCGCCCCGGAACCGGCCCAGGCCGGCCGCGCCCACGAACCGGCCTGGAGCAGCCTCGCTCCGGAGTCGGCCCAGGCCGGGCGCACCCGCGAACCGGCCCGGAGCCGGCCCGGTCCAGGGTCAGCCCAGGCCGGCCGGGCGCGGAACCAGACCCGGGGCGGCCACGCCCCCGGGCCCGCCCTGGCCGGCCGGGCCCGGGGGCCGGTCTGGCGCGCGCTGCTGGAGGCGCGGTGGCGGGACCGGGTGCAGGAGGTCACCGAGCTGTCGCTGGCATACCACGAGGCAGCCTCGGCCGCCGCCGCGGTGGCGGCCGGCGCGGCACCGGCCGGTGGGCCCGCACAGCGCAAGGTGCGCAAGCTGCTGCGCCGGACGGTCGCAGCCAGGCAATCGCTCGCGGACACCGAGGAAGCGCTCGGTCGGCTGGCCAGCGGCCGGTACGGCCTGTGCGAGGGCTGCACGGGCGACATCCCGGCCCGGTTGCTGGCCGCGGCGCCGGAGGCGCGGTATTGCCCGCGCTGCCGCCCGCGGCCCGTCCAGGCTTCCGGGCCCGCCATCGCCGCGCGCCCGGCGCTCGGAGGAGGATGACGACTATCCGGGTGCGCACCCGGCGCGGGCCTACCGCCCGGTGCAGGCGCGGTCCAGCCGCTCCAGCGTCCTGGCCATGGCCCCGGCCCAGATCTTGCCCTGTTCCATGCCCATGCGCTCTTCCTCGGGCGCGCCGGAGCAGTCGTAGATCTCGGTAACGATGGTGGCATCCGGGCCGTCGGGGGCCAGTTCATAGCTCCACACGTGCCCCCACCGCGCCTCGGCCGTGCTGTCCGGGGCAGTGTCGGGGTGCCCGCGGCCCGCCCACGGTTCCCAGCCGATCCGCCTGTCCTGCTCGAACACGACGACGTGGTTGTCCATCTCGTAGTTGCCGTGCTCGGAGTAGTACATCCGCATCGTGAAGACGTCGCCGACGCCGGTGACCACCGTGTCGGATACGGCACCGCGCAGCATCCCCGATCCATCGATCTCCAGGTGCCGCCGCGGGTCGGCCAGCACGCGGAAGACGTCTGCCGCCGGCGCCTCGATCCGCCGGGAAACCCTGACGGCCTGATACTCATCCGCTGTCATCGTGCTCCTTCGTGCCCTGCGGCCTCATGCCCCTCGCGATTCCCTGGCGGGTCAGCGCCTGCCGGTGTCCCATCCAAGTCTCGACGTGTGGATGGGAGCTTTTTCATCGCCGCCGGGCCGGTTCGCCGAGCCTGCCTGCCGGTGGCTGTCTTCTGCCGGCGGCGGGTCAGTGCCACGCCGATCAGCACCAGCGCGATGCCCGCGAGCGCTGCGGCCGTCACGGTCTCGCCGAGGACCACAACGCCGAGCACGATCGCAACCACCGGCAGCAGGTAGGTCACCGTGGAGGCGACGGTCGCGCCTTCACTGGCGATGATCTGGTAGTTAAGCACGTACGCGATGCCGGTGCCGAGCACGCCGAGGATGGCCAGTCCCGCCAGGCTGGCGGCACTGACGTGTGGTGCGCGAGCACCGGATACCGGCAGTGCGAGGGCGAGCAGCAGCGCCGCCGCCAGAAGCTGACATGCCGAAAGCGCGATCGGGCTCAGGCCACGCCGGGCCAGGAACTTGTCCATATAGATGTAGCCGATCGCGTAGCAGACCGACGCGCCCAGGCACTCCAGCCCGCCCGCGTATGCCACGCCGGCCGCGGAATGCCACGGCGAGAAGATCAGCAGGGTGCCGCCGAAACCGGCGATCAGCCCGGCGCCCTGCCAGCCGGTCACCGACTTCTGGTACCGGACGGCCAGGGCCAGCAGCACGGTCCACAGTGGCGTGGTCGCGTTGATGATTCCCGCGGTGGACGACCCGACGGACTGCTCGGCCAGCGCGAACAGCAGGTAAGGGAGCGCGTTGGCGAACAGCGCCGCCACGACGATCTGCCCCCAGAAGGCCGCCGAGCGCGGTACCTCCTCCCGCCTGACCAGGACAACGGGAAACAGCACGGCCGCGCCCAGCGCCAGCCGGGCAAAGGTCACCTCGACCGGGGGAAAGCCACGGTCCGCCAGCTTGATCCAGAGGAACGAGGAACCCCAGATGAGCGCCAGCAGGGCCAGGCGCGGCAGTACCGACTGCCTCACCGCGGCACGAGATCCAGTGCGAGCGCCATGTCCTCGCTCGGCCGGATCATCGCCAGCAGATCGAGCAGCCCGTCCGGCCGTTCACTGTCCAGCAGTTGCGCGCGCACCGCGATGCGGCGGGCATCGGCGCGGGAAAGCTCATGGACCGCCACCGCTTCAGGCTAGCGACCAGCCCCGTATGCCAGGCTGGGCCTGTGACGCGGAGTCAGGCCGAGATCCGGCGCGCGGTTGCCGGTGACATTGACGGGATCCTGCGCACCGATCATCACTCCGCCCGCGGTGGCCAGAACCGGGACGACTTCCTCAGACGCTGCCTGGATCTTGGCGAGTGCCTGGTTTATCTCGACCGCGGCTCGGTGGCCGGATTCGCCGTCATCAAGCCAGCCGATTTCTTCGGCCGCGACTTCATCGAGCTTCTCATGGTGGACCCCGCCCGCCGCCGACGTGGCATCGGCCGCAACCTGCTCCGGGAGGCGCTTGCCGTCGCCGGGACCGAGCGGGTCTTCACCTCCACGAACGCCTCCAACCAGCCCATGCGGTCGCTGCTGCGGGCTGAGGGCTGGTCGTTCAGCGGCGAACTGGACGGCCTGGACGAGGGCGATCCGGAACTGGTCTTCTACACAGCGTCCGGCCGCCGGTTACCGGGCCAGTGAATGGCTACCGAAGCAAATGCGCTTGCCTTACTCCGTCGGCGCCCTGAGATCCATGCTGAAGATGTACGCGCCGGTGGCGGGCACTTCGGTGAAGCCCATGTGGCGGTAGAAGCTGACGGCGCGCAGGTTGCCCTCTCCGACCAGGAGGTGCACTCCGGGGGAACCTTGATCACGAAGACCCGAAATCAGCGTCGTGATCAGCTGCCGCCCCATGCCGAGCCCCTGCATTCGCGGCAGCAGGTTGATGTGCAGGTGCGACGGGAACCGCTCGGCTACCTCCCGAGGGCCGCCGAAATGATGATGGATGTTGTAGAGCGCGCGCCGCTCCTGCGGCGATAGTTCCTCAGCCAGGTCTGGTGACGGCTCCGGGTACCGGGCACGCAGTGCGGGCCACCAGTCCCGCTCCAGGCGCGATGCGAGGATCTCGCCGTCGAGCGCCGCGACGAGGTACCCGCCGACGCCGGTGGCGTCCTCGGCCACGAAGGCCAGCGATGGCTCGAACACCGCGTAGGGCGCCGCATACACGTGCCCCGGCAGCTCAGGGTCACCGAACAGAGCGGTACCGTCCCCGCCCCGGTAGGCGGTCTGCAAGCAGATCCGGTACAAGTCATCGAGGTCATCCGGCTGGTACCGGCGGACCCGGGCGGTCTCACGCTCCACAGCGCATGTCTACCGTAACCAGGTCTCCTGCGTCACTCGCAGAACTCCAGAGCGCGATCAGCACAGCCGCTGCCATCGCCCGGATCAAGGCTGCCCACCCGGCGTGGTCGGTCCGTGAGGTCCGCTCTGGGCGCGGCTGGACCGCCAAGCACCGGGAAACCCGTGCCACGGTCTACGCCGACAGTCCCGAGGCGTTAGCGGTCACGCTGGCGGAGATCGACAGCCGCACCCGCGATTGACACGCGGAACCGCCCGGCGCCCGGTTTGTCTCCCGGGGCCGGGCGGCTCTGTCCCCCCGCGCCCCTGCTGATAACCGACCTGTCCGACTAAGGCGCGCCCGGGCTCCGCATAATCCCGGGCGTATCGGGTAGCGCGGGATGGCCCGGCCCGGGGGCGGCATTGCAGGGGCGTGCCCCGGGCCGGGGGTTAATGCAGTTAAATGCCCGGGTTAAGCAAACTGCGCCCCGGGCTGAGCAAAGGGGAGGTACGCACCATGACGAAGCTCAGAAGCAAGATCCTCGGCGGGATCAGCGTGGTCGCGGTTGCGGGGGCGATGGCCGCCACCGGCCTGACCGCGGCCAGCGCCAGCCAGGCCGCGGGCAGTTCCGGAACCGAGTTCTTCCAGCTCGTGGCCTCAAACCCCGCCAACAACGCACCGTCGAGCATCATCGCCCGGGGCGTATTCACCGCAGGCGGCGTTGACCACCCGGGTGACAAGGTGGACAGGGTCGTGTTCCCGGACGGGACGTTCAAGATCGCGCACTCCAACGGGACAGGCACCCCACGGTTCGACGCCAAGACGTGCCTGGCCACCATCGTCCTGAACGGCACCTACCGGCTGAGCGGTGGCACGGGTGCCTACGCGGGGATCAGCGGGCACGGGATCTACCGGCTGAACATCCTGTTCGTCGGCGCCCGCAACGCGGCGGGCAAGTGCACAAACAAGCTGCCGCCCACGGCGTTCCAGCAGATCATCAGGGCACAGGGCCCGGTCAGCCTGTAACGGAGCGATGGCTGGCATGCTCAGCAGGCTGACGGCCCGTTCGAGCCGGGCCATGCCACGGAACCGCTTAGTTGCCGGATCGCCTCGCGGCGTTCCCGTGCCCCGTCTGCCACGCAACGATCATCCCAAGCGGCCGGCTTCGTCCGGCGGCCGCAGGCGCGCACCTGCGGCGGGCCGCCCTGCCGCTACGGGTGGCGTCAGTGCGTGCACGCCTCGCAGCAGACGCTGATTCTCGCCGAGCCGCACTCCACCCCTCTCGGCGCGCTGCGCCGCCCCGACTGCACCGCGTTCGTCGCCGCACTCACCGCGAAGCCGCTCGCGCCTTCCACTGTGCACACCGTCTATGCCGTGCTGCGGGGCCCTCATGCAGAGCGCGGTGCAGGATCAGCTGATCCCGGCGAACCCGTGCTCCCGGGTGCCGCTTCCCCGGGTGGACAAGCGTGTTGTAGTGCCCCTGCCCGCCGGGCCCCTGGCGGCGTCTCATCACCAACCGGCTCGGCAGGCCAGTGCAGCGCAACAGCTTCGGGTTCTGCTGGCGGGAGGCGGTCAAGGCTGCAGAACTCCCGGAGGGCACCAGGTTGTTGAGTCGGCCCGGGGCGCGGTTTCGGTGTTGCCACCGGTCCGTTTCCCCGGGCCGCTCGCCGAACCCGCCGTGCTCATTACTGAGCAGCGGGCTCTCCACGGTTTCTGCCGTCAGGCGGGGTTCGCAGTTGGCCAGGGGGATGGGATCTTGGTGCCCCGGTAGGCGTAGCGGGAGACCGTCACGCTTTCGATCCGGAAGAACTTGACCCCATCCGCCGCGATCTGCCACCGCCCGGTGGCGGCGGTCAGGTGGCGGCGGAGTTGTCCCCAGTTCCAGCCGTGCCGGGCCCTCAGCATGTGTGCCAGCCTCCAGAACGTGAACGAGTCCAGCTTGCTGAAAGTGTGCTTGGCGACGGCGTGCCTGAAGTACATGGCCCACCCGCGCATGATCTGGCCCAGCCGGGTCAGAACGTAGGCGAGGTCCTGCTGCGATGTCTTGTGTGTCAGGGCACGGATCTTGGCCTTCAGCGACCGGACGGGCCGGTCATCGATGAAGGTGTAGACGTACCACTTGCCCGTGCCTCTCTTGCGTTTCCACCGGATGCGGAAGCCGAGGAAGCCGAACCCGTCGCTCATGTGGACCACCTGGGTCTTGGCTGGTGACAGCCGCAGCCCCATCGGGGCTAGCACGCGGGCGACGTCTTCGCGTAGCGCTTGGGTGTCCTCACGCGAACCGTGCACCAGGATCACGAAGTCGTCGCAGTAGCGGATGATCCGCCACCTCGGCGCTCCCCTGGAGCGACGGTAGGCGCGCTTGCCGTTGGTGGACATCGTCCCGCCGGGCTTCCACGGCGCCATCACGTGCTCATCGAGCGCGGTCAGGGCAACGTTGAAGATCAGCGGGGACAAGATGCCGCCTTGTGGCGTGCCGGTGTGAGTCTCGCGGTGCCCGCCGAGCTCGGTGAGCACCCCGGCCTTGAGGAACGCCTTCACCAGGGCCAGCACGCGCTTGTCCTTGACGCGCGCCCGCACCCGCTCCATAACGAAGGAGTGCGAGAGATTGTCGAAGGCCGCCTCGACGTCCGCGTCCAGCACCCAGCGGTAACCGCGGGTGCCGAAGTGGTGAATCTCGGCGATCGCGTCATGTGGCCGGCGCCGGGGCCGGAACCCATAGGAGACCGGCTCGAAGCCGGCCTCGAAGATCGGCTCCAGCACCAGTTTCAGCGCCGCCTGAACGACCCTGTCCGCGATGCAAGGAATGCCTAGCTTGCGGAGTTTTCCCGACCCGCCGGGCTTGGGAATCAGGCGTTCCCGTACCGGCAGCGGCCGGAACGAGCCCCCCTTCAGGGCGGCCCGCAGGTCATCCAGGAACCCGGGCACGCCCACTTCCTCCTCGACCCAGGCGGCCGTAATGCCGTCCACGCCGGGAGTGTTCGCGCCCTGGTTGGTCGCGACCCGGAAGAACGCCATCTGCAGCGTCGCCGGGTCGTACACGAAGTTGAACAAGTCATCGAACCGGCGGCCCGGATCGGCCACCGCCCAGCGGTGAAGCTTGGCCTGCATCTCCGATACCCTCGCCCAAGACCCCGGACGCGGAGCATCGCCATTCGGCGGTGCATCTTCCGGCATTGCAGCCTCCAGTCCTTCTCGAAACCGCTGCCGCCCTTCCCCATGTGCGCGGGCTTTCCCCGGCTCGGAGTACTACGGCGGCTCCGCCCCGCCCGGCCGGATCGGCGGTCGATGCGCCCAGCCCCGGCCCGCCCGCTGGACGCGGGCGGCAAGGGCAAGACCGGGACGGTTCCCGTGTTCACTGTGGTTCGCTCGTCGAAGTAGGAGCCCGGCTATGCCCCTGCGGCATCGCTGCGGGTACGCCGCAGGCCTTCCCCGCAGCCTCCCTGGCGGCTCATGCTTACCGCCACGGGAGTTCCCCGCCCGTCATGAAGGGCGGGTGCGCGCCGCTCCCGGCCCAGATCCGCCAGATTTCGAGCCGGTGTCGCATAAAGGGGGTGTCACACGCCGGTTCCTCGCGTACTCCTCTCCGTCTCGCTCGCCGGGCACGGCCCATCTGGCAGTGCTGAACCGTCCCGGCTTCGTCAGGGCTGCTCCCACCCTCCCCGGCATCACCCGGATCAGGCTGCCCTCAGCTCCACCGCCCTGCTGCGACAGGACAGCGGTGAAGGTCTCTCACCTCCACTCGAACCACACAGCGCCTCACGGCGCACCCACGACCTGCGGCACACCGGGAATGTCCTGGTCGCTGAGGCCGG
>Ga0207665_10001051_pt1 | contig 18583 bp, 17 predicted proteins | sample LARL112metaG_FD_184351 | JGI IMG/M metagenome (GOLD analysis project Ga0207665, IMG submission 184351) | Corn, switchgrass and miscanthus rhizosphere microbial communities from Kellogg Biological Station, Michigan, USA - LAR L11-2 metaG... | ecosystem: Host-associated > Plants > Roots >...
TGCCCAGAACCCACGCAAACGTCCGCAAGTCCTTCCGGCCTACGGCCTCCAGGACTTGCGCAACAACCACCAAGGCCCAAAATCAAAATCACACCCAAATACCACGTGCCTGCAAATCACCCTTGGAGGAAACCATGGAAGCGGACATTTCTATCTGGCGGAAAACCGGACATTTCTACTTTGCGTTGACATTCAATCCGCATTCAATCCGCATTCAATCCGCATTCAATCCGCGAACGAAATCTCGGGATTCAGTCTTCAGGCCCGCGGTTTTTCTTCAACCTCTTCGCGAATATGCTCCAGCACACGCAGATGAATTTTGTGAATGATGTAGTCCGACCACAAATGCCAGTACGTGGCGGGCCACATGGTGTGCTGATACCAGGTCGCTCCTTCGAGCCGCGTCCGGCCCCCAGGCAACGCCGTCAGCAGAAACTGTCCCTGCTTGGAGACGAAGTAGCCGTGCAAATGCGGCGGCTGAATATTTCCGTAGGGGCTAAGCTCGTTCAACGGAGCCGGGTTCGCCGTCACGCCAAACTTCAGCAACCGCGGCTCATCCCACACTTCGATCGGCTCCGCAAACGGCCCTGTCGAAAAAACGCAATGCCTCACCGCGCCGACTCCGTGCCCGGAAATCTCTGCGCGAATGGGATACGCAATCCCTGCTCGAAACAACAGTTCTGTCGGCGGCGGTATCTCCGCAAACGCCACGACTTGGTTCCAAACTTTCTCCGGCGGCGCATTCAGTTCAATCGCAGTCCGCACTTCAAACGTCTCCGGTTGCAGCTTCGCCCAATATTCCGCGCTCTGGAACGCTGGCGTGAACAGGAAAACGATGGACAGCATTGCAGGAGTTCCCTTATGCAGCCAATATCCCGCTTGAATCGTATATCCCAGCATTCCGCCGAGCGCCGAAAGCGCCAGGGCAAACGGAGTAGCCATCAGAATACAAATCGCTCCCTCGATCAGTACCAGAATGAGCACACCCCCAAGCAATGCTATGGGGCCAACCGCAACAGTCATACAGCTGCCAAAAGAACGCGGCTCGTGGTAGCTATACACCAGCACCGAAAACAGCCCCAGGCAAAAGGGCAGCGCCACATACAATCCCCAGCCGTAGGACTGAAGCACTTCCGTGCCAAAGACGGTAAAGAGGAAACCAATCGCAATCGTCAGCACGAAGGATACGGCTGCCGCTCCGGTCGCGCTCCGCGGAATCCATCGATCCAGCATGCGGGTCTCCGGCCACGGCGCAGCTTCATGCTGGGCCGCTGCCGAGTGCGATCCCATCGTGCAAAGCAGCAGGAAGAACAAAAGATTGATCACCGGAACAAAAAAGAGCACCACTAGCCAGAGCGGTTTCCCGGCGTCGCGGAGCCGCTGCACTGTCAGCGTCACGCCCAGCCAAATGAACGGCAGTGCCAAAACCAGCAGCGCCCCCACAAACATTTCGGTGTCCGAATGAATGGCATTCACTCGCGCGGCCGGACCCAGCGGCTGCCAGTAGCTCCACAAAAACCACGACCGGTTGAACACCGCAAACGCAGCAAGTTTGTCGAGGAAAAACTTCAGGAGGAAAGCGCTGCAACCCGCAATCGCAAACGACTTCCGGTCGATCGTCCCTTGCCAGCGCCACATTTCAACAAAACGATTGGGCATCGAACCTCCTCACCGCTGAACAGGGCACGAGACCGCCGCACAACTCCGCTTCCCTGCTACCCAGTGGTACCCCTTGCGCAGGATTTCCATCATCCCGGGAATTTTCGAAACCCATAGCAATGGCCGGCCCCACCAAATCTCACGCGACAGCGCCACTGCCGCATCCGCGCCGCCGAACCGACTACCATCGCTCAGAAGAAATTGCATTTCGCGCATCAACTCCTCGCGCGACAATCCCAGCAGCGCTCCGACTCGCGGATCCTGCAGCGGCGCCAGCGCCATCCCGCGCTTCTCCAGGATCGGCGCCAGCCATCGCGCGATGCGCGTGCAGAACCTGCACTCCGCGTCAAAAAACAGCCATCCCCGCGCGTGCCGCCCCTTCCCGTCCGTGTACTCGCTCACCAGCGAAATCATGCCCTTTCTCCGCCGCCGCTATCCCGCTGCTTTTTTCCGATCGCTCCCGAGAAGAGTAATCATTTTGCCGCGCAGCTTCACCACGCCTTTCAGCGCGCCCGTCGGCATGCGGATGATTTCTTCGAACAATCCCGTCATCGCCGTCAAGAACTCCAGCATGCTCTCCAGCCGTTCGCGCGTGTACGCATCGCTCTGCGGGCTGGACTTAATTTCCCGCACGCATTCCGCCAGCACGTTCAGTGTCGGATCGATTTCCCGCCGCTTCCGTTCCTCGGAAACAATACGGAAGATTTCCCACACGTCCTTGATCGACTCGAAGTGGTCCCGCCGGTCTCCCAGCACGTGAACCACGCGCACGATTCGCCACCCTTGCAGCTCGCGCAGACTGGTGCTCACATTCGAGCGCGCCACCGCCAGCGTCTCGGAAATTTCGTCCGCCGGCAACGGATGCGGCGACAGGAACAGCAGCGCGTGTACTTGCGCCACGGTGCGGTTGATGCCCCACCGCGTGCCCATTTCTCCCCAATGCAAAATGAACTTCTGGGCCACCGGGGTTAACGTGTTTTTTGCGGGTTCGCTCATTTTCTTCTACTCCGTGACTGGAGGCCTTCTCGTTGCTTTCGTTGCGTCTGTTATTTCTGTCATTACAGAATATACAGTCATCTCCGCTTCCTGTCAAGCTCTTTTCCCGCTGCTCTTTTTGTGCTCCCATACCGTTCTCGATACAACGGAGCTTGTCCATGACACGCAAAGACTTTCGCAGGCTGGCCTTGAGCTTCCCCGAGACGGAAGAGCGCGCGCACATGCACCATCCCGATTTTCGCGTCGCCGGAAAAATCTTTGCTACCCTCGGCTACCCGGACAATGACTGGGCGATGGTCAAGCTCACGCCCCTGGAGCAGGAGATGTTCGTCAAGGCGCAGCCTAAGGTCTTTAACCCCTGCGGCGGTGCCTGGGGACGCCGAGGCTGCACAAACGTGCGCCTGAAAGGGGTCAGAAAGCCTACGCTGCGCCGTGCTCTCGAAGCCGCCTGGCGCCTCGCCGCTCCCAAATCAGCAACCCGGAATTTGGACTAAAATCACTAAAAATTCCACACCAGCGCGTGACGACTGCGCCTCCAGAACGTCTAAACTCTCCAACGAGTGGTCATCTGGCTAGCTGGGGGTGACCGGCATGGCAAATTTTGCGCGCAATATTCGTTATGGCCTGCGGCTGCTGGTCAAAAACCCCGGGTTCACATCCGTAGCCTTGCTCGCGCTAGTGTTGGGCATCGGGGCGAACACCGCCATCTTCAGCGTGGTTTACGCCACACTGCTCTCGCCGATGCCCTACCCCAATCCGGACCAGCTTGTCATTGTCTGGTCCAAGGTCAATGGCAACCGCAACGGCGTTTCCGCCGGCGACTTTCTCGACTGGAAAAGCCAGAGCACCGTCTTTCAATCCATGTGCGCCTGGACCGGGGGGAATTTTGCGCTCGCCGGCTCCGACCATCCCGAAATGATCGAGACCCGGCTAACCACGCCCGGCTTCAACGACATGGTGGGAACTCCCTTTTTCCTGGGACGGGATTTTCTCCCGGAGGAAGGTCAGGTCGGCAGGGAACATGTGGTGATCATGACCCATAAGCTTTGGATGGAGCGCTTCGGCAGCGACCGCGACATTATCGGCAAGCCCATCCGGCTGAACGGTGAGCCCTACACTGCGGTGGGCGTCCTAGCGGCCGGACAGCCGGATCGCTTGGAAAATCAATTGTTCGTCCCGCTGGCGTTCAAACCGGAACAAATCAATCACGATTTTCATTTTGTTCTAGTGATGGGGCGCCTGAAACCGGGAGTCACGATCCAACAAGCCAACGCGGATATGGACTCCGTCACGCGCCACATCGCCGAAGTCTATCCAAAATCCAACAAGGGATGGGGCGCCAGCGTTGAACCCCTTCAGAATGACTTCATCAGCAAAGACACCATCAAAAACCTCTGGCTGCTGATGGGCGCGGTCGGCTTCACCCTGTTAATCGCGTGCGTGAACGTGGCCAATCTTTTGCTCGCCCGCGGAACCGCGCGGCAAAGAGAAATAGCGGTCCGCGCCGCACTCGGCGCAACACGCTGGCAACTCTTCGGCCAGTTTCTGACGGAGAGTGTTGCCCTATCTTTGATTGGCGGCGTGCTGGGCATTAGTCTGGCTTGGGGCTTGCTCAAAGTCATCGTGGCCATGATTCCGCCTTTTACCCTGCCGTCCGAAGCTGACTTTCGCTTGAACCTGCCGGTGCTTTTCTTCAGCCTGGCCGCATCGATCGTCTGTGGAGTGCTGTTCGGCTGCGCTCCGGCGTGGCAAACGGCGCAGCTCAATTTGAGCGACACGTTAAAGGAATCCGGACGCTCATCGTCCGGCTCCGCCGGCGGCCGAGGTTTGCGCCGTACTCTCGTGATCGTCGAGTTTGCCCTGGCACTGACTTTGCTGTCGGGTGCAGGCCTCATCATTCATAGTTTCTGGAAATTGTCGCGTGTGGACCTGGGATTCCGGCAAGACCACATCCTCACGTTCTTTCTACCCTTGACCAACGATCGTTTCACCCACGCCGAACAAATCAACTCCTTCTATCGCCAGCTCCTGGATAAGATCGGCGCCCTTCCGGGCGTCACCGCAGTTTCCGCGTCGACAGGCATGCCGATCATCGGCACGAACTTTGGGATGCCCTTCCATCTAGCAGGACAAGCCGTCGACGATCCTTCCTCGCGTCCCGGCGCGGGCTTCAATATGGTCACTCCCGAATACTTCCGCACGTTTGGCGTTCGCATGATTGCTGGGCGCACGTTCACGGAGCAAGACACCGCGGGCAGCGTACCAGTCGCCATCGTGAATGAAACGTTTGTGAAAAAATACCTGGCCAAAGTGGATCCTCTCACGCAGCGCGTTGTCGTGGAGCAACTGATTCCCGGTGTAACCAAACTCGGCCCGCCGATTGAATGGCAAATTGTCGGCGTCTATGGTGACGTTCATAACGGCGGCGTCCGCCGCGACGGCTTCCCGGAAATCGATGTTCCCTTCTGGCAATCACCCTGGCCATCCGCGGGCTTTGCGGTGCGCACCTTTGGCGATCCCGCCGGCATGACCAAGAGCATCAACGCCGTTGTGCACACCATGGATCCCGAACTTCCGCTCGACCAGGTGAAAACCATGGACCAACTCGTCCACGAATCGCTGGCCAGCGATCGCTTCTCGACGGTGCTCTTCGCCAGTTTTGCCGGATTGGCGCTTCTGCTGGCGGCGATTGGGATCTATGGCGTGATGTCGTTTGCGGTGGCACAGCGCACACACGAAATCGGATTGCGCATCGCTCTGGGCGCAGGTCCGCAGCAGGTGCTACGCCTAGTGATTGGGGAAGGGATGCTGCTCGCGCTGATTGGTTTGGTGGTGGGTTTGGGCGGCACGTACTTCGTCGGCCGCGTGATGAAGACCGCCTTGTATCAAGTGGGCGCGATGGATCCCGCTGCCATCAGTGCCGTCGCAGCGGTGCTCCTGCTGTCTGCGCTGCTAGCGTGCTACATCCCCGCGCGGCGCGCCACGCAAGTGGATCCCATGGTGGCCCTGCGCGACGAATGAATTTCCGCTAAAAGATCATCCAGGGAAACTGAGAAAAGTGCTTAGGGCGTGTGAACTGCTCCGTCTCAGCGCGGCTGTTGAATCGAGCGCGCAAGCAGCGCAGCAATCCGTTCGCTGAAGATTCGCTACGAGGCCTTGGCTTTACTTCCCCGCCATTCCTTCGCGGAAAGAAAGCGCATGCAGGGGCAGAAGCCTTTGTGGTCGCCGGGGGCCTGGCAGGAGTATTTCAGCGCCGCATGGTTGCTGGCGCGATGCCCACACGTGCACATCTCGCGAGCTTGTTCAGGAGTTGCCCGCACTCCGCGGCCGCGTACCGCCACCACTGTTTTTCCATTTTCGGATTTCATGCTGTTCACAGTCCTCATTCCATTGTACACCCCGTAGCGGTCATTCGGTAGCGGGGTTCTACCCCTAGTCTCGCATCCGGACTGGAGATAGCCAAGTACTCAGCTCAGGGGACGCAGGATTCCAGGGCCGGTCATCGAGAGGGGCCGCGCTTAGTTTGCTCCCCTCTTGATGGAACTACAACGAAATCCAGCTCATCGGACTTCCTGCATGGTCGCGACCAGCTCTGGAATTTCAATGCGAATGACGGTTCCCTCGCCCGGCCGGCTCTCGATGTCCAAATGAAAATCGGTGCCGTATAGAACGCGCAGCCGTTCGCGCACGTTGCTCAGCCCGATGCCTTCCACGTACACGTGGGGCATTTTTTCTTCCGAGATGCCCACACCGTTGTCCTCGATTTCGATACGCAGCCGCCCGTCGCTGTTGGTCGTTCGCAGCTCGATTTTTCCGCCGCCCAGCTTTGGAGCTAGCCCATGTTTCAGGCAATTCTCCACCATGGGCTGCAGCAGCATGCTCGGGACGAAGGCTTCCAGCGCCGCTTCGTCAATGTGTTTCACGATGTCCAGATTGTCTTTCCCGAATCGCGCCACCTCGATGTCCAGGTAATCGTCGATGAATTGCAACTCCTCGCGCAGGGGCACAAAGGTTTCGTGCTTGCGCAACAGCCGCCGGAGAATGTTACTCAGCTTGAGGACCACTCCGCGCGCCGAATCGGGATCGAAACGGATCAGCGCGGAGACGGTGTTCAGCGTGTTGAAAAGAAAGTGCGGATTGATCTGGCTGGAGAGCGCATCCATGCGCGCCTTCAGGAGCAACTGCTGGTGCTGCTCCAGGTTCATCTCGACGCGCGTGTTGTTCCAGATTTTCAGCGGCGAGGCTACCGACATCAGCGTGGCAATCACCACCAGCACGAGCCACCAGTCCCAGTGCGAGTCGACGGTGAAGAGCCACTTCGGCTTGGTGGCCAGCACCAGTGCCACGCGGCCCAGTTCGAGGCCCACGCACGCGCCTAGTGGCGCCATTTCCCAGGACAGTTCCGCTTTGCGCAATAGGCGCATGGTCGCTTTCGGGATGTTCAGGAACGTGAACGGTCCGAAATTCCAGAGGTCTTCCTTGTTGGGAATCGCCTGGCGGATTAGTCCGCCCAGCAGACCAGCTGTCGATGCCGCGGGCATGGCCAGCCATTCGTGTGAAATCAGCGCCGGTATCGTAATAATTGCGCCGCCGATTGGCCCGACCACACGCCCGCCGAGCAGCCCCATCAAAAAAGCGCCTTCGAGAGATAAATCCGCAAAGGCGTACGATGGCCCGCCCACGAGCCGCAGCGTCACGCCGACGATCAGCGCGGGCGTCATGAACAGCATCAGCTTCAGTTTTTGGTCGGGATCGCGTTCTTCGGTGAAGAGCACGCGACGAAAGGCGTTCCACCGGGCCAGCAAAGCGGCAATGGACGATGCTACGCCCACTTTCAACAGCAAGGTGAATAACAGATCGCGAATGGGGGTAACGGTTTCCATTTTGGCTGCGCGTCTCAGGCTAACGCTAGCCAATCCGCCGCTGGATGTAAAGACGTAGCATCGGCAGCGTGCGGCGCATCGAACGGGAAGGTATCAGACAAGGCAAAGGGAGCGGAGATCGGTGCGAAAGAGGGTCCCTGCTATACTTCTCGTTTCGCCATGCGCGCAAAATCACGACAAGGGACTAAGCGGAAGAGGAAAGCCACGGACCTGCGGATGGTCGCGCACGCCGCGCTGCCCACGCGCTATGGGCGGTTCACCATTTATGGCTTCCAGGGACGCGGCCCACAGGAGGAGGCGGTTGCACTAGTTCGCGGACGCGTGAATGGAAAATCCGCGCCGCTGGTGCGCGTCCACTCGCAGTGTCTGACGGGTGACGTTCTGACTTCACTGCGATGCGATTGCCGCGCGCAGCTCGAGTTGTCGATGAAGAAAATCGGGCAAGCGTCCTCGGGAATTCTGCTCTATCTGCCGCAGGAAGGCCGCGGCATCGGACTGATGAACAAATTGCGGGCTTACGAACTGCAAGACGGCGGGATGGACACGGTGGAAGCCAATGAAACCCTGGGCTTCGCTGCCGACGCGCGCGACTATGACTTTTCCGCGCAAATCCTGAAAAAACTCGGCGCGACGAAAATCCGTTTGCTGTCCAACAATCCGGAAAAAGTGCGGCAGCTCGAAAGCTCGGGGATTCGCGTCGTCGAACGCGTGCCCTGCCAGCCGCGCGTTTCAAAAATCTCACGCGGCTATCTCAAGACGAAAAAACGCAAGATGGGGCATCTGCTGAAGGGAATCTAATTTTTTCAGAGGAAGACTTCAGCCGCCGCCCACAAATTGCACGATTTCGTAGCGGTCGCCGGGCGCGACTTGGGTTTCAGTCCATTTCGGGCGGGGCAAGATTTCCAGGTTTCGCTCGATGGCCACGCGCCCGGAGTCGAGTCCCAATTCCCGGAGCAAATCCGTGACCGTAGCGCCGGGCTTGGCCGCGCGATTTTCTCCGTTCACGATAATTGATATTGTAGTTTCCATTTGCTAACTCGCCGAAGGAACGCGCGGCTTGCCGCGCAACTGAAAGCGCAAATGTCCCCGGGCACTTCCTTTCGAAGCTTCGATGACCAGCGCCGGCTCGGCACCTGTCAAGCGCGGCATATCGAATTCGAATTGAGCCTGCCCGGAGGCGCCAGTCTTGGCGGAGAACTGGGTCGCCTCCGCCGCGCCGTCTACGCGAGCGACGACGGTGACGCCACCTACCGCCTGGCGCGTTTCGTTTCGAACCACGATTTGCAACAAGGCGCGTTTCCCGGTGAGCCAGGTCTTGGCATTGATCAATTCCAACGCAAGAACGCCAGTCGCGGGCTCGGTGGTTGACTCTGCCTGCGAGGCAGCGGCCTTTTCCTCCCGCGGCAGCGCAAGATGCAGCGCTCCCGTTCGAAGCTCCTCGACAACGGCACGGTGCTGCTCGTCGAGACGCACCTTTAGGGCTTGCTCGCGGCCTGGATTCAGAGGAAGCAGGTCGAAATAGTTATTCGTCCTGCGATGCAAGACGCGTCCGTTGAAATAAACAGTAGTGTCGATAAGTGCGTTGGTGGTGCCGCGATCTTCGGTTTGTACGTGATAGGTGGTGCCGCGTGCTAGCACGTTCGAATTGTGACCGAAAAGCATTTCGCTGCTCGTCCTGACCTGCAAAGAGCTGAAAGCGCTTCGCAGGAATCCTTCCACTGCATTTGACCGAGTGGCGCTCGAATCGCTATTATAACTCTTCGCCTATGAGTGGTTCCGGATTACATACCTATGCTCCGCTTCTCTTACACCTGCTGATTGCCACGGTGCTCGCCGGTGCGTTGACAACTGTTTCTGTTTTAGTGGGCTGGAAGCGTCCGACCCGAGCCAAGCTGCAGCCTTACGAGTGTGGCATGGAACCCACGGGCGACGCGCGCGAGCCTTTTTCGGTTAAATTTTACCTCGTAGCGATGGTTTTCATTTTGTTCGACGTGGAAGCCATCTTCCTGTACCCCTGGGCGTACATCTTTCGCAGTCTGCGGTGGTACGGCTTCTGGGAGATGATGCTCTACATTGCCATCCTGTTGGTCGGTTATTTATATCTCTGGAAAAAGGGCGCGCTGGACTGGCATAAATAAGCCGGCGCAAGTGGGATTCTAAATCGTGACGGAGCCTGCCAGTAAAAACGCTAATGTTGTCGCTGAGTGCCTGCGTTCGTGGAACCCGAAAGCGGTCGCGGAAGTCAGTGAATACCGGGGCGAGACTACGATCGTGGTGCCGCGCGAACTCCTTCAGGCTACGGCCGAACATTGCCGCCAGGACGCCAAGCTGCAGTACAACTTTCTGACTGACGCTACCTGCGTGGACCGCTTTCCCGCCGAACCGCGATTCGAATTGAACTACCACCTGGTTTCCATCCCGCGGCGCGAAAAAGTGCGGCTGCGCGTGTGGCTCAGTGGCAACGATCCGGTGGTCGATTCGCTGGTTCCTGTGTGGCCGGGAGCGAATTGGCTGGAGCGGGAAATTTTTGACTTATTTGGGATTCGTTTTAGCGGGCATCCCGACTTGCGGCGCATTTTGCTTCCTGAGGATTGGGAAGGTTATCCCTTGCGCAGGGATTATCCCGTGGAAGGCTATCGAGACGTCCCGAATACCGGCGAATTATTCCGGAAAAGCAGCACACCATGACCACCGTCGAAACCGCAGTTGGAACGGCAAAAACGATGGTCCTCAACATGGGACCGCAACACCCGTCGACGCACGGCGTGCTTAGGATTTTGCTGGAACTCGACGGCGAGACAGTGGTGAAGGCCGTTCCTGATCTCGGCTACCTGCACACGGGAATCGAAAAATCCTGCGAGGACAAAACCTATTCGCAAGCTATCACGCTGACAGACCGGATGGATTACCTGAATCCGCTCGGGAACAACCTGGTGTACTGCTTGGCGGTGGAAAAGCTGCTCGGACTCGAAGTGCCGAAGCGCGCGCAATACGTTCGGGTGATGATGGTGGAGTTGCAGAGGATTTCTTCACACCTGGTTTGGCTGGGCACGCATGCGATCGACCTGGGGGCGATGTCGGTTTTCCTGTACTGCTTCCGCGAGCGCGAAGAAATCTTGAAGATTTTCGAATTGTTCGCCGGCCAGCGCATGATGACCAGCTACATTCGCATCGGCGGGCTGGCGTTGGATCCGCCGGCGGGCTGGCGGCAACCGGTCGAGCGCTTCCTGAAAATGATGCCGAGCCGCGTGGACGAGTACGAAACGCTGCTGACGGAAAACCGCATCTGGATTGGGCGCACCAAGGGCGTCGGGTACATTTCGCCCGAGGATGCGATTGCTTTGAGCATGAGTGGGCCGACGCTGCGCGCCGCGGGCGTGGCCTACGATAACCGGAAAGTGTTTCCCTATTCGAGCTACGAGGAATTCAATTTCAACGTGCCGACGCGGACGGATTCGGATTGCTACGCGCGGTACCTGGTGCGCGTCGCGGAGATGCGCGAAAGCCTGAAGATCATTCGTCAGGCGTTTGACAAGATCAAGGACGAAGGGCCAATCAAGGCGGACGCGCCCGGGATTATCCCGCCGCAGCGCGAAAAGATGAAGACGGAGATGGAAGCGCTCATCTACCACTTCAAGATTTTCACGGAGGGTTTTTCGCCCCCTCCGGGTGAAGCGTTTGTGACTATCGAATCGCCGCGCGGGGAACTGGGTTGTTTCGTGGCCAGCGACGGTTCGCCAAAACCGCTCCGCGTGCACTTCCGCTCCCCTTCGTACATTAATTTGCAGGCGCTGCCGAAGCTGATTGAGGGCCAATTGATTTCGGATGTCATCGCCTGTATCGGGACCATCGATATCGTTCTTGGAGAAGTCGACAGGTAATCATGGAACTTTTCCCAGCACTTTCGGCGAAGTTTGAAAAGCTGCAGACGAGCTATCCGGTGAAGCGCAGCGCGCTGATTCCCATGCTGATGTACGCGCAGGACGAGTTCGGCTCCATCAGCGACGAAATGATCGCGGAGATCGGGCGGCGGCTGGACCTGAACAACGTGCAGATCGAGGAGACGCTGGGGTACTACTCGATGCTGCACCGCAAACCGTGGGGCAAGCACCATGTGCAGATTTGCACCAACGTGGCGTGCATGCTGAAGGGCGGGAACGAGCTTCTGGAACGCGCGAAAAGGAGGCTGGAGATCGGGCACAAGGAAGTTACGGCCGACGGAGTCTTCTCGCTGGAAGAAGTGGAGTGCATTGGCGCCTGCACGGGTGCTCCCGCGATGCAGGTCAACTACGATTTCTACGAAAACCTGACGCCTCTTAAGTTCGACCGCATCATCGAAGACCTCGACGCCGGGAAACATCCGGCGCCCGAGCCGGTGATTTCCGGCGCGCTGCACGAACGGCACGAGATGGAAACGCCGCTCATCAGCCGGCGATGGGGGATGAAGGACTCGCACAAGATCGACGTCTACCTGATGCAAGGCGGCTACAAAGCGCTGGAAAAAGCGCTGAGGGAGATGACGCCGGAGTCGATCATCGAGGAGGTGAAGAAATCGAACCTGCGCGGGCGCGGCGGCGCGGGCTTCCCCACAGGGATGAAGTGGTCGTTCGTGCCCAAGGACACGCCGAAGGCCAAATACGTGATTTGCAACGCGGATGAATCCGAGCCGGGAACGTGCAAGGACCGGCCGCTGATGGAGATGGACCCGCACCAGTTGATCGAAGGGATGGTGATTGCCGGACGCGCCATCGGTTCGCACCAGGGATTCATTTATGTCCGGGGCGAATACCGCTACGTGCTGGATATCGTGGACGGAGCTCTCGCGGAAGCTTATGCGCGCGGATACTTGGGAAAGAACATTCTCGGCACGGGATTCGATTTCGATTTGCTGGCCCACACCGGAGCAGGCGCGTACGAATGCGGCGAGGAATCCGCGTTGATGGAGTCGCTCGAAGGCAAGCGCGGGTATCCGCGGATTAAGCCGCCCTTCCCCGCGGTGGTGGGATTGTATGGATGCCCGACGATCATCAATAACGTGGAAACACTGAGCGCAGTGCCGTCGATCATCCGCGAGGGCGGCGATGCGTATGCCAGCCGCGGCACGCCGAAAAACGGCGGGACGCGCATGCTGTGCATCGCGGGACACGTCAACAAGCCTGGAATTTACGAAGTGCGGCTGGGGATGAACATGAAAAAGTTCATCTACGACGTGGCCGGAGGAATTCCGGACGGAAAGAAACTGAAAGCGGTGATTCCCGGCGGAAGTTCCTGCCCGCTATTGACCGCCGACGAGATCGATATCCCGATGGACTACGACTCCGTGGTAAAAGCAGGGTCAATGCTGGGCTCCGGCGGCATGGTGATCATGGACGAAGACACCTGCATGGTGGACATGGCGCGCCGGATTATGCACTTCTACGCGCATGAATCGTGCGGCTGGTGCATCCCTTGCCGCGAGGGGACAACCTGGTTGCGGAAAACGCTGGAGCGTTTTCACGCTGGAATGGGGCGCCTGGAAGACATCGACATGATCGCGGACCTGGCGAAAAACATGTTAGGCCGAACGTTCTGCCCGCTTGGGGACGCGGCGGCGATGCCCACCATCAGCATCATGAAGAAGTGGCGCAACGAATTCGAGGATCACTTGAGGGGGCGCTGCCCGTACAAATCCGCGGGAGCGCTGGTTGGCTCGCGATAGGAATCCATGCCCGAACAGAAACTGATCAAGCTGAAAATCAACGAACGCGAAGTCCAGGTGCCGCAGGGAACGCTGGTGATCGAAGCGACGCGGCGCATGGGGACCGAAGTGCCGTCGTTCTGCTATTACCCCGGCTTGTCGCTGCAGGCGGCATGCCGCATGTGCCTGGTCGAAGTGGAAAAAGCGCCGAAGCTGCAGACCGCGTGCACGCTGGTGGCGACGGAAGGCATGATCGTTCGAACGGACACCGAGCAGGTGCGCCAGGCGCGCAAGTACATGCTGGAGTTCCTGTTGACGAATCACCCTCTGGATTGCCCGGTGTGCGACAAGGGCGGCGAGTGCGAATTGCAAGACATGGTGTTCCGTTACGGCGCTGACTCCAGCCGCTTCGTGGAAGAAAAAATCCACCGGCCGGAAGAAAAATGGTCGGAGCTGGTTTATTACGATGCGCCCCGTTGCATTTTGTGCTTCCGCTGCGTGCGCGTGTGCGACGAAGGCATGGACGTGAAGGCCCTGGGCGTGGGCATGCGCGGGGCGAACAGCGTGATCATTCCGAATCGCCAGGATCACCTGGAGTGTGAAGAATGCGGGATGTGCATCGATATTTGCCCGGTGGGAGCGCTGACCAGCGGAACGTACCGCTATAAAACGCGGCCATGGGAAATGGCATACGTGCCGACGGTCTGCACGCACTGTTCCAATGGGTGCAAGACCACGCTGAGCGTGCGCAACCACGAGATTCTGCGTTCCAACAACCGCGACCTGAGCGGCATCAATGGAGATTTTCTGTGCGTGAAGGGCCGCTTTGGATTTGATTTTACCAAGCACGCCGAGCGCATCCGGCAGCCGATGGTTCGCAAGGGCGCCAAGCTTTATCCCGTGTCGTGGGAAGAAGCCGCTGAAGCCGCGGCGACCATGCTGAAGGGCGTCTACGACTCCAGCGGCAAGGACGCGATTGGCTTCATCGGCTCGAACCGCGCGTCGAATGAAGAAAATTATTTGTTGCAGAAGCTGGCGCGCACGACTTTTGGAACGAACAATGTCGACCATCATCGCACAGCCGACTATACGGGACTGATCACCGCGCTTGGCGAGCGTGCCGGCGATTCGCTGCTGACGATGAAGCAATTGTACGAATCGAAGGCCGTCTTGCTGATCGGAAATGACCCCACGAATCAGAACCCGCTTGTCGCGTGGCAGATTCGCAGCGGAATCCGGCATTTTGGCGCCAAGCTGTTCGTCATCAATGCGAACGAGATCAGGCTGAAGCGCAAGGCCACGCAGTTTGCGAAAGTGTCAGCCGGCCAGGAGGCCGCCGCGCTGCGGTGGCTGGCGCATGAGGAAGGACAACTCGCTCCTGAGCTTGTCGAGCAATTGGTGCAGTTGAAAGCCGGGCTGGAAGCGATGAGCGATGTCGCCGTAGTTTTCGGCGCGGAGATTTCCGGCGCCGCGATTGCTACGCTGGTAGCCTTCGGTTCGAAGCTGCCGGGCAAAACACGCTACATGGCGTTGGGCGACTATGCGAATTCGCGTGGCGCGGCGGACATGGGCGTGTTGCCGGACCGTTTGCCGGGATACGCCTACGTGGGCAGTCCGCACGCGCACACTTCCTTTGAAAAGTTGTGGAGCTGCGGACCGATTCCGCCAAAGCCGGGACTGACCGCACCGCAAATGGTGGAAGCAGGGCAAGCGGGAAAATTGAAGGCGTTGTACGTGATGGGAGCGAACCCGCTGGCGCATTTCGGCACACTGAGTCTTGGGCGCGGCGAACTGGACGTGCTAATCGTGCACGAAATGTTCCTCACCGAGACGGCTAGCGTGGCGGACATTGTTTTTCCCGCGACTTCGGCCTACGAAAAGGACGGAACGGTCACCAACACTTCGGGCGAAATTCAGATGCTGCGCAAGGGCGCGGAAGTGATGGGGCCCCGCAGCGATTTTGATTTGCTGCGAATCCTGTCGCATCAACTCGAAAGGCTGGGACTGGGGAAAGCGTTTCATTACAAAAATCCGGCCGCAGTGTTTGAGGAAATTCGTAAGGCGGTGAGCGGCTATAACGTCCAGCCGGCGGGGCTTCTGACCGGAGGCGCGGAGCCGACGCGAGTGGAATTTGCGAGAAACGGGCATGCGCCGTACGACGTGCCGGTGGGATTGATTCGGCCCGCGAAAGATACTTTGTTTACCAGCGGAACGCTGGGCCGCTTCTGCACCATGATGGAATCGCTGCCGGAGGCCAAAGCCTAGCCGTGACTTCTTTCTTGTCCACAAATGCGGAGCTGGTCATCACGATCGTGAAGATCGCGCTGCTGCTCTTCATTGTGCTGACCGTGAATGCGTACCTGACGTGGTTCGAGCGCAAAGTCGTGGCGCACATGCAGTCGCGCTGGGGACCGCATCGCGTGGGCCCCCATGGACTGTTGCAGCCACTGGCCGACGGCCTGAAATTCCTTTTTAAGGAAGACCCCACACCGGCAGGCGTGGACAAATTTGTCTACTACCTGGCGCCGCTGTTGGCTTTGGCGCTGGCGCTTACGTCCATTGCGCTTATCCCGTTTGGGCCGCAACCGATCCACTTGTTCGGGCACGACATTTTTTTGGGAATTGTGTCGCCGGACGTAAACATCGGAATCCTGGCGCTGTTCGCGATCACCGCGATGGGCGTTTATGGAGTGGCGCTGGCGGGATGGTCTTCGAACAGCAAGTATCCGCTGCTCGGCGGGCTGCGCAGTTCGGCGCAGATGATCAGTTATGAGCTGGCGATGACGATGTCCGTAGTCGGCGTGCTGCTGATGGCGGGCAGCTTCAACTTGAAGCAAATTATTGAAGCGCAGGCGCACCATCCGGAACGGGGGATTTTTGGCTGGAATGTGTGGCCGCAGGTTTTGGGATTTTTTTGTTTTTTCGTAGCCGCGGTCGCGGAAACGAATCGCGTGCCGTTCGATTTGCCGGAAGCGGAGTCGGAGCTGGTCGCGGGCTTTCACACCGAGTACGCCAGCTTCAAGTTCGCAATGTTCTTCATCGCGGAATACACCAGCATGATCACGGTTTCATGCTTGTGCTCGATCCTGTTTTTTGGCGGCTGGCTGTCTCCCTTCCCTGCTTCGTGGACCTTCACTCATTATTTGCCGTCGGTGATCCTGATTCCGGTCGGGCTGTGGGTGATTTGGGACGGGTTCCGCTACGAAACGATGTTCGGCCGCATTATCTTGCCGGGAGTCGGAACGGCAATTGCCGGGCTGGGCGCAGCTCTTGTTTTGCTCCCGAACGTGAATGAGTTTATCCAGGCGCCGTTCTGGCTGCTGTCCAAGATTTTTGTTTTTCTTTTTGTGTATGTGTGGATGCGCGGGACGCTGCCGCGTTTCCGCTATGACCAGCTGATGGCGTTCGGGTGGAAGTTGCTGCTGCCCCTGTCGATCGTGAACGTGATTGCCACCAGCTTTGTGATTCTGGCGAAAATGACCTGGGGCGCGAAATGACGGCGCCACTCGTTGTTTTCTTCGTGCTGGCGGCGCTGGCGGTGATTGGCGCAGTCAGCTTGATTTTGCAAAAGCATCCGATTCATAGCGCGCTGTCGCTGATCGTGGTGATGGTTGCCCTCGCGGGACTTTATCTTCTGCTGGGCGCGGAGTTCGTGGCTGCCGTGCAGATTATCGTTTATGGCGGCGCGATCATGGTGCTGTTCGTGTTCGTGATCATGCTTCTGAACGCGGGCGTCGAGGAGCACACCAACCTTTCCAAGATGGCGGGAGCGCCGGGATTGCTCCTGGTGGTGGCGCTGGCGGGCTTTGTGGCGGCGACGATTGCGAAATCAACGGAAAGCGTGCAGGCCGCTCCGCAAACGGGAGAAATTGCTTCGACGCTCCAAATTTCCAACATGATCTTCAAGGACTTCGTCTATCCGTTCGAGCTGACTTCGTTCCTGATTCTCGTGGCGGTGCTCGGCGCCACGGTGCTGGCACAGCGGGAGAAGAGTTGAGATGGTGCCGACGAGCTATTACCTGATCCTGAGCGCGATCCTGTTCGGCCTGGGCGTGTTTGCGTTTATTTTCAAGCGCAACATCATCACAATTTTCATGTCCATCGAGCTGATGCTGAACGCGGTCAATCTGGCGTTCGTGGCGTTCAGCCAGACGCTGGGAAAACTCGACGGTCAGGTTTTTGTGCTGTTCGTGATTGTGGTGGCGGCGGCGGAAGCCGCCGTGGGACTGGGAATCATCATCTTGATTGCGCGCAACCGCCAAACGCTGAACGTGGAACGCGTCGACCTGCTCAAACTCTAATGCCGAAATACCCGATGCTCGAATACCTGTGGATTGTTCCGTTGCTGCCGCTGCTGGGCTCGGCGGTGAACGGAGTTTTTGGCGCGAAGTGGCCAAATAAGATTGTCAACTGGGTGGCGATCGGCTCCACGGGGCTTTCGTTTCTCGGCGCGCTGGAAGCGGTCCGAGAATTTTTCGAGTCCGGGCAAGTCCTTTTCCACAAGGAATTCTTCACTTGGATCGCCGCGGGAAATTTACGCGCCGGCTTCGATCTTCAGATGGATCAGCTCACAGTCGTGATGGTGCTGGTAGTGACCGGAGTAGGCTGGCTCATTCACATCTACGCCACCGGATACATGGCGCACGAAGGCGGTTACTACCGGTTCTTTTCCTACCTCAACTTGTTCATGTTTTTCATGCTGATCCTGGTGCTGGCGGCGAATTACGTGCTTCTTTTCGTTGGCTGGGAGGGCGTGGGACTCTCGAGCTATTTGCTGATTGGTTTCTATTTCCTGAAAAAATCTGCTTCGGATGCCGGCAAGAAAGCATTCATCGTCAATCGCATCGGCGATTTCGGATTCATGCTGGGAATGTTCCTGCTGTTCCGCGCCTTCCATACGCTGGATTTCCAAGCCATCTTCACCAGTTCTACGCTGCAAGGCTGGCCCGTTGAATTGAGCGGGCATCTTGGCACTCTGACGTTTGCGTGTTTATTGCTTTTCATGGGCGCGTGCGGAAAATCGGCGCAGTTGCCGTTATACGTTTGGCTTCCGGACGCGATGGAAGGGCCGACGCCGGTCAGCGCGCTGATTCACGCAGCGACGATGGTGACTGCAGGCGTGTACGTCGTGGCGCGCTCGCACATTCTTTTTGCGCATGCGCCGACGGCGATGTTGGTCGTCGCCATCGTGGGCTGCGCGACGGCGTTCTTTGCGGCTACCATCGGCTTGGTGCAGACGGACATCAAGAAAGTTCTCGCATATTCAACAGTCAGCCAGTTGGGCTACATGTTTCTCGCCTGCGGCGTGGGCGCGTTCTCCGCTGGCATCTTTCACCTGATGACGCACGCGTTCTTCAAAGCGCTGCTC
>Ga0207665_10001053_pt1 | contig 18551 bp, 17 predicted proteins | sample LARL112metaG_FD_184351 | JGI IMG/M metagenome (GOLD analysis project Ga0207665, IMG submission 184351) | Corn, switchgrass and miscanthus rhizosphere microbial communities from Kellogg Biological Station, Michigan, USA - LAR L11-2 metaG... | ecosystem: Host-associated > Plants > Roots >...
TTTACAACTTTCTGATTCCTTCTTTCCGACCGGAATGTATACAACATCTAGCGGACTTGAGGCACTATTTTACAGTGAAAATAAAACAAAGACGCCAGACGAGCTTAGGACCCTGATAACAGTCTATCTGGAGCACCAGATAGGACCAGCTGATTGCACTGCTCTAGGCGTATCATATGGCTGTATTGAAACGGCTGATATTAATGAGTTGATAAAAGTGGATCGAACCATCTACTCAATGAAGCTTATCGAAGAGGTCAGGAACGCATCTGTAAGGTCTGGTACTCAGCTTCTAAGATGCGTAAACTATTTCCTACCTGGTAACGAATTCATCACCAAATTTCAAGAGGCCGTCAAAGTGAACAAGGCCTCCGGTGTGTATCCAGTCGCACTGGCAGTTGCAAGCCAATCGTTAGGCATATCAAAATATAACAGTGGTATCATGATGCTTTACACTTTTGTTGTCAGCATCATCGGAGCGGCTCTTAGGTTAGGAATGATACAGCACCTTGATGGGCAGAAATTGATCCACGAACTAAAACCATCGCTTTTGGCCACGGTGGCAAAGAATATAAATAGACCATTGTCCAGCATGTGGCAATTTACTCCGGGCATTGATATTTTCCAAATAGCTCACGAGCTCATGCCTTCAAAAATGTTTATTACATGAATAAATCGTACGAATATCAATGAGTTCAAAGAGAATACCTCGAGTAGGAATTGGTGGGCCAGTTGGTTCAGGAAAAACTATGTTAATCGAGCAGGTAGTCCCTCTTTTGTATTTAAAAGGCTATAAGGTTGGGATAATTTCAAACGACGTAGTATCACGTGAAGACGCAGACCGTATGAGAAGAAATCTGGCAACTGAGAAGGGACTTATGGCAGAAGATCTTGTTATAGGTCTAGCGACTGGAGGATGTCCTCATACGGCTGTGCGCGAGGATCCGTCTATGAATATTTCAGTAGTAGAAGAAATGGAGTCCAAACATGATTACCTTGATCTAATTATAATTGAAAGCGGAGGAGACAATATCACAACTACGTTTAGCCCTGCTTTGGCAGATTATTTTATTTATATTATAGATGTTTCTGGAGGCGACAAATACCCTAGAAAACGTGGGCTCGGAATAGAGACTTGTGATCTTTTGGTCATAAACAAGATAGATATTGCTCCGTCAGTAGGAGCTGACCTGACAGTGATGGATAGGGATGCCAAGACCGTTCGTGGAAACAAACCTTATGTATTTGTTAACTCAAGGACAGGTCAGGGAGTAAATGAAGTAGCCGAGAATATCATAAGGGATGTTCTTTTCGAGGAGACTCCAAAAGCCTTAGTGAAACATTAGGTTACGTGGATGAGCGAGATTCAATACTATACTCCTGGTGACATACCCCCAGAGGTACTTGCATATGACCAAAAACTCGATCAACTAGGAATTGGAAAAGCTGGTAAGATCGGAGCACTAGTATTAAGATTGGAAAATGACGTGCAAAGGAACAAGACTATAATCACCGACCAGTATTCCCGAGTGCCCCTTTTTACACAACGAGCACTATACCTGGAGGAATCTCTGCCCTCAATGGCCTATGTATTTATTATTTCACCGTCTGGCGGGATATTACAGGGCGATAGATATAGAATGGATATTACGGTTACGAATAATGCTTGTGCCCACATAACCACACAAGGGGCTACCAGAATATACAGAATGGAAAAAAATTTCGCAACGCAGATGGTGAATGTATCGGTCGACGAAGGTTGTTATTTTGAATTTATCCCCGATCAAATTATTCCGTACCGGGATTCAAGGTTCTACCAAACTCTTAATTTCAAAGTACATGAAAATGCAACATCAGTATATTCTGAGATGGTTGTTCCAGGAAGAGTTGCAAGTGGGGAGTCCTTTGAATATGATATTTGCTATCTAAAGGCAGTGGCACGAGATTATTTGGATAATCTGCGTTTTATCGATATAGCCATATTGGAACCAAAAAAAAGAAATTTGAGTAGTATGGGAATTTTGGGAAATTATACTGTTGTCGGTAGCGTATATGTACTCGCGCAGCGAAGATATGTACGAGTCCTTAATGATGAGATAAATACTAGGTTAAAGGGCTCTGATTCTATTGTTGGAGGATCTTCTATCCTTCCAGGATCTTCGGGAATAGTTGTGCGAATGCTTGGATATTTAGCGGGTGATATTAGAAATGCGACATTTGAAGTTCTAAAAATAGTTCGAAAACATGTGCTGAATGCAAATTTTAGCGGCTTAAGAAAAGGTTGATAGAGTTTAATAAAGTATTGAGTTAGTTACGCTTCGACTAACGACTAGCTTAAGTGATCGTTCACCTAATCTTCAACGCCTCTTTGTGATCCAGAATTCAATTGTTCTTACATTGTGAGAAGTTTCGATTTTGTGAACATTGGCTGCGGCTAGTGTATCAAACACTTTATCGCATCGTTCACACCACGCAGTAACGTTTTTGCTATGTTTATCGAAGGCGTTCATTTAACTAGTTGAATTAACCAGAAAACGAAATATAATGTTTTATATGGATATGCGCGGCTTTTTTCAGTTGATGTCCTATATAGGAAGTCTATGTATAGATTGAGATATTTCGTCGATGTGACCCATGTAAACACTCAAACAGTTGTAAGTCTATGTATAGATTGAGATATTTCGTCGATGTGACCCATGTAAACACTCAAACAGTTGTCAAAGCCTATGGTCTGCATTGGATCATTGCATTTAGCTTCGCGAGGTAAAGACCGAAGAAGATATGGAAAATCAAATCGATGCAGTTTTAAAAATGATATCGACTGCTATGAATTGGTTCAAAATAAGATATAGACTATCTACAGACTGACTAAGGTTTAGGAGAGACAGTACTTCTTTGGCAATTATACGATCGTAGTCCGGGTACTTGAATTTAGCAAATGAGGATCAAGTCTTATTAGTTGATCTGGAAGCATTTGTTATGGCACTTGTAGAATTTCTTAGGTCAGTATTGTGACCAGGTTGATGACTTGAACCGCCACTCACGGCACTAGGCACGTAGTCGTGATTTACTTTGTAAACCAAAACAGCAAAGACGAGACCAGGGGTATTGGTTCTGAAACTAGGTGATGCATATACTAACGAAAAAGGCTGGTTCTTTGTTTCGTTCTGAGGATATTTTATGTTTTCAGTATATAACGCAAAGCCTCCAGGAGTGTAAGTTGGCTGTAAGACTTGCCGTCCATTTTGAGATGAGGCGTAGAATTGCGGGGTAAATGGGATCATCTTACCCAACAATGTGGAATTCCAAAATATGGGAGTAGGGGTAACTCCGTCCTGTTCTAGATAAGTGCTTTCGTTAAAGCCACCGATTCTAATAAACCATTGTTTCTTGCTCTCATCTCCACCGTTTCCCAAAGCATAAATAGAGCTACCGTTTCCAGCTGCAAACCGTTGTGCAACGATATAGACCAAAACGTAGTCGGCTTTAAGTTCTCTCGCCACTTTGGCGCCAATGTCAGGTTTGTCCATAAACATCTTAGCTATAGTCGCAATACGTGTTTGATTGATGGTAGCGTTATCCGCAATACTTGTCCTATTTGCCAATGTAGTAATCCAGTATCCATAGTCCCACCATGATGCAATAACAGATCGCTTTGGGGTGTGCGTTGACATCCAAGCCAGAGTATCTAACCAGTCGTTCGTTTGAAACTTGTATCCAGTTCCGCCATTGGCAATCGAAGGTGGAATGTCTGCAAGACTTAACCAGCCAGAATTCTGAGGATAGATCATGGGAATGGTTAGTAAGAAAATAATGAGTACTGTATAACCAATGAGAATAGTGCGATTCTTAGCCGGCTGCTCCGTTGACCGCTCAGAAAACTTCCTACCTTTTGACATCTTTCCGAACTTTACCTGTCTTGAACTGGCTGGAGAACTGCTCTTACTCATAAAGCTGCGAGTTATCTCATAAAGTCCCAATCCAGCTAGTACGATTATACCAATTGATGCAAATACCAAAAGTCTCGCAAACGTAGCACTTACGTAGATAGCGGTTATGCCAATTATCAAGGCAAATATTGAGGATGGAGTCCGATATCTAAACGCCACCCAGATCCCTATCCCGGCAAACATTAACAATATCGAATAATTTGTAAAGTAGTCTACCAAGGTGGGCGTAAAGTGCTCAGCGACCGAGGCTGTGAGAGGGTTTTGAGATGACAAAAAGGGATTTATTGCATTTAGATACCTAAAAGATGCCGGATGGTAAGCACCTGCTATTACCACTCCTAACCCTACAACTACAAATCCACCGAGCAAAAAAAGTAAATTCCGGGTTTCATTGCGTTCGCTACTTATCCTTTTTAGGATCTCAGCGCCAATCATAAAAATTGTACCCCCAATTAATGCGATACCGGGAAGACCTAGTATGAACGAGATTCCTGGTCTTGGAAATGCGCCTGCGCTAGCTATCGAAAATACTGTAAAGGCTATTACCACATAGGTAGATACTCTAGTATTTCTTTGGAAGAACGGGAGCGCAATGAAAAATAATGAGATTGGTATACTAAAATACTGAACACCTCCCCAGGAAGCGTTTCCGAGTCCTAGAAGCAAGCCTCCTAAAACTGCTTTTGGAATCGCATATTTTAATGGCTTGTGCTTGATTGCAGATATCAAGAGGTACACCGCGAGCAGACCAAAGAATAAGCCCAGCGGTTCCGACTTGAACCAGCCAAGATTTCCCCTTTGAATGATAGCTGGCGTAAAGGCGAACAATAACGCTGAAAACATGCCTGCAGTAGTACCACCAAGTGTCCTTACAAGAGCAAAAATTACTATTGTAGTCAACGATCCAAGAATGACTGGCAATAAAATAGTAAAATCTAATAAGGAACTTCCAGCGCCAAAGATCTCGTATAAGTAGGCGGAAACAATATGGAGCCCGGATTGAGATGTCTTAGGAACATCTCTGCCTTCAGGATACCATGACATCGTGTCCTGCCATTTCCAATATGCATTAAGCCCATGATCTACAATGTATTTAGTAGCGCGATAATCAAAATATGGGTCAAATTCATTAAGATAAAACCCATACTTTACAGGATAAGAACGCATTATAAAGCCGGTAGCAAAAGCAAGAGCTAAGACCCCGATTACCAAAAGATGTTTTATCTTAAAATCAAAGATGCCCTTGTGGAATAAAGTTTTACTTCCTTCAAGCATATTCTTGGATGTTAATTATTACCGCTTTTTTAAGGTACTGCCACCCGCAACAAGTATGATTAGCAAGCAATATCAACTTCTGCCGTGCACAAATGTACTCTAGGATTGGTTCAAGTATTTAGATCTAGATGTGGATCGGTTTTGGTATATCCAAAGGCTTTATTCCGAATGCCCTCTGCATGTTCTAACGGCTGGCCAATCCAAATTATTCAGACAAATTAGTTGCATTCATCGTAGTATTGGGTGATCTACCGAATGGTTGTTAGTTAGTTTTAAAAATCTCATGCTCCGATCTTCTTTGTTATCGTCAAAATGTCCGAGTCATGAAGCCGGTGATCGAGACCAACTTTCTGGCCAGCAAACTTGACACTCCTTCCCCATACGTTTGCAAATCGAAATTCTCTTGCCATATTGCGATGGATCTTGTTGCAAACGTCTTCGATGGAGGATCCATCTCGGACTATCATTGGTTCTTTGAAATCAGTTTCTCCGCCTTTCGGTCGCATAAATATCTTGATAAATTCGAGTTTTTGATATATTGCTTCCTTTAGCGACCCGATATTGATATTGGCATCTGCGGAGACAGGCACAAAATTAGATCCTATTTTCGATTGAATTTCTCTTACAAAGCCTTGGTTCACTAAATCGATCTTATTTAATACCATTATTGAAGGAATGTACACTCGATTACCATTCAAGATATCAATCAGTTGCTCATCGGTTAACCCTGGTTGTCTAATAATCAAGCGACCGTTATGAAAACCATAGATCCTCAGGATTTCCTTGATTAGTTTCTCTGATAGATCTATCTTGACCTGAGTATTTATAGACATTCCTCCTGTAGATGTCTTTTCCAAAGTAACATTTGGAGGCTTTTCATCTACTCGAATGCCCATATCAAATAATTCCTTTTTTAGCACGGACAAATGATGGGTTTGAAATACGTCAAGTACAATCAGGATTAGGTCAGCGCCCCTAGCAACTGATAATACCCTTTTGCCAAGTCCCTTACCAGAAGCGGCCCCGCCAATTATTCCTGGCATATCGAGTATTTGGATACTAGCGCCATCGTGGTACATCATTCCCGGTACAACTGTAAGCGTCGTAAATTGATACGAGGCAACTCTGGATTTTGCATTTGTTAACCTATTTAGCAGGGTCGACTTTCCAACACTAGGAAGTCCTATAAGGACTACGGTACCATTACCAGTCCTCTTAACATCAAATCCGCTCAAAGCACCTCCAGCCGATATAACCTTCCCGTGAGTATTCTCTTCCATCTCACGCTTGAGGCGAGCTATTTTAGCCTTTAAAAGGCCAATGTGGAATTCCGTGGCCTTGTTAATTTGGGTTTTGTGAATTTCATCTTCAATGGCTTTGATCTTCTCTGGAATACCCATAATGACATTTTTTTAGCATATCATCAAATATTACCGTTTCTTGCACGACTAGAACTGCCAATGAATTCGGTGTAAATTCTAGTAGCGGTGGACACTAAATCGAATTTTCTAAAACATATCTAGATTCAACCTACTCGAATGCACGGGCTCAGTGCAAAATGTAAGTAAACTTCAAGGCATCAACTAAGGCAATAGCTGCACAGACACAGGCCATCACCTTCCAAGGAATTGCTGGCAGAGCCGGTGCGCGAAGTTGGATATGATGATTATCAATTATGTTTGAAATATAGTCCCGAACCTTTTCATTCCATATGCGATATTCTATCTTGTGCTTGTTAAGTATGGATTCTAATTCGTATATCACGGGAACTCTGACAGATCTGATATGCTGTATGTATCTTCTGGATATTTCGACCTCTGCTTGAATGGCGATCAAACCATGTTGGTGCATATCCAGGAGTCTCACATGCATTTCCCATGGTCTCATGAGTTTCTTTGCAAACCCATTACCAATCTGAGCCGCCTTCCTATTTTCGAACTTGACGCGGCTAAATCCCTCGGATATCAATGTCCGGATAATCTCGTCTTTTTTTAATTTGACTGTTATACTTAACTGGTCTAGCTCGATTTCCTCGTGACGAATAAGGCCAACGAGGCCCTTTACGAAGCTTATGCGTTTTGGATATTTTGTTAGAAACTCGGACAATAGGTTACAACTCTGTTCATGGGATATATTAAAACTCTATGAGTCATTATTATTTAATCTATCTAGAGAATTCATAGGCAATATTTCTCATGTATATATCTTGCGAGGGCTCAATAGTCATGTCACGCCAAGTTAGATCCCTCTCAGTACGCTTCATTTGGGCTCCTCTGATAATTACAACGGGTATAGATTCATCACTCTCGCCCATAATCATTACACCGATAGTAGCAAAATCATCGGCGATAGCTTTCATTGTAACCCTCAATACGTTTCCGAATAGATCCCTCTTTCCTCTTTGGTCTTCAACTGGTTCAAAGCCTGCTGCTGCTATTGCTAGGCCGGTGGTCCCTATCCTAGTTGGCATTAAGCGACTATCAGAGAAGACGACTGCAAGGTTAACTCCAAGATTGATCCGGAATTTCAACCTCAAGTTTTTAGCTAGTAAAAAAGGGTTAACTGGATAAAGAACTACTTGGCGCGGCGGTACGTTAGATCTATCAATTCCTGCGTTTGGAGCCAAAATTCCATCTTTGGTCGTTAGAAGATAGCCGGGCATACCCATTAGAATACAGTCAGATTCTCTTAGAATTATCTCGGCAAGTTCCTTCTGAATCTGGAATCTCTTTGATATTGCATTTGCCTTCTGACTTACTTTTACTCTATTTAAAGAAATGAGACATCCCTGACTTACAGATACATATTTACTTGAAATTACCAAAACATCATTTTCCAAAAAATCGAAACCAGAATGAACTAGATTCGTGTACAAATCAAATTTTCTAGATTGCCGGGCTAACTTTATGGGTATTACTTCCAAAATTCTGATGGCAGATGTGTATTTGTATCTAGCACTTTTTCTATTTTTCCATTCGTTTTTGTGATGTTTTTCTGTTTTATAGCTTACCATAAACTCACACGGTGCCGGTACCTTAGAGAAGGCTCTCTCTAATACAACGGATAATTATGTAAAAAGAATGTGAAGCAAGATGGTACCAAAGTTCATAACGTTTTAATTCACGATCGTGCAAGGTTTACCCGGTCTGGTGATATTCATTGGGAATGACGATTACGGAAAAGATTCTGGCAAGGGCATCTGGAAAAAGTGTTGTCTCTCCAGATGAAGTGGTGTTTGGTAATGTAGATAATGTAATGATGCACGACGTATCTGGTCCTGGTGTAATAAAGATCCTGACGGAGTGGGAGAAAAAGGGAAACAAGTTCGATCGAGTTTGGGACCCTGACAAGGTCTGGATTAGCGAGGATCATTTCGTGCCAGCCTCAGATCGGATATCTGCAGAGAATGTTGCTCTCTTATCAAGATGGACTAAAAAATTTGAGATAAGGCGTCACTTCAAATATGGGCTAGGGCAGTATGGGATATGCCACACTTTGTCGCACGAAGAAGGACTTGTTCTTCCAGGCCAAGTATACGTAGGAGGCGATTCTCATACTAATACCACCGGTGCGACCGGTGCTTTCGCCACTGGTTTGGGGCACACAGATATTGCCTATGTGTTGATTAAAGGAAAAATATGGTTCAAGGTTCCTCATACGTTACTTTTCAAATTAAATGGAAGGAAACCTGCATATATCATGGCAAAGGATATGATTTTGCATATAATCGCTGATATAGGTATAGAAGGGGCCAATTACAAGTCGATGCAGTTTACTGGAGATATAATAAAGGAAATCAGTATGGAAGAACGCCTTACATTAACTAATATGTCTACTGAAGCGGGTGCAAAGAGTGGGATAATTGAACCTGACTCTGTAACGTACGACTATATAAACAAGCGTACTACATCTAATTACTCACCAATACACGGCGATGATAATGCTCAATATCTAGACATGTATGAGTATGAGATTAATAAGCTAGAACCAACTGTTGCCAAACCTTTTTCTCCAGCCAATATCAGTGCTGCTAGGGAACTACAAAGTATTGAAATAGATAAGGCCTATATAGGTTCATGCACTGGCGCTAAACTAGAAGACCTAAGAATGTCAGCAAGGCTTCTGGATGGTAAGAAGGTGAAAGTCAGAACCGAAGTATTGCCTGCTGCTCAATCAATATATTTGAAGGCTTTGAAAGAGGGTTTAGTCGAGATATTTATGCAGGCAGGTGCGGTAGTTGGTCCGCCCACTTGTGGGGCGTGTTGTGGCGCCCATATGGGTGTGCTTGCAAAGGATGAAGTATGCATAAGTACTACAAATAGAAACTTTCCGGGGCGAATGGGTCATGTCGATTCAAAGACCTACCTCGCTTCACCTCTTGTTGTTGCTGCGTCGGCTTTGAAAGGTAGAATTACTGATCCAAGGGATTTGGACGATTGAACATCAAGAAAGGCCGAGTTCACAAATATGCTCGCGATAACATTGATACAGACGTTATTATTCCTGGACCATACCTAAAAATTCACGATCCAAAAGAATTGGCTATGCATGCCATGGAAGGTATCGATCCTGGCTTCCACACCAAGGTATCCCCAGGCGATTTTCTATTATGTGGTGCAAATTTCGGATGTGGCTCCAGCAGAGAACACGCGCCAATAGCCCTATCCAAATTAGGCATAAGGGCGATCCTAGCACCCTCATTCGCAAGGATATTTTACAGAAACGCCATTGATGGGGGTTATCTCTTGCCAATTGAAATCGAGAGGTCTACACTTGAGCAAATAGATGACGGAAACATAATAGATATTGATCTTCGGAATTACAGAATAATTAACCTGGATAAAAACGACAAGTCCTATCCAATAAAACCCTTATCAGATATGATAATCAAGATCGTTGAAGCAGGAGGCCTACTATACTATTCAGATGACGAGAAAGGGTCTGCTAGCTGAAGTTCTTAGCAAAGCTAGACATTATGACAACTGTGAGAATTATCGAGTAGGATATAGAGATTATGAGCAAATATTAGAAGTGTCTTTATCTGAATTCCTGGATCTATCTGAGAATTTTGAAAAGATACCGGCAGGTAGAATTTATTTCGTGAAAAGGAATGGACTCTATCTCTATCAAAGTCAAAATTATATGAAATTGCTTTCATCGTTATCTGAACACGAACAATAAAAATAACTATACAAATCTGATTTACAAGTCGCTACTTATACTGGCACCAATCTCTCCTTTTAGAATAGAATTACAGAAACAAAAATAAAGGAATAAAAGGCCTGGAATTGTTCAGTTATCCAGGCATTCACGATCTTTGCAACTTGAGTTTATTTGCCCGAACCTGTTGAGTTTGATCCCGTAGCGTTTGCCGCTGCTGCTATACTTTGGAGATTGTTGACCATCTTACCTTGACTACCCACCACGTTTACGGAGTATGTAGCTGTGAAGTCTTTGTTCTTGCCTCCTCCTGCATTGACAAGCTCAATAGCATTTCCTGTAAATGGAATAGAACCAGATTTATCTGATGATCCCAAAGTCGTCAGTGAGACAGTATTCTTTCCCATTTTTATCATGTCTTCTTGACTTCCAAATTGCTTTGGTATTGCGGTCTTGTTATTAAGATTCACAGTATTCCATACGACAACCTTTACAGGCTTACTTGCCTGATATGTGAGTATTCCTGAATATACACCTTGATCATTTCTAGGGGCTAAAATGAGAGCTGAACTTCCTTTACGTCCAGGAATATCGCTTGGTTTTGAGGCTATAAAACCCTGCCAAACAACATTTTTGTTTAATGGTGGTTGATTTTGAGTTGACGCACCAGTACTTTGCTGACTAGAATTTGAGCTTCCTGAAGTACTTTGAGAAGACGGTAACTCATTTGGTGTTACTGAAGCAGTCGATGGGCTTGATGCGTTTCCGCCCGTAGAGCCTGAGGATGATGTTGTATTGTTATTCGATGACCCCGCATTGTTGAATTGTTCACTGTTTGTCGGAGCTGATCCGCCTTGTGCAAATGCCTGATGTGAGGACTGTGTGCCAGCTGCTGTTACTGACAAAAGCAGAAATCCAGAGATTGCAATCGTTGCTATTAGATACGATTTTTTCAGTTCATTCTTATGCATTATTAAAAAAGGGTACCGTCTGAAATTTAACTGTTTCATTATTCGCATCTGCAAATAAGTTCTATTTTTTCTTCTATAAGAAATAAACATTCTTCAAACGGTCTGATCTGGATATCTTATCTTCAAACTATGGATACGTACTTGAATGCAGAAGGATTATATATCTTGGAGGAGCCACCCCTCAGGAAAAAATTTTGCACTGTCTCGCTCCTCGCCAACATGGGTAGCGTATCTCCAAACTGGAGTATTCCTGTCAATCCTTACTTGTCTCTTTATTGTCTTCAAGGCAGCTAATTCCCTAATCAGGCTACCTTTTTTGGGCTTGTCTAGATTCGCAGTACAAAATTGACATCTGGAATCTAGCACTGGATCCTGATTATTCGTATTTTCGGTGACTGGGTATGCGCGGCATGCCAAGGGACGTTCTTCATAAATTATACATCTATAGCCCCCATTTGGGGCTCTCAGGTCTGAATAGGTATCAAGAAAAGGACAGTTGTCTCCAGTAGCGTCCCTTCCCATGATCTGATATATTAAAATTTCTTCAGGACCATTACCAAGGCTATTCCTACCGATTCCTACTCTTGGCATGATTTTAATTTCCAAATTATTCCTTCGGGCACTTTCCTCAATCTTTGATTTTTCGTGTGGTAACAGCAAGACACCAGTTTTACCGTACTCTATTGATGGAAAATATTGTCTATATATACAACAATCTGAACACCCATCGACACATCGAAATTGCTTATACATATAGCTCACTATACTTTATGCTATTATACTCAACACTATAAGGTGATAAATCCTGATAGCGTTGAAAAAGAATGTTATAAATCATCTTTGATTTTTTCAGCAATTCAAGATCATACTCAGGCCCTTCACTATGAGTTTTCGGCTCTTTGGTCTTATAAATACCGAAACGCAAGAGTGCGATCTTTTCGACTCCGTGTTTAAATTTTTGGTAATTCTCAGACATGGGTATGCTCTTTATGAAACCTAGATTCTGATCCAACAAAGACGATTTACAATATAAAATAAACCAATATTTGGTCTCTGCTTCAACAAAAGTCAGCATAATCTTATCATCGGGCCACCAATCAACAGCTTTCTTCCACAACTTTATAGCATCTCTCTTGTCTTCGAATAACGGGAAAATATTCATATAAACATCCTGATAGCGATATCCTACACCAATAAATGTGCTATACCACGTTATCGGTTCCACATGATCTGTCAAGTTGTTAGTATCTACCTTATACTGCTAGATATGACTGTTTGTCAACGTACACTGATACTTGCATGTACCTATTAATGTAGATAAAATCGGATCTGATACTATCTTATCTATAAGGGATAGACGTATTGGCTAAGTTTTATAGTTCATATCCTTTTTATTCTTTTTCTACTACGTCAATATGACATTGATGTCCCCTATGTTCCTTGTCGATTACCATGGCTTCTTGTTCACTTATCGGAAATTTTCCCTGATCTAGATCGTTCTGCCCTTGTTTTTCCAATAATATCCTCTTACATACATCGCATATTAATTGCTGCACGATCATGATGCTGATGATTCACGAACAGAAAAATATAGAGGTTATGATTTTAGTGATCTGATCAATAGAATGAAATCGCCATCTAATGTCAAAAGATCAAACCCACCTGGGAATGCAAATGTATTCGAATTTTCTTATCACCGATACTGTAATAAACGACTGGTCAAACCTCTATAAGTCGCATCGCTTCCACAAAGATTTAATGGAAAAGATATGCGCATATTGCGGGAAAACCTTCCTGGGTGAAGGATGGCCTCACGTGGAGGGCGATTCTAACAGGGGCGTTACAAAGATAGAGCAATTTTGTTCCGAAGAACACAAGTACAATTTCCTGACATCTAGATCATGAAAACTTATTTCGAATAGTTCCCAAAAGTCCCTTTCTATTCTCCTTCTTTTCTACAGACTTGAAACACTTTGGACACAGTGCTCGAAGATTAACTGGTCTATTGTCCTTGTGGGAACCATTAATATGTTCAAAATGGGGCGATATACTTCCGCTAAATTTCACTGAACATTTTTGGCATCTCTTATGTGCCCTTTCCAGAACAGTTTGTCGGATAGCCATAGTCAGATGTTCATATTTGCTCTTGTCGACTTTATTATTCTGATCCCCCCCTCCGAAGAATGACAATACAAATCGTCTTGCTAATCTCCAACTTATTTCTTACGGCTTTGAAAATTAGACCGCATGTGAATTTAGTTAGGCACGAAAAGTTTGCAATGGTTTCTTGAATAAAGGTCTGCAAGCCTTAGGGGTTCAGGAATGATCTGTCCTGTCTTTATTAGTTTCCTTACTAAATTAATCGAGTCAGTTAGGCTGATCCTGTTTCCAACACTAACGTAAACACGTTTATTTAGAGGATTCGTATGCATAAAACCGCAAATTGTTCCATCTATTTCAACAAAATGTTTGCTATTAACTTCACCGCATAGGAGTTTCTTAGCAATTCCTATTGTAGGTTTATTAATTAGCACTCCGATAAATGAAGCTAGTCCGCATTTACGTGGATGCAGCACTCCATGACCGTCGAGTATTAGTACATCAAAATCACATCTCAATAATCTCATAGTATGCAGGATCGGTGCTGCCTCTCTCAAAATAAATGCACCTGGAATATAGGGAAATTTAATCGGCGTTACAGATTCTGCAACTTCTACTGTATCAAGACTTGTGCTGTCCACTACTACTGCAGCACCAAAAGCACGGTCACCTTTATACGAAACGTCTATTCCACAAATATATTTTAATGAAGTGCATTTACCACTTTGAACAACTTTATCAGCGATCAATTGTTGTAGTCGTGGCACTACATAATAGATTACTGAGCTTGGTAACATCAACTCATCTGATCAACATAAAATACCAATATGAAGGAATTGATCCTAATAGCAAAAATCACACTAATAATATACTTAATTAAAATACAATAGCTTTTTCGACCGTCGATAATATTGGCGACCCAAGTGCGAATTCAATATCCGATGCAAGTTACTGTTGTGTAGGATTCGCCATCATAAAAGGAGTAGTTGGTCCTATAAAGCAATATGTTACATGTGAACATACTATGTTAGTAATATCATTTCTACAACTCATAAAGCTTCCCATGCAGCTTATATTCTGATTGCCAGTCGTTGCAACATCTGCTCTATCACCCGTATTATCCTTTGACTCTGCGTTCTGATTGTTATGATCGTTTCGACTATCTGCTCTACTGTGATTATTATCGTGCGATTTTTTGTCCTGATTGTTATGATCGTTTCGACTATCTGCTCTACTGTGATTATTATCGTGCGATTTTTTGTCCTGATTGTTATGATCGTTTCGACTAGAAGCCATTATAGACTCAGAGGAACAAACTGATAATACTAAAGCAAGCGATAATGCGATAAATGTCACTATACTTATCTGTATAGAATGTTTATGTAGCATCCTATTTTTCAACGGCTTAATAATATATTAAAAATGCTCTGAACTCAGCACGAATAATAGTCAAGCATTTCCTACCGTAAGTCCATGACAAGTTAATCGAATATAAGAAAATACTAGGAATGTAATCAGTATTTTTAATCTAGTCTCGACGACAGCAGCGGAACTCTAAAACATCTACCGGATAAATACACGTAATTGTACCTCGTCACATGAACCCAGCCCTGACTTTAACTAAATGTAACTCCTATAGATATTCTTTAAGACTGGTATCTAGGATGTCAAAAATTCCTGCCATCTATAAGTTGTAATTTTTGTAAACACCATCTCGAAGTGGTACCTGAGGCTTACACGATAGGATTCTAATTCCTTAGAAAGATCTCCGATGTCTAACTGGACCAATCCACAACGTGATACGACTTATTTTCATTATTAATCTTCATCTTGAGAATAATCCAGTGATTTATTCAGTAATAATTGGCCTTCCTATGATATTTTCTGAGAATAAAAATGTAAGTTAATCAAAGGTCGAGAATTTTGACAGGACTTGATACCACATACCAATAGTTATGAAATACTGCATTTCTATTATTGTTAAGGTTCTGTACACTGTTTGGTACAGGCACATCCCTTTTCCTACAGATGCGAATTAAGAACGTGCAGCATTAGAATCAGGCACTTCACTTTTCAGACCAGCAGATCTTTAACTGTAACAAATTCAAATAATCAGGATCTCCAATCGGACGTTGTTTCCTAACACTGGAGGATGTTCCAGGGTAATGATGACCCATTTTTATGAATGAGATATTTGCTTGACCGATTTTAGAATTGATAAATCGGATGGTAATCTGCTTCTATTGCTCGCTCGTATGCTCGAAGACAATTTAGTTGTGTGGATGATATTGTCATTGGAATCAATAGTTTATCCTTGGACATGGACTTGAAGTTAACGATTAGCGAGAAGGTCTGTTGTTGTTGGATTGTGGTTGGGAATAATTTCATAATCTCTAAATTGAATCCATATAATGCTATTTCTGGAAAAGGTAACGCATTCTGGCAAACTTATCTTGAAAAGTCGCTCCTAAAAATAGACATTCGTCTATACTATCCTTGATTTAGACAACAATTTAGTAGCGTATAATCCAAATCGGTACGCAACGAGTCGTGATGATGAATCCAATTCAATAATTAGACTGGAGTAGAAGTATCAAATTGAGTATTCGATGTTGTGACACATCTTGGACGCCAATGCTGAAGACCTTCTTTCCAAAAGCCTAAAACTGAATTCTTTGATGGACCGGGTGGGATTTGAACCCACGACCACCTACGTATCCTCTGCATATAATTACATGCATGCAAGGCAGGTATTCTACCAGACTAAACTACCGGCCCTATATAGAATAAGCCAGAATAATTGTTAATTTAATCTTTCTTTTCTAGTAAATTGCCAGTGATTAGTGATCGATGACCTAAAAATCAGCACTTGATAACTGAGACTAAATTTCTTACTAATAGTCCCGATGATGGTCATATCCTATAATTTCACGAGCGCAAGGCTGTGCTGCATATGCAATCAATTATAGACTGAAAAAATGCGACGCTTGTGGGCGGCACCAAAGCAATAGTTAAAGTCTTGCTTATTCTCAAGTCAAACAATATTCAGTTTGATAACTATTTTAACCGGTACGTACGTTATCAAATTTATGTCACAAGGTTCAAGTAATTATTCTCATCCCGAGGTTCTTTGCGAAACTGACTGGGTCGCAACTAAATTGGATAACAGACCGGATACAATTATCCTTGAGGTCGACTACGACCCTGAAAACGCATATCGAAAGGGACACATACCAGGAGCCCATCTAGTTTGGTGGAAGAAGGATATAAATGATGGAATAAGGCGAGATATAATAAGCAAAAAGGAGTTCGAGAAACTAATGTCCAGAGTCGGGGCAAATTCCGATTCGACTCTTGTATTATATGGTGACTTTAATAATTGGTTTGCTGCATTTGCTTTCTGGGTATTTAAGTATTATGGGCATTCGAACATAAAAATAATGAACGGAGGTAGAAAGAAGTGGGAATTGGAAAAGCGAACATATTCTACGGACCAGCCCGAGAGCGAGTCTTCCAGCTATCTTGCAAAACCAATTGACGAAGGTATTCGTGCCTATCTTCAGGACGTAAGCAGAGTTATGAAGAAAGCTGAATCTGTTCTTGTTGATGTTCGGTCCCCCAAAGAATTTTCTGGCGAAATTACCGCACCTCCAGAATACCCTTCAGAACATGCCCAGAGAGGCGGACATATTCCAGGCGCTCAAAATATACCATGGGCTCAAGCCGTAAATGACACAGATGGAACTTTCAAGAATGTTAGTGAGCTAAAGACATTGTATGAAGGCAAGGGTGTCACGCCTGATAAGCATGTAATTTGCTATTGCAGAATAGGAGAAAGGTCATCGCATAGTTGGTTTGTATTAAAATATCTCTTAGGTTATCCTTCAGTACGAAATTATGATGGGTCTTGGACGGAATGGGGTAATATGATCGGAAATCCCATAGAAAAATAATAACTGGATTGGTAATGACTAATCAAAACACTCCTATAAAAACAGGCCAGTTTTATTCCATATTCGACGAGGGTCAATCCTTCGTACTTGAAGATAGAACTAAGAAGGGACTGGAAGTGCTTGAAAAGAGCTATGATGACAGATTTAATGCTGAGGCAGACAAAGGGATGATATACGATATCGATGGTATCGGGCATAGGGTTGCTATAAGATGGTACTTTACCAAAGCTAAATATCTGATAGGAGATGTAATCACACTTGCAGAGGGACTCGACACCAAATATCGAGAGATAAGAGAAATGACATGCCCTGATGATTAACAATCGAAATACTTTTAGCCTCTAACTCCACGATCATAATTAGCAATGTCTGCCTTATTAAAAGACCGAGTATGGGTGATGCTGTCAGAGGTTGCAAAAAGAGGGATCTATCCATTACATGGATCGAGGCTAGGAGTCTTCAGAATACCTATTGAATTAAATGAAAATTCGGATATTGCCGGCATTGCGAATGATTTGAAAAATTCTGGATTCAAAATTGATAGGTACGCAGACCGAATTTATGTGAATTACAAATGGACTGAGGAAGGAAATGATCCACTCTTGCGTCAACATCTGTCCATTAGCTTAGACGTTACGGTTGAAATAGTCACCGGAGACGTAATTGACATTATTTACCAGATTAGACCACTTGAATATTTCGGTGACCACTATTGGGTCCAGAATTATCGTCAGAAAGCTGATGACTACGCAAAGATGATTATTGATACAATCATAAGAAATACCAAGATTGGAGATAAACTAATAGCCCATTATCAGAAATCAGAGAAGCTTTCAATGGAATCTGCATTGAAGAAACTTGAAGAACTAACTCCGTTGGCTAAGAATCCAAAACTAAGGACTACAGCAACACAGGCATTAGGATCTTCTGCCCCAAAACCTGGGATCACGCAGCAACAGCCAGCTCAACAAATTCCGCCTGCAGCAGCTTCTGTTCCTGCTAGTGTTCCTCAGGCAATTGCAGCGGCCGGAGGGGACACGACGATTTCACTTACTGGATCTGGCACCAGTTATTCAAAAATGGATGGCCCAATCGATCCTGGTTTCAAATCTTCAAGACAGGTAGTAGGGACATATCAAGGA
>Ga0207665_10001054_pt1 | contig 18538 bp, 15 predicted proteins | sample LARL112metaG_FD_184351 | JGI IMG/M metagenome (GOLD analysis project Ga0207665, IMG submission 184351) | Corn, switchgrass and miscanthus rhizosphere microbial communities from Kellogg Biological Station, Michigan, USA - LAR L11-2 metaG... | ecosystem: Host-associated > Plants > Roots >...
GCGACCCCGTGGGGCCGTTTGGCAATCCGGATGGGTCACGGGCCGACATCGAGGATGTCCTCAGCGAGTTCGTCGACTTCGCCGGCGAACCGGCATATGGCCACCTCGCGACCCGGGCGAACGACTCCATGGTGCGGGTCATCGTAGGCAAGCTCGGGGCTGGCAAAACCGTCTACCTGCGGCGGCTTCAGGACTTCCAGGCACATCAGGACTCCGTCTACGCCGATGTGCCACAGCAGGGCCTGCCGAAGACCGAAGTCGTGGTGAAGGCGTGCCAGTGGTTCTCCGACCGTGTCCTGGTCGAGAAGTGGATGCAGATCTGGGAGCGCGCGATCATGCGGTCGCTGGTCTCACACCTGCTGCGCCGTCCCGAGTTGCGTCAGCAGGTGCGCGACGAGCAGGCCGAGGAGATCGAGCATTCGTACGCCCGGCTGCTCGACGACTTCCGCCGGCCCCGGTCGATCTATAGCCAGGTGCGCGACATCATCAATCAGCGGCACACCGCCCATCAGCTGTCTGCTTATCTCGACGATCCACTCTGGGACGACCTTGAGGATCTGCTGGGCGAGGTAGTCAGCCAGTGCAAGCCGATCTACTTCTACCTCGATGCGGTGGACGAGGAGTTCAGCCACGCCCCGATGTACTGGCTGAAATGCCAGGAAGGGTTGTTCTACCAGGTCATGCGGCTGCTTCGGGACCACAAGCTGGGCGGCCGCCTGCATATAGTCATCTGTATCCGCGACATTGTCATGTCGTCGGTGTACCGGTCGGAACATGCGCCGCGGTACTACAACGAACCGCACATACGCGTCCTGACCTGGGACCGGGGCTCACTGCTCTATCTGCTTCAGCAAAAGCTGCGGCGGCTGCCACCGTCGTTGCTGATGCGGCGGGCCACCGAGGGTCCCCCTACGATTCGCGACTGGCTGGGGATAAACGGCCAGTGGCCGGGACCTGATGGCGACGGAACGATCGAGGACTACCTGCTCAGCCATACGAGGCTGATCCCGCGCGACATCATCTCACTCGGCAATGAGCTGAATGAGGAGGTCCTGCGGCAGAAGCAGGCTGGCCAGGCGGGGCTGCCGCCAGCGGCTCTCCAGGCGGTCGTGCAGCGCTGCGCGAAGCGGTTCGGCGACTCCCAGCTCGCCCAGTGCGCCAACCAGATCTCGTCGGACCTGATGCCAGAGAATGCCGCCCTGCACGACTACTCCGAATTGTTCACCAGCACCCAGGCCTACATCAGCGGCGTACAGGAGGACCTTCGCTCCTTCGTCCGGATGATTGGTGTTGACCGGTTCTCGCGTGCGGATCTCGAGGCACTGCAGGAAGTGGCGGATCTGCACTTCGGGCAGGCGACGGACCTCGCCTCCGTGCTGTGGCTGAACGGCTTGCTGGGATATGTCGATGACCTGGGGCGGCGCCGGTTCTATTCCATGGGTGACGTCGAGGAGTTTCACTTCTCGCCGGACGCAGGCACGTTCGTCCTGCATCCGTGCCTGGTGTACACCGTCGGGGGGATCCGGCACGTGCGGGCGGACTCGGCTGGGCCCCGGGGCACCCGCGTCAGCAGACCTGCATCTCCGGAACGCAGCGATGCTTCCAGGGCACCGGCCGCTGCACCATCCCCGGACGGCAGCCAGGCGCTCCCGGAACCTGACCCAGCAGACGTCCAATTCTCGGCTGGGGCCAAGGCTGCTGACTACGCTATCGGTGACGTCCTCGAGGGCCGCTTCGAGATTTTGGACATGGTCGGGAGGGGTGGCTTTTCAAAGGTCTATCGCGTGCGCGATGACGTCGAAGGTGAGGAGCGAGCCTTCAAGCTCTTCGATAACGCCGCCGGCTATGCCGCGGTGCGCCGGGAGATCGGTGCCCTCCGGATGATCCATCACCCAAACGTGGTAAAGGTCTTCTGGGCCGGCAAGACCAGTGCGGGCGACTGGTATCTCATTACTGAGTTTATTGACGGGGAGTCACTCGATGACTTTGCCACCGGGAGGAAGCACCTTCGCGACCGGGAGGCAGTAGACGTTGCCCTCGATCTGCTGGATGCGCTCGTCGCGTTCCACCCAGATTCGGTGCGCCTCAGGCAGCTGGATGCCCAACGCCGCGAAGGTGATCTGCCAGAAGCCGAGTCGCGCGAGTGGATGGAGCTGAAGGACAAAGGGCTGGTGCACCGTGACATCAAGCCGCTCAACGTGATGCTCACTCGCACGGGAGCGAAACTGCTTGACTTCAACATCGCCTCCCGGGTCGGTGACCCCGTGCATACGCACTCAGGCACACCGCCGTATCAGCCACCCGATGCCGACCGCACTCGCTGGGACGTGTCAACCGATCTGTTCGCCGTCGGCGTGCTGCTGTACCAGCTGCTCTGCAACGGCCACCACCCCTTCCCGAACTCAATGCCCCAGGCCGGCGAGCCGGTGATCGACCCAAGAACGACTCGCGCTGACGTCAGCTCCGAGCTTGCCGAGTTTCTCGTCAAGGCGTGCGCTCCCAGCCGCGCTGATCGCTTCCTCACGGCCGCTGACATGCAACTCGCTTTGCGAGAAATCCGCGCTGGCCTGTAACCAGCCGGTCCGCGGCTGGTTACACGTGGCGGGGCCGCCTGGGTACAGTGAGTGAGTGCCCGGTCCGGAAAGCGTCCTGTCGTGCTCGTTCTGCGGGAGCAGTCAAGAGCAGGTCGAGAAGCTGATCGCCGGGACGCGGGCGTACATCTGCGACGGCTGTGTGAGCCGCGTGCACGCCGTGATGGCTGGGCCCGGCCACCCGGCCAGCACGCCGATCGCCACGATCCAGCAGGTAAGTGATGAGGCGGTGGCAGAACAGTGCCGCTTCTGCGGGAAGCACCGTTACCAGGTCGCGGCTATGGCCTCAGCTGGTGACCCGCGGATCATCTGCGTCGAGTGCCTGGGGCTGTGCGAGGAGATCCTGAGCGACGAACCGCCCATGCCCCGGCGGTGACCGGTTCGGGGTAGCCCTGAGAACCGGGCTTAGGTTAGCCTAAGCTGAGTAGAGGGCCGTCGAGAGAGAACTGGCAGGCTTGTGTTTGCATGTATTTGCCGTGCTGTCACCGACGAGCAGGTGACAGCCGCGGTCAGCATGGGTGCGGTCACGGTCGAAGCGGTCGGGGACGCCACGGGCGCGGGCACGGGCTGCGGAAGCTGCCAGGATCGTCTTGAGGACCTCATCGACACGTACTGCCGCGCCTGCCCGCTGGCCCGGCAGCCCGCTTGACCCGTGGGCGGGACGACGGATGCGGGCGTTTCAGCTGGTAGCAGGACCTACGTCCGGCTAGGGTTGGCCGATGCAGGGTGACGAGCAGGTCCTGGAATTCCTGAACGAGCAGCTCAGCGCTGAGCTGACCGCTATTAACCAGTACTTCCTGCACGCGAAGATGCAGGAGAACTCCGGCTGGGTGAGGCTCGCGGCGCACACCCGGGCTGAGTCGATCGACGAGATGCGTCATGCCGAGTTGCTCGCCGAGCGGATCTTGTTCCTGGATGGCCTGCCGAACTTCCAGCGGCTCTTCTCGCTCAGCATCGGCCAGACGGTGACCCAGATGCTTGAGGCTGACATGGCTGTGGAAGTGGAAGCGGTCACCCGGCTGCGGCGCGGTATCGAGTACATGCGCAGCGTCTCAGACGTCACCAGCGCCAATATCTTCGAGTCGATTCTTGCCGACGAAGAAGGTCATATCGACTACCTGGAAACCCAGCTTGGGCTGGTCGAGCAGCTGGGCGAATCGCTCTACCTGGCGCAGCTCATCGAGCAGCCCGGCAGCTGACAGCAGGCCGGCGGCTGGAGGCCGGGATGACAGGGCCGGGATAATGAAGTCATGACCAGCGGCGTGATCCGGTGCGGTCACTGCGGCCAGGCGAACCGCGTGCCGGCCGCCGCGGCCGGGACGCCCGTCTGCGGCAAGTGTCATCAGCCGCTGCCGTGGATCGCCGACGCCGACGACACGACCTTCGGCGAGGTCGCGGAAGCGGCCAAGATTCCCGTCATCGTCGATTTGTGGGCGCCCTGGTGCGGGCCCTGCCGGATGGTCAGCCCCGCGCTGGAGCAGCTGGCCCGCGACCTGGCTGGCCAGGTGAAGCTGGTCAAAGTCAACGTCGACGTCTCGCCGCAGACATCGCAGCGGTTCGCCGCCCAGGCCATCCCGACCCTGCTGGTACTGCGCGGCGGGCGGGTGGCTGCCCGGCAGACTGGTGCCGCCCCGCTGGCGGCCCTGCGGACCTGGGTCGAGAACGCGCTCGGCCCGGCCGATCCCTGAATCACCGCCCTCCGCCGCGGGCCGGGCCCGGCGGACCGGGGACCGGGCCCAGCGGACCGGGGCCGGGTGTCATGCGGGCCAGCGGATGGCGGCCTGCCGGCGGGCTGGGACGTAGCCGTTGCTGGTGAACCAGCGGGCCGATGCCTCGATCGCCTCGCGGGCTGGCCGTGAGGTGTAGCCGATCTCCGTCCGCGCCCGGTTGTCACTGAAGATCATTTTTGTGGCGGACATCCGCGCTGCTTCCAGCGGCACGTGTGGCTCCCGGCGCAGCAGCCGCCCTTCGAGCAGTTCGGAGGCGACGCCTGCGGCCAGGGTCAGCCCGTGCGGGATCTGCCGTCGCGGCATGGGCAGGCCGGTACAGGTGGCGAGCGCCTGGAGGAGGGCCTGCATGGAGAGGTTTTCGCCGCCGAGCAGGTAACTGCGGCCACTGGCGCCGCGTTCCAGGGCCGCGATATGGCCCTGCGCCAGGTCATCCACGTGGGTGACGTTCATCGCGGTGGCCGCGAAGGCGGGCATCCTGCCGCAGAGGAAGTCCAGCACCAGCTTCCCGGTCGGCGTCGGCCGCCAGTCACCCGGCCCCAGCGGGAAGGTGGGCAGGACGATGCAGACGTCCAGCCCGCCGGCCGCTGCCCTGAGTACCTCATGCTCGGCGGCGAACTTGCTCCTCTTGTAGTGACCGGACATGTCCCTGGCGCCTGGGCACGATCTCTCATCGGCCAGCTGGCCACGCCCGGTCCGCGCCAGCCCCAGGACCCCGGCGGTAGAGGTCACCACCAGCCGCTCACATCCAGCCGCCCGGGCAGCCTCCAGCACGTTGACCGTCCCGCCGACGTTCACGTCGTACAGGACCTGCGGGTCACGCGCCCAGAAACGGTAGATCGCCGCCAGGTGGAACACGAACCGGGCACCCCGGCAGGCGGCCCGGACAGCGGCGGCGTCCCGGATATCGGCCACCACCCGCTCCGCGCCGAGGCCCCGAAGGCCGCGCTCATCAGCACCGGGCTCCACCACGGCGACGACCTGTGCGCCCCTGGCCCGCACCGCCCGCGCGACAGCCGAACCGATAAACCCGGCAGCACCGGTAATGACCACCCTGCTGCCACGCTCAACACAGGCCACGGCCTCACCCCGGCCCGCGGTAGATCCAGGACGCGAACACGACTTCACGCCCGTCTGGGTCCTGGTAGGTGACGCCGCCGTTGGCCTGCCAGTAATCGATCTGCGCCACCGGGTGGATGCCCGCGGCCGCCAGCCGGGCCATGACGCGCTCCTGGGCGGGCGCATCGGGCAGGTAGAACACCAGCTGATCAAGCCCGGGGACCGGGTCCCGCCCGCCCGGCGAGCGGACGATCTCCAGATGCACGGGGCCGCCGGGCAGCCCGAGGATCGTCCCGTCCAGGCCATAGCTGTCCTGGAAGGTTTCCAGCACCGGCAGGCCGATGATGTCCCGGTAGAAGACGACCGTCTGCTCATACCGGGCGCTCCACCGCACGACACGCAGCGCACCCACCGGAAGATGCTCCGGCCAGCTCGCACGCCCGTCAGCTGGGGTACCCACGCGTCAAGCGCCCACTTCGGTGGCACAGCGATAGCCGCTGCGCAGCGCACCCTCGATGTAGCCCTGGTAGTTCAGGGAGGTCTGCTCACCGGCGAAGTGCAGGTTGCCCTCGCGCTGGCCCTGGATGCCGTTGAACGCCGTGTACTGGCCGACCGCCAGGTACGAGTAAGCGCCGCGGATATGCGGGTCACCCGCTGACCACACGAAGTATGAGCGCCCGTTGAATGCCAGGGCGACGTGCGGGAACAGTGCGTCGAAGCCCCGCAGGTAGGCGTTGATCATGTTCTCCGGCGGCCGGCCGGAATGGGACGTCAAGCCGTAGCGCCGTCCCCACGCCAGCGCGCTCTCGCCCCCGGGCAGCGCGGCGAGGATGCCTGTCTTGCCTGGCTGGTATGACGTCGCGTCCCAGCCACCCTGGACGACGCCGTCATCGAAGCAGTTCCCGGTCACGCCCTCGGCGTTCCAGACTCTCGAGGAGAACTGCAGGAAGAACTTTGAGTTGCTGCCCAGCGGCTCCGCCTTGATGGCTGTTGCGTGCCGCGGCGCTATCGGGACCCGGCTCAGGTCGACCGTCCGGAGCAGCGTGAAGGGGATGGCCAGGACGACGTGATCGGCCGTTACCTCGCGGGTCCGGCCGGCGCTCTCGAAGCAGCAGCTGTACCCGCCGGCCCGGGGCCGGATGGCCACGAGCCGTTCGCCGAGGTGGAGAACCCCGGCGGGCAGCCGCGCCAGTATGCCCGTGATCAGCTGGTCATTCCCGCCGTGAATGTGCCACTTCTCGTCCGCGCCGGCCAGCTGCGGGACCTTGTGCGGCTGGGCACCACTGCCGGTACTCGCGTCCAGGCCAAGGAGGTACACGAGATTGAGCGCCGACGTCTCATCGGCCGGGCCGCCAAACTCGTCAGCCGTTGCCGCCAGGCACACGGCCCCGAAATCGGACGTCACACCGCCAGGGATGTAGGTATCGATCCACTCGGTCACCGACATCTGGTCAAAGCGCCGGCCGCCAGGGTTGCTGGTCTTATATGTCTGAGGCCAGGGGGCCGTCACGAAAGCGGCATGATGAAAGAGCTTCCATCCCCAGTCATGCCAGTCGCGGTTGAGCGCGGCCTGCGGCCACTTCTTCCCGTGAAAGCGCATGGTTTCGCGCCCGGGATGGGTCCCTGGCCGGTACGTGTCAGTGTTGTCGAGGGTAAGGCCGAAGCGCCTCGCCAGCCCCAGCGTCGCCGTGTGCTCGGGATTGATGAACTCGCCGTGTTCCTCGACGATCTGCCCGTCGTCGAAGTACCCGCGCAGCGTCCTGATCCTGCCCCCGGGCACCGAGTTGAACTCGTACACCTCCGCCTTGATGCCGTGCCTGGCCCAAAGCCGGTGAGCACAGCCCAGCCCGGCGATTCCTGACCCGACGATGACAACTCGGGGGGAGCCCCGGCCACCGTGAGCCGGTACCGCACGGCGCGGCAGCATACCGGTGCCAGCGAGGGCACCGGCCCCAGCAGCGCCGAGAAACCCGCGCCGAGTCACCGGCTGCGAGAGCCACTCACCGGCCTCGTCCAGACCACACCCGGTCTGCCGGGCGGCACGGGAAACGGCCTGGGCGCGCCTGATCGCGGCCGAGGCCCCGGACAATCCCCAAGTTCGCAACCCCGGCTCCCTGCGCCATCGCCGCACCCTCGGCCACACGCTAAACCGGCCGGCACAGGCGGGCAAGAGCGGCCGGGTCTCCGGTGCCTACTCGCCGGTCCGGTCGTCGACTTCCGCGCCGTGGCGTAGCCGGCAGCCCGCCCGCCACTTCGGGTGGTGCCAGAATGGGGGGCGTGAACCAGGAACAGTTGACCAAGGTGAAGGCGGGGCGCGGGTTCTTCGCCGCCCTCGACCAGAGCGGCGGCAGCACACCGAAGGCGCTGGCCGAGTACGGCATCGCGAGGGACCGTTACAGCTCTGAGGCGGAGATGTTCGACCTGGTCCACGCGATGCGGACCCGCGTGCTGACCAGCCCGGCGTTCGACGGCTCGCGTGTGCTCGCAGCGATCCTGTTCGAGCAGACGATGGACCGCGACGTGGACGGCCTGCCGACGGCCCGGTACCTCTGGGAGCGGAAGACGGTGGTGCCGTTCCTGAAGGTTGATAAGGGCCTGGCCGCCGAGCAGGACGGCGTGCAGCTCATGAAGCCCATCGACATCCTCGATGACCTGCTCGGCCGGGCCCGGCGGCAGCATATTTTCGGCACCAAGATGCGCTCGGTGATCAACGACGACAGCGAGGCTGGCGTCGCGGCCATCGTCGATCAGCAATTCGGCTACGCCGCCCGGATCATGGCCACGGGCCTGGTCCCGATCCTCGAACCCGAAGTGAGCATCACCAGCCCGCACAAGGAACAGGCCGAGGCGCTGCTGCGGGATGCTCTGCACAAGCGCGTAGAGGCGCTGCCCGGGGACGCCACCGTCATGCTCAAGCTCACTATCCCGACGGAGCCCGGCCTGTATGCCGGCCTGGCGTCAGATCCGCGCGTGCTCCGGGTGCTGGCCCTGTCGGGTGGCTATAGCCGCGACGAGGCCTGCGCCCTGCTCGCCCGTGACCCGTCCCTCATTGCCAGCTTCTCCCGCGCGCTGCTGGAAGGGCTCACCGCGAGCCAGACCGACGAGCAGTTCAACGCGCAGCTTGACTCCTCGATCGAGCAGATCTTCCAGGCGTCGGTGGTCAAGGAGCCGCACACCACCTGACGGCCGTCACCGGCGGCCAGCCGCCCGGCCGGCCTCAGCCCGGCTCAGCCCTGCCCGGCTGGCCGCCGCGGCTGGACGCTGAATCCCAGTTGCCCGAGCACCTTGACCGCGCCCGACTTGCCGCCCTCGAAATCACCGGAGGCCAGGCGCTCCCCGGTGGCGAGCTCATAAGCGGTACCCAAGATCGCTTTCGGCGGGTAAGAGCGTTCCTCCCACAGCAGGTCATACGTGGTCGTCGGGGCGAAACCATGCGCGGCGAAGAACTCCTGCGCCCCCAGCCGGTCGTACTCCTGAATCGCGTGCAGCACGTCATCACGGGTCACGTGGTCCCAGGCCACCATTGGGTCAGCCCTCCTTGGCCAGCATCCGGTGGTGTCGGCGGCCGGCCCGGCCCGGGCCGGTAATGGCGGCGCGCCGCTGCCGACGCTTCCCAGTCTCTACCCGCGAACGACGGCGCGGCCCGGCGGCCCCACGTCCGGGTGGCAGTACCCGGCTCCGTTCGTTCAGCAAAAAAATGGCCGCCGGCCGCGGCTCAGCGCGGGTGACGGCCGGGGCGCATCAGCACGCACCAGATGATCACCCGCAGGCGCTGCACGGGTGCGTGGTGACTGGCCCGGCGGAGCACCTGCCTGACCCTGGGGCCATTCAGCACCGCCCATTTGATGTCACTGGCCCACTGCCGGGCGGCGCGGTGCGGTGACGGCGGCCGGACCGGGTAGCGGGCCTGGAAGTAGCGGTCGGCCAGTGCGGCTACCGCCTGCGCGGCCGCGTCGAGCTGCTCCTCGGCCTGCTGGCTGGCCGGGGCCGCGTCCGGGCCGGCGGCGGGATAGGCCTGGCCAGCGGGGCGCAGGTCAGCCAGATCACCGACGATGTGGTACTTGGCGTCGCGCAAACCAGCGATCAGCGCTTCGGCTTGCTCGGCCGCCCACGCCTGCTGGCTGGGCGACAGCGCCGGCCGCGAGCGGTGCGGGCGGGCGCTGAGCACACCGTGCGCCAGGATCTGCTTGATCTCCCGGGCGTAGAACCAGTACGGGATCCCGGCCGGCAGGGCCTGATTCACCCGGCGCAGGAACTCGGTCTCAGCCAGCCCGAGCGAGGAATTCCGCCGCGCCTGCGTGAGGTCGCACCCGGCCGGGTCGAAGCCGAGCACGGCGGCGAACCGGGCCCACAGCACGCCTGCTGCATCCTGGCGCGGCACGGTGACGACGTGCACGTGGTCCGGCGGGATGTGCCGGGACCACATGTCCAGGATGGCCAGCGTGTCGTGCACCCGCCAGCACCACGACCGGCGGCGCCGCTCGGCGGCCGGCCCCGCGGCGATCACCTCGTCCAGCCAGGCGTCCCAGCCGGTGGTGCCCCGGCACTTGACCGCCTCCTGCCATTCGGCCGGCAGGATCGCGGCGAAGTCGCGCACGGTGGCCACGACATGCACTTCCCCGCGCAGCAGCGACCGGATGGCCCGCTCGGCCTGCTGCGGGCTGGACGCGGCCAGCAGTTCGTTGGAGATGACCGCCCGCCCGCGGGCGCGCAGCGCCTGGCCCGCCAGGACGTCCCATTCGCCGACCCACGGATCGGCCGGGTCGGACGCGGGCCGGGGCGTCTCCCGCAGGTCCCGGCTGGCCCGGGAATGGTCACGATCGCTGTAACCCGGCAACCGCAGCCCCTGAGCGGCCAGCCGGGCCCGGTTGGCCCACAGCGCGTCCTGGAGGAACGTCGTGCCGGTCTTTGGCTCGCCAATGTGCAGGTAGACACACGGGCCTTGGATACCGGACGCCCGAACGTCGTGGCCGGTGGTCATCCGGCCCGTGTCTACCGCGATCTGAACCTCACCTCTGACCCGGTCTGCATCAACGGCCAACAGCACTCACCGAGCGGCAAAGATTTGGCAATGCTAATGGCAAGAGCGGTCCCGGCGCAGCTAGCCACGCCTAGTCGCGGCCGGCAAAATGAAGGCCAGCCGACGGCCCCGCGATACGGCGGCGCTGGCAACGATTACTGAGCGCGCCGCCTTCGCTGGGCTGCTTCGCAGTCAGCCGCGGCGGTTACGAGACGAACTGCTCCCCGCCGTCGATGTCGTACGTCGCGCCGGTGAGCGCCGTGTTGGCCATGATGTGCACGGCGAGCGCGGCGACGTCGGCCGGTTCGACCACGCGGCCGATCGGCAGCGTCGCCCGCAGCTCCTTCCGGCGCTCCTCCAGCTGGTCTCCGAGCAGCGATGCCGACAGCGGGGAGTCGACAAAGCCGGCCGCGATGAGGTTGACCCGGACCGGCGCGAGCTCCAGCGCGAGAGCCGCGACGAACGGGGGCAGCGCGGCGGTGGCGGCGGAGAAGATCCCCGTCCCGTGACCGATGCGCCGGCCACCGGTGCTGCCCATGAGCAGCAGCGTGCCCCCGGGCCGCATCCGGCTGGCCGCGTTGCGGGCCACCTCGAGCCCCAGCACCAGATGATCGCTGAGCGCTTCGCGCACCTGCGCCGCGTCCATGTCGAGCAGCGGGCCGTAGGTCGGGCCGCCGGCGGTGATCAGCACATGGTCGATCGGCGCGGGCAGGTCCTGGAAGAACTGCCGCAGGGCAGCCGGATCGGTGGCGTCGAAGGCGGCGCTGCGCTGCGCGCCGAGGTCCCGCACCGCCTGCTCCAGCCGGCCGCGATCGCGGCCGGTGAGGATGACACCGGCGCCCTCGGCCCGGGCGCGCCGGGCGGTTTCCAGCCCGATGCCGGAGCTGCCGCCGATCAGGACCACGGTCTGCCCGGCCAGTTCCGGCCCGTGCTGGGGGGAGACAGGAGTGCTGGCGCCGGCCATGATTCCTCCGGTGGGTGGGCAGGCGACCGATCCTACGCCCGCCGGCTGGCCGCGCTCCGGGCCTGGGTTCCAGGATGTGCGGGCCGGCAGCGGGGAAGGAACCCAGGATGGACAGCTTGCCGATCGGCGACTACGCGCTGCTGTCGGACTGCCGCTCGGCCGCCCTGGTCAGCCGGGACGGCTCGGTGGACTGGCTGTGCTGTCCCCGCTTCGACGCGCCGTCGGTGTTCTGCCGTCTGCTGGACCCGGCCGGCGGGCGGTTCGCGATCCGGCCGGCCGGTGAGTTCCAGGCCAGCCGCAGATACGTGGACCAGACGATGGTGCTGGAGACCACGTTCACGACCGCGGGCGGCACCGCGGTGCTCACCGATGCCCTGGCACTCGGCCGCCATGAGCGCGGCCACGACCTCGGCACTGGTTCTCCCGGCATACTGCTGCGCCGGCTCGCCTGCACCGGCGGCGAGATCGAAGCCGAGGTCAGCTACGCTCCCCGGCCCGAGTACGGCCTTATCCACCCGATCCTGGTCCCGGTCCCCGGCGGGCTCGCGGCCCGGGGCGGCGCTGACCGGCTGCTGCTGTCCACGCCGGTCAGCCTCGACGTCAGCGGCGACACGGCGGACGCCCGGATCCGCCTGACCGCGGGCCAGGCCATCGTCTTCGCGCTCGGCCACGGCCAGATGGCCGGCCCGCCGCTGGCCCCCTGGCCAGCGGAGAAGATCACCGCCCGGCTCAGTGACACCGTGGCCGGCTGGCGTTCCTGGTCCGCCATCCACCAGAACTACGAGGGCCCGTGGCGGGAGCTGGTGCGCCATTCCGGGCGGGTGCTGCAGGCGCTGACGTTCGCGCCGACCGGCGCGATCGTGGCCGCACCGACCACCTCGCTGCCGGAGACCGTCGGCGGGGAGCGCAACTGGGACTACCGCTACACCTGGGTGCGTGACGCCAGCCTGACCATGGAGGCGCTGTGGGTGGCGGCCTGCCCGGACGAGGCGAACAAGTTCTTCACCTTCCTCGCCGACGCGGCCGCCTCCCAGCTGGAGCACGGCCGGGACCTGCAGATCATGTTCGGGGTCGGCGGCGAGCGGGACCTTACCGAGCGGGAGCTGCCGCACCTGGCCGGCTGGCGGGGCAGCCGGCCCGTCCGGGCCGGCAACGGCGCGTGGCTGCAGCGGCAGCTCGACGTCTACGGAGAGCTGCTGGGCGCCGCCCAGCGGCTGGTCGACCAGCTCGGCGAGCTCGACCCGGTCACCCAGCGGTTCCTGGCCGCCGCCGCGGACACCGCGGCCAGCCGCTGGCAGGACAAGGACCAGGGCATCTGGGAGGTCCGCGGCGAGCCGCGGGACTTCCTGTACTCCAAGCTGATGTGCTGGGTGGCGGTGGACCGGGCCATCGGCCTGGCCGGGCACCTCGGTGCGGAAGACCGGGTGAGCGGCTGGGCGGCCGCTCGCGAGGAGATCCGGGCGGCCATCTGTGAGCGGGGCTGGAACGAGCAGGCCGGGGCGTTCACCCAGGCGTTCGGCTGCGCGGACCTCGACGCGTCCAGCCTGATGCTGGCCATCACCGGGTTCCTGCCCGCGGACGACCCGCGGGTTAAGGCGACCATCGACGCGACCGCGCAGCGGCTGACCGACGAGCGCGGGCTGGTGTACCGGTACCTGGGCCAGGACGGCCTGCCGGGCCAGGAAGGCACGTTCCTGGTTTGCACGTTCTGGCTGGCCCAGGCGCAGGCGCTGGCAGGCGACGTCGACGCCGCCGTCGCCACCTTCGAACGGGCCGTGGCCGCCATCAACGATGTCGGCCTGCTGGCCGAGGAGGTCGATCCCCGCAGCGGCGAGATGATCGGGAACTTCCCGCAGGCGTTCAGCCACATCGGCCTGGTCAACGCCGCGTGGGCGATCACCCAGGCCCAGCAGTCACGGTGATCTGAGATGGCGCCGGGGCCGGTGGGCCGCACAGCGATCCCGGGTCATCGTGAAATTACCCAGGAGGGGGGCTCCTCGTGAGAACCGAGCCGCTGGGCTCCGCGTACCTGACCCTCCCGGACGGGCCAGGCCTGCATCCGGGCCTGGTGGTCGTGCACGAGGCTTTCGGGCTCAACGACAACATCCGGGACGTGTGCCGCCGGCTCGCCGCCGAGGGCTACGCGGCCCTGGGCGTGGACCTGTTCGGGGAGCGTAACCGCGCCGTGTGCCTGGCGCGGATGTTCTCCGGTGCCATGGCCGGGAACCTGGACCACTACGGCGTTCCTGCGCTCAAGACCGCGCTGGGGCAGCTGGCCGCCCATCCTGGCGTGGACGCGGCCCGGATTGGCGCGGTGGGCTTCTGCCTCGGTGGCTCTATCGTCCTCACCTGGGCATGTACCGACGACCGGCTGGCGGCGATCGCCCCGTTCTACGCCATGGCGCCCCGGCCGCGGCGGGCGATCGGCCGCCTGTGCCCGGTCGTCGGCTCATGGCCGGGCCGGGATATCACCACCAGATCCGCGGGCGTCCTGGAGACGCGGCTGACCGCGTCCGGAATCCCGCATGATCTGAAGGTGTACCCGGAGGCCAGGCATTCCTTCTTCAATGACCAGTGGCGTACCTACCATCCCGCCGCTGCTGCCGACTCATGGCAGCGGGTGCTGGCCTTCTTCGCCGAACATGTCCGGGGTGACCGCGCCCGGCGTCCCGCCGCTGATTCGTGACGTGTGGCCTGCTGGTCAGGGACCTGTGTGCCTGCCGCCCGCGGGCCCGCCCGGCGCACCCTGAGTACATGAGCGGTCCGGTGCCAGCATCCCGGTGCCGGGCGGAAGGAGGGTGACATGAAGGCGTCAGTCGTTTACGAGAGCATGTTCGGGAACACCCGCCAGGTCGCCGAGGCGATCGCGGCCGGAATCCGGGAGGCCGACCCGTCGGCCCGGGTGACGGTGGCGCGGGCGGACACCGCCCAACCTGACGAGGCCGCAGCGGCCGGCCTCCTGGTGGTCGGGGGCCCGACGCACGTACTGCGGATGAGCTCGCCGCGCAGCCGCCAGCAGGGCCTGCAGGCCGCCCAGAAAGCAACGGGCCGGCCGCACCACGACCTGGAACCGGGCGCCGCCGGTCCTGGCATGCGGGAGTGGCTGCTGGCCCTTCCGCCCGCCCAGCCGGGCCGTCGTGCTGCGGCCTTCGATACCCGCCTCCCATCCCGGCTGGCCGGCGGTGCGGCCCGGTCGGCCGCACGGGAGCTGCGCAAGCACGGTTACCAGCTGGCCGCCAAGGCGGAGGGTTTCGTGGTGACCGGCTCCGAGGGCCCGCTGCGCGACGGTGAACTCGACCGGGCCCGGAAGTGGGGGGCGGACCTCGCCCGGCCCGGTGGGGAGGGATATAGCGATGAACCGTAATCGCACCTTTGCTGGCCCGCCGGGGGGCAAGCCGGCCACGCCACCGGAAAATGTGCCACAGCACGTGGTGGAGGAACTGGTGGCAGCGGCCATCCTGGCGCCTTCGATGCACAACACCCAGCCGTGGCGATTCCGCTTCGAGCCCGCCAGCGAGACCTTCGAGCTGTCTGCCGACCCAGCGCGAACGCTGCGGTTCGGCGATCCGGACGGCCGCGCCGTGCACATCGCCTGCGGCGCCGCGCTGCTCAATCTGCGGCTCGCCGCCGCGGTGGCCGGGCGCGACCCGGTGGTCAGGCTGATCCCGGCCGTTACCCAGCCGCTGCTGCTCGCGACGGTGCGGCTGGCCGGACCGTGGCAGGCGAAGCCCGGCGAGATCGAGCTGCATGCGGCCATGGCCACCCGCCGGACCAACCGGTCCCCGTTCAGCGGCCGGCCGGTGGCCCCGGGAATCCTGGCTGAGCTGGTGGCGGCGGCCCGGATGGAGGGCGCCGTGCTGCATATCCCCGACCACCAGGAGACCGCCCGGCTGCTGGAGCTGGCCCGGGATGCCGAGCGAATCTTGCTGGCCCAGCCCGGCTACCGCGCCGAGCTGGCCGAGTGGGCCGGGGGAGCGCGGGACCGGGAAGGTATTCCCGGTGACGCGCTGGCCCCGCACGACCCGCGGGGCCCGTCCCCGGTCCGGGACTTCGCGCCCACCCAGCCGGGCCCGGTGCGGCATGCCTGGTTTGAGGAGTGGCCGCAGCTGGCCGTGCTGTCCACCCAGTCCAGCAGCCGGGCAGACTGGCTGCGGGCCGGGCAGGCGCTGCAGCGTGTCCTGCTGACGGCCACGCTCCGCGGCGTCGCGGCCAGCCCGCTGACCCAGCCACTGGAGACGCCGGACGCCTGGCTGGTCCGCGATCCCGGGTCCAGCTTCGAATTCCCGCAGATGATCCTGCGGATCGGCTACGGGCTGCCGGTCCCGCACAGCCCGCGGCGGCCCGTGAGCGAGGTGCTGAGCATCCCGCTGGCTGAGGGAGCGGGCTGAAGACCGGAGCCAGTGGTCCCTCAGGCCGCCCCGGGGCGGCCGCAGAGGATACTTGGCTGCAGACATCGCGGGTGGTTCCCGCCCACGGAAGGAGAGCGACGTGGCAGAGCAGCCGTCGGCGGCGGGCGGTGCCCATGCCCAGGGTCCGTCCGATGCGTTCACCGAACCCCTGGATGAGGCGGAGTGCCTTCGGCTGATCTCGGCGGGGGGCGTGGGGCGGGTCGGATACTCGGGCCGCTTCGGGCCCACCATCCTGCCGGTCAACTTCGCGCTCTATGAGCAGACGATCGTGTTCCGGACCGGGCAGCACAGCCCGATGGGGGAGGATCTGCGCACTGGGATAGCGGACGCGGAGTACAAGGTGGCGTTCGAGATCGACGAGATCAGCCCGGCCACGAAGGAGGGGTGGAGCATCCTCATCCAGGGGTCCGCGCATCATGTCGACTCCGAAGCCGAGCTCGCCGCGGTACGGCAGTCGGGCGTCGAAGCCTGGGCAGGCGGGGAGAAGGAGCTGTTCCTGCGCATCACCCCGGGCCGCATCACCGGCCGCCGCATCGTCCGGGCCGGGCCGGCGGCCGCGGGATAGCCACCGCAGATTGACCGCTCCCGGCACCCGCGTCCCAGCGGCCCGGACCCGAGCGGGTCCGTCAGCACACAGAAACCGGCCCGCCTGCGCCGCCAGGCGGGCCGGAGCCTTCTTGGGCCAGGAACGGCCGGGCACCCCTCAGGGCTGGAGCACGATCCGGGCCCGGGCCTGCTGGCTTCCCTTCAGGATGTGCCGGTTGTTGCGGTATCGACCGGGCCGGGCCGGCCGGCTGGGGGCGGTGCCCCGTCGCCGGGCCGTTCTTTCCCGCCGCGCCAGATCAGCCGGTGCACCGGGATCAGCCGCGGCACATCGCGCACGCCGGGGATGAACGGCACCAGCAGCAGCAGCAGGGTGGCCAGGCCAGTCATGTAGACGGCGATCATGTCGACGTTGGCCGAGCTGCTCCAGCCGGGAACCTGGTACCACAGCGTGTACAGCCACAGCCATGGCTGGCCCGGGTAGCTGCCGGTCTCGTTCATGACGCCCCACTGCTCACCGGACAGGTGCATGGCGGTGGCCTTGTCGGCGAAGTAGGCTCCGTCGTTCATGAACAGCAGCGGCGCAGTGAAGTTGGTGCCGTAGAAGGGTTCCTTGGAGATCAGGCTGGCGTCCAGCGCGCCGCTGCGCGCTATGGTCAGCTCGTTGGCCAGCAGGACCGGGACCGGGCCGTCCGCAGCGGCGGGCACGACTGGGGCCCCGCCCACGAACTTCACCTTGGTGACCGCAGTGGCGTAGGCATTGGCCCACTTGACCTGCTGTGCCGCCGGGGCGGCCAGGTAGGTGGCCAGGGCCCGGGCCAGAGCCGGGGTGGTGGCGGCGATGCTGGCCAGGGGCCGGAGCACGAAGTCCTGGGCCGGGTGCAGCGGCTGCCGGACGCCGACCAGCTGGGCCGGGGAGAACAGCAGTTTCTGCACGCTGCCCGTGCCGTTGTTGTACGGCGGCCCGTAGGTGGCGCTCCCGCTGGTGCCGTTCAGTTCGGTCGCGGCGGTGGCCAGGAAATCGGCCGGGGCCACCTTGGCCCACGACTGGATGGTCACCGAGGGCACGTCAGGAGAGGACAGCAGGCTGGCCAGGGCCACGGTGAGCACCAGGATGATCGCTCCGGCGATGGTGCCTTCCTTGAGGATGTCGTAGCGGCGGGTCGGGCCGCGCCACGGCGCCGCGTCGGCGGCGGCCAGCGCCCGGCGCCGCTGCCGGTAGGTACCCTGGCCAGGCAGCCTGACGGTGGCGGGCAGCGGGTGTGACACCCCGCGGACGCGCACCAGCAGGACGTGCGCGCCGATAAAGGCGGCCAGCACGATGGGGATCAGCACGATGTGCCACATCAGCATCTGGCCGAAATTCATGATGTTGAAGAAGGCGCCCACACCGACCGGGTTGAAGGCGTCCTTTCCGCTGGCTGAGATCCACTGGGCGTCAAAGTTCTGCTGGGACACATATCCGGTGAAGCACTCGACCACCGAGGCCAGGAACGCGACCACCCCGGTGATCCAGGTCCAGGTCCGCTTGCCGCGCCAGGCCGCCATCCAGAACTTGCCCCACAGGTGGATGACCAGCAGGGCCATGAAGAGCTCGACGCTCCACAGATGCAGGCTGTTGCAGAAGTGGCCGACCGGGTTGTAATGCCACCAGTCGGGACCACCAAGGGCGAGGGCAAAGCCAGAGACCACCGCCACCCCAAATGCGGCCAGGCTGGCCACGCCGAACACATAGACCCAGGAGGCGACGTACCCGGGCTGCCGGTCCGGCAGCAGCTTGCCGGGGGGCAGCAACCGGACCGCGAAGCGCCGGGCCCGGCTCGTCCACATGTCGCGGTCTTCATCCGACCCAGCGGTGGCCGCGGCGTCCGGGCGGTCAGGGGCTGTCTCTTCTGGGGCGGGCGGATAGGTGCGGCCCCTGGGGAACGGAAGAATCAGCGCCAGGCCAAAGATCACCACCATCACGGCGATCAGGCACAGGTTGGCGACCGAGACGGTAAAAATCGACCAGTGCAGATAGGTACCGGGATGATCCAGGTTAATGGGGGCGGAAGCGAGGTTAGCGGGCGGTCTCATTGGCGTCTCCTAGCTAAGCGCGTAAAACGGCCTGATGCCCATCGTGACCTGGGCCGGCCCGGTCTTATAGAGATCTCGGTCATCCACCGCCGGGACTTTCGTCCCATCAAGTAAAGGACTGGTCAAGGTGCCAGCCCAAATGGGCCTGA
>Ga0207665_10001055_pt1 | contig 18531 bp, 16 predicted proteins | sample LARL112metaG_FD_184351 | JGI IMG/M metagenome (GOLD analysis project Ga0207665, IMG submission 184351) | Corn, switchgrass and miscanthus rhizosphere microbial communities from Kellogg Biological Station, Michigan, USA - LAR L11-2 metaG... | ecosystem: Host-associated > Plants > Roots >...
CGCTGCGGAGATCGCCACCGTGGACCATCTCTCCAACGGCAGGGTCAACGTGGGCGTGGGGTCCGGGTGGATGCCCGAGGAATTCGCGGCCGCGAGTGCCTCGCACATCTTCCCCAAGCGACACAAGCACGTACGCGAGACGATCGAGATCATGCAGGGCATCTGGACGAACGACCTCTTCGAGTACCACGGCGAGTTCGCCGACTTCGACAGATGCGGGTTCGGAGCGAAACCTGTGCAGAAGCCGCACCCGCCGATCTTCTTCAGCGGGCTCAAGGACCCGAAGCGCGCGGCGAACCGAATCGCGACGTACGGCCTGTCGGGCTGGATCGGGATCCAGGACACCCCGGACGAGCTCAAGCAGTGGCGCGGCGCCATCCAGCGAGAGCTCGAGGAGCTTGGGAGTTCGCACTCGGTCGACGGTATCGAGATCTGCAACATGCTCTGGTTCGTCATCACGGACCAGGAGACCGATCAGACTCCGCGGGGCAAGGGCAGCAATTTGCTGGCGGGAACCGCCGCGCAGATCACCGACAAGCTCAAGCGCTACAAGGAGGCCGGGCTGACGATGCCTCTTCTCTGGCCGCCGTTCCAGGACGTGCCGGTTGCGAAGACGCTCGATGACCTCAAGCGGCTGAAGGAGGAGATCATGCCCAAGGTCGACGCCATGTAGCTCGGAGCTCAGCGAGGTGAGCTTCGCCTCCAACGCGCCGCGAGATTCGGCTGCGCTTCTTGAGCCGGCCGAAGATCTCTTCTGGCCGGACGCTCGGTGGCCGGCCGGGTAAGGCCATATCACCGTCTCGGTCGACGAATCACACCCCTACGACCAGAACGGCCGAATCTCGATCCGACCGAACCGAGCCATGGGATGCTTCGCGGCGATCTCGACGGCCTCGTCGAGATTCGCGCACTCGAGCACGTCGAAGCCGGCGATCCATTCCTTGGTCTCGGCGAATGGGCCGTCGGTGACCAGGACCTTCCCCTGGCGTAGACGCACCGTCGTGGCGGTCTCCACGCCCTTCAGCCGGTTGCCGAGGATTCGCGCGCCCCGCCGGTCCATCTCGGCGGCCCATTCCCTCGCGTTGTCCTCCTTGGCCACGTACTTCTCCCCTTCGGGATCCACGCACACGAACATCAGGTAGCGCAAGAGGCCTCCTCCCTTCTCCCTCCGGACCCTAGTCGAACGAGCCCGACCGGGATCGACATCTCGGGCCGGCCGGAATAGACTCGCGCCGCCAGCAACCCCTGTCCACCCGGGCCGAGGAGGCTGGCCGTGAAAGTCGCGATGCCATCGCCCGCACTCTCAAGATTGAGGGGGCCGAGTTCCTGATCGGATAGGGTCAAGACGGTCACGAGCAGGCTCGTGTGCAATCCCTGTCTTTACTGTGTAGCCAGCAACCTGACACGCCCTGGTGATGACTGCGCAAAGGGACTTGGGTCAGATTTCTAGGAGGAACTTACTCCGGATTGGAGGATTGTGGCCCAGACAGGCGTGGCCCGGCCGAGGCTGGATCGGCCTTGACCTGCTCCGAGGACCGCGAGACCATCCCCGGCGTGCGGATCGTCGATGCGCTCCATCGAGATGTCTCGCCACCGAGGTGATGGGCCGACCGTGAAGATCACCGTCAAGGCCCGGAACGGGGAGAGCGAGTTCCAGTGCGAGTCCGGAGAGAAGATCCTCCATGCCGGCCTGCGCGCGGGCATCGAGCTACCCTACGAGTGCGCGACCGGCACGTGCGGCACCTGCAAGGCCCGCCTCGTGAGCGGCGGGGTGCAAAGCGAGTGGCCCGGCTCTCCGGGTGAACGGTATCTCAAGGGCGAGGCCGAGCTGCTCATGTGCCAGTGCGTGGCCCGCGACGACTGCGCACTCGAGGTCGCCATCCTGAAGGCGCGCGAGACGGTCCCCCTGCCGAGCCCGGTCGCCGGTGTGTTGCGGGGGTGGCGGCGCCTGACTCACGACGTGGCCGCGTTCGACGTCCATCTCGATCGGCCGCTCGACTTCGAGGCCGGTCAGTTCGCCCTCCTCAGCGTGCCGGGTATCGCGGGGGCCCGGGCCTACTCTATGGTGAACTTTGATCCGGGCGCGGAGCGGCTCTCGTTCGTGGTGAAGAGAAAGCCGGGGGGCGCGGTGAGCGATTGGCTCTTCGGCGGCGGCGGCGACGGCACGCGCGTGGGCCTCTTCGCGCCGCTCGGCCACGCCATCTTCGTCCCCGGGCTCCAGAAGCACGTCCTCTGCGTCGCGGGGGGCAGCGGCATCGCGGGCATGATGTCGATTCTCGCCCGCGCCTGCCGAGATGGGCACTTCGCAAGGTGGGACGGGCACGTCTTCTTCGGGGTCCGCTCCGAGCGTGACGCCTTCTTCCTCGGTGAGTTGCAGGCGCTCCAGGCGCGCTGCCCGGCGCGGCTCGCCGTCACGGTGGCGCTCTCGGACGAAGACGTGCCAGCAGCCCTGCCCGCGGCCTATCCCGGCTTCGCATTCGCGCGGGGTCTCGTCCACGCGGTGGCGGGCGAGCGCATGAAGGGGCACTTCGCCGGAATCCGGGCCTACGTGGCGGGTCCGCCCCCGATGGTCGATGCGAGCTTGCGTTTGTTGCTGCGCGAGGCGAGACTATCGCCCGCCGACATCCGGTACGACAAGTTCAGCTAACGTCACAAGGAGGAGCGATGGGCCAGTACGAGCGTCACGTCTTCGTATGCACGAGCGGCGAGACCTGCCCGGAGCAGGGCCACACCGAGAAGTTCGTGAAGATCCTGCGGGAGCGGGCGAAGCAGATCGGCCGCTCGAATGACGTGCGCATCAACAAATCCGGGTGCTTCTCACAGTGCGGGCACGGCCCGATGATCGTCTTCTACCCCGAGGACGTCTGGTACGCGGGCGTGCAGGAGGAGGACCTCGACGAGATCTTCACCTCGCACATCCTGGGAGGCCGGCCGGTCGAGCGCCTGCGCTACGATCCCGGAAAGCCCGGCGCGAACAAGGTGAGTGAAACCACCCTGGCCGAGATCAAGAAGGCCGCCGACGCCCGCGCGGCGACGACTCAACCGGCCGGGCCGGCGCCTGACTGGAATCGGGTGGGTCCCACCGCCGATATACCCGCGAACGGAATGAAGGAGTTCTCGGTGGCCGGCGTCAACGTCCTCATCGTCCATACCGGCGACACTTACGTCGCCTTCCAGGCGCTATGCCCCCACGAAGCTGTCCCGCTGGACCAGGGAATCCACGATGGCTCGTCCTTGACCTGCCTCGAGCACATGTGGCAGTTCGACATCAGGACCGGCGGCCCGCTGGGTGACGCCCTGGAGGGGCTGCGCAGCTACCGGCTGAAGGAAGACCACGGCGAGCTGTACATCGCCCTCTGATCGGATCGGGAGGGTCCCCTCCTCACAAGAGATGTTTCTGGATCTTGCCGACCGAGGTGCGCGGGAAGACCTCCCGGAACTCGACGATGGCGGGCACCTTGAACGCCGAGAGATGTCGGCGACACCACACGCCAAGCTCGTCGGCCGTGACCACCGCACCCCTCTTGAGGATGATATAGGCCTTGATCGCCTGATCGCGGAACGGGTCGGGCACCCCAACCACAGCGGCATCGAACACGGCCGGGTGCTGCTTCAGGACCTCTTCCACCTCGGAGGCGGCGACATTTTCGCCGGCACGTTTGATCATCTCCTTCTTCCGGTCCACGAAGAAAAAGTAGCCCTCCTCGTCCATCCGGGCCTGATCGCCGCTGTAGAGCCAGCCCGCGCGCACGGTCTCGGCCGTGGCCCGCTCGTCCTTGAAGTAGCCCTTCATGAGGCTGATGCCCGGCACCCCGCTCACGACCAGCTCACCCACCGTCCCAGGCGGCAGCTCCGTTCCGCTCTCGTCCACGATTCGGCACTCGTACCCCAGGACCGGCATGCCCATGGACAGCGGCTTGCGCGGGAGATCCAGCGGTTGCATGAGCGGCAGGCTCATGGTCTCCGTCATCCCCCAGATTTGCATGAGTGGCACGCCGAACCGCCCGTGCCATTCCTCGAACTGCTGCGGCGTGATGTTCTGCGCGTATGAGATGGTCCGCAGCTGCGTCTGCCGATCGCGGCTGCTCCGCGGCTGGTCGAGCAGCATGCGGATCGGCGCGGCGAAGAGCGCGGCGAGCGTGGCCTCGTGGCGAATGGCCTGCTCCACGAAGCGCGTGGCGCTGAAACGCTCCATGAGAGCCACGCTGCCGCCGGCCAGCAACATGGGCAGAAAGGCGTGGAGCTGCGCGCCCGCGTGGAAGAGCGGCAGCACGATGAGATGGCGGTCGGTCGGCAGCACGCGCATGGCCTTCGACATCACCTCGCCGCCGTAGATATAGTTGGCGTGAGTGAGGAGAACGCCCTTGGGCTTGGCGGTGGTGCCCGAGGTGTATTGCATGGAGATCTCGTCGAGGATAGTGACCGGCCGGCCGGGGGCGGTGGCGGGCAGATGCGGCAGGAGCGGCGCGAGCGGACGCGCCTCCAGTACGGCGTCGAGCGTCGGGCAGTCTGAGGCCACGGCACGGACGGCGGCCGCGTACTGCGGCTCGGTGATGGCGAGCCGGGCCTCGGAGTGAACCAGAATGTATTTCATCTCGTCAGCCGTGGAGACCGGATTCGTCGGCACCATGACGGTGCCCGTCTTGGCTGCGGCCATCCAGAAGAGGAGGAACTCCGGACAGTTGCCCAGATGGAGATTGAACTTGTCCCCGTGGCGGAGCCCGCGCGCCAGCAGCAGGTGAGCGACCCGGTTCACGTCGCGGTCGAATTCACGCCACGTCCATCGGGGGATCTCTCCCGTGGAGTCTTCGAAGATGAGGAAGGGCCTGTCGGGAAAGCGTCGCGCCTTGTCCTCCAGCGCCGCCCCCAGGGTCCGACTGCCGGTGACAAACATCCGGGCTCAGGCTCCTTTTGCCCGAGAGCTTAGTTCCGGTAGTCAGACGCGTCCGTCGGATTCTCGTTCTGGCACCGAGCGCATCGCCAAGCCGCTGAGCGGCATGGCGATGCCCGGGCTGTCGCCGGCGTCAACGGGCGAGCCGCCGTCGGAAAAGCGTCAGGCCACGAACCGGCTCCGGGACGAGCGGATCTCGGGCGGCTTCGCGAACTGGCCGTCCTTCATGATCGCCAGCAGCTTGGACTTGTCTTGCAGGATGGAGATGTTCGCGAGCGGGTCACCGTCCACGAGGAGCAGGTCGGCGAGCCAACCCTCGCGGATCTCGCCGAGATCCTTGCACATCATGATCTGCCCGCCCCAGCGCGTCGCCGAGATGAGGGCCTCCATCGGGGTCATGTCCAGGTACTTGACGAAGTACTCGAGGTCCTTCGCGTTCTCGCCGTGCGGCGCCCAGGCGAATCCGTAGTCGCCGCCGGGCAGCACGCGAATGCCACGCCTGAGCATCGCCTTCATGCTCTTCACCGCCGCCTCGAGCTCGAGCTCGTAGCCCATGTCCTTGGCGATCGCATTGGTGACGCCGACCACCTCGCCCTCGTTGAGCAGGCGGATGATCACGGAGAGGCCGGGGGCGACGAAGATCCGATCCTTCTGCGCCTCCATCATGTCGAGCGCTTCCTCGTCGGCGAAGCTCGCGTGGTAGATCACCTCGACGCCGTGGCGCATGCTCTGCTTGACCGACTCGCTCGAGCGCGCGTGCGTGGCCAGGCGCTTGCCGCGCACCTTCACCTCGCGCGCGGCCACCGCCACTTCCTCGTCGCTCATCCAGCTGGTATGCGCATCCGCGCCGGGCACCAGGTTGTCGCCGGAGAGGTTGAGCTTCACCTGGTCGACGCCGTACTTGAGGAACATGCGCACCGCCTTGCGCATCCCCTCGGGGCCATCCACCACGCAGCCGAACGACATCTCCGGGAACGGCAGGTGCGGCAGCATGTCGTCACCGAGCGAGCCGGTGACCGTGATCTCCTGACTCGCCGCGAGATAGCGCGGGCCGGGGATCTGCCCCGCGTTGATAGCGTCGCGAATCACGCAGTCGAGCCGCGGCTTGGGAGTCGCCGCGCCCACGCAGGACGTCCAGCCGTGGTCCAGGTAGAGCTTGGCCACCTGCGCCGCCCACAGGGTGTGCTCCTCGTGCGGCATCTTCTGGATGGCGTCCAGTGTCTTGGAGTTGGTCCAGCCGAAGTGCGTGTGCGCCTCGCACATGCCGGGCATCAGGGTCGCGCCGGCCCCGTCGATCACCGTCACCCCGGCGGTGGGGAGGCTGCGCGTGCCCCGCCCGACGCGCGCGATCCGGTTGCCCTGTACCAGCAGCTCCCCCTGGTAGGGTTGCGCGCCGGTGGCGTCGATTATGCGTACGTTCGTGAAGAGGACGTTCGCCATGTCGGGCTCCTTTCGGGAAGGAATCGCTTCGACAGTGACCCTTCTGCAGGGAGTATCACGGGTCGATCGGGTGGCGTCAAGTCGGACGCCGCCGTTCGTGACCCGGAGTGGAAGGGGGGCCAGTAGACGGCGCACGCGGCGCGCGGCTTGACCTGGACGGCCTCATGGGCTGGAATGCGCTGGAATGATCAGGAATGACCCCGAGTCGGTCACAAATCTGGCCCAACCGTCAGAGACGATCATCCGACGCTCGCGGCGGTAGGAGGAGGTAGCTGAGCAACCAGCCTGCGAGTCCGGCGAGCATGATCGATCCGACCCAGAGGTGGACCGACCAGGCGAGGCCTTCCGTCAACATCAGGGCAAGGAAGTAACAGAGGTAGACGGTGGCTGGGAGGCCAAAGGCGAACAGGCGCCAGGCGGTCGGCGTTGTAGCGGAAGGGTGAAGCCGAGTGTAGAGCACGTCGACCAAGAGTCCACCCACCCCCGCACCAACCACCAACGCCAACGGGTAGCCACCCGAGAAATTGAGAAACCCCATGCCCGCGGCGTTCAGCGCGACGATCAGCGTGAGGCCCCCCCGCGGCAGCGTCCCGATTCGAGCGGTGAGCAGGACTACTGCCACAAGCAACCCCGTCTGGAGCAGCACGCTCGCAACCCCGAGCTCCGCGGCCCCACCATAGGGATGACCACGCCCGGCCGCCGCGTAGACCAGAGGATGCGCGTATTCGGTAAAAAAGGTGAGGACCGAAAGCGTGGACGTCAACGCCAGGACCATCGGACCTTGGACCGTCCATCCCGACACGGGCCCAGGCCGCCGCCATGGCGCACGGACGGGGCCACTGGCAATCAGCCCTAGGCCGAGCGCCAAAACGAGGTGCGTCGGACTGAGGAGGGCTTCTACGCCGGCCTCGATACCGAAGAGCGTGTGCCAGATCAGATCAGTCACACCGCCCACCGCGAAAATGAGCGCGCCGAGGAGCGACAGCCCGTATCCTGCCGGTACGGCCAGCTGCCAAGGGTAGCCTTGTGCGTGGTTTCTCAGAAGCGACGCAACAAGGGCCGAGGCGGTCGCGGCGTAGCCGGCGTAGAAGACAGCGTGCCAGGGTGTGAAGAAGGATTGATCCACCCTCCCATGCGTGTGGGCCCACCCGTCGAGGAATAATCCACCAACGAATACGGCCGACAGAATCGCCATCGCCCAGTCAAACCTGATGCTACGCGGCGCCCCGCTCAGGCGCGTTGCTGCGCTCGGGCCACCTGTCACGGTCATTCTCGTGTCGCTGGGCTCCATGGGCTAGTCCTTACGTCTCGAGTTTGGTTTCCCCGTGTGTCTCGCAGCGGCGTAGCATGGCGCCAGCCAGGATTGCCTGGAACGCACGCCGATCCATCACTCGATCACCTGGTCTGCCGCTGCAGGAGCGATGGCGGGATCGTCAGGCCGAGGTCTTGGCGGTCTTCACATCGCCCAGCCTAGACCGCCCGGTTCTTTCGGTAAGAGTTCTTCACAGCGATCTTGCCATTCCTGAAGGTAAATAGATCGCATCCCGTCACCTCCACGCGAGTACCATCCGCTCGAGTTCCGCTGAACGTCCACTCGGACACACCCCGATTGCCGCTGATCACGTGGCGCGCGCTCGACCACTGCGCGTCTGGAAATGTCTCGAAGACCTCGGCAAACGCCTTGGCTACCTCCTCCCTGCCCTCGTACCGCCGCCCGCACGCGTCCGGGCCAGCGCTCGCCTCGAAGACGCAGTCCTCTGTCATGGCCGCAAGGATCGTCTCCACGTCGTGTCGGTTGAACGCCTCCGCGAAGGCGTCGAGGAAGTCCAGCGTGATCCTCTCTGGTCGCATGTCATCTCCTCCTTGATCTCCACCTACGCCTGCTCCAGCCAGTAGACCATACCCATCTCGCGGTACATCGTGGTCGCGACCGACAGATGCTCCGTCGCCTCCGCACGCCTATCCGTCCGGCGATAGAGCTTACTCAGACTGAAATGGCAGTGCGCCACGAGTGGGCGCATGCCAAGTTGCTCGGACAGGTCCATCGCCTGGCGGCAGTAGCCTTCCATCATCTCCCTGTCGGGCGAACCGGAACTTCCGGCAACGTCGGCCAAGAGATGCAGGGCGTAAGCCTCGGAACCGCGTTCCCCACGCTCCACTGCGAGGGACATGGCGCGCCTGATGTGTGTCATAGCCTCCTCGTACTCACCTACTAGCTTGCATGCTTCAGCGAGCCGAATGATAGTTAATGAATAGAATGCTCCCAACCCCACAGCCTCGAAAGCATCGATAGCTCGACGGAGTAACGACAACCCGTCGCTGAGGCGTCCAGCGAGCGCGTACGTCGACCCCAACGACGACATCACGTACGGCTCCAATAGCGTGAGATCTGACTCGCGACAGAGACCCACAGCCCGCTCAAGAAGCGTCATAGCGCTTTGGGTCTCTCCTCTAATCTCGTAGAGGCGTGCCAACCGCCAAGACGCGAGGACTAGGCTGTACCGATGATCGGTTGCCTCCGCTATGCGGACCGCATCTTGTCCGTGCGCGAGACCGTTCACGAACTCGCCTTGCTCGGCCAACGTCCAAGCCAAATACGAACCAGACAGTACGGACGGTAACCCTGCCAAACCCAGAAGCTGCCGGCGGCGGTCGTCCTGAAGCATTCGAACATTGTCCTGGAAGATGATCTCCGCCTGTTTGTACTGTCCTAGTACAAACCACGCCTGCCCGACGTAGAAGTTGGCGGCGACCTGGAGCGGAAAATCCGAGAGCCGCTCAGCGATAATCTTGGCGCGCTCCGCGCTCGCCAGTGCCTCGCTCGTGTCACCGACCTGCCAGAGATGCCCGCTCGTATAGATCGACACCCAGCCTAGTCTTTGCTGGTCGTTTAGGGTGTGTGCCAGTCCTTCGGCTTCGCGAAGATACCCGAGGGCTCTCTGTAGATCACCCACAGGGTGGAGCGAGTTTCTGAGGTCGAAGCGAAGGTCAATGGCCCGCTCCAGTGTCAAGGAGGTCTCCGGCAAGTGCCGTAGTGCCGCTAGCGCCTGCTCAAAATGGGCAGTTGAGTTGCGATAGGCTGATCGCGCGAGTGCTCGCGCCCCCGCTTGGCGAAGGTAACTCACCGCGTCCTCCCACGCCTCCCCGGCGAACGCATGATAGGCAAGCCCTTCGATGTGAGAGCCGAGGTCTACGTAGAGTCGCCGCATTGTCTCCACGATGCGGGCATGCAGTTGGCGCCGTCGAGATCGGAGGATGCCGTCGTAGACGACTTCGTGCGTGAGAGCATGCTTAAAGGTGTATTCGAGCTCCGGAAAGCGTTTCGACTCCTGGAGGAACTCGCCGGCCTGCAGGTCCGCCAGGCCCAATTTCAGTCGCTCCTCCGGCAACTCGGCGATCTCACGGAGGATCGCGAAGGGCACCTCGTAACCTACGACCGCGGCAGACTGGAGCAGCTTCTTGTCCTCTGTCGGCAGTCGATCAATCCGTGCTGCTAGGACCGCCTGCACGGAGGCCGGGACCTGGATCATCTCGATGGATCTCGCTAGTCGATAGGCCCCTCGCTCGCCAGATAGAGCGTCAGTCTCCACCAACGTGCGCACGCTCTCTTCGAGAAAGAATGGATTCCCGTCCGTTCGTCTGATCAATAGCTGAGTGAGCGGGGCGAGCCCTGGATCCTCGCCGAGAATCGCCAGAAGGAGTTCCTGTGCGCGCTCCGTTGGCAGCGGGTCGATCCGGAGTTCGGCGTAGTGCGCTTCCTCCCCCCAGGTGTGCTGGTACTCGGGACGATAGTTAATCAGTAAAAGAATGCGGGCGGTAGGAAGGCTCCCGACTAGGCTATTCAGAACCTCTTGCGTTTCAGCGTCGATCCAGTGGAGATCTTCGACGACCATGCAGACGGGCTGCATCTGACTCTCGCGGATAAGAAGCTTTGTGACCGCACTGAGCGTGCGTAGCCGACGTCGCGGAGCGTCAAGTGCCTCCCAGTCCGGATCCTCGACCTGAACATTGAGCAATGCAAGAAACACCGGGAGTAATGGCCGAAGCTCCTCGTCAAGGGTGATGAGTCTGCCTGTCACTTTTTCACGGATGTCGCGAGGCTCGTCTCGATCCTGGATACGAAAGTAGTATTTGAGAAGACCAATGATCGGCAAATGGAGAATCGCACTGCCGTAAGAGTCCGACCCGGACTCCATCAGAGACCAGCCCCTTGTGCGATGCGAATGGACGAATTCGTAGAACAGACGGGATTTCCCTACGCCTGGCTCGCCGACAACCGCGACAACCTGGCCGAGTCCTCGAGCTGCTTTCCCGAGCGCCCCGCGAAGTTGCTCCATCTCTCTGTCCCGCCCGACGAAGCGGGATAGTCCCCGTCCCGCTGCCGCCTCGAACCGGGTGCGGGCCATTCCGGGACCAATCAACTCGTAAATGTCAACTGGTTCTCTCAGCCCCTTGACTGGCACAGGGCCGAGCGCCTTCACCGTCACGTGCCCCTCGGCGAGCGCCAGCGTGCCAGCTGTGATCCGGATGCTCCCTGGCGTCGCCAGCTGTTCCATGCGCGATGCGAGGTGGGTCGTCTGCCCGATCGCCGTGTAGTCCATGCGTAGGTCACTGCCGATCGAGCGCACGAGAACCCCACCTGAATTGAGGCCGACGCGAATCTGTACTTCGATACCCTCCGAGCGTCGAAGCTCGTCGGAATACCGCCCCACCGCGTCTTGCATCTGGAGGGCTGCGTAGCAGGCGCGGACGGCGTGGTCCTCATGCGCAACTGGTGCACCGAAAAGCGCCATAATCCCGTCGCCCATGACCTGGTTGATGGTCCCCTCGTAGCGATGGACGGCGTCCATCATGCGTTCGAGCACAGGATCAAGCAGCTTTCGGACATCCTCCGGATCTTGGTCGGCAAGCAACTCCATGGAGCCCTTGACATCAGCGAAGAGGACCGTGACCTGTTTGCGCTCGCCCTCCAGGGCGGCCTTCGAGTTGATGATTTTCTCGGCCAGATGTTTCGGGGTATAAACCTCAGGGGGAGCAAAGCACCGTTGCGCTGGCCTTTCTACGGGGCGTGCACATTCGGGGCAGAACTTAGCCGTCGGTGAGAGATCGGTATTGCAATTCGAGCAGGTCCGAGCCAACGGAGCGGCGCATTCCTCGCAGAACTTCGCGATTGGGGCGTTCTCGTGCTGGCATCGGGGACACCGCATGCCGGAAGCCTCCCCGCCAACTTGGAGCCGGGAACGGTGGGACAGGTGGCGCGAGCTTAGTCCGGCGGACCAGAAGGGTCAAGGATGGTCCCCTGCAACCACACCCTGACCAGGGGGCCGCCACGCCCTGGCGGTGATTGCCTGGAGAGACTTGGGCCTGACGATCAGAAGGAACTACCCCGGACCAAGAATTGTGGCTCTGGCAGGCACGGCCAGGCCCAAGAGGTCCAGGAATTGTCACATGGTGCGCAAAGGGTGATGATGCCCCGTGTCGTGTTGCAGCGTCATCGGCGCCGCCCCCAGGCGGCCTACAGCTCGTGCTGCGCCTGCTGCTCCAGCGTCAGGGCGCCGTGCAGACGGCGCGATGGAGCCGGAGTTCATCCCGGGGCGATGGCCCTTCTTGTCTGACCAGACGAGCATTGCCGCACGGTCCTGGTCCCGTCTAGTCCGGGTCGGCAAAAATCGTCTGGTGCTACCGTAGTTGTTGGGTGGGCGCCGACGCCACGCCCGGCTCGTCGCCCTGGCAAGCGGCGGGGGTCGGACAAGGAGGCGAGCATGGTGGTCTCCTGGACGGTGATCTCCTGGACGGTGGTCTACTGGGTACGCCACGTGGCGGCCGCCCTCGCGCTACTGGTTCTCGCTTTGCTCGGGATCGAGGTCGCGTTCTTCCTGCTGGCCGCGGCCTTCATGTAGTAGGCCCCAACGAGGCGGGTGCGCCGTTCTGCTCACATGAGCCGGGACGACGACGCAGCGCTGACCCGATTCGCGCTGCTCGACGGTTTTTCCGGCGCCGGGGCGAGGCCGGGAAGTTCTACTGCCTTGTGGGGCAGCTCCGAGCGCGCGGCTCGCGCGCCTTCTCGCTGGCTGCCGTCCAGGGGGCGGTCAAAGACGCGTTCAAGCGCCCTGGCGAGTTGCAGCTGGGGCTAGCTGGAACGTGTGACGCCTGCCAGAAGCCGCGTCCCTGCGTTGGGGCCGCGCAACCAGAATAGGGGGCATTGGCCAAGAGCCGTGAAGTACAGCGCCATGCTGTCGCTTGTTTTCGCGATCGTCGGCGTCGTGCTCTGGATTGAAGGCGGGCCGCACCCGCGCACCCGGGCGGCCTGGCTGCTGCTGGTGGCGATCCTGATCGTTTCCGCCCTGCCGATGCTCCTCTGCTGGCTGTTCTGCTATGCAGCTGCCGCGCCCCTTCCCGGTATCCCGGACCGGAGTCGATGAGCAAGGCCGCCCGATTCCGACCTACCTGTGTCCGCGCTGCGGGCTCGAGGTCGCGTTACGTTCCTGCCCGTTTGAGGGAGGCGCGCTAACCCATAGGAGCAGGCGAGCCAGACATATCCGTTGTCTCGGCCGCCATACAACGGTTCGCGCCCACGGCAGCGGCGATCTGTTTGCCCACGAGCTCGAGGCGGTCCTGGGGGTTCTTGATCTGGGCCAGCGACTCCGACGTGTAGGCAACCTGGTAGAGATACTGGGGTGTTCGTCCTCCTCCGTTCGGTTAGTCCGGATCCCCGGTAGGGACCCGTGCCGCCCCGCGTGGCTTTGCCAGCCCGGCGCTTCCGGCGTCCTCAACTGGTTCCTGCATGATCCGGCAGAAGTCGCCGGCCGAGCCGTCAGCCACGCTGGATCTCGAGCGGCAGCAGCGTGTCCACGAGCGACGCGCCGCCGTCCGCGTAGATCAGCTGACCGGTGATCCAGCCCGCCTCTGGCGACGATAGCAGCGCGACGACGTTGCCGATGTCGGCGGGCGTGCCCATGCGGCCCATCGGCGTCCAGCCACTGCTGTGCCACTTGCGCGCCACGTCCACCGCGGCGTCGCCGAAGCTTTGCAGCACGCTGTCGTCCGTGAGTCCCGGGCTGACGGAGTTGACGGTGATCCCACGGGGAGCCAGCGCGACCGCGAAGTAGCGCACGAGCGACTCAAGCGCGGCCTTCGCTGAGCCCATTGCGACCCATGGCTGCCAAGTACCACGCTGCCCGCCCGGCGCGTACGTGATCGCGACGATGCGGCCGCCGTGTCCCATGAAGCCAGCAGCCTCGCGGATCCCAACGAGGAACGCCTTGGCCTGCGAGTCCATCGCGTGATCCCAGGCCTCCAGCGTGATCTCCATCGGCTTCTGGTAGAATTTCGCCGCCTCCGGGCGCGCGTTGGCGACGAAGACGTCGAGCGTTCCGAAGTGCTGCCGGACCTGGCCGAACATTCGCGTCACGTCTTCGACTCGTGACACGTCGGCCTGGACTAGGAAGCCATCGGCCCCATGCTTGCGGACCCGCTCGAGGGTATCGTTGGCGGCGGCCTCGTTGACGTAGTAGTGGACCGCCACCTGCGCGCCATGTTCAGCGAGCTTCAGCGCGATCCCACGACCGATGCCCCGTGAACCCCCGGTGACCAGCGCGTGTTTGCCTTTGAGCGTCATGGCTCTGCCCTCCTCGAGGACCATCGCCCCGATCGCGTGAGCGACATCCTCCACCGTGTGGATGGGATACTTCAGACTCTCGCCCAGTCGGTGGACAGGGGCCCCCCAAATGCCCCCGTGAGCCGGACGGTTAGACGGTAGGAACTAGCACACGCACCCTAGGTCCCGCTGAGGCGCGTGTCAAGGCGATTCCTGCTCTTCTCCGTCCCTCCAAGGCCTGCCACGCTCTGGTGGTGACCGCCTGGAGAGTCTCGGACGGGGTTCTTAGTTGGGTCTGTCCCAGACTAGGAATTGTGGGCGACCAGGCACGGCCAGGCCCAGGCAGGGTAGCGGACCTATCCGTGGGCAAGAGGGTCTCGGGGGCGTGTCAAGGTCGAGTATGATGCTTGCGCGGTGAAGCACGATGACGCCATTGCCAAGGCCGCCGTCCTTCCGCCACGCAGGGGGAACCGCATGCCCCGTATGAGCACCGCGCCAGACCTAGCCAAGAGGGACGGACTCAAGCCCCTTGAGCGGGCCGCCCGTCACCCGATGATGCTGGGGCTCTTCATCCCGCTCCAGCAGGGCGCCTGGAGCCCCTCGACCTGGACGCGCGGTACCTCATGGAGCTTCGAATACAACGCGGAGTGCACGGTGCGGGCCGAGGAGCTCGGCTTCGATCTCGTGTTTGGCCTAGCCCAGTGGCTCGGCAAGGGCGGGTATGGAGGCGACATGCGGTTCCGCGAGCACGCCACCGATCCTCTCCTGGTCACCGCCGCCCTCGCGCCCCTGACCCGCAACATCATCCTGATCTCGACCGTTCACATCCTCTACGGCTGGCATCCGCTGCATCTCGCGAAGTTCGCGGCGTCTATCGACCACATGAGCAAGGGGCGGTGGGGGCTCAACGTGGTCACCGGCTACAAGACGAGTGAGTACGAGATGTTCGGCATCACGCCAATCGCTCACGACCTCCGCTACGAGATGGCGGATGAGTTCTCGGTCTTGTTGCGCCGCCTCTGGACCGAGGACGAGAACCTTACGGTCGAGGGTCGGTGGTGGCGGATGAAGGACGCCTTCGTGGCACCGAAGCCAGTCAATGGGACGGTCATCATGGTGAACGCCGCGTCGTCCGGGGCCGGGTTGAACTACGCGGCGAAGCACTCCGACCTCATCTTCGTCACGAGTCCGGCCGGGGCCAATCTTGACCGTGCCTGCGAGGCGCTCCCTCCTCACAACGCCAAGATCAAAGCGCTCGCGCGACGCCATGGGCGTGAGGTGAAGACCCTCATCAACCCGCACGTGATCTGTCGGGCGACGGAGAAGGAGGCGCACGCCCAGTATCGCGCGATCATGGAGCACCAGGACCCCGTGGCTGCCGACAACTTCTATGCCACCTTCATGGGCGGCGACCAGCAGTCATGGAAGGCGGCGACGCGCAGCGACTGGGTGATTGGCGGCAACGTGCATGTGGTGGGATCGCCCGAGCAGGTCGTGGACGCCTTCCTCCGAATCCACAAAGCCGGCTGTGACGGCGTGCAGGTCAACTTCTACGACTACCTCCCGGACCTCGAGTTCTTCGGCGCCCACGTGTTGCCGCTCATGAAGCAGGCCGGCCTTCGGGCCGGTTGACAGCGCAAGCTCCGAGGCTCCGTGCGCCCGAATGCGCTAGAGTGCGCCCGAGTTAGGCACAAATTGGGCACCAAAACAGTTCGAGAGAAATTCCGTGAGGGGAACTAACTTAGAAGAATGGTGGGCTGGGACGGGATTGAACCGCCGACACCAGGATTTTCAGTCCTGCCGACGGCGTTGAGGATGCCCGGTAAGTACCGAACTTACCGGGCATGTTTCTTCGACCAGATCCGCTGGGGCGGGCCCCAAAGGACCTGAATCCGCCCCCGATGGTGACAAATTGGTGACAGTCTGACTCGGTCAACTCCTATGCGCGTCGCCGCACAGGAGCTCGGGACAGATCTCAAGGACGTGCGCCGCGTGGAGGCGGACGCGCGACAGCCCCTGATCGTCTCCGTCGGTCTTCGATAGAAGACGGTCGGCGCTTAAAAGTCTAGCCCGAGAGTCGCCGTCCGGAGAGTCTTAGCCGACCTCTCACACTCCCTAGATCAGCTTCATTTAAGAATCTTTGTCAGGATTTCCTGGAATACGTGCAGACCTCAGGGAGGCGCTAGCATCAATTTCTACACGGGACCGGATATGTAAAGACACGCCCTTCGGTTGGGTGAGTCTTACCCGGCTCAAAACAACCGCTCATGAGTTTGTCGGGATCGACCATTTCGCGATTGTTGTCTCTGATCCCAAGATGGACGTGTTCGAATCCGTCGCCCGGCCGCTGGCCAGTTGTCCCGACATGGCCGATAAGCTCTCCTCGCTTAACCGCCAGGTATCTCCACCAGATCCCTTCCTAGATCACCAGGTTCGGAGGACGGCATCTTCTTGGATCACTCTTTTAATCAACGGACTTCATCAGACGTCTGGGCCGTCGATGACCCTGCGCCAGTGCAGAGCGCGCGACCGCTACTTCCCCCGCGACGGATATACGACGATGAAGTTCGACTGGTTGGGCATCTTCACCTTCGGCAACGTCTGGGCGTTCATCTCGTCGTTCTCGCCGATGATCCCGTTGAGGTGGAGCAGGTAGGCGGTGACCGCATACACCTCGTTGTCGCTGAGCGAGTGCGGCTGGATGTAGGGCATCGAGCGGCGCACGTAGTCGAAGACGGTCGTCGCGTACGGCCAATAACTGCCGATCGTGCGCACCGGTGCCTTGCTCGCGAGCGTCCCCTGGCCGCCAACGAGCCGGTCGTTCGGCTGCCCCGCGCCCTTCGCGCCGTGGCAAACCAGGCACTTCTGCTCGTACACGGTCGCTCCCGTCGCTGGCGTGCCCTTGCCCGGCGGCAACCCGATCCCGTCGGGTCCCACGCTGATGTCCCAACCCGCGATCTGCGCAGGCGTCGCCTCGACCCCGAGGTTCGGACTCTCGATCGGGCTAGGGGTCACGCCCGCGCCCGCGCAGCCACCAACGACGAACGCGAGCGCCACGCAGACGAGATCACGCGTAGACATGCTTCACCTCGCCGTTCGCCGCCACGCTCCAGGCCTGGATACCGTGGAAGTGGAAGATGGCATTGCTGCCGTGCTCGGCGATGAACTTCGCGCGCTCCGGCTGCACGGCCCCGGTATCGTCGGTGGCGCGCGACTTGAGCACAGCCGCGGCGCCGTCCCACTTCCACGGCCGCCGGAAGCGCGTGAGCGCACGCGGCAGCACCGGCGCCACGAGCGGCGCCCCCGTCCACGTCCTGCCGCCGTCGGTCGACACCTCGACCTTCCTGATCGTCCCGTTGCCCGACCACGCGATGCCGGAGATCTGATGGAGCCCGGCGCCCCGCAGTGTCATCCCGTGCGAGGGCCGCGTGATGACAGACTTCACCTCCATCGGGTACGTGAACATCAGCGACTTGCCGTCGCCCTGGAGGTCGGTGTAGCGCGACGTCTCGTCCTTGGTCATGATCGGGGCAGACACGATCTTGAGACGCCGGAGCCACTTCACGCTCATGTTGCCTTCCCACCCGGGCAGGAACAGGCGCACGGGATAGCCGTTCTCCGGCCGCAGCCGCTCGCCGTTCTGGAACAAAGCGAGGATCGCGTCGTCCATCGCCTTGGCCATCGGGACGCTGCGGCTCATGGCGGCGGAGTCCGCGCCCTCGGCGAGAATCCACTGCGCGCTCCTGTCGACGCCGGCCTCCTCGAGCAGCACGCGCAGCGGCACACCGGTCCACTCGCTGCACGACACGAGCCCGTGCGTCTGACCGGCAGTGAGATCCGGCGGCGTCGGCTGGTAGAGCAGCTGGCTGTTGCCGGAGCACTCAAGGAAGTGGATCCGGGAGACCATCGGATAGCGCAGGAGCGCGTCCACGGTAAAGATCAAAGGACGCTTCACCATGCCGTGGATGAGGAGCCGATGCTTGTCCGGGTCGATGTCAGGCACGCCGCTGTGGTGCCGCTCGAAGTGCAGCCCGCTGGGCGTGATCATGCCCTCGAGCGACTCCAGCGGTGTGCGCGAGGCGCCGCTGCCCGTCGTGCCGGGCTGCGAGCGGATGAGTGTGCGCATCACCTTGCTTTCGTACTTGGCGGGGCTGCCGTACTCGCCCATCCCGGCGCCGGGGGCTTTCATCGACGGCGGGACTTCCGGTGGCTCGACCGCTTCGGCATGTTTCACTCCGCCGGCCACCAGACCGCTCGCCGCGAGCAAGCCGACGCTCTGTTTGATGAAGCGACGCTTGGATTCGTCCATCGTGGCCTCCTGGTGATTCCCGTGCTGCGACCTATAAACCGGGATTCCCGATACGGACTATGTTCGCTTGCCTCTCGGCGTAGAAACACGAACCCCTCCGCGGATTTCCACGGAGGGGTTTTCTTCTGTTGCTCGCGGTCTCGGGAGTGGGTTCACCCCGGATCCATACTGACTCCTCGACACCTCGCCCGGTGCAAGCAGGCCCGGGACCCTCAAACGGACTTCGAAGCAGACCACCCTCGCTATGTCGCCTTCGTGTTCCAGATGTCCCGATGCAAACGCCACTGCCCGTCC
>Ga0207665_10001056_pt1 | contig 18530 bp, 16 predicted proteins | sample LARL112metaG_FD_184351 | JGI IMG/M metagenome (GOLD analysis project Ga0207665, IMG submission 184351) | Corn, switchgrass and miscanthus rhizosphere microbial communities from Kellogg Biological Station, Michigan, USA - LAR L11-2 metaG... | ecosystem: Host-associated > Plants > Roots >...
TAGACTAGGGGAGATATAGCGAAGGTAACTGGGAATACAGTCTAAGTCAATGAATGTACGGCACTAAGCAGGTTACGACGGGTCAATGCTTCAGGGTGAACTTCCTCCGGCTTTTTGCCCTGGTTTGTCAGCCCCGTCTGGCTATTTGAACGGAATAACCTTGTGTAGACCCTTCTTTTTCTTGCGCTTGCTGGAAGCGATGGCATTATCATCCGCCAATTCCTGACCATTGGCTTGCGAGGCGGTGGCGCCGTTTGCAGACGCCTGTGACGGATCGCCATTCTGAATCTCGTTCACCTGGGCTGGGGCCTGCGCCGGAGCCGGATCTTGCGCGACGTTAGGTTTGAGTTCATTTGGATCATTCGCGGCGTCGGTCTGCGGTTCTGCGCTCGGCTTCAATTCATTTGCCTTCGTCGGCGCTGGGTCTGATGCCGGGTCTATAGCAGCCAACGCGGCGTTTGGGTCGGTGGGCGGAGTATCGGAGCGAGGTGCAGGCTGGTTCTCGCCAGGTTCGCCCGTGCCAGTGGTTTTTACCGAGAGCGATTCAGTCCCGGAAGAGGGCTCAGCACCGGCGGCCACGCGGTTTGCGGCCTGAACGATTCCGCTGGCACTAATAGGTTCCTGGTCCTGCAGCGATGGGTCACCGACATTAGTCGCGGGGCTTACGTCCGGTCGGCGGCTTAGTGCTCCCATCATCGCGCCCGTTATACTTTTCTGCTTCCGAGCGTCCTCTTCGGCTTTGTTTTGAGCAAGCATCGCTTTAGTGGGACGCGGCACCGTCTGGTGTAATGCGACCAGCCTGGCTTTGGCATCATCCGCGCAGTCCATCGCCGGATAACGAGTAAGAATTTTGGAGTAAGCTTCTGTGGCTTTCGCAGTGAAATCGGAAATCATCCGTTCACGCGCCAATTCTTCACCCTTGAGCCGCGCTTCATCCACTTTGCCGCCGCGACGTTCCAGTAAACGTCGTTCGGCGTCGGCGCTGTGCCGAATCATGGTGATCTCGCCTTCATATGACTGGCCAAGCAAGTAGAGAGTTTCGTCGGCCTTGCTATACAACGGATAGCGATCAACCAGGGACTGTAGTCGCGCGATGGCCGCAGGATACGATGGCCTTAAGAAGTAGAAGTGCCCGACGCGAAATTCGCGCTCCGCAATGACCTCCTGCACCTCGAGCAATTTGGTCCTGGCCTCGGCCACCATCTTCTGATTGTCCGGGTATTGCAGGATGACTTGCCGGTATTCCTGCTCTGCCCGCACCGCATGCGTGAAATCGCGGTCAGGCTTCTCCATCTGGTGATACTGAATGTTAGCGATCTTCAGCTGCGCCTCTGCAGCCTCAGGCATGTTGGGAAAGAAGGTGATGAAGTCGCGGTATTCCTGCTCGGCTTGCGCCAGTGCGGCGGTCCCGCCTTCGGCATACCAGGAATCGGCCAGCGCCAGTTTGGCGCGGGCCAGGAACTCCGACTCAGGATAAGTGTTGATCAGGGTCTGCATATCCAGGCGCGCGACGTCGAAATGGTTGTGCTTCATCGCGTCCATGCCGCGATCGAACAGCACTTTGTCCGGCTGCTTTGAGTCCACCTTCGCCAGCGGATTGCTGACCTTCTTGTTGGTGCAGGCAGTGGTGAAGGCCAGCGTTGCGGCCAATAAGAATGCGGTAATACGTGACATCAACACCTCAGATCGGGTTCAAGGTTTCAAAGTTTCAGGGTTTCAAACTTAGCGATTCGAAGCTGCAGCCGATCCCATACTTGTGCTTCTGAAACTTTGAAACCTTGAAGCTTTGAAGCTTTGAAACCTTGAAACCTTGAAACCTTCGAAACTTCCCCCTCAGACTTTTTGCAGCGTAGCTTCCAATGCTGCCTTCAACAAATTTTCGGCGTTACTCTTAGGATCGCCTTGACTGAACACTGCGTTGCCCGCTACCAGAATTTCTGCTCCGGCACGGACCACCTTGCCTACTGTGTCTACGGCAATACCGCCGTCCACTTCAATCCGGTAATTCAGGTTCCGCTGTTCGCGCAACTCCCGTACTTTCCGTAGCTTATGCAGCGAATTAGGAATAAAAGACTGCGCCCCAAACCCAGGATTCACCGACATGACCAGTACGTAATCCACAACGTCGAGCACCTCGGAAAGTAGCTCGACCGGTGTGGCCGGATTGATCACCACGCCCGCATGGCAGTGATGGCTCTTAATTAAATTCAGAGTTCGATCCAAATGCCGGCATGCCTCCCAGTGCACTGAGATCCAATCGGCCCCGGCCTCGGCAAAAGCGGGAATATAAGTATCGGGGTCCTCGATCATCAAGTGGCAGTCGAGCGGCAACTTGGTCGCTTTCCGCAGAGACTTAACCAGTTGCGGCCCCAATGTGATGTTCGGGACAAAATGCCCGTCCATCACGTCCACGTGAATTATGGTCCCGCCGCCTTCCGCAGCCCGGTTGACCTGCTCGCCCAGACGCGCGAAATCAGCGGATAAAATTGAAGGTGCTAGTTCGATCAACCTGGGACTCTCAACAGAATTCGACAGATTCTATCACGCAGGGCGCCAAGCCAAAGGCGAGTTTCCCGTGAGGAATGATCCTCGACACCGCGCGCCGTCCCGAAGTCTCGCTAACCATGGCAATTTCTCCGCGCGGCCCGGGTTTTGGGTCACTACCTGACGTCTAAAGCCACCGGGGAACGCCGTTGCAGAATTGTACGTAGTCTTCCCCGAACAATCCCCGTAACTGGTTTTCTTCAACCGGAATCACGATCCAGTTAACGTAAGCAATCACCAGCAACAGGGGAATGAGGGGGGCGATCTGCACCAGAAGTCCCATCTCGCCGACGTACGCAACAATCAGTCCGACATACATGGGATTACGGGTAAACCGGTAGGGCCCCCGCATCACGAGCGCATTCGACGCTTTGCCCGGCGTGGTGGTAGTGCGCGCCCTGTGAAACAGGATCAGTCCCCACCCGGCAATCACTGCGCCCACTGCAAAAACGACCGCTCCGCCGGTTGAAACCAAATTGCGGGTTGCTGCCGAATAGTGCGTACCGGGGAAAATCGCGCGTTGCAGGCCGACACCCAGCAAATATCCCAACACGAACACCCAGGGAACAGGCACGCGCAGGAGCAGGCGGAAAACCCCTGAATGTTTTGTCGAACTGTTTGGCAGATTGTTCACGGTTCTATCGCATGTGAAGATTGATCACTGGAGAGCCCCTATAACCAGATCACCCATTTCTCTCGTGCTTACCGATGATTGATCCCTGCCCGCCAGGTCGCGGGTGAAGTGGCCTGCTGCAAGCGCCTCGCGCACGGCCCTTTCAATAGATGCGGCCTCGGCTGGCAACGAAGACGAATGTCGCAGGAGCATTGCCGCGGAAAGGATCGCGCCCAGAGGATTAGCAACCCCCTGTCCCGCGATATCAGGCGCCGAGCCATGAATGGGTTCATACAAACCCACTTTTCCGCCGACACTCGCCGAAGGCAATAGCCCGAGAGAACCCACCACTGCACCGGCCTGGTCAGACAAGATGTCGCCAAACATGTTTTCGGTCAGAATCACATCGAACTCAGCCGGCTTGGAGACCAGCGCCATCGCGGCTGAGTCAACATACATGTGTGAAAGCTTAACGTCGGCAAAATCCTGCCCCACCCGGGTCACCACCTCACGCCAAAGCCGCGAACAATCAAGCACATTTGCTTTGTCGACAGAAGTGAGCTTCTTGCGGCGGCCACGCGCAAGTTCAAATGCGATTCGCGCGATGCGCTCGATTTCCCCTTCGCTGTACGCCATGTTGTCGCTGGCTTTACGAGCGCCGCTTTCACCGGTTGTGGATCGTGCTCCAAAGTAAATTCCTCCCAGCAGTTCGCGCACGATCATCACGTCGGTTCCGCGGATTATCTCTGCGCGCAGTGGAGACAGGGCCTCCAGCCCGGGAATACAAACCGCCGGCCGCAAATTGGCAAATACGCCGAGTGCCTTCCTCAATCGCAGCAGGCCCGCCTCCGGCCTTAGCTTTGGCGGATACCGATCAAACGCCGGTCCGCCCACTGCGCCCAGCAGCACCGCGCCGGAAGCAAGGCAAGCATCGATAGTGTCTTGAGGAAGAGGATCATTGCTGGCGAGCAGCGCCGCTCCCCCGACTAGCTTCTCGGTGACCTTGAGCTGATGTCCAAACTTTTCAGCAGTCGCTTGCAGAACACGAACCGCTTGTTCGGTGACTTCGGGACCGATCCCGTCGCCGGGAAGAGTTGTGATGTTGATCAGCATCTAGGCGCGCAGGGACTACGCAGGAAGCAAGATTCTACACAAATCAGGAATAGGTAGTTTTGAGAGGACGGAAACCAAATCCCCGCGCAACCTGAGTTTGAACGGGCACAGTTAGATCGAGACCCTCACACACCCCAAAGATAATCTTCCTGTTCAGGAAGTGCTTCGTGGTTCGCCGACAACGGCACCGCGCTGAACTCCGCAGGAATCCCCGCCGGGAAAAGTTTGTGCTCTTCTGCTCCAGCAGCTGCGGCCGTGACCAGTTGTCCGGCTTCGACACGCCCCGGCGGAATGCGGTGAGTTTCACCCGCAGCTTCACGAATCAGTTCAAGGATATGGTGGTCATGAACGTGTTTGATTTCGTCCGCGAGCACCACGAAGCGGCGATAGACTTCGTCAAGTTCGCGCCGCTCGAAGCGATACCCAAGCTGCTCGCAACGCAAACTGAGTGCGTGGCGTCCGGAATGTTTGCCCAGTACCAGTTTCGAATCTGGGACGCCAACCGAACGCGGCGTCATGATTTCGTACGTCAGCGGGTTCTTGAGCATGCCGTCCTGATGAATGCCCGCTTCATGGGCAAACGCATTTCGGCCAATGATGGCCTTGTTCGGCTGCACTGCAATGCCGGTGATCTCTTCGAGCATCTGGCTAGTTGGATAAAGCTGCTCGGTCAGGATTGCAGTGTGGTACGCGTAGTGATCAGCCCGGACCCGGAATGCCATCACAATTTCTTCGAGCGACGCATTGCCGGCCCGCTCGCCGATTCCGTTGATGGTGCATTCCACTTGGCGTGCTCCGGCCGCGACTGCAGCCAGTGAATTGGCGACCGCGAGCCCGAGGTCGTTATGGCAGTGAGTCGAGATGATAACTTTCTCGATGCCCTTTACGCGCTGACGAATGTTTGTGATCAACGCCCCAAATTCAGCCGGCACGGTGTATCCCACGGTGTCGGGAATGTTCAGCGTGGTGGCACCCGCTTCAACCACCGCTTCGAGAACCTGGAACAGAAACTCGGGGTCGGTACGGGTCGCGTCTTCAGGAGAGAACTCGACGTCATCACAAAATGTACGCGCCAAGCGGACCGAGTCGCGCGCCTGCTCAAGACACTGCTGGCGAGAAATGCGTAACTTATGCTGCAAATGGATATCTGAAGTCGCGAGAAACACGTGAATGCGAGGCCGCACCGCAGCCTTTAAAGCCTGCGCGGCACGCTCGATATCGTGCTTGGCGGCACGGGCCAATGCCGCAATCACCGGGCGCGGCACTGCCGCAGCCACCGCTTGCACGGCCGCGTAATCGCCGTCAGAAGCGATAGGGAAGCCTGCCTCAATAACGTCGACGCCCAGCTTATCGAGCTGCCGGGCCAGCCGGACTTTTTCCTGCACATTCATGCTGCAGCCCGGAGACTGCTCGCCGTCGCGTAGAGTGGTATCAAATATCGTGATTCTGGTGCTGTCCATCAGCGACTCCATTGGCAAACTTCTTTGATCGTAGGCGCGCGCTCTCTGGAAGAAAAGCTTATTATTTTTCTTATAGTGTTAAGAGTGTCTAATAGAATTAGTTTTACTACTATATTATGATAGTTGTATTAATACTCTGCCAATAATATGGATATTTCTCAGCTGGAAGTCTTTCTCGCCGTAGCCCGCGAAGGCAGTTTTTCCCGTGCTGCGGACAAGCTTTACCGCACCCAATCTGCAGTAAGCCAGGCGGTGCGGAAACTTGAGCAAGAAATCGGTGAGTCACTGTTCGATCGTTCTTCGCGTGACGGCTTGCTCACCGACGCCGGCCGCGTTCTTCAGGAATACGCCGAGCGGCTGCTGAATCTCCGTGACAATGCGAAAGAGGCGCTGTCGGAACTTCGTGAGCTGCAAAAGGGCCGCCTCGTCGTAAGCGCAAACGAATTTACTGCCCTGTATCTCCTGCGCGTGCTGGCGGAGTTTGGCCGCATCCATCCTGCCATCCGTATCATGGTGCAGCGATCACTGGGAAGCCACATTCCGGACGACGTTCTGCAGCACAAATGCGAATTCGGAGTCCTGACCTACGACCCTCAAGATCCGGAACTTGCGTCTGTGGTCGTGTATTCGGATGAGTTGATTTTTGTTGTTCCGCCACAACATCCTTTGGCGCGGGAGTCGCGCATCAGCATTCGGCAGTTGGGGGCCGAATCGTTCGTGGCGCACATCGTCTCATCGCCCTATCGCGAAAAAGTGATTCAGGCGTTTCGAAAATACAAGACGCCATTGCACATGGGCGTCCAGCTGCCAACCCTGCAGGCGATCAAGCGTTTCGTCGCCATGGGGAATGGCGTGGCGTTTCTCCCTGAAATCAGCGTCGAAGACGAGATTGCGCGTGGCGAACTGGTGCGTATTCCTGTGCAGGAACTGAATGTGCATCGCAAGCTAAGGCTGATCTACCGAAAATCGGCGACACTGTCTCACGCGGGCCGCGCGTTTTTGAAGGTTGCGGAATCCGTCGCGCACGCGCAGGGTGGCCGGTACAGATTTGACCGGGAGCGGCCGGCTTCCGCATAGCCAACAGGATCAGCCGACAGCAGTTTGGCCCAGCCTGTCTCAATCATGTACTCTCATGGATATTTCCAGCGGTCAGCAGGACTCCTCGCGTATGTGCACTTCGAACTTGGGCTATGAGCAGCGCTCGTCAAGATGTCTCCGAATAGCGGGTTCACTTTTCCTGCTGACCTGTGTTCTGTCTTTGCCGGTCGGAGCTCAGCAATGCATAGTTTCGGGTTCGGTGCACGACAGCAGTGGCGCAGCCGTTGTGGACGCTGAGGTCACGCTGCAAGCCGGCCAACTCACATCGGCGACCAGAACGAATGCCTCGGGCAGCTTCTCGTTCGTGTCGGTTCCGGAGAGATCTGGTTCTGTACGCGTGCGGGCGAACGGTTTTTCTTCCGCCGAACAAGATTGGTCGGCGGTTTCAAGTTCCGTGCAACTTACCTTCACGCTTCGACCAGTCGGCGTGAGTGAGCAAATTGTTGTTTCCGCTACTCGGAGCGAAATGAAATTGTCGGAAGCCCCCGGAAGCCCGATCTTGATTTCAAGCGCAGACCTGGCGGCCAATCCCGCACTAACGATAGACGACATGCTTCGCGAGGTGCCCGGGTTCACACTTTTCCGCCGGGCCAGCAGCCGGGTATCGAACCCAACCACCCAAGGAGTCTCCCTGCGTGGCCTAGGCGCAAGCGGCCCCAGTCGCGCCTTGGTACTTGAGGACGGAGTTCCCCTCGTCGATCCCTTCGGTGGCTGGGTTTATTGGGACCGTGTGCCGCGTGCAGAACTTTCCAGCGTTGAAGTCTTTCGTGGTGGCGCTTCGAACCTTTATGGCAGCGATGCGCTTGGCGGGGTTGTGCAGTTCCTCAGTCGTGTCCCTGCCGGCCCGTCTGCTTCGCTCGATATTTCCTACGGCACAGAGAACACTCCCGATGTCTCCTCGTGGGTTGGCGCAACTGCTGGCAAGTGGGACGCAGAGGCGGCTGCCGATCTAGCCCACACCGACGGCTACATTCTGGTGCCCACTTCGCAACGCGGGCTCGTGGACACGCTTGCAAATTCCGAACACGCAACCCTCGATGCAAGCATCGGCTACAGAATCTCGGCTGGCGGCCGTGCATTCCTGCGCGGAGCTTTCTTCGATGAAGCCCGCCACAACGGTACGCCCGTCCAAAAGAACAGCACGGGAACGGGGTTTGGAGTTGCAGGCGTGAATACCGCCCTTGGCAGTCACGACTGGATCAGTGCTCGCGTATACGGCCAGGCCCAGGGCTATGACCAGACTTTTTCATCTGTCGATCCGGACCGCAATCATGAGCACCTTACCGATATTCAGCACGTTCCTTCGCAGCAGTTGGGGACGGCCGCGCAATGGAACCACGTGCTATCGAGCCAGACACTGATTGCCGGCGCGGATGCCAATGAAGTGATCGGCGCCAGTGATGAGCAGCTGTTTTCGTCGACTACAGGTTTTCATTTTGCCAATAACATCGCTGGGGGGCGGCAACGGACCGTTGGGATTTTCGGCGAGGACATTATTCGAATTCGCAGATGGATGATTGTCGCCGGAGCGCGATGGGACAATTGGAGCAATTTCAACGGAAGCACAGTGCGCGTGTCCTTGCCCTCGGGTGCGGCTACGGGGACCCATTTTTTAGATCGCAGCGAAACTTCATTTAGTCCTCGTCTTTCGGTCATTCGGAATCTGCGCGACAATGTCTCGCTCTCTGTCTCAGGCTACCGCAGCTTCCGAGCTCCAACTCTCAACGAGTTGTATCGCAGCTTTCGCCAGGGGACAACGCTGACTCAGAACAATCCTCTGCTTCGCGCTGAACGCTTGACCGGGGCTGAAGCGGGCCTGCGCGCCGCCGGATTCGATAACAGACTTGAAGTTCGAGAGACCGTCTTCTGGAGCGACATCGTTGACCCGATCACCAATGTCACACTGAGTGTGGTCCCTAATCTTGTCACTCGTCAGCGGCAAAACCTGGGAAGGACGCGTTCCGTCGGCACTGAACTGGACGGTATCGCCCATTTGACCAGTTCCATTCAGCTATCTGCCGGGTATCAATACACTCACGCGACCGTACTCGACACTTCGGCCACACTGAACGGGCTGAATGTGCCGGAGGTGCCCAGACATCAGTTCTCATTCGAGGCGCGCTATTGGAATCCCGCGCGCCTGATGGTCAGTGCGCAAGGCAGATTTTCCAGTGCGCAGTTCGATGACGATATCAACACCCTTCGCCTCGACCATTACTACGTCATGGATTTGTTTATCGGGAGAAATCTTGTGCACGGAATTGAGGTATACGGCGCGGCGGAGAATCTGCTGAATCAGAGATATGCCACTGCGCTATCGGCTCCGCAGGCTGCTGGAGCGGCGCCATTGCGGACGCTCGGGCCGCCCATTCTGGCAAGGGTGGGACTGCGCTACGACTTTCCTCGCGCAAAATGAGGGCGGTCCGGCCGTCACTCGAAACGCTTACTTACTCCTCTGGAGCTCTCGGTACGCCTCACTCTTCGAGATGCCTCGCTCCTTCGCCACGTGTTTCAGCGCGGATTTTTTATCCAGCTTTTCGTCACGCATGAGTTGGGTCACACGTTCGCGAACCGACGTCGCTGGGCGTGCAACTTCATCTTGGGATCCGGGCCCAATCAGTAGGGTGATTTCACCTTTGAGTTCTCCACGGTCTCTGACGATTTGCAAGACTTCTGCTGCAGTGCCCCGCAAAAACTCCTCGTGAACTTTTGTCAGTTCACGCGCGATCACCACCTTGCGCTCCCCACCAAGCGTCGCAACCATGTCTTCCATTGTCCCGCCAATGCGGTGCGGAGCTTCATAGAAAATCTCTGTCCGCGACGATTGCCGAATACCCTCCAGTTCTTTTCGTCGCGCCCCACTCTTGGCCGGAAGAAAGCCGCGAAATGCGAATGATTCCATCGGCAATCCGCTTGCAATCAGAGCGGCAACAAACGCGGCGGCGCCTGGAACCGGAATTACCGGAATGCCGCGTTGATTCGCCAATAAGGCCAGCCGAAATCCAGGATCGGAGACGCCCGGAGTTCCTGCATCACTCACCACGGCAATACACGAGCCTTGATCGAGTTTCTCGATCAGTTCTGCCGCTCGCGAAGCTTCGTTGTGCTCGTGGTAGCTGATCGTGCTGGTTTCAATCCCGTAATGATTCAGTAATTTCTGAGTCTGGCGGGTGTCCTCGCAAGCGATCAGGTCAGCTTGCTTGAGGATTCGAATGGCACGCAGCGTGATGTCTTCAAGATTGCCGATGGGCGTGGCAACGAGGTAAAGCCCCGGCGCGAGGAGGTTTTGTGAAGGCATCAGGCGGAGTTTAGCAGGAGGAAGGTTTCAAGGTTTCAAAGGTTTCAAAGTTTCAAAGTCTCAGCCAGTAGGGTGCTGGATACACACAGGGTCCCGCCCAACGACGGATCGCCCTCCTTCAATTTGCGCGTCCTCGGATCAAGGAGGACGCATGTGCCAGCGTGGTAGAGCGGCCATTCATGGCCGCGTACAGTAAAGAGGCGTGATGGGCGCGGCGCTGAAGCGCCGCTCTTCCACGGTACGGCCTGCAGCAGACGTGATTCGTACGGGTGGATGTTCGAGTTGAGCGGCGGGCCATCAGGCGAAAGGAGCCTGCCCCCACAAAGTCGAAGGGAATGTCCGCGTAGAGTAAAAGGGGTGATGCACGTGGTGTCCAGCCCTGCCACCTCTTCAGACGGGTCCGAAACCTCGAAACTTTGAAACTTTGAAACTTTTGAAACTGTCGTTAGAATCAAGGCAGCATCCCTTCCATGCCCCTTTACGAATATGAGTGCAAGAAATGCGGACACCGCTTTGAGCGCATCCAGCGCTTTTCCGATCGCATGGTGAAGAAGTGTCCCGAATGTGGCGGCAAGGTCGAGCAGATGATTTCCGCGCCGGCCGTGCGGTTCAAAGGATCGGGATGGTATGTGACGGACTACGCGAAGAAGTCCTCGGGCGCTTCGAAATCCGAGTCGAAGTCGGATTCCGACGGCAAGGGTGACACGTCGAAAGACTCTGGCTCGAAGGACAAAGATTCGGGGGCGAAGAAAGAATCGAAGGCAAAGACGGAATCGGGATCAAAGAGCTCAGACAAGAAATGAAGGCTGCTCTACTAGTCTGCGCTGTATTGCTGTCTGCTAGTTGCTTGGCCCAACAAGCTTCGACCCGTTTCAGAAGCCGCCCCGAGAGAAGTCGAAGGGGTCCGCTCTTCCAGCTCAGTTCCTTACAGTTTCTTCCGATAATGCACGCAGCGGTCCACAACCTCGTAGCCCAAGGCTTCGTGTGCACGCTGGGATAGCTCATTGGCGACGAGGGCATCGGAAGCCATTTCCACGCACCCGTGACTGCGCGCCCAGTCTTCCGCCTCGGCAAGCAGCTTCTTGCCAACTCCTCGCTGGCGGTAGTCCTCGGAAACATACCAGCCCTCGATGTAACCCACCGGTTGTGACGGGCTGCAGCCGTCCGCATGCGAACGTAAGTCAACTTCGAGGAAACCGACCAATCTGCCGTCGCTCGCTTCTGCGACCAAGAGGGCGATTGGCATCGTGAGCACCACATCAGCCTTGCCGCCGAGGAGCAATCGGAGTTCCTGGGCGTGTTCCTCAGCAGATGACTCAGGCCATAGCGCTTCGAGCAGACGTGCCAATTGCTCGAGATCGGAGGCGCGAGCGGCTCTGATCTGAACGTTGTTCACGAGGAAAATCGTATCAGGTGGATTTCACTCCGTGGCTTTGATTTTGGGTGGCATTATTCAATTAGGGCGGTTAATGCGCAACGAACTCGAACTTGCGAATTACGACGGACTGATCCTGTGAGGGCGTTTGCTTGAAGCACCAGAGATTGATACCTACCGGGGCAGGGACTTGGGGAATGTTGGTTGCGTCTGAGGTGTACGTTTCGGTTTTGATTACGTCGGCAACTGTCCCGATGGGCTGAGCCCCGTTCATGAGCGTGAAAACGATATGATCCGGGAACCACTCCATCCTCGCTGTGGTTAGGGTTCCGCCACTGACGTGAAAGTTGTCTTCCCACGCGGAAACTCCCTTGGGCTTGCGATGTCCGGTGGCGGGATAGACGGTAAAGTCGGCATTGCATCCGTGACAGGTCTTATTCCATTGCGAAAACTCGATGTCGATTTCGTCTTCCGCGTCTGTGCCGATGTGATGGGTGGGGCCGTAGGTGAACAGGCCGAGCACGGTCGTCGGATCCATTGCGTACACGTTGCCCTCGACGATCCATTGATAGGTTCCGAAGCTCAGGTTCTCAGTGGTAAATAGTTCGGAGGCTGTCCAGTTTCCATCCTGCCGGATAATTCGCAGATGCAGGTAACCGTCTGCATCGATGCTGATGTTGGCGGGATTTCCCGGCGCGACTCCAGCCATGTGTCCGTTCGTCAATTTCCATGAACGTCCTGACCACGCGACTGTCTGGGCGTTAGCGCTTTGCCAGGTCCAGAGCAGGACGCAGCTAAACATTATCCAAATTACTAGCGTCTTCGACATCACTGTCTCTCGGATATTAGCGCGCGAGTGGCCGGGGTGCCCACGCTTGGCTTCTGGTCCGCACTACCACGACTGAGGGTGCCCCATCCTTGCGTTCTTTGCAAGGGTGGGATCATCGGATAGTTCAACTCGCGACGCACAACGGAGGGGAAGGGCACGGCTTCAGAAGCCTGCCCTGAGCAAAGTCGAAGGGTGCCGAAAAGGATCCACAAAGGAAAATGGCGCGAAATGATTTGTAGCCGCAAATTGTTTCGCAAACCTCAGCAGCTAAAGGCTTCCAGATCTGGCTTTGAGATAACAATAGATATCGACCGGTGACAGACTGCGTCGAACAGCTAACACCGATGGAGACTTGCGAGTTTGTGCCAATACATTATCGTGGAACGTACAAAGCTCCGTCGTACTTGCACGCCGCCACGACTGGACGTCCAAACATGCCTCAGTCGCCTTTTCCATATTCGGAAATGATAGTTGAGGTCCACTTCGGGCACGACTATTAACTAAGAGAAAATTACAGAAGTTTGGATCAGAGGGCCGCCCGCCTTGGCACCTAGCTTTCCATCACCGCAACAACCTCACTGCTCGTCACCCGTCGTGGCAGATGCCTCAACACCAGCGCAAGGAAGACCGGGATGGCCACCAGTCGAACGGGCTTGACGGGATGGCCGGGATAGTCGGCGGCGAGGATTAACCAAACTACATAGAGCAAGACCACGTACGCGACGCTCGAAACACGCGATTGCGGGCGCGGCGTGGCCGTCAGGCCGGGTGTTAGTATCCCGGTTGACAGTATCCCGATTGCCAGTACGAGCGAGAAACCTAGCAGGACAACGGCGATCTGCGGCAGGCCCAATTGCAGGGGCTCCGCGGCAAACCTGGTGTGCAGCGCGATCACGGCACAGAAGTGGACCATCTGGGCGGCGACGAATGCCTGGATCAATGGCGCCGGTTGCGGATACCGCGGCAGCCATTTGCGGAGTCCGGGAGCAGCGAATCCCGCCAGAAAGAAACAGATTGCAAACCGTGCGGTGTTGCGCGTGGCCGAGCCTGCGCCTTCGTGGTTCATGCCGTAAATCGCAAAACACAGCGCAATGACCAGGACATTGCCGGCCGCTGCGGTTACAAGCAGTTTGCCATTGGACAATAGATGTCCTTCACGGAAGATGCGGAAGCATAGCACGATGGCATGCAGGACTCTGAGATCTTGTCTTCTTGAGCGCAGTCGAAGGACGTTGTGTTTTGTCGCGCGCAACCTCGGCCCAAGATGGCCCAATTCGCGCTTCTTTACACCTTGAGCACCAGCATGTTAGCCTTTATCAGACAACCAAGATTGAAAATTTAGAAGGAGTGCATCAGGTTAGTGCTAGCCAGAGAGCAAAAGAAATCCCTCATTGATCAGTACGGAACTCACCCCACCGATACGGGCAGTCCAGAAGTCCAAATCGCTCTGTTGAGCGAACGCATTGGTCAATTGACGGACCACTTCAAAACGCACCTGAAAGATCATGGCTCACGCCGCGGTCTTCTCATGCTGGTCAGTAAGCGGCGTCGCTTGCTCGACTACCTCAAAAAATACGATTCCGAGCGCTACAAAACCGTCGTTCAGAGACTCGGCCTCCGCAAATAGGGGCCTTTTTCTTTTGGACTGTTTGTTCCTGGGCTTTCGGGACCGAGCCGCCGTGTACGTGGCGTGAGGTCGACGAAGTTTGATTCCATTCCTCTCTGCTAGTCAGCTTTTAGCCTTTAGCTCTTAGCCTTTAGCCAAATCCAAGAACCTTTGGCCCATCACATACCGTGTTTTGGCTAAGAGCTAAAAGCTAAGGGCTAAAAGCTGGTTTCCTGCGCTCTCCTCTTAAGGACAAATCATGAAGCAAGAAATTTCTGTTGATTTAACCGGTGGTAAGCGAATTTTGTTTGAAACCGGAAAGCTGGCGAAACAGGCCCACGGCTCAGTAGTCGTGCGCATGGGCGACAACGTAATATTGGCCACGGCCACGGCCAATCCCGACCCCCGCGAAGGCATCGACTTCTTTCCTCTGACCGTTGACTATCGCGAATACACCTACGCCGGCGGACGCATCCCCGGCGGATTTATCAAGCGCGAAGGCCGCCCTAGTGAGCGCGAAATTCTTACCAGCCGCCAGATTGATCGCCCGGTAAGGCCGCTCTTTCCCGAAGGTTTCCGCTGTGAAACCCAGGTGATTGCGTTTGTGCTCTCCGCCGACACGGAGAATGATCCCGATGTCGCCGGAATTAACGGCGCTTCCGCGGCCCTCACAATTTCTGATATCCCGTTCAACGGCCCGATTGGCGCGGTGCGCGTGGGCCTGGTCGATGGCCAGTTCATCATCAATCCAACTTATAACGAGATGCGCGACAGCCTGCTGAACATCATGGTCGTTGGCACCTCTGACGGCATTGTGATGATCGAGTCGGGCGCGAAAGAAGTAAAAGAAGAGACGGTAGTTGACGCGATTGAGTTCGCACACGCCGAGATTAAGAAAATTTGTGCGGTGATCAACCAGCTGCGCGAAAAAGCCGGCAAGCCCAAGCGTGCAGTGACCCCGCCCGAATTCGATCAGGCGTACTACAACGACCTGGAAAAGAAGATCGGCAAAGACCTCACCGACCGCCTGGATACTGAGAAACACCCGAAGGCCGAGAGCTATACGCTGGTTCGCGAACTGAAGAAGCAATTGCAGGCTGCAATCCCTGAAGACGACGAAGCAGCGCAGGCGAAACTGAAGACTTATTACGAGGCTTTGCGCGAGCGCATTTTCCGCGAGGCGGTCATCAATCAGAAGCGGCGGCCCGATGGACGCGCCTTCGATCAGATCCGTGATATCTGGATTGAAGTCGGCGTGCTGCCACGGACCCACGGCTCAGCGATTTTTACGCGCGGCGAAACTCAGGCGCTGGTCACGACGACTCTCGGCACCAGCGACGACATGCAACGGCTCGAAGCATTCGAAGGTGAAGCCAAGAAGCGTTTCATGCTGCATTACAACTTCCCGCCGTTTTCCGTCGGTGAAGTCGCATTCCTGCGCGGCGCCGGCAGACGCGAGATCGGTCATGGCGCGCTGGCCGAGCGTGCGATTTCAGCCGTTCTCCCGACCGACGAGAAGTGGCCCTATGCCATGCGCGTCGTATCCGACATTCTCGAATCCAATGGCTCTTCGTCGATGGCTACGGTTTGCGGTGCAGCGCTTTCGTTGATGGACGCGGGCGTTCCGCTCAAAGCTCCGGTCGCAGGCGTCGCCATGGGATTGGTGAAAGAGGGTGAAGAGTACGCGATCCTCACTGATATTGCCGGTGCTGAAGACCACTACGGTGATATGGACTTCAAAGTTGCCGGAACGAAAGATGGCATTACCGCGCTGCAGATGGACATCAAGGTCGGCGGCATCACTGCGCAGATCATGCGCGAAGCTCTGGCTCAGGCACAGCGCGGGCGTCTATTCATTCTCGGCAAGATGGATGAAGTGTTGATGACGCATCGCGAGAAAGTGTCAGCCTACGCGCCGCGTATTTACACCCTGCAGATTCCGGTCGACAAGATTCGCGACGTGATTGGGCCCGGCGGCAAAATGATCCGCTCGATCATCGAGCAGACCGGGGTGAAGATCGACGTCGAAGACACCGGCAAGATAAACGTGGCTTCGAACGACGAAGCTTCAGCCAACAGGGCGCTGCAGATCATTCGCGATCTCACGGCGACCGCTGAAGTGGGGAAGACCTACCTTGGCAAAGTCACGCGGCTGGCGGATTTCGGCGCGTTCGTCGAAATTATTCCCGGCACCGAAGGCCTCTTGCACATCAGCGAAGTGGCCGAGCATCGCATTAAAGATGTTCGCGACGAGTTGAAAGAAGGCGATCAGGTGCTGGTGAAGGTGCTTGCCGTCGAAGGCAATCGCATTCGTCTGTCACGCAAAGCAATTTTGAAAGAGCAGCGCGCAAAAATGGGCGGCGGCCCAGTGGCAGCACCTGCGGGCGGCGGAGGCGTGCCTTCTCCTTACGTTGAAGGCGAGGCTGTACAGGCCGAAGGCGAAAGCGGAGCCGTTGTCGGCGCTCCAGCGCTCACGCTGGAAGGCGGAGCCGAATTTGAGGAGGGCGACGAGCCCAACTTCAACCGCGTCGAACCTGTGCCGCAAGCCGCGGGCGATCGTCCGGAACGGACTGGCGATCGCGGCGGAGACCGTGGAGGACGCGGTGGCCGACCCGGAGGAGGTAGTGGTGGCCGGCATCGTCGTCGAGATGGCGGTCGCGGCGGACCCGGCGGAGGTCGCGGTGGGCGTGGTGGCCACGGCGGCGGCGGACGCCACTAAAGCAATTAACCCACGAAGGACACGAAGGCCCACGAACGAGAACGCGAAAAGGGCCTAGCCTGGAAGTAGGTTTTCCTTCGTGTACCTTAGTGCCCTTCGTGGTGATAGTTTCTTTCTCAAGCAAGGCCGCGAAAGTTTGCGGCCTCTTGCCATTCCAACTTGCTAAACCGCACAGTTCGACTAACTGCACAAAGAGAACGTCCAATGCTCAAAAATGACAATGTCATCCTCAAGCGCTTCGAACATCCTGACGAAGTCCGTAATTTTGAAAAGGGCAAATTTGAACTTGTTCACGTTGGCGGAATGACCATTGGCAGAGCCAGCTACCAGCCTGGCTGGAAGTGGTCGCTGCACGTCGGCGCGGCGCAAGGCCTGAAAAGCTGCTCGGTGGAGCACGTCGGACTGGTCGTCTCCGGCCGCGCAACTGCAGCCATGGACGATGGCCGAGTCATCGAGATGAAGCCCGGTGATCTTTTTTATATCGCGCCGGGACACGATAGCTGGGTGGTCGGCGACGAGCCATATGTCTCACTGCACTTTCTTGGTGCGGGAGACTACGCAAGGCATAAGTGAGTAAGAAAGTATGTTTCGGCAAGCGAGGCGACCAAGCCGGGTCGCTGGCGACTCTCCGCGGTCCCTGTTTACATATGTCAAGGATGAGACTATGCTCAGTCCCGCATTGGATGACAGTTATGAAAAGCTTGTTGCTCATGGCCGCGATTTTCGCCGGCGTCATGCCGGCTTCGGCGGGCAGCGTGGACGTCACCGAAATTACAGTGATGGTTTTCACTGGGCAATCAACTATCGGGTGGGACGTTCAGGCGCCGCAGCTCTCTCGTCCCTTTCCCTTTGACTCTTATCACAATTTTTTTGGGAGCGGTATCGCTGGCGTTCCATCGATTACTTGTTCTGCACCTTGCGGGGCAGGATCCCACCTTACCGTTGATTTAGAAATATCGGGCCTAACCCTGGGCACAGGGTTCGCTAACTCCATTTTTTTTGACAATGTTCTATATCCGACGGTCTATCTTTCCGGAACACTAGACATAGCTACAAGACCGTTTGTTTGGGGGCAATCGCAGGTTCCGGTGGAGATGTCGGGGATGTTCACGGCTTGCGCGGATCCGGCATGCCAGACACCATTGTTTCCAATGACTGTCAACCTTCTGGGCCTCGCCTACATGAATATAACTCTCGACCAGTCGGGGCAACCCGTTCTTAATTACGCTCTTTTCGCCGCGCCGGAACCCGGAAGTGCCGGGTTGATGTTCAGCGGGTGCCTCCTGATCGCCGGGTTAGTCTGTGTGTCGAAGAAACAGAGCAGACGCCGCAGTTTTGGCTTTCTCCAATCGCAAGGGCTGAACTGCTGATCCTGAGGCGCCAAACTTCGACGCCGGTCACTCGAACCGAATAACGTACAACTGGAACGACGCCGCACCCCAGTTTGAAGCTGCCATTTCCCAGATGAATAGCTCGGCGATGATGCATTTCTATTTGGCGCTGGTTTATCAGAAGACATCGCGCAATGATGAAGCACTAGCCGAGTTCAAACACACGCTGCGCTGGGATCCGAAGAATTTTCCCGCCAATCTCCTTTTAGGGCGTATGTACATCAAACAACAAAAAGCCGAGGAGGCTATTCCTTCTCTAAAGAAGTGCTGCAGTGCTTCGCCCCGAATGCCATTGACCCGCACCGGCTGCTGGCGGATACATATAGCGCGAGGCGGGAACTCTCAAAAGCAGAGAACATCCAGGCAAATGGCGGCTCGATACTTGGTACCCCGCCTGAGGACCATCCGGAAGAGTGACGACTTTCGGGGCTCGAAGTGTTTCCGAACCTTCGGCGCGAGCAACTGTCTTTGAAGCCAACGCGAA
>Ga0207665_10001060_pt1 | contig 18503 bp, 16 predicted proteins | sample LARL112metaG_FD_184351 | JGI IMG/M metagenome (GOLD analysis project Ga0207665, IMG submission 184351) | Corn, switchgrass and miscanthus rhizosphere microbial communities from Kellogg Biological Station, Michigan, USA - LAR L11-2 metaG... | ecosystem: Host-associated > Plants > Roots >...
CACACTATCGCTTGCCCGTCCCATCACGGCGAAGAGCAGTCCCAGGCAGAGGAACTGTAAGTCACGTGACCTCTGGCAGGACTGACGAACTGCGGCAGAAAGACGAAAAAGAAAATCGCAGTTTTTGGATTCAAGATGTTTCTCGTGTCGCACGCATCCCTCCCCCTGCTTCGGCACGGCTGAAAAGCTGTGGCCTTCCCGTTCTCACCACTTCGCACGGCGCTTCGCCATTTAAACCCCTGCGCAAGGTCTAGCGGTACCCACGATCAGTTATTTAAGGCGTGAGTGGGAACAAAACTGCCGTCGCATTGCTCTAACTGTACTTAGGGAGAGATCGAAATGAAAATCGCCTGGGGCAGGTTTTCGCAGAAGAGCGGTAAGCAGTTGAGAGCCGGATGGCTGATTACCGCAGGAGTAATCGCCATCTATATTGGTGCGATTGAGCCCATGAATCAAGTGAGAGGCATATCTTCAAGCAAGGAAGCCGGTCTTGCTGCCAGTTCGCAATGGGAGCCGCTTTCGATGTGGCACCAAACGCGTCCGAGCGCGATGCTGCAGAAGGGAGTGGTGGGCGGTGTCCCCGGCAGAATGATCGAGCGCGAAAGCGTGCCTGTGGACATGGCTATAGTGGATGCCCTGCCCGTGTCCCCACCGCCACCGATTGGATCTCAAGATCGGAAAACCATTCGAAATGGCCTTATGGATCTCGTGGTGAAAAACCCGCGGGATACATCCGATAAAATTCGTCAGCTTACAGAACGCGCCGGCGGATTCCTAGTGAGTTCCGAAATCTACGGCTATCAAGATGCATCCACTGCGTCGCTGCAAGTTCGCGTGCCTACAACAAAATTCGAAGAGGTGCGCGGGGAGATCCGCAAACTCGGCTTGCGTGTTGAAAGCGAAAAACTCGAAGCGCAGGACGTTACAAAACAGTATGTCGACGAGGCTGCCCGCCTCCGCAATCTGCGAGCTCAAGAAATGCAGTATCTCGGAATTCTGAAACAAGCCAAGACCGTCAAGGACACGCTCGAAGTCAGCGAGAGACTAAACGCAGTCCGCGGCGAAATTGAGCAACAGCAGGCCGAATTCGATGCGTTGTCCAAACAGGTGGAGACCGTGGCGTTGACAATCTCGTTGCGTGCGGCGGAGGAGGCCCAGGTCTTCGGGTTGCAGTGGCGTCCGCTTTATCAGCTGAAACTTGCGGCGAGGCAAGGAATTGACGGAGTGGGCGAATACGCTGCAGCGATGGCAGCGTTTCTCTGCTATCTTCCGACTGTACTTCTGTGGCTGGCGACGATTCTGATCAGTGCGGCCCTGGGGTGGCGAGTGCTGCGCTGGGCGGGGCGAGTACTATTTGCAACACGAGTCAAGCCGGCGTGAACGATTGACTCACACTCCCGTAGCCCGATTGGGCAACACTTTGCGAGAAGCCTGGTGCCGCCTGCTCCTGCGCTTCAATGCCCATCGGCGCATTTCCACTGGGCCATAATTCCGCCTATGTCAGGCATTCGCGCACTCCCGCTCATCACTTTCTCCTGTCCCGCCCCTGTACTAAATTCTGACGCCAAACTGCTACAGATTTCTGCGCAGGGCCCGATCTTGTTGGGAGTACGAGCGGGGAATCGACGCAGTTCGAGGACTGTGCGAATACCCTCTCTCACACACAAGGAGAAGGCCGGAAAAATGAAAAAACAAATCGGGAAGTTCGTCGGTGTCGCGATACTGCTCACAGCAGCCGCGGCAAGTGGCCAAATCTCGCAAAAGGTGCGGGCAACTGTACCTTTCTCATTCATGGCCGGAGATAAAGTTTCGCCGGCCGGCGACTACAGGGTGGAAATCGACCGGGGCCGCGCCATCCTTACTCTGAGCTCCGATAAATTCACAATCTTTATGCTCACAACCAGTTCATATCAACCCCGCGACAATCGAAACTATCTCCGATTTAACCGCTATGGGGACAAGTGGTTCCTGCAGGCCGTCAGTTTCGATGGGACGGCCCAGATCACGCCCATGAGCAAACGTGAAAAGGAGATGATGGCGAGAAAGCCTACTGGAGGAGGCCTGATCGCGGACATTGCCATCCACTAATCATGAGGTTCGCCTGACAGCCCGGGCCAGCAATAGCCGGAGGCCCGGGCGTGGCGAAAACTGTTCGGTGGTTCCGACTTAACTGATCGTTTTACGCGGTCTTCTCTTGATGCTGATAATTCTGCGGTGCGACGTTCTTCGCCGGGTACACGCGGTCAAAGACTAGCCAAAGAGCAGCGATCAGGATAAAGAGCAGCACACTGCCTTCAGGACCAACCGAGCCCCCAGTCAACCAGCGCGGCCCATGGAATGAAGTGTTAAGCAGATGGCCGGGCAGAACCAATCCGCTATCCGGGACAGAATAGAAATAGGTTTCGCTCCAATCCCAGGTCATGTGCATGCCAATGGCAAACCATAAGCTCCCGGTGCGCCGCAGGGTCAGGCAGAAGAACAGGCCTATTGCGGAGGCCCCAAGTAGGCCGACCCACTCCTCTCCTTTATTGGTGAGATGAATGCCCCCGAAGGCGATGCAAAGCGCAATCGCCGCTGGCCAAAATCCAATGCCGTCACCCAAAGTGAACAAGCTATAGCCGCGGAACAGAAAGTCCTCGCGGAAACCGACGACAACAAACATTACGGCCCAGAACGCCGCGAACTTGACCACGCGAATGCCGTGAAGAGCGACGCCATCAAAGGAGACAAGGCCGACGCCGCGCATTACGAGTATCAGTACGGTGAACGCGACGAACCCCCATAAGGCGCCAGCCCAGAAATTTTTGCCGAATGCGCTCTGAAGGGGAAGTCCATAGTCGCCAAATGGACGGCTTTCGAGGCGGCTCATGAATATTGCGGGCAAAATCGCTGCCATCGCCAGCAGGCACTCGTTCGCAAAGAATCCCCATAGCGGGGGGAGTCGGTTAACCCCCAATACCGGAATGGCCAAAGGCAGAATTACGAACACAAACGCGAAATAAAGGAGAGCGTAGATTACCAGTCGCCAGCCTGCGCGCAATCCATGTGGGCCAAAAAAGAGGGCACGGTCAGGTGGAGCGGGGGGCTGCGGGCCTGCGCCCTCGCTAGTCGGTTCCTGATTAGCTGTTTCCATTCGGTTGCGCCACGTCTGACGAGCGAAGTTCCGCCACGCGCCCGAACATGGTAAAACAATCAGTCCTTCAATGCAGAGATTGTTTAGCCGCGAGCGCTTCGGCAGGCCCCAGATTCTCGCCGGGCTGCTGTTGCTGGCATTTGTTGCCGAGTGTCTCTGGCTGGTGGCGCATATTCCACCGGGTGCGGTCAGCAGCGAGGAGTTCACTCGGGTGCAGCAGGGTCTGGCACAGTGGAGCGGAAAATCGATTGCAGGAATAACTTCAGGCGGATCCGGCGAAATAAACAACCGTGGGAATGATTACGATCCAGATCATTCACCGCTGTGGTACCTGATCGAGGCTGCGCCGCTGGCAATCTTCGGCCTGGATCTTACGTCAACCGCGGGAATCTGGTTGTCGCGACTTCCGTGCGTGGTGATAGGAACGTTGCTCGGCGCCTCCCTATGGTATGTTTCACGGCGCCTGTATGGGAACGTAGGGGGATATATTGCCCTTGGGCTCTACTGCTTTTCTCCTGCGGTGATCCGCTCGAGCGTACTGTGGTTTGTACAGCCGAATATCGCAGGGGCATGGGGAACTTTTGGAGCAGTATTCACCGGGATTGCGGTGTCACATACGCTCTATGCGCCGCGAGAAGTGATTTTGTGGAATTGGCGGCGCATCTTGCTGCTGGCAATTTCGCTGGTACTGGCAGTCGGATCTCGGTTCAGCCTGGCGATCGTGCTGCCTCTTCTGCTTGTCTTCATGCTTTATGTTGCCTGGGAGCGACGGGCCGCCGCCACAGCAATCTTCTTTGCGTCCTGTGGCATCGGTGGGTTCCTGCTGCTGCTCGCGTACCGTTTTCAATGGAAGACCTTCGGTCACAGCCTCGCTCATGCAAAGTGGATGGAGGTAAGCGGTCCGGCGCTGGCTATGTCCAGAGTCTGGTGGCTCGTGTTCAGGGAAATAGCTGAGAGCGGGCCGGTACTGGTTTTGCTGGCTCCTGCAGCTCTGCTTGGGTATGCGCTGTGGCGCCGGCCGAGATACTTTGGCAACACCGCTCCGCTGGTAGTGGCCATATTGTTCATCGTGTTACGCGCTGGCTCGCCTCACGAAACCGATTCGGTCTTTGGATTGATTGCGCTGGTCTTTCTGTTCCTGTTTATTGCGGGAATTGCCGCGGATTGCCTGGAAACCAGGTTTCGTGAAGTGGCTACGGCGGTAATGGCGGGACTTTTGGCGGCCAATGCTATCTGGAATCTGGTCGGAATGGCAAAGATCCGGCTCTAAATCATTGTAAAAGATGTAATATTTAGTGAAATTCTCGCAACCTGCGCGACCGTAAGTCGTTCTAATCAGATAGGGGGCGATATGCGTAGCGCACGCAAGTTCGCAGTTTTGGCTCTCCTTTCAGTCTCGGCAATTCTAACCACCTTAACCTCTGCCCAAATGAACGGATTCGGCACTAACACGTTCGGTGGCAGCACGCTGCACGGAGTTCCTCCCAGCGTGACCTCATTCGGCTTTGGCGGGACTCCTGGCTTTCACGGCGTGCCGCCAAGTGTTACGTCTATAGGTTTCGGCGATGCACCTTTCCATGTTTCTCGATTCGGGGGCTTCCGTTCGGGCCCACCACGGTTTCAGCATCAACACCGCCGGCGAGATGTTTTTTTCACGCCCGTCTACGGGGGCTACTATGTCCCTTACGATGATTACGCGGGATACAACGTAACGGAACCGGGCGTCGACGATTCCATGGAAGATGACTATCGCGGTGGCCCAACAATTTTCGATCGTCGTGGGCCGGGAATCCCGAGACCCGAACCGCGAGCCAGCGAGGACTATCGCGCTGATCTCAACTCCAACCAGGCGCAGATCCAACCTGTTCCACCTGAGCCGGTGACTGACCAGCCCAGCACGGTGCTGGTTTTCAAAGATGGCCACGAGCAGGAAGTAAAGAATTACGCGATTATTGGCGCCACATTGTACGAACTGAGCGATGGCCGCACGCTCAAGGTGGAACTGGCGCAGCTTGACCTTCCGGCCACGGTGAAGCACAATGACGACCGCGGAGTGGCTTTCCAGCTTCCGGCCGGCACGAATTAAAGTTATGACAAAGATTTGGCTAGTCGCGGCGCTGGTCTTGTTGGGCGCCTCGAACTTGCCCGCTCAGAGCCGTTCAGGACATGCCGGCGGGCAAGGGCCGATGGGTGGTACACATCACGGTTTTCCGCCGCCTTCGAACCCTCCAACGGCCGGTTCCGGCTTTCCAGTTGGGCAGGGCTTCCGCGGACATCGATTCCACCACTCAGGCGGCGTCCTGTATCCCTGGCCTTATTTGTACCCTGACTACGCGGATTACAACGAATCGTATGAGCCGCCGGCACCTCCTCCAGCGCAGCCTCCGGTGCAGGCAGCCGTTCCGCAGCCAAAATCAGAACCGCCGCCGGAGCCGGTTTTGCTTGAGTGGCGTGGAAATCAGTGGGTGCGTGTCAATGGATACACTGCTACGAGCGAGCCTGCGGCGGCAATGCCATTGGCGGTTCCGGCTGCCGTAAAAGAGATTCCTCCTACTGTCCTGGTCTACCGCGATGGACACAACGAAGAGCTGACCAATTATTCGATCATTGGCAGATCTATTTACACGAAGTCTGATTATTGGACAAACGGCGCGTGGACACGCACGATTCAGATCGCCGATCTCGACATTCCCGCGACCCTCAAAGAAAACCAGCAGCGCGGAGTTAAGTTCGAACTACCCTCCGGGCCGAACGAAGTCATGATCCGGCCATAGCGCGCGCTTGATCCACTTAAGTGTGTGCGTCTATCCCTTCGGAGAAGTGTTTATCCCACCAGCTCCCGTACGCACTGGCGGAATACTTTGGTGTGCTGATCAACGTCTTCGGCTTCGGTCTGGGGCGACATTAGCGCCATATTGTGGAAAGGCGTGAGCAGGATTCCGCGATTCATGGCGTAAAGGTGCATAAACCGCTCCAGCTCGAAATCCATCGCATCATGCGCCTGCTGGCCGTTCTTCGGAGGCTGTGGCGAAAACAGATATTCGGCGCGGCATCCCAGCCGAGTGACATGCCACGGCAGGTTGGATTCAGTGATTGCCGCCTGCACACCAGCCGTCCAGCGCTCTGCCAATGGGACCATCCGGTTGAACGCTTCCTGCGTCAGCACCTTGGCCAACGTCGCCCGCATTGCGGCGAGTGACAGCGCGTTACCTGCCAGCGTTCCACCGATTCCGCCGACGTCGCAGTCTTCCAGATTCTGTTTGGCTGCGATCCGGCCGGCGACTTCCTGCGAAAATCCGTATGCCGCGCCCGGAATTCCGCCGCCAATGGCCTTGCCAAACACGAGAATATCCGGATTGAGATTTTCGGCGCAAGTGAATCCGCCCGGGCCAGCGCAAATGGTGTGGGTCTCGTCGATGATAAGCAGAGTATTGTGCTTGCGCGTGAGTTCCCGCAGAGCATCATGAAATCCGGGCTGTGGGTGCACGATTCCGACATTGGTCATTGCCGGCTCGGCGAGCACGCACGCAACGTCTCCTGGAGCAAGCGCCTTCTCTAGCGCAGAAATGTCATTGAACTCGACGACCTTGGTGGTGACGGACGGATCCACCGGAGGGCCAACGTTCCCGCTGCGAGCGCGCGACGTGCCATCGGGCTGCAACGTAATGAAGGTTTCGTCTACCGTGCCGTGGTAGCACCAGTTGAAAACCAGAATCTTCAGGCGGCCGGTAATCTGCCGCGCGAGTCGAATGGAAAAACGATTGGCGTCGGTCGCGGTGAGAGCGAATTGCCAGTAGGGCAATCTGAAGCGCTGCTGCAGCTCTTCAGCGACGAGGATGGCGTCCTCGCTGGGCAGCATCAGGGTAATGCCGCGTCTGGACTGCTCTTCGACAGCCTTGATGGTGGCAGAGGGAGAATGCCCGGTCATAGCGCCGGTGTCACCCAGACAAAAATCTATGTAGCGATGGCCGTCGACGTCGTAGAATTGCGCGCCTTGAGCTTCGCGGACGAACGGTGGAAACGCGCCTGCCCACTTGACCATCCAGTTCATGGGAACGCCGGCCAGCAAAGACTTCCCGGCGCGTTCGAACAAAGCTTTGGACTTCGGCCGCACGTCTAGGAACTTTTTCTGCTCGCGCTGCATGAGCGCGGCGAGGCGGGGGCGGTTGATGGACTTCATGTAAGGTAAAACTTTGGAGTGCGATTACAAGAATGGAAGAATATCAGACCGTGTGGGCGCGGGCGACTCGCCCGCGCAACTCATTGCTAGTCCTAAAACACTCTGATCCCACCACAGCCATTGATAGTCTTGCGATCTCGCCGCCAACCCGGCGCGGACAGGATTCTGCAGAATGTACTCCATCTTCTTGCTCAGGCTTTCATCACCGCGCAAAATGTGATCGAAGGATTCATCCTGCCAAACCCTGCACATTCTTCCCAAAGCCTTGTTGATGCGGTGAGCAGACTCGCTCTTTATGGTGCGCGTGATCTCTGGGATCGAAACTGAGCCATTACTGTCGGAAAGTGAAGCAAATCAAGTGCACGTGATCCGGCATCGCGACAGCGGCATAGAGTTCATACTCCCTGCCGTTTGCGCGAAGGCAAGACTCGAGGGCGAGACTTCTTGCAATATCAGGCAGTACCCAGCGATGCCAGGTCGCGTAAGTTATGAAGAGAATCCGGCCATCTTTCTGATGATGCGGCAGGCAGCGGCGATAGTGATACTTCCTCTGCACCGAAGCAGAGTAGCAGGAAAAGATGCGCGGGCGAGTCGCCCGCGCCCACACGGCTATTTTCTAGTTTCAAAGTGGGAAAGAGCTACAGAATGTAGCGGCTCAGGTCCTGGTCTTTCACAATATCCGTAAGCATTTTGCCCACGTATTCCGCATCGACGACGATGTGCTCGCCTTTTTTGTCGGACGCGGAGAAGCTAATTTCATCGAGCACGCGCTCCATAATCGTGTGCAGGCGTCGGGCGCCGATGTTTTCAGTGCCTTCATTTACTTTGAAGGCGAAGCGGGCAATTTCGTCAAGGGCGTCCTTGGTGAATTCCAGCTTCACGCCTTCGGTTTCAAGGAGCGCCGTGTACTGTTTGACCAGCGAAGATTTCGGCTCGGTGAGAATGCGAATGAAATCTTCCATGGTGAGCGACTTGAGTTCGACGCGGATGGGAAAGCGTCCCTGCAGCTCCGGGATTAGATCGCTGGGCTTCGAAACATGGAACGCACCGGCGGCGATGAAAAGAATGTGATCTGTACGGACCATGCCGTAGCGCGTGTTGACGGTCGTGCCTTCGACGATAGGCAGGATGTCTCGCTGCACGCCCTCTCGTGAAACGTCAGGCCCATGGCCGCCTTCACGGCCGGCGATCTTGTCGATTTCGTCGAGAAAGATAATGCCAGCGTCTTCCACGCGATCGATCGCCATACGCGTCACCTGGTCCATGTCAATCAGGCGCTGCTCTTCTTCCTGGATCAGGTACTCGAAAGCCTCGTTCACCTTCATCTTCCGCTTCTTGGTGCGCTGACCGAAAAGGTTGGGCAGCATGTCTTTGATGTTGACGTCCATCTCTTCAACGCCCTGGTTGGAGATGATTTCAAACGACGGGAAATTGCGCTCGCGAGTCTCGATTTCGACTATGCGATCGTCGAGCTTGCCTTCGCGCAACTGCTGGCGCAATTTTTCGCGAGTACGCGAGTAGGAATCGCCGGATGATGCTTCGAGGGTGAAGCCAGTCGGTTCCGGATGTGACGGCGCCGCAGGTGGAAGCAGAATGTCGAGCAAGCGTTCTTCCGCGTTCAGTTCAGCTTTATCGGCGACGTCTTCGAGTTTCTCGGCGCGAATGTTGTCGATGGCGATCTCAAGCAGGTCGCGGATCATCGATTCCACGTCGCGGCCGACGTAGCCGACTTCGGTAAACTTGGAAGCTTCAACTTTCAGGAAAGGGGAATTCGCCAGCTTCGCCAGACGGCGTGCGATTTCAGTCTTCCCGACGCCGGTCGGTCCGATCATGATGATGTTCTTGGGAATGACTTCTTCGGCGAGATCGGGCGGCAGTTTCTGGCGGCGCATGCGGTTGCGCAGGGCTATGGCGACAGCGCGCTTGGCGTCCTTTTGTCCGACGACGTGCTTGTCGAGTTCAGCGACAATTTCACGCGGCGTCAGCTCATCCAGCGCCAGCTGTTCTTCTTCGGCGGTAGCGGGGAGATAAATTGCCATAAGAACCGTCGCATGTCGTCCGTCGCACGTCTTCCGTTAATAGCGCATCCTTGCGCACGACGAACGACCGACGACGCACGACGCCTTCACAACTCCTCTATCGTCACCTTGTCATTTGTATAGATGCAAATTTTGCTGGCAATCTTCATTGCTTCTTCAGCGATCTGGCGCGCCGAAAGCTGCGTGTGTTCTGCCAAAGCCTGTGCCGCCGATTGTGCATACGCGCCGCCGCTGCCGATGGCGGCGATTCCAGTATCCGGCTCGATTACATCTCCTTGACCGCTCAGCATGAAGGTCTGCTCTTTGTCAGAAACCAGCAACAGTGCCTGCAAGTGACGCAAATATTTGTCGGTGCGCCAGTCCTTGGCGAGTTCAACTGCGCTGCGTCCGACATTGCCATGATACTGCTCCAGCTTGGCCTCGAAGCGGCTGAAGAGCGAAAATGCGTCGGCGGTAGAACCGGCAAATCCGGCCAGAATTTTGTCCTGATAGAGCCTGCGGATCTTCTTGGCCGAATGCTTGATTACGCTCTCGCCGAGCGTGACTTGTCCGTCCCCGGCCATGACCACTTTGCCGTCCCGGCGAACACAGAGAACTGTAGTGGAGCGAATCAGGCGCTTCTGGGGCATGAGAGCAAGAGATGATTATAGCAGCCGGGCAGGGCGCGTAATGCGTCAATCAGTGACCGTTGAGGCCGATTTGTCTAAAGCTTTTGGCGTTTTCTTTAGACAAGTCTGCTTGTTGGCGACGCGCCTTAGACAACGAGAAGCCTTTTTAAGGGAGTTCGTGCTGTACAGATCGTCCCTGTCTCGGTAGAGTGCCCTTCAGTGAAAACCAAAATCAGAGTCGCAGACATCGCGTTCCTTGGTCTTAAGGACATCGACTCGGAGCGACACCTCGACGTTGCAGTTATCGACGGGTTCATCAAGCGAACCATCGCGGCTGTAACAACGTGCCTCAAAAGTCCGCCCGTCGGGTATTCCGAGCTTCAGGCGGTTCACATCAGCTGGTTGTTTGAAGCTATGGGCCTCACGCATGTCACTATTCGACAACTGCTTCGCGAAGAATCCAGAACACCAGCGTGTGTCGACGCACTGCCATTGGCTCGTCTGCAACTGGAGGGTCTCTGAAAACACAACTGACCTAGACATCCACGGTTTCTCTGCTCCCCGCCAGCAGCTGCCGCAGCACATACTGCAGAATACCGCCATTTGCGTAATAAAGCGCTTCTTGCGGCGTGTCGATGCGGACCAGCCCTTCGAATTGCTTGACGCCTTTTGGGCCTGAGGCCCGCACTTTCACACGGCTGACCGAAGCGAACTTCTCAACCAGCCCGCGAATTCCGCTGATTTCAAAAACTTCTTCTCCAGTCAGTCCGAGCGAATCCGCGTTCTCTCCCGCCAGGAATTGCAGCGGAAGAATTCCCATACCAACCAGGTTCGAACGGTGAATGCGCTCATAACTTTCGGCGATGACAGCGCGAACTCCCAAGAGTAGCGGCCCTTTCGCCGCCCAGTCGCGGGATGAACCTGAGCCGTATTCTTTGCCCGCGAGGATCACCAGGGGCACGCCTTCAGCAATATATTTTTCGGAAGCCTCGAAGATCGTCATCTCCTCGCCATCGGGCAGATGCCTGGTGAATCCCCCTTCGATATTCGGGACCATCCTATTGCGCAAGCGCACGTTGGCAAAGGTCCCGCGCACCATCACCTCATGATTGCCGCGCCGCGATCCGTAGGAATTAAAATCCGCGGGCTTTACGCCATGCTCTTGCAGGTATTTTCCCGCCGGACTGTCCTTCTTGATCGATCCAGCCGGGGAAATGTGGTCAGTAGTTACGCTGTCGCCGAGGACGGCGAGCACGCGAGCATTCTTAATGTCGCTTACCGCGCCTGGTTTGGCCACCATCTCGTCAAAGTATGGCGCGCGTTGGATATAAGTTGAATTCTGGTCCCAGGCGTAAGTGTCGCCCGCCGGAACCGGCAGCGAACGCCAGTGGTCATCTCCAGCGAAAACATCGCTATAGCTTTGCCGGAACATCGCAGAAGAAATCTTGCGCACGGCTTCTTCGACTTCTCGTTGCGACGGCCAGACATCCGCCAGGTAGACTGGCTTGCCATCTTTTCCGGTCCCCAGCGGATCGCGGCGCAAGTCAATGTCGATTCGTCCCGCCAATGCAAACGCGACCACCAGCGGTGGAGACATAAGGTAATTGGCGCGAACGTCAGGATTGATGCGTCCCTCGAAATTCCGATTTCCCGAAAGTACTGACGCAACGACCAGGTTCTTGCGGTCGATCTCATCGGAAACCTCTTCTGGGAGCGGTCCGGAATTTCCGATGCAGGTGGTGCAGCCGTAGCCGACAATGTGGAACTTCAATTTCTCAAGATAAGGAGTCAGGCCGGCATCTTCGAGATAGTCGCGAACCACTTTAGATCCGGGTGCCAGCGATGTTTTAACCCATTCTGGCATTTGCAGGCCACGCTCGACGGCTTTCTTCGCGAGCAACCCAGCGGCAAGCATCACCGACGGGTTCGACGTATTGGTGCAACTGGTTATTGCAGCGATGACCACACTGCCGTGATGCAGGTGGCCGTTTCCGTTCCCTGCTTCGACACCAGTGCTCGTCTTGAGCAGAGACGGCAGCGCCTTCTCGAACGACGCCTTGGAATCGGAAAGAGCAACGCGGTCTTGCGGGCGTTTGGGGCCGGCGAGACTCGGCTCGACGCTCGCGAGATCTAATGAGAGCAGTTCTGAGTATTCCGCCTGCGGCGTGTGCTCGTCGTGAAACAAGCCCTGCTCGCGGCAGTAGGCTTCGACTAAGGCAATCTGCTCTTCTGAGCGTCCGGTCAGACGGAGATAACTCAGCGTCTCACTATCAATCGGAAAGATTCCGCAGGTCGCGCCGTATTCCGGCGACATATTGCCGATGGTGGCGCGGTCGGCGAGTGGCAAGTCGCGCAATCCGGGGCCGAAGTATTCGACAAATTTTCCAACCACTCCATGCTTGCGCAGCATTTCGGTGATGGTGAGTACCAGGTCGGTGGCAGTAGCGCCCTCATGCAGCCGCCCGGTGAGCTTCACGCCGACAACTTGCGGGATCAGCATGGAAACTGGCTGGCCCAGCATTGCCGCCTCAGCTTCAATTCCACCTACACCCCATCCCAGCACGCCCAGCCCGTTGATCATGGTGGTATGAGAATCGGTGCCGACGAGGGTGTCGGGATAAGCGAGTCGTTTGCCATCTATTTCTTTGACAAAAACCACTCGCGCGAGAAATTCCAGATTCACCTGATGGACAATGCCGGTGTCGGGGGGGACGATCGCCATATTGCGAAATGCGGTCTGGCCCCAGCGCAGGAAGGCGTAGCGTTCTTTGTTGCGCAGAAATTCGAGCTCAGCATTTAGGGCAAATGCCTGGGGTTTGCCGAATTCATCAACTTGCACGGAGTGGTCAATCACCAGTTCGGCTGGCTGTAGAGGATTGATGAGTGCCGGATCGCCACCCAGTTTTGTCATGGCATCGCGCATCGAAGCCAGATCGACGACGGCGGGAACCCCGGTGAAATCCTGCATCAGCACGCGGCTGGGGGTGAAGGCAATTTCCTTCTCCGGTTTGGTCGCGCTGTTCCATGACGCCAGGGCACGAATATCGTCGGCCTTTACGTTGCGGCCATCTTCGGTACGCAGCAGGTTCTCAAGCAAAATTCGCAAAGAAAAAGGCAGGTGTGCAGTCGAAATCCCCTGCCGGTCAAGCGCATCCAGGCGAAAGATCTCGTAGTCTTTCCCGCCAACTTTGAGCGTAGAACGAGAATGAAAGCTATCCATGACCCAGCCTTCCCCTATTAGTTTCTATCGTGGAGATCAACAGATTAGTTTAGTCGTTTGCGGCGGAATTTGCGCCCAAGCGGGTCTTTGAGGAACACCAATTGAGCGATGGCAGCTCACCGCCGAAAGAGCTTATGGGGCAGCAAATAAGTGAACCCGGCGACAACCTCCCATCGCGTCGAGGTACTGGTGAGCCCCCGGTTGAAGCCGCCGTCGAAGACCAGGTCTTTGCTCGCGCTGTAGCTCAAAGCCCAGAGGTTTCCGACCGCATTGCCGTGCAGAAAGGGCTGGGAAAAGTGCCAAATCTCGCCCGACAGCCCAAACCTCGCGCTCAGTGGATGCGAAACCGAAAGCGATTGCCCGAACTGCGCCCGCCGAATGGGATCGAATGTGACTTCGTTGAAAAACGCATTCGCGTCATAGTGAAACTTTTTCACATCGGCGCTTGCGAGCAGCAGCACTGAATTGTTCGCGCTCCCGATATCAAGATCAGGCGCAGTCCCGCCGTAAACGCTGTGGAAGTAGCTGGCTGAAAATGTGGGCGTCGCGCCCTCACCGTGGTAAAGAACTGTCTGCACTCCCAATGACACTCCTCCTGCATCGGTACTCGAAACCGATCCAGCGCGACTGTGGGCGACCGGCTCGAAACCAGCCAGTAATTCGATGCGCCGCGACACGGAGAATTTCACCACTTCGTTCATGCTGGTCTGTGAAGAGAAATCTGGAGACCTCCACGCACTGAGAACTCCGGTTTCGAACTGAGCATAGCCCACCGGAGTGAGGGTTGCAGGGGTTGAGACAGTCGGCCGGCCAGGATTGGCAATGGGTGCGTCGGACTCAGACGCCGAGGTATCAGCAGGAGTCTTTGGCGATGCCTGCGCGGCAGCGCCCATGGCGAGGAGAAGAACCGTGGTTAACGTAGGCAGAGAACGCTTCATCACTTGGCCCGGAGCAGAAGCACCGGCACGCTGATACTGTGCTGCACGCGGCTGGCGGTGGTGCCAAGGAATATATCGGCCAGGAAACGGTGCCCATGAGTGCTCATGGCCACCAGGTCACATCCTTTCTGCTCAACCCACTTCACGATCTCCTTGGCGGGTTCGCCGTAAGCCAACTCAGAATCAGTCGAGATGCCGGCTGCCTGCAGTTCCTCGCGCACTTGTTGCAGGTAGGCCGTGTCCTCAGCGATTTCGCGACTTACCGCGTCGGCGCCATAGGTCCGCGCCGCCCATCCATCGGCAACATGCAGCAGGACGACGCGGCTTCCGGCGAGTTTCGCCAGCAGCTTTACGTGCTCGATGATCGCGCGGTCACTGGGTGTTCCGTCAACGGTCACCAGAATGGTTTTGTACATTGGCCACTCCAAGTCTGACATTGCAAGCACGGCGCCATGGCCCCGCGCTGACACTAACTGCCGCTAATTACGTGCCAAGCCGTTCGCAGCGAATCCGGAAGCCCCCAAATGTCGAGCGCGGTGATCACAATGGCGCTGGCCCATCCGGCAATCAGGAGAAAGAGTCCGCTCTTCCAGGCCCCCATTCGCCGACGCGAACTGGTGAAATGCAAGAGTGGAAACATGGCGAACGGGAGCTGCAATGCGAGCACCACCTGGCTGAGCGTCAAGAGATCGTTGACGCTGGCATCGCCTCTCGCCCCGATTATCAAAATCGCTGGAATAATCGCCAGTGCTCGCGTGATCAACCTGCGCAGCCAGGGCTGAATGCGCCAGTGCATGAAGCCTTCCATGACGACTTGTCCAGCCAGAGTGCCGGTAATCGTGCTGCTCTGGCCACTGGCCAGGAGCGCTACAACGAATAAAGTGCTGGCAAGCGCAGTCCCCAGCAGAGGCGCAAGGGTCAGATACGCAATGCGAATCCAATCACTGTTACCGGTGAATGTAATGACGCGCCCACCCGGAACAGTGATCGCAGTTTTCCCGTAGAACACCATGGCCGCGAGGACGAGAATGGCGGCGTTCACAAAAAACGCGACGGTCAATGCGGTGATCGAATCGATGGTGTTGAAGCGGACGGCGCTGCGAATAGATGCATCGTCTTTCTGCAGTTTGCGGCTTTGCACCAAGGCTGAGTGCAAGTACAAATTGTGCGGCATGACAGTGGCGCCAATGATCCCGATGGCGATGTAAATCATTCCCAGGTGACGAAAGCCGGGAGTAAGAAAGGCCTTACCCATCTCCAGGAAGTTGGGCTGAGTTTCAGGCAAGATGAAAATTTCGATCAGGTAGCAGGCGCCAATAGTCGCGATGAGCAACACGACCACGGCTTCGATCGTCCGCATACCGTAACGCTGCAAAGCAAGCAGCAGCATCACGTCGAGCCCGGTGATGATCACCGCCCATAGAAGCGGAATGTGAAACATCAGATTGATGGCAACCGCGCTGCCGAGCACTTCTGCCAGATCGCAGGCGGCAATCGCCAATTCGCACAACAGCCAATTCGGCCAGCGCGTCCAGCGCGGATACCAATCGCGGCAGCACTGCGCCAGATCTTTTCCGGTGACCACTCCCAGACGGGCCGCGATCACTTGCATGAAGATGGCCATCAAACTGGCAAGGCCAACCACCCATAACAAGTCGTATTTGAATTGCGCGCCGCCGGCTAGGTCGGTCCCCCAATTTCCGGGATCCATGTACCCCACACTGACGAGAATGGCAGGGCCGATAAATGCACGCCATTGCTGCCAAAATCCGGCCTGGTGGTGAGGAACTTCGACCGTGCTGTGCAAGCCTTCGAGCGAGGGATGGGCTCCAGGTCCCCTGTCGGTTCCGACGCGAGTGCTCCCATCTGCATTTTGTTCTAACCGTGGCGAAGGCGCATCCATGTGTGGGTTCAACTTCTATCTTACTGAATGGAACAAGTGGAAACTGCTTGGTTACTTTGGGCGGAAGCGATGGCCCGACCTCGCGGGGTGATCTGTCATAATGGGCACAAGGTATGTCTCTCCGCGTTTTTTCACTTGCCATCGACGATCGTTGGCTGCCTAAATCCATTCTTTGCCTGCGTGATTACAACCTGAACAAGTTTGTTCGGGACCTGATTGCTGGGATCACAGTCGGCCTGGTGGCGCTTCCCCTGGCGATGGCCTTCAGCATTGCTTCGGGACTGACTCCGCAGGCCGGAATCTATTGCGCGATCGTCACCGGCTTTCTGATCTCCGCGCTGGGCGGCTCAAAAACCCAGATTGGCGGACCCACAGGCGCATTTGTAGTTGTGGTCGCCGGAATCGTAGCCGTGCACGGCATCGACGGCCTATTCATGTGCACAGTCATGGCCGGTGTACTGCTTGTGATTCTGGGCGCGACCGGCATGGGTTCGGCGGTGAAGTTTATTCCGCGCCCGGTGGTGATTGGATTCACTAACGGCATCGCGGTACTGATCGCCAGTACTCAGATCAAGGACTTCTTCGGCTTAGGTCTACAGAAAGTTCCAGGTGAATTCTGGCTACGCATGAAGGCCCTGGCATTTGCCGCGCCCACATGGTCGTGGCAAGCCACGCTGCTTGCGGTTAGTACGGTTGCGGTGATGCTGGTATGCCGCGCGGTTTCTCGACGCATTCCTGGGCCAATCATCGCCATGCTGGCCGCAACTGTGGCCGCTTACATTTTCAAGCTGCCGATAGAAACTGTAGGAAGTCGATTCGGTGGCATTCCCAGCGGCCTGCCGCACATGGTGATTCCGCGCTGGCATGCGTCGATGGTGCAAGGGTTGCTTGGCCCGGCATTCACGGTTGCGATGCTGGGTGCAATTGAATCGTTGATGTCGGCGGTGGTTTCCGATCGCATGAGCAACGATCACCACAATCCCAATGTGGAGCTGATTGGTCAAGGCGTCGCCAATATTTTTTCGCCGATGTTTGGAGGCTTGCCCGCAACTGGAGCAATCGCGCGAACGGCTACAAGTATTCGTGCGGGAGCGCAATCTCCGATCGCCGGAATCATTCACTCCCTCACGTTAGTGTGCGTGTTGCTGTTCGCGGCCCCGCTTACCGCTTATATTCCGATGGCTGCTCTCGCCGGAATTCTGCTGATTGTGGCCTACAACATGGGCGAGTGGCGCGAAATTCCTCAGTTGCTGAAGCTCACAAAGACGGACATCAGCGTGTGGCTGGTAACGGTCGGGCTGACGGTGTTTGCCGATCTTACGGTTGCAGTGGAAGCCGGAATGATTCTGGCGGCCCTGCTCTTCATTACACGCGTGGCCAACACGACTACAGTGTCACAAGTGACCGACGACTACATTGAAGATGGCCGCATACACATTTTGCAGGATAAGGATATTCCGTATTATGCGACCATTTTCCGGATTCACGGACCGTTTCTATTCGGGGCAACGGACAAAATTACGGCGATAACCCAGGACATGCCCAAGCTGCCACCGGTGGTGATAATCCGTTTGCGGAATATGACAGCAATCGATGCAACCGGATTGTACGCGCTGGAGGAAATCGCGAAACAGCTGCACGATTCAGGCCGCACACTGATCTTGTGCGGGGCCCGCGAGCAGCCGGCACAATTGATTCATCAGGCTGAATTTGAAGATGTAGTCGGCCGCGAGAATATCTGTGCCAATGTGGACCAGGCGCTGCGGCGTGCTGAGGATGTGTTTGAGAACATCAAGCCGAAGGCGGCGGGGGTCACGTAAACACCTGTTACAGGACTGTCTAGGAGCCGTATGGCTCCAGCCGGGCGGTGAAGTGCCGCAGGAATGGCGCTTCGTGGGTGAGCTTCAGTCCACGAATGGAATCGCGCTTTTTCCAGACTTCGAGGATAACTTCTACTACGTAATCCACGTGACTCTGGGTGTAGACGCGCCGCGGAATAGCAAGACGAACCAGGTCCATTTTCGCGGCAGGGCCGAACATGAGCCGGCCAATTTCCACGGAGCGAATTCCGCCTTCAAGATAAAGTTCCACGGCCAGCGCTACACCAGGGAACTGTTCGAGAGGGATGTGCGGCAGGAAGGCACGGGCATCCAGATAAATGGCGTGTCCACCCGGCGGCTGCACGATTGGGACGCCTTGGTCGGAAATGTGATTGCCAAGATAAGCCGTCGAGGCAATCCTGTATTGCAGGTAATCCTCCTCAAGCGCCTCCTGAAGACCAACCGCAATTGCCTCGAGATCGCGCCCCGCCAATCCGCCGTAGGTGGGATAGCCCTCGGTAAGAATGAGCAAGTCTTTTTCCTGCTGCGCGAGAAGGTCGTCGTTGGTGCAGAGAAATCCACCGATGTTGGCCATGCCATCCTTTTTCGCCGACATGGTGCAGCCATCGCCGTAGCTGAACATTTCCTGGGCGATCTGCTTG
>Ga0207665_10001062_pt1 | contig 18496 bp, 18 predicted proteins | sample LARL112metaG_FD_184351 | JGI IMG/M metagenome (GOLD analysis project Ga0207665, IMG submission 184351) | Corn, switchgrass and miscanthus rhizosphere microbial communities from Kellogg Biological Station, Michigan, USA - LAR L11-2 metaG... | ecosystem: Host-associated > Plants > Roots >...
GCCGCCTTTGCCGATGCCGAACGAGCCGTGCTGGATTGCCGCCTCCTTGCTGGCGCTCGCGGCCTGAAGTCTGGCGACCTCGGCCTCGCTCATGTGCCATTTCGGATCGACCGGCTTGATCAGGTAGTTGCAGACCAAGCCCGCCACCAGCATCGCGCACAGCACGTACATGGTGCTGTCGTAGAGCTTGTCGCGGGGAACGCCTGCGGCGAGCTGGAACTCGCGAATATAGTTCACCACCACCGGCCCGATGATGCCCGCGGTCGACCACGCCGTGAGCAGGCGGCCGTGAATGGCGCCGACGAACTGGGTGCCGAACATGTCGGCGAGATAGGCTGGAACCGTGGCAAAGCCGCCGCCATACATCGACAGGATGATGCCGAAGCCAATCACAAACAATGCCTTCGCACCCATATTGGCGAAGGTTGGCGCCAGCGCATAGAGCGCAATGCCGAGGATGAAGAACGTGTAATAAGTGTTCTTGCGGCCGATGTAATCCGACAACGACGCCCAGAAGAAGCGGCCACCGATGTTGAACAGCGACAGCAAGCCGGCAAATCCGGCTGCGATCGCCGCAATCGCCGTTCGTTGTTCAGGCGAAAGCTGGCCGAATTTCAGGTCGGGGAACCCGATCAGCTTGCCGGCGAAAATCTCCTGCAACATCGGCGACGCCATGCCGATCACGCCGATGCCTGCCGACACGTTCAGGCAGAGCACCCACCAGATCAGCCAGAATTGCGGCGTCTTGTGCGCGTTATCAAGATGCACATTGTGCTCGGAGATCATCGATTTCTTTTCGCTCGGCGGTGTCCAGCCATCGGGCTGCCAGCCAGCCGGCGTGACGCGATAGGCGAAGGCGCCGATCATCATGAAGATGAAGTAGATCACGCCCATGACGATAAATGTCTTCCACACCCCAACATCGGTTGGAGTCTTGAAGTAGTTGATCAGCAGGTTCGCCAGCGGCGCGCCAATCATGGCGCCGCCACCAAAGCCCATGATGGCCATGCCCGTCGCCATGCCGCGGCGATCCGGAAACCACTTCACCAGCGTCGACACCGGCGAGATGTAGCCGAGGCCAAGACCTACACCGCCGATGATTCCTGAGCCGAGCCACATGATCCAGAGCTGGTGCACGTAGACGCCGAAGGCACCGATCAGGAGACCCCCGCCCCAACAGCAGGCCGCGACGGCACCGGCCTTACGCGGGCCGGCGCGCTCGAGCCAGCCGCCCCAGATCGCGGCGGAAACACCGAGCACGACAAAGAACAGCGTGTACATCCAGCCCAGGCTCGCCACTTTCCAGTCGCAAGTGGTGGTGAAAAGCTCCTGCCACAGCGTGATGTCGGGGCAGGCCTTTGGTGCAGTCAGGCCGACCGCACGCGACAGCGGCAGCCAGAACACCGAAAAGCCATAGGCCATGCCGATGCACAGATGAATGCAAAGCGCGGCCGGTGGCACCAGCCAACGATTGAAGCCGGCCTTTGCGACCGTGTGCGCGCGATCGAAAATTCCCACTCCGGCGCCGTTGATCGTGCCAGCGGTTTCGGCAGTAGCCATTCATTCCTCCCTGCAGCCGCCCTTGCCGGGCAAGTCTGTCGTCTAGTTACCGTTGCTCTATACCCAGGCTTTCCAGTCGAACGCCAAGCGCTTGTCCATGTTGCTGCGCACAATGCGCATCGTTAACCTCGCAAATTCCAACCCCTCTTCCGGCACGTTATGCCCGCGACTCGACCTTCGGAACTTCCCGGAGACGAGAATTGGGCAGAAGCCCGCGCCCGTGTCGATAGGCAAAAGGTAGAGAGAGTGTGCCGTCAAAAGCGTTCCCAACGCGGAAGGTGGGTGCGTCCAACTGTCTCAATCGCTCGCAGTCCGGCCGGATCCGATCCGTATTTTCAATCGGGCTATCGGTTTTCGCGATCAAGCTGATGCAGACGAATGGCTTCTCGTTTTCGGCGCATTTCGCACGCATTTTCAGAGTTGCTGCCGGTTTACTCAATGGACCGATGGCGGCGCGCGGAGATGAAAGGAATCACAAGCCTCAGTCCAGCACCGCGTAGTCACAGTAGTCACATCATTATTTGATGACCAAAACCGGGCACGGGGACAATTGCACGATGCGGTCGGCGCGGCTGCCGATCAATCGCTCATAGAGCGCCGAATGACCGGTCGCGCCGATCACCAAAAGATCGGCACCAATCCTCGGCGCAAGATCGACAATCATCCGCACGGGATGGCCGCTTAAGACATGCACGTGCAGATCGAGGTCGCGCGCCCTGGCGAGATGACGCGCACGTTCTATCACGGTGTGGAACCGGCGCGCCGCTGTGCCTTTGGCTTCCCTGATCTCCTCGAGATATTCGGGCATTGGCGGGATTTCTTCGACACACACCAGATGCAACGCCGCCGCGTTTTGCTTTGCGATGTCGATCGCCAAGGTCAAGGCCCTGAACGCCGGCTCCGACCCGTCGTTGGCGTGCAGCACTGTCTTGAACACCGCGGGCCTCCCTTCATTCAGCCGGGTCCGAGGCAACGCGCCTTGCCGGTTGTTCCGCCACGCCGGCTTCATCGGCTTCGGAAGCGGGCAGCAGGTGGCGCGGCAGGTAGAACGCATTTGCGATCAGCGTCGGGATAACGGCGCTGCCGATTACGGCCGCGACAAGAGCGGAATATTGCGCCTGATTGATGATGCCGTGGGACAGGCCGAATAGCGAGGAAATCGTGCCGAATGTCAGCCCGGTCGACATCAATAGTGTCGTGTACATCGCCTCACGATCCGGCGCCGCAAAGAGCTTGGTGACGGGATAGACCCCCACCATCTTGGTGGTGATCTTGACGATGAGGAAAAACAGGAAGGCCGCCGGTGCTGCGATCAAGGAAGGAATCGAGACAAACGATCCGGCACGTATGAAATAGAACGGCGTCAACAGGCCGAAAGTCAGGGTTCGCAGCCGCCGAACCAGCGCATGATCCTTTCCGACCGTGCCCGCCAGCACCATCCCGATCAGGTAGGCAGGAAGGACGGCTTCGCTATCCGCCCACCCGGCCAAGGCGCCCATTCCGAGCAGGCAGAGCAGCAAAAATTTGGTTTCGAGTTCGGAAGGACGGTTGCCGTAGAGCCTGAAGAACCGCGGTGTCAGCCACGGGAGAATCAGGAAAACCGCTATCCCGACCGCCAAAAAGACGGCGGTCTTGAACGTGAACGGCGCAAAGATCAGTCCGAGCGCTACCACAGTTCCGAGGTCGGTGACAAAACAGGCCGCGAGAACGGTCTTGCCATATTCGGTACGGTTGAAACCGAACTCCAGCATCACGGCGTAGACCACGGCGACCGAAGTGGTCGACATGGCGACACCGGCCAGCCAGCTTGGCATCACCTCCCAACCGAGGAGGTAATGCGCAGCAGCGGCACAGCCGAGAAATGGACCGAAAAAACTGGCAAGACCCACAGCGGCAGCTTCGCGCCATTTCAGCTTGAACACCGCCGGATCAAGCTCCGCACCGGCGAGAAAAGTCAGCACGATCGCACCGAGCCCTGAGAGAAACTTCACCCAAGACTCGTCGGTGCCGAGGACCGCATGGCCGATGATCGCACCGATGATCAGTTGCGCGATGGTCCCGACGACAATTTCCGAGAGCGCCGTCGAGATCCTGAACCAGATCGAAAGCAGGCTCGCAAGGAGAGCAAGCCCGAGCCACAAGGCCGCAAGTGCCCAGATGCCGGTCATGACGCTCTCCGTGGTGAAAGAGCGTGGCGGGCGAAAAGGCTCGGAGGTTTGGAGCGTATCGGGTGATGATGGGTCATAAAAAACCTCCTGCTCGCGCCTGGGCGCGTTGGCAGGAGTCATCAGCCGGAATGGCGGTTTTGGGGGACTCCATCCCCGTTTTGCAGTTCGATCTTAGCGGCGTTGCCGGCGATAACAAGCCCTCGCGGGTTTGGTCCGGTCAGGCGGGCTTCTTCGATCCGTATTGAAGGACCTGGACCTTCTCCAGCGTGACCAGCCCGCTCGACATCATGCCGTCGAGCACCGGCAGGAATTCATCGATCTTGTCCTCACTGTCGACGATCTCGATCACAAGCGGCAGGTCTTCGGAGAGACGCAGGATTTTGGCGGTATGCAGCCGGCTGGACGCGCCAAAGCCCATCGGACCACGCAGCACGGTGGCGCCGGCGAGGTGCATTTCGCGTGCTTTCAGCACAATAGCCTCATACAGCGGTCGCCCGCCGAGCTTGTCGTCCTCGCCAAAGAAGATCCGCAGCAACAGAGCCTGTTTCGGTATTTGCATCGCTCTAGCTCCCTTTCAAGCGGTTGAGGCGGCTTGCCAGCACGTGCCCGAGCCAGACGGCTACCAGCCAGGTCACGACCGAAACGACAACGTTCAACATAGCCATTGCGGTCATGTGATCGTGCAGCAATCTGAATGTGTCCAGGCTGAAAGCCGAGAAAGTCGTGTAGCCACCACAAATCCCGGTCATCACGAACTGGCGCTGCCGCGTCGTCGCAAACCATCGTCCATCGGGAGCGGTCAGCGTCGAGTAAAATCCGATAATGAACGAACCGGTGACGTTCACAAACAGCGTCGGCAGCGGAAAGCCGGAAAGCTGGGGAAGCAGCAGTGAGGCCGCGTAGCGGGCAATGCTTCCGATCATGCCGCCGGCTGCGACACAGGCGTAGAGGATCGCTGTGTTCCAGTTGCCCGATTTGTTGCTGCTCCTCATCGTCAGCGGCTTCCTGGTCATTTCACAAGCCCGGCGAGTGCAAAGCCCAACGTGACAGCTCCGAGGCAAAGGCCTACGGAAAGCGCGACATAGCCGGCCGCGAGACCGCGCTCGCCCTCTCTTGCCAGCGCCAGTGACTGCAGACTGAAGGAGGAGACGGTGGTGTAGCAACCCAGGAATCCCGTCACCGCAAACAGCCACGGGTCTGGCTCTGCAAAGATTGAAGTGTCGTCGAGGGCGCGCGCGCCCAAAATGCCGATCACGAACGCGCCGCTGACGTTGACGAGCAAGGTGCCCCAGGGAAAGGTCTCCCCCACTCGCCTCGCCACGAAGCCGGAAATGAAATAGCGCGCCATGCCACCGAGCACGCTTCCCAGAGCGACGCTTAGCAATCCGCTTATCACCTGAGAAATTTCCTTTCCGAAACCGCTGGTAAACCGGTCTCATCGCTCCGTCTGCTGCAGCCCGAAGACTGCAAACTACCCACTTCGCGCCAAGGCGAAGCCAGCGCGCCGTTCATGCGGCCGCTGCTTGCTTGGCGCAAGCCGACCGGACCAAGAGCTTCCAGTGGAGGAGGTTGGACGTGCTCCTGCCGACGCGAAGCGCCCTGACAGGAGTCATCAGCCTTTGCGGCGGTTATCGGGGGGACTCCATCCCCCTGGATTTGATGCAATCCTAACTCGCAATTGAGCGTGCGCAAGCTAGAATTTGCCCCGGGGACGGTGGCGCCTGTATCGGAGCGAAGAGGACCGAACCTTGACCAAGATCATCCTGGTTCGCCACGGCCACGTCGAAGGCATTCATCCGCCCCGCTTCCGCGGCCGGGAGGACTTGCCCCTGACCGAGCGCGGAAAGGCCGAGGCCTTGGCGGTCGCTCGCCGCATCTCCGAGAGGTGGCGCCCGGCATGCGTGTACACGAGCCCGCTTTCGCGGTGTGTCCTCACCGGTGCGGCGATCGCCAGCGCCTGCAAGGTCCAATCCCAGAGCATCGAAGAGCTCAACGACATCGACTACGGCAGCTGGAAGATGAAGACCTTTGCAGAGATGCAGGCAACCCAAGGCGAACTTTACGCGTCGTGGTTCGCAACGCCACATCTGGTGCGTTTCCCGGGTGGCGATTCGTTACAGGAACTGGCCTCGCGAGCGGCGGACGCGCTGCGGATCGCCCTCGAGCCACATCCGAATCAGACCGTGGTGATGGTTGCGCACGACAGCATCAACCGGGCGCTCCTCGTCCAATTGGCCGACCTTCCCCTGTCTTCTTACTGGAGACTCGTCCAGGAGCCTTGTTGCATCAACGAAATCGACATTGCGGCAAACCGGATCCAGGTTCGCAGCATCAATGACACTTCCCATCTCGACGGACTTGCTCCACTGAAATCGACCTGAGCGATCTCACCTGCCGAAGACCTTATCCGCCCAGCATGACTGCTGTTTTGAACAGCCGCTGGCTCACGCAAGCTGGCCCGACTATTCGCGCAACGTCGCGGCGGCCTTCGCAGGATTTGCCTTTTCGATCAGGAATACGATGTGAGCTTGCGTGCGCTCGGTGATCTCGACCTTGTCGCCGGTCTCCTGGATCAGGGCCGGGATATCGATCGCCGACAACGGATCGGTGCAATGGACCTCGAGAAGATCGCCGGGCGACAGCGTCTTCAGCGCCTTCCGCGTCTTCAAGGCCGGCAGGGGGCATTTGAGGCCGGTAAGGTCAAGCCTGGTATGGGTCATCGCTTAATCCATGGCGAAACCATCCCGCATCGTCAACGGAGGTGGGCGCAAAACCCTCACATCAAGTCGGCATAGCCCAAAAATCCGATGGTCTGACCCGGACCGACCTGCGTGACCGCCTCGCCAAGCTCAACCAGGCCGTCGGTATCCACCAGCGACGACAACAGCCCTGCGCCCTCGCGCGGGAACTTGACCGCCTCAAACCCTGCGCCCTCTTTGGCCTTGCGCAGATTGACCCGCACATATTCGCGGCGGCCGATCTTCTTCCTGTAGGTGAAGGCCGCGCGGACCGGCATCGGCATCAAGGGCTCGGGTCTGGCGCCCGACAGCGCCAGCACGGTCGGCCGCACCACATGGACGAAAGTGACAAAGCTTGCGACCGGATTGCCGGGCAATCCGATCAAGGGCGTGCCGCCGATGATACCCATCGCAACCGGGCGCCCGGGCTTGATCGCCATCCGCCACAGAACGAGCTTGCCGACCTCCTCGACGGCCGCCTTGACGTGATCTTCCTCGCCGGTTGAAACGCCGCCACTGGTCAGGATCAAATCGCAAGTGCCGGCAACTTTTTTCAGACCCTGCGCCAGCGCCATGCGCTCGTCGCGCAAGATACCGAGGTCGCTGACCTCGCAACCAAGCCGCCTCAGCATCGCCATCAGCATGAAGCGGTTGGAGTCGAACAATTGTGCCGGCTTGCGCACATCGCCAGGCGAGACCAGTTCGTTGCCGGTCGAGAAGACCGCAACGCGGATCCGCCGGCGCACCTCGACCCGCGTCAGCCCGAAAGCGGCGAGCAGCGCGACATCCTGCGGCCGCAATCTGAGACCGCGTTCGAGCGCAACCGTTCCAGCCGCAATGTCTTCGCCCAAGGGGCGCACATTGGCGCCATGCCGAAGCCCCGGTGGAAGAACGACCTTGCCTGATGCATCGAGGCGGACATCTTCCTGCATGAAAACGGTGCCGGCGCCTTCGGGCATCGGGGCACCGGTGAAAATTCGCATCGCATGGCCGGGCTTGATCGCCTCGTCGGCCGAAGCACCCGCCTGGATGCGGCCCGACACCGGAAAGGCCGCTTCCTTCCTTGACGGAAGATCGTCGCTGCGCACCGCGTAGCCGTCGACGGCAGAATTGGTGAAAGGCGGCAGCGCCAGCGACGCGACAATATCGCCTGAGAGAATGCGCCCGTCGGCTTCCTGCAGCGGCACGGTCACGATCTCTTCGACCGCGCCTACCCGGCTGGCGATGATCGCAACCGCCTCGTCGACCGACATCATCGGCCCGCCGAAGGCAAAGCAATCGTCTGACAATTGCGCCATGCGGCCTCTTTAGGTGGCGGCTCCCGCCAGCACGTCTCGCTAGTGGTCCGATTCTAACATTCGCATTATTTCTCGGCACCCACTTTTGCGAATGTTAAAATCATAGGACCACTAGAGCTCCGATTCCGAAGTTCGCAAGCTATTGTGGCGACCTCTGATGCGAACTTCGGAATCAAAGGAGCTCTAGCAAATTATTGATTCTAGTGCGGCTTTGAATTTGAAGTTCCTTTCGCGAACTTGCCGCGATACCGATAGGAACTTCAAATTCGCCGCACTAGCAAATACCAGATTCTAGTGGAGTTTAGGATTTGACATTCGCTTTCCCGGACTCGCGGCCAGGTTGCTAGCGAATGTCAAATCCACTCCACTAGTGAAATCGCGAATTTTCGCATCATGGCCGCCACCGCCGGTACGTCGTCGAGATCGGCGACGGGTAGCGTTGTTTCAATGGTTGCATCAGTTGCGATGCCGGCGATGGCGGGATCGTCGGGAAACAGCGGCGCCTTGCCGTTGGCCTTGCGATACACCTCGATCTTGCGATGCGGTTCCGACTTGAAGCCTTCGACGATGACAAGATCGACCGGCGACATCTTCGTGAGCAGTTCCCGCAACCCCGGCTCGGACGCGCCGCGCAGCTCGTGCATCAGCGCCCATCGCCTGGCCGAAGACACCAGCACCTCCTCGGCGCCCGATTGCCGGTGAACGTAGGAATCCTTGCCCGGCACGTCCACATCGAAGGAGTGATGGGCGTGCTTGATCACGGAGACCCGAAGTCCCTCTTTGCGCAAGTGCGGAATGACGCGCGTCAAAAGCGTCGTCTTGCCGGCGCCGCTCCATCCTGCGAGGCCTATCACCTTCATCTCGCTTCTCACCCGCATCCTGCATCCTTCTCGCGGAACTTGAGGCCCATCCCGGCATTGCGGGGAGTGAGCTCCGAGGCAATCCAGCCTTAACCAAGTGTGCAAAATCCTGGATTGCTCGTTCCGCTCACCGTGACCGAGGCGGCCCATTTCTTCGCACCAGAAAAGCCATATATCGGTCTGCAGGGCTTGTCATGCTATGCTGCCGCTATGATGAAGATCGAGAAAACCCCTGTTCCCCTGATCCTGCCCGATCCGAAGGATCCGCGGCTGACCGAACGCGTGGCAGGTACCGACCAGGCCGGGGGCAGGACAGAGATCAACGTGCCGGTGGAACGGCCGCTGACGCTTTACCTGAATTCGCAGGAGATCGTCACCATGATGACGATCGGCGACTATCCCGAATATCTGGCGCTGGGCTATTTGCTCAACCAGAACATGCTCAAATACGACGACGTCGTCACCGAGGTCGAATATCACGACGACCTGCAGGTGGTGGTGGTTCGCACCGAGCACCACACCAACTTCGAACAGAAACTGAAGAAACGCACGCAGACTTCCGGTTGCGCGCAGGGCACCGCGTTCGGCGACCTCATGGAAGCGGTGGAAAACGTCAAGCTGCCCAGTTCGGAGCTGCGCACGTCCTGGCTTTACCAGCTCACGCATACAATCAACACCATGCCGTCTCTGTATCTTGAGGCCGGCGCCATTCATGGCTGCGTGCTGTGCAAGGAAAGTACCCCGCTGTGCTACACCGAAGACGTCGGCCGTCACAACGCGGTCGACAAGATCGCGGGCTGGATGTTCCGCCACGGCGTCGATGCCGCCGACAAGATCCTCTACACCACCGGACGGCTGACGTCCGAAATGGTGATCAAGACCGTGCGGATGGGAATCCCGATCCTGGTTTCGCGATCAGGCTTCACCGCCTGGGGCGTTGATCTGGCGCGGCAGGTCGGATTGACGCTGATCGGGCGCGCACGCGGAAAACGTTTCATCGCCTTGTCCGGGCAGGAGCGCATCGTCTACGACCAGAACCTCGCTTACGTCGAGGAAGAGTCAGCGCGGCACAAGCGCAAGGGCGCCGAGCGTGACGACTGAAATTCCGGCGACACCCGGCGTATTGCTGGCCGGCGGCCTGGCGCGGCGGATGGGCGGCGGCGACAAGCCGATGCGCCAGATCGGTGGCCGTACGATCCTGGCGCGCGTGATCGCGCGACTGGCGCCGCAATGCGACACCCTCGTCCTCAATGCCAACGGCGATCCGGCGCGGTTTGCGAGTTTCGGCCTGCCCGTCATTGCCGACCAGGTTGAAAATTTCCCGGGACCGCTCGCCGGCATTCTCGCAGGCCTCGACTGGGCGGCCGAAAACCGGCCCGATGCAGCCTGGGTGCTGAGCGCGGCAGCCGACTGCCCGTTCCTGCCGCGCGATCTCGTCGCGCGCCTGCAGCGGGCGCGCATCGAACAGAACGCCCAGCTTGCGGTTGCCGCTTCCGGCGGACAAGCCCATCCGGTGATCGGATTGTGGAGCGTTGGATTGCGCGAAGAACTTCGCCACGCGCTGGTCGTGGAGGACGTCCGGAAGATCGATCGATGGACGGCGCGCTATCGCCTCGCGACGGTCAGCTGGCCAACCGAGCCGCTCGATCCGTTCTTCAACGCCAACACGGCGGATGATCTCGCGCAAGCCGAGCGGCTGGCGGAGATGGATGGGGAGCAGCGCCCCCTCTCTTCATCCCTCCCCCTTGTGGGGAGGGAGGGCGCGTAGCGCCAGGGTGGGGGTATTCAAAGGGCGCGTCGTATCAACAATCAGCTTGTGACGAGCGCGGTTTGAGCGAGATTTCGAACAGCGCACTGATCGACCATCACCCCCACCCGACCGGCCTTTGGCCGGCCACCCTCCCCACGCGTTCCGCGGGGGAGGGATAGAAGCGCGTGCCACTTACCCCGCCAGCGGCACGGTCCAGGCGTCGTAGGCATAGACCCAGTCGGTGTCGGTTTTTTCCTTGAGCCAGGTATTGGTTCGCGACGTCTCCTGCACCCGCGCGGTTCGATCTCGCCGGCTCGCCTCAAATCTTCGAAATGCATTCGCCACGCCGTCAGGCTCGACACCTTCGAGACAACGCGAGAGCACGGCTGCGTCTTCGATTGCCATGGCGGCACCTTGCGCCATATAGGGCGTCATCGGGTGGCAGGCGTCGCCGAGCAGCGTCACGTTCCGCTCCGCCCAGCGGGGGAGCGCGTCTCGATCGACGATCGCCCATTTGTGCACATCCGGGCAGGCGGCCAGCACGTTTTCGACCCGGGGATCGAAGCCTTTGAACGCCGCGCGCAATTGCCTGACATCGCCTTTCGCCGACCAGGATTCGATCCTGAACTCGGGCTCCGGCTGGCTGGTGACGAAGTAGACTTCGCTGCGGTCCGGCTTGACGTAGTAGATCACGATGTGCCGGTCTTCGCCCCACCATTTGGTGCAGTCGTCGATTCTCTCTCCACCAAGGAGCGCGGCTGGATACGTGGTGCGGTAGGCGATGCGTCCGGTGAAATTCACCGGCGATGTGCCGAACAGGATTTCCCTCACCAGCGAATGCACGCCGTCCGCGCCGACGACTGCATCGGCGAGCGCAGTTGCGCCATTGGCAAAGCTCAAGCGTACACTGTCACCGACCTCATCGAGTCCGACGAGTTTATGACCGAGCTTGACGCATTCGGCAGGCACGGCGGTGGCGAGCGCGGCGTGCAGATCGCCGCGATGGGCGAGCAGATAGGGCGCACCGAACTTGCGCTCGGCGCTTTCGCCGAAAATCATGTCGAACTTGATTTCGCCCGTGCGCCAGTCCCGGTTGTTCCAGGACCGGGGATAAAACGATTGGGCGCGCAATCGCCGCTCGAGCCCGAGCTCGCGCAGAACTTTCATGGCGTTGCAGCCGATCTGAATGCCGGCACCTATTCGCGCAAATTGCGTCGCCTGTTCGTAGACGGCAACCTCGATGCCGACACGCCGCAGCGCGGCCGCGGTGGCAAGTCCGCCCATGCCGGCGCCGACGATCGCGATTCTGAGAGATCCTGCCATTGCCGCCCGCGCCCGATCGCCTTACGCCTTGGTGAATCCCGCGCGCTTGAGCGCCGCGCGGCTTTCGTCGGAGGCGAGCGCCTCGAGAAACGCCTGCACGCCTGCACGCTCTCTTCGTGCGGTCACCAGCGCGAAATCATAGTGCTCTTCGGCGAGCGGAATGAAGCCCAGGCCGGCGGCATCGGCGACCGGCGCAATCGTCATGCCCCAATCGGCGCGGCCTTGCGCGACCGCGGCAGCAACCGCATTGTGCGAACGCGGCTGGTTCCAGTAGCCGTCGGGACGCGCGCCATTGAGCAACCGGTCGATCAGGATACGGGTGCCTGCACCCTGGTTGCGATTGACCATGATGCAGTCGGGATCGGCGAGCGCCGAGCGCACCGCTTCCTCGGCGCTCAGGCCTTTGAACCGCGCGTCGCCCTGTCGAAACACAATGCCCTGCATCCGCCGCCAGCCCGGCACCAGTTCGAGCCCCTGGCCGAGGAACGGCGTGTTGTAGCTTTCGGATTTTTCGTCGAACAGGTGGATCGGCGCCAGATCGCACTCGCCGCGCTTGGCCGCGGCAAGGCCGCCAAGACTGCCGACCGCGATCGAGCGCACCATCAGGCCCGCGCGCGCCAGCGGCGCGGTGACCAGATCAAGCCCGGTGCAATGGCTGCCGACGATCACGAGATCGGGCACCCGGACATGCGGCGTGAACAGCGTCACCTCGGTTTCGGTGCCTGCCGGCATCTGGTCGGCCAGCGCGTCGATTTTCAAAAAACCGTCGGACTGCGCAAACGCGGTGATGGCGCCTGAACCTTTTCCGGAGGGATATGCGATCAATCCATCGGCACCTTCAACCAGCGACACCATGACGAATTCGGTGCGGCCGAGTTCGGAAGCGATCCGCACCGGGACTTTGGCCGTCACCTTCGCGTCCGATCGCGGCGGAAGGCCTGCCATCCGGCGCAGCACCGGCACGATCATGTCGTGGAAGGTGAACATTGCCGAGGTCGGAAATCCCGGCAGGATCACCACCGGCTTGCCGTCGCAGACCGCAAGACAAAGCGGCTTGCCCGGCTTGAGCGCGACGCCGTGCGCGATGATGCCGGGTTTGCCGAGCCGGGCGATGATCCGATGAGAAACGTCGCCCGCGCCTTTCGAGGTTCCGCCGGAAAGCACCAACATGTCGGAAGTTTCAAGCGCACCGCGCATCGCGGCCTCGAGCTCCGCCTCGTCGTCGGCAATCGCGCCGAAAAACTTCACTTCGCCGCCGTTCTCGGCGACCGCCGCGCTGACGATCGCGCCATTGGTGTCGTAGATTGCAGCCGGGCGCAGCTTTTGGCCCGGCTGCACCAGTTCGTCGCCGGTTGAAATCACCGCCACGCGCGGACGACGCACGACGGACAGTTTTGCGATGCCGCAGGCCGCGCACATGCCGATCTCGCGCGAGCCGATCACGGTGCCACCGCGCAGCACCGTCTCGCCGCGCGCGATGTCGGAGCCGGCATAGGAGACGAACTGGCCGGGCGAAGCGGCACGACGGATTTCGATCGCGCGATTGCCTTGCGGCTGGGTATGTTCGACCATGACGATGGCATCGGCGCCGCGCGGCAACGGTCCGCCGGTCGCAATCGAGGTTGCGCTACCCGACAGCACCGGCCTCGTCGGCGCGGTGCCGCAGGCTATTGCCTCGTCATTGAGCAAAAGACGAACCGGCGCGGCTTCGCCCGCATTGGCGAGATCGGCGGAACGCACCGCAAACCCGTCGACGTTGGAGCGATCGAATGGCGGCACGTCGATGTCGGCGACGAGATCGTGTGCCAACGCAAAACCGAGCGCCTCGGCCAAAGACCGTTCCTCGACCGGCATGGCGCGCGGGAACAAGGCGGTTTCGAAATGCGCCAGCGCATCCTCGCGCGACAGGATCGTCAGGAACTGATCCTGATCGATGGTATTGACCCCATGATTCCGGGTGCCTGTGCGCGCCCCGGGGTGATTATGTTGCTGGCCGTTGGACATGGACCGGCTGCTCATCTTCAAAACTCAGTCCCGCAACATATAGGCACCGACCGGCTTGCCTGCAGCAAAGCCTTCGGACGGCCCGGGCACGACAAGCCACGCGTCGGCGCGGGCGATGGTTGACAAAGAGAAGTCGCCGACCGCGAGCGGCAGCCATGCTTCTTCGACCCGTTCGAGCAGCACGACTTCCGCAATGCCTACGCTCGATGCGATCTTGCGCGCCAGCGGCAGGATCCGCCGCGCGCGTGGCCAAAGCGCGGACAGGCGGTCCAGCAGCGGGAGCGCCAGCATCCACCACGCCGCAAGCGCCGCATCCACCGCGCCCGGCAGCGCAATCACGGGAACGTTTCCAATCCTGCCGGTGGCGGCGGTGCGTCCCGGCTGCAAGGCGACGCCATGCGCCAAAACTTCGCCGCACCGGGCAAGGGCCGTGATGGTCGCATCGTTGCGGCCAACGCCGCTGCCGCCGATGGTGACGAGCATGTCGCAAGCATCGCTCTCGATCGCGGTCGCGACGGAAACCACGTCGCGTCCCGCCGCCTGGACGCAGACGACCTCAGCGCCCGCCGCTTGCGCATTTTCCGCAATCAACGGCGTCGTCACCGCTTCGCCCGTGCTTGCGGGGATGCCGACGATGCGAAGGCGCGGACGGCGCACGTTGAATCTGTCGAGCCCGTTCGTCCGCGCGATGACGAGATCGAGCGGGCGAATTTGCCGCCCGGTAGCGAAATCCATCAAGGTGCTTCCTTCGGCGATATCCCCGCCGATCCGCCGGACGCCCTGCCACGGCCTTGCCTCTGCGAGCGCCTGAAAAAGCGGACCGATTTGATCGACACAATCGGCATCGAGCAGGCAGTCGCAGCCCTCGGGCATGGGGTCGCCAGCGTCGACCCAGGCCGGCGGAGCCGAAAGCGGCAGCGGCGAATAGGACGACGCGCCGACGAGGTCGCGGGCATGTAACGCCCAGCCATCGCTGATGGCGGTGTCGTGCGGCGGATGCGCATTCTGCGGTGGCATTTCCGCCGCCACACAGCCCAGGGCTTGCGCGAGAGGAACTTCGACCGGGGCAACCGGCCTGATGCGTTCAAGAAGCGCTGCAAGCGCAACATCGAGCGGGGTAAGCGAGGCCGGCGGGCGCTGGATCGAAGCCATGGCTAAAGCGCGACGATTTAAAGCCGAATCGTCATTGCGAGCGCAGCGAAGCAATCCGGTCTATCTCTCAGCAAAAACCTGGCTCGCGATGACAGGCAAGGCGGCCATCGAACTTATGTACTGAATTGCAACTAAAATATACAGTCAAATGCGCAAATAAAATCAGGAGGAGCGCGATGTTCAGCAAAAGCATGATCCTGGCAGGTATTTTCTTCGCGTCGCTGGCCTCCCTTCCCTCGCTCGCGCAGGTGTCGGACGACGTGGTCAAAATCGGCGTCCTCACCGATATGAATGGACCTGCAGCCACCTCGACCGGGCAAGGGTCGGTGACGGCGGCGCAAATGGCGGTGGAGGATTTCGGCCGCAAGGTGCTGGACAAGCCGATCCAGGTGATCGTCGGCGACCATCAGGACAAGGCAGATATCGGCGCTGCCATCGCACGACGATGGTACGACACCGAACAAGTCGACCTGATCGTGGACGTGCCGGTCTCGGCGGTCGGACTTGCGGTGCAGAACATCGCCACCGAGAAGAAGCGGATGTTTATCGCGCATTCGACGGGCACCGCCGACTTCCACGGCAAGTTCTGCTCGGCTTACGCCATTCAATGGGTATTCGACACCCGCGCGCTCGCCGTCGGCACCGCGCGCGAGGTGGTCAAGCGCGGCGGCGATAGCTGGTTCTTCCTGACCGACGACTACGCCTTCGGTCACTCGCTGGAGCGGGACGCGTCCGCCGTGATCGTCAAGAACGGCGGCAAGGTGCTCGGCTCGGTCCGCCTGCCCTTTGCCACGCCCGATGTGTCGTCATTCATCCTCCAGGCGGAGGCCTCGAAGGCCAGGATCATCGGCATCGCCGGCGGGCCGCCCAACAACATGAACGAGATCAAGACCGCCGGCGAATTCGGGCTCCTCAAGCGCGGCCAGCAAATGGCCGGCCTGTTGGTGCTGATCACCGACGTCGACGCGCTCGGGCTGCAATCCGCCCAGGGGTTGTTGCTGACGACCTCGTTCTATTGGGACATGGACGACAAGACGCGTGAATGGTCGAAACGCTATTTCGCCAAGATGAACCGGATGCCGACGATGTGGCAGGCCGGTGTCTATTCGTCTGTCATGAACTATCTCAACGCGGTGAAGGAAAGCGGCACCGATGAACCGCTCAAGGTTGCGGCGAAAATGCGCGAAAAACCGATCGAGGATTTTTTCGCCCGCAATGGTCGCCTGCGTGAGGACAATCTGATGGTCCACGACCTCATGCTGGTGCAGGTCAAGAAACCGGACGAGTCGAAATATCCGTGGGATTATTACAAGGTCCTCGCAAAAATCTCCGGCGAAGACGCCTTTGGCCCGCCTGACCCGGCGTGTTCGCTGGTGAAGAAGTGAGGGCGTAGCGGTCATTCCGGGGCGCGAGCGGAGCGAGCGAACCCGGAATCTCGAGATTCCGGGTTCGCGCTTTGCGCGCCCCGGAATGACCGTCATCTTTTAGGATGACGGTCACTTCACCACGCCGATCTCGCGGAGATATTTCATCACGCCAGGATGGATCAGCGACGCGTCAGGCGCCGCGGCAACTGTGTTCGCGGCGGTGGTTTCGCAGGCCTGCGCCAGCTTCTTGCAGAGGGCTCCCTCCGTGCCGTGCAGCGTGCGCGCGAGGTGATAGGCGACATCGTCGGGAAGATCGGCGCGCGCCAGCACAAAACTCCACGAGCCCAGCGAGTCGATCGGCGTATTCTGGTTCGGATAGCTGCCGGCGGGAATGGTCATGGCTTTAAGAAACGCGTGCTTTGTGATCACGCGCGCAATCTCGTCCTTGTCCGGCGCGATGAACCGCGCGCCGCCCGGGCTCGTCGCGAGGGTCGTGAATCCAGGCCAGCCGACGCCGGCGCCCCACAATGCCGCTGCGCGCCCGTCGAGCACCATCGCCGGCCCGTCGCCGGCGTGATCGAGATAGATGGATTTGAAATCCTCGTCCTGTTTCAAGCCGAGCCCGTCGAGCATGAAGCGCGACATCACGGGAAGGCCGGAGCCTTTGGCGCCGAAGGCGACCGGTTGGCCGACGAGATCGCGGATGGTCTTGTATGGACTATCCGCGCGTACCACGAACATCCCCGGGCTCGAATACATCGCGGTCAGGATTTTCAGCCGCGTGGCGGGTCTGCCGATGCCCTTGAAAGCTTCATAGGCGGGTTCTCCAGCCACGAGCGCAAGATCGAGCTGGGAAGATTCCAAAAGCGGAATATTCTCGTAGGAGCCCTTGGTGTTGCGCGGCTCGATCGAGAGCGCGGAGTCGGCTTCGTTCATGACTTGCGCAAAATTGTTGCCATAGAGCGGAAAGCCGCCGCCGGGCGTCGCGGTTCCCAGGCTGATCGTTGTCTTCGAAATGGGTTTTGCTCCTTCCTGGGCCGATGCGCCGCATGTCAGAAGAAACAAGGCAGCGAAAAACGCCGATATGCTTTTCATCGTTCGATCCCCGGCGCGTCGTCGTTCTGGAAACCGTCATGGCCGGGCTTGACCCGGCCATCCACGTCTTTACTCCCGACAAATAAAGGCAAGACGTGGATGCCCGCGACAAGCGCGGGCATGACGGCGGTTGGTTGCGTCAAAAGCGAGTGTAGGCAAATTCCGCTTTGTGTGAAAGCATGGCGGTAGTCTGAGTGGAGAAGTCTGTCATGAAAACGTTGCGTGCAGCGGTCATCGGTCTGATAGGGCTGTTGAGCCTTGCGATCTGGGCGCCGGCCGCAGCGGCCGACTACCCGAACCGCCCGGTGCGCTGGCTGATCGGTTTTTCCGCCGGCGGTCCGGTCGATGTCGTGGCACGCATCATGAGCCAGTGGCTGTCGGAGCATTTCGGCCAGCAGTTCGTCGTGGAAAATCGCACTGGTTCCGGCGGCAATATCGCCGCCGCAACTGCGATCAACTCGGCGGCGGACGGTTATACGATCCTGTTCGTCGCGCCCAACAACGCCATCTCGGCCTCGCTCTACAAGCATTTGTCCTACGATTTCATCCGCGACACCACCCCGGTCGCGAGCATCATGCAGCTGACCAATATGCTGGTCGTCGCCAACGCCATGCCGGTCAAGAACGTCAAGGAGTTGATCGATTACTGCAAGGCCAATCCGGGCAAGGTTTCCTACGCGTCATCCGGCAACGGCACGTCGGTGCATATGTCGGCCGAATTGTTCAAGGCGATGACCGGGTGCAACATGCTTCATGTGCCCTATCGCGGCTCGGCGATCGCCTTTCCCGACATCATTTCCAACAAAGTGCAGTTGATCTTCGACAATCTGCCGTCCGCCCTTGAACAGTCGCGAGCCGGCACCGTGCGCGCGCTCGGCGTCACCTCGCCGCAGCGCTGGCCCGGCGTGCCCGATGTGCCGGCAATCGCCGAAACCGTGCCGGGTTTCGAATCGGTTGGCTTCTACGGCATCTCGGCGCCGAAGGGCACGCCGCCGCAGATCGTCGAAATTCTCAACAAGGCGGTCGGCGAGGCTTTGAAGGATCCGAAGGTGGTCGAGCGACTCACGGCCATTGGCGGGATTCCAAAGCCAATGACGCCGGCCGAATTCGGCAAGCTCGTGGCCGATGAAACCGAGAAATGGCGCAAGGTGGTGGAGTTCGCGGGCGTGTCGGTGGATTGA
>Ga0207665_10001063_pt1 | contig 18496 bp, 19 predicted proteins | sample LARL112metaG_FD_184351 | JGI IMG/M metagenome (GOLD analysis project Ga0207665, IMG submission 184351) | Corn, switchgrass and miscanthus rhizosphere microbial communities from Kellogg Biological Station, Michigan, USA - LAR L11-2 metaG... | ecosystem: Host-associated > Plants > Roots >...
CTCGTCGACCGGCCGGTAGCGGAACTTGAGCCCGTTCATCAGCGGCTCGGCGCAGAAGGTACAGCCCTGATGGCAGCCGCGCGAGGTCTGCACGAAGGTGCGGTTCACGTAGCGGTGCTTCTTGAGCAGGTCGTACCGCGGCATCGAGAGGCCTTCCATCGGGTGGAGCCGGTCCGCCCGGTAGGTGCCGCGCATCTCGCCGCGCTCGAGGTCGTCGAGGAGCTTGTCCAGCACCAGCTCCGCCTCGCCGATGACCACCGCGTCGCAGTGCTTGAGGGCTTCCTGGGGCATGAAGCTCGGATGCACCCCGCCCATCACCACCGGGACCCCGCGCGCCCGGAACGCGTCGGCGATCTCGTAGCCCCGATTCACGTAGCTCGTCATCGCGGACAGCCCCACCAGGTCCGCCTTCAGGTCGAAGTCGATCGACTCGATGTTCTCGTCGGTCAGCACGACCTCGTACCGATCGCGGGGGATGCCGGCGGCCACCGCGAGCAGGCCCGCGAGCGGGGAGTAGAGCGCCCGGTTCAGGTACAGCGGACGGGTGGTGAGCGAATCCGTCTTCGGATTGATGAGGTGGATGATTCCGGTCCGCGTCCTGGTCGCCCGATGATTGACCATGCCGGCGCCTCCTGCCCGGAATGGTAGGGCTCCCGGCGAGGGCCGTCAAGCCGGGGGCGGGCGACCCCGCCGGGCTCACTCCGCGAGCGGAGGGCGCAGGAGCCAGACGGTCGCGAGCGCGGCCAGCAGGACGAGGCTCGCGTACCACGCGTAGCGTCCCGCGTCGGCCCGCAGGTGGTCGCCCGGAGCGACCACGGTGAGGCCGGTGACGTAGAGGATCTCGCACGCGCCATTGCCGGTGTCGTTCCGGGTCAGGCTGGTGCGCCGGGTGAAGACGTCCTGCCCGCCGCTGGTCACCCGGTAGTCGACCAGCAGGCCTCTCATGCGGATCTGGTCGCCGACGTGGATCCGGCCGATCTGCCGGGCGACCGCGGCGTCGGCGGGGATGAGGTGGTTGTTCGAGGCCTTCTCCGGCCGGAACGGCGGCGTGATGGCGGTCGACCAGCTGAAGGAGCAGGTGAACTCCCCGCTCGTGAACGTCACCCTGCGGTAGGACCCGTTGGTGATGGCCTCGCCCCACACCACGCAGACGTCGCGGATGTTGCCGGGATCGGCCTGGTGGTAGAGGTTGAACAGCGCGTCGCCGCGGTGCTGGGACACCACCAGGCCGGCGATGTCGTAGGTGGCCCGCGGCGTGAGCGTGTAGGTGTAGCCCTTGATCGTGGTGGTGAACGAGGGACCCTCGCTCGGCTCCTGGATCGGCTCCGTCTCTTCGAGGGTGCGGTCGATCCGGGCCCGGTCGGGCAAGGGCACGTCTCGAAGCGAGAGGTAGATCGCGGCCACCACCGCCAGGGCCAGCGCGATCGCCAGGTAGCGCTGCAGGATCCTCACCAGCGCCGATTATCGCGCCCCGCGGCCGGGGGAGCGCCCATCTTCGTGGCCGCCCGGTTCTTGACCGCGGGCCCCGGCCGGAGCAGGATGGCCGGCACGGAGGAGGCCGACCATGACCGATACGGTGACCCAGCTCGAGATCGACCAGCGGGTGTACGACCTCTACGACGAGTACTGCCACGGCCGCATCGACCGGCGCCAGTTCCTGCTCCTCGCGAGCGCGGTGGCGGGCGGGCTCGCGATGGCGCACGCGCTGCTGCCGCGCTACGCGCAGGCGCAGACCATCTCCTTCACCGACACGCGGATCAAGGCGCAGTACGTGACTTACCCGTCACCCGGGGGCACGTCGGGACAGATGCGCGGCTACCTGGTCCAACCCGCCGGCGCGGGACCGTTCCCGGCGGTGCTGGTGGTCCACGAGAACCGCGGCCTCAATCCCTACATCGAGGACGTCGCGCGTCGCGCTGCCGTCGAGGGCTTCGTGGCCCTCGCCCCCGACGGCCTCTTCCCGGTCGGCGGCTACCCGGGCAACGACGACGACGGCCGCACCCTGCAGGCCAAGCTCGACCAGGCCAAGCTGCGGACCGACATGCTCAACGGCGCGACCTTCCTGAAGGCCCACGCGCTGTCCACCGGCAAGCTCGGGGTGACCGGGTTCTGCTGGGGGGGTAGCACCGTGAACTTCCTCGCGGTGACGATGGGCGGCGACCTGCAGGCGGGGGTGCCCTTCTACGGCGCGGCGGCCGAGACCGCCGGGGTGGCGAGGATCAAGGCGCCGCTCTTGCTCCACTACGCGGAGACCGATCCGCGGATCAACGAGATGTGGCCCGCCTTCGAGGCCGCGCTCAGGGCCGCCGGCGTCACGCACCAGATGTACATCTACCCGGGCACCCAGCACGGCTTCCACAACAACTCGACGCCGCGCTACCAGGAAGGCGCCGCGAAGCTCGCGTGGGAGCGCACCGTCGCCTTCTTCCGCGCCAATCTTGCCTGACTGCGGGGCCTGACCGCGAGCAGGCCGGCGGGGGATCCCCCGCGCCGGCCTGCTCCGTCGGCCGTCTTCGCTACGCGGTCACCCGGTGCACGTAGCCATAGCGCGCGTTGCTGCGCATGCCGCCCAGCCGGGTGTACTCCTCCTTGATCGCCGCCACCTTGTCGCCGGTGATGGCGCCCTGCGCCGTCTTCATGTCGATCCCGTAGAGCCGCGCCGAGTTCCGCGCGAAGATCGCGGTCTTGACCGGCCCGTCGGCCGCGCCGAGGGGCGCGAACCCGTGCTTCTTCTGCATGTCGGCCGGGATCTCGAGGCGCCGCATCGCCTCGATCTGCCACTGGGGCGAGCCGTACCACAGGGAGTCGGTGCCCCAGATCACGTGATCGGTCCCGAGACCGCGCATCAGCGTGCCGACGAACGCGGCGGCAAAGCGCGGGTTGGCCACCGCGGAATTCGCGAACGACGTGCCGATCTCACCGTAGACGTTCTTGACCCCGTACTTGGCCGGGATCTCGGCGAGGTCGGTCGCCCACTGGATGCGGCCGCTTCGCTCGAACTCGGCCAGCGCGTCGTCCGGCTTCTCCAGGAAGGGCCGGAGCGCGCCGTGGTAGATCACGAAGTTGATCTTCGGCCAGTCCTTCGCCGCCTTCCCCACGTCCCAGACCGTGTTGTACTCCCACACCGCCGGCCACGACTTCTCGTAGTCGGCGGGGAGGAGCCCCTTGTGGATGCACACGGTGGTGATGCCCGCCTTGCTGATCCGCTCGTAGAACGGGTACATCAGCTTGTCGTCGTCGAGCCGCCAGTAGGATTGCTGCTTGGAAGGAAAGAGGGGGTCGCCGATGGTGTAGCCCTTCCACGAGTCGGGCTTGACGGTGGCGATGCACCGGTCGACCTCCTCCATCCAGTTCGCCTTCTTGGGCGTGAAGACGGAGTGGGCGAGCAGCCGCCGCGAGCCGCTGATCTTGTTGATCGACGCGCGGGCCATCGCGATCTGGTCGTTGGTCAGAAGGTCCCACGTGGGATCGTCGAAGGGGGCCCCGCTCAGCAGCGCCACCTTGGTGTCGCTGTCGACGAAGATCTCCTTGAGGTAGTTCTCGAACTTGAAGCGGGCCAGCGTGTTCTCGCCCCAGAGCGAGGGGTTCCAGTTCTGCTTGGCGTACTTGGCGAGGTCGAGGAGCCCGGCCTGGTTGAAGTCGTCGCGCACGAAGTGGGTCTGCGCGTCGATGATGAACTGCTTGGAGAGCGCGCCCGCCCGCTGGTTCGCCGCCCCGGGGGTCTGCGCCTCGGCCGGGCTGACCTCGAAGATCGGGCCGAACACCTCGTTCATGGCGATGAAGGCCGCCGCCATGCCGGCGCTGGAGGCGAGGAACTGACGCCGGTTCATCCCGTGACGGGGCCCGAGGTCGTCGGCCAGCTCCTTGATGCGCGCTTCCACCCGTTGCTGGTCGCGGGTCTGGGGCAGCGGGATGAACTCGCCGTTCGACACGATCTGGGTGGGGACGGGTGAGGCGAACGCCGCGATCTCGGCCGGCGCCGTCCGGGTGAGCTCCTCGTCGCTGAGGTAGTGGGCCATGGCGGACCTCCTTCGGACAAGAGGTTGGGGTGGAGCGGCCATAGAATCCCGAACTCGGGCCGAGCCTAGTCCGATTCCCGGGCTTGTCAAGAGGTGGTACGGTAGCCGGCGACATGCTGCAGGATCGCGTCGCGATCGTGACCGGCGCCGGCCAGGGAATCGGCCGGGCCATCGTCGTCGAGCTGGCCCGGGCCGGCGCCCACGTGGTGGCGAGCGGGCGCCGGCCCGAACCGCTCGAGGCGGTGGCGGGGGAAGCTCGCGCGCTCGGCCGCCGCGCCCTCGCGGTCTCCTGCGACGTGGGGGTGGCCGCCCAGGTGGAGCACCTGGTGGCCGAGACGGTGCGCGAGTTCGGTCGCGTCGACCTCCTGGTCAACAACGCGGGCTACCGCATCCGCGCGCCGCTCGATCGGCTGCCGCGCGCGGAGTGGGACGCGATGATCGCGACGAACCTCACCGGCGTCTTCCTGTGCTGCCAGGCGGCCGGCCGGGTGATGATCGCGCAGCGCGCGGGCAAGATCGTCAACATCACGTCGGTGGCGGGACGCACCGGCTCGCGGGGCATGGCGGCCTACGCGGCGGCCAAGGCGGGCGTCACCGCCCTCACCCAGAGCCTGGGCGCGGAGTGGGCCAAGCACGGGATCACGGTCAACGCGGTGGCGCCCGGGCCCACCGAGACCGAGGGCGTGCTCGAGGTCTGGAAGACCGAGGCGATGATCGCCCAGGCCGCCCGCGAGGTGCCGCTGCAGCGCCTGGGCCGGCCGGAGGAGGTGGCGTGGGCGGTGATCTTCCTCGCCTCCGACCGCGCCAACTTCATCACCGGCGAGACCCTGTACGTGAGTGGGGGACCTCGCGTCGCCAACCGCGAGGACTGAGCGACCGGGCGATCTGGTAGTATCCCTACCCGGAGGATCGCCATGACCAACGCGAGCGCGGGACTTCAGCTCCGCTCCACCGTGAAGACGGGCGGCACCCTCGAGCTCTCGCTCGTGAGCGTGCCCACCCCCGAGCCGAAGCCGGAGGAGGTGATCGTCCGCATGGACGCCTCCCCCATCAATCCGTCCGACCAGGGCCTGCTCTTCGCGGGCGCCGACATGAGCACCGCCAAGGCCTCCGGCACGCCGGACCGGCCGGTGGTGACCGCGAGCCTCTCCCCGGCCGTGATGAAGGCGATGGCGGGCCGGCTCGATCAGTCCCTGCCCGTCGGCAACGAGGGCGCGGGCGTGGTCGTGCAGGCGGGGTCGTCTCCGGCCGCGCAGGCGCTGATGGGCAAGACCGTCGCGGTCCTCGGCGGCGCCATGTACTCGCAGTACCGCTGCATCAAGGCGGTGCAGTGCCTGGTGCTGCCCCCGGGCACCACGCCGGCCGAGGGCGCCTCCTGCTTCGTCAACCCGCTCACCGCGCTCGGCATGGTCGCGACCATGCGCGCGGAGGGCCACAAGGCCCTCGTGCACACCGCCGCCGCGTCGAACCTCGGCCAGATGCTCAACAAGATCTGTCTCAAGGATCAGGTGGGCCTGGTGAACATCGTGCGCAAGGCGGAGCAGGCCGACGTGCTGAAGAAGATCGGCGCGGTCCACGTGTGCGATTCGAGCTCGCCCACCTTCATGGACGAGCTGACCGAGGCCCTCGTCGCCACCGGCGCCACCGTCGCGTTCGACGCCATCGGCGGCGGGACCCTGCCGGGGCAGATCCTCACCGCCATGGAGATCGCGGCCAACCGGACCGCGAAGGAATACAGCCGCTACGGGTCCACCGTCCACAAGCAGGTCTACATCTACGGCGGGCTCGACCGCGGACCGACGCAGTTCAACCGTACCTTCGGCATGGCCTGGGGCATCGGCGGCTGGCTCCTCACCCCATTTCTACAAAAGATCGGATTCGAGGCGGCCCAGAAGCTGCGCGAGCGCGTCGCGGCCGAGATCAAGACCACGTTCGCGAGCACCTACACGAAGGAGGTCTCGCTCGCTGGCGCGCTGCGGCTCGAGGAGATTGCCGTCTACGGCAAGCAGGCCACCGGCGAGAAGTACCTGATCAACCCGAACAAGGGCCTTCACCAGCCGTAGACGCTCAGACTTCTCGCCGCCGTCGACCGGTCGCCGCCCCCAAGAAGGGCGAGAACGTCGTGAGCGTCGTGGTCAGGACCACCGTGCTCAGCGTGAGCGCAAGTGCCCGCGTGATCCCGATCGGGACGAGGAGCACCATCCGCGCGGCCAGGCTCGCGCGAAGCAGGGGATCGACTCTCCGTGTCGGCATCGTGTCACCTCCCAGACGGCCAGTAGGTCAGCATGCCGCGTGCCGCACCGGATCACGCACTGTGAGGGGAAATCCCCGGGAGGGCTTTGGGCCGGACGCTACTCCGCGAAATTCTTACGACCCCGCGTCGACCTTCTTACACGGTAACAACGTCCATCGAGAACGCGTCGAGCCGAAATCGAGGAGACCCCCGCCATTCCCGCATGGCACCTCTGATGCACCCTTGCCCGTGAGGAGGAACCGCCATGAGATGGCAGACCGTCCTCGGCATGGCATCCGTCGTCGTCTCGCTCTCGACCCTTGGAGGACTCGCCGGTTCGCGCGAGTCGGTCTACGCGGCCAGCGCGGTCCCGGCCGCGGCGACCTCGCAGCCGCGCTTCATTCGTGAGGCCCAGCGCACGCTCGGAGAGATGGGATACCGCCCGGGCCCGATCGATGGCGTGGTCGGCCGCCGGACGCAGAGCGCGCTCGCCAGGTATCAGCGGTCGGAGGGGATCCCGGTGACCGGACTTCTCGACGCGGAAACCCTGGTGCGCCTCGACATACACCGACGGGTGTCACCGGCCAGCAACCGGCGCGAGAGCGAGCTTGGCCCCACCTCCGAGGTGCACCCGGCGCGGGCTACCGTCGCGAGGCGCTGACACGGCTCCCCGACGAGTCCGCCCTCCGTCTGACGGTCCTGTCGTCGTGGTACAAGTACGAGCATGTCAACCCCGACCGAAGCTCCGCGGCCGAGGGCGGTGCTCGTCGCAGTGCAGCTCGCCGGCGTCACCGACGCGGATCAGCGGTCGTCGCTGACGGAGCTCAAGCGCCTCTGCGAGACGCTCGGCTTCGAGGTCGTCGGCGAGGTGACGCAGAAGCGGACGGGGGCCGGCGCGACCACGCTCCTGGGCCAGGGCAAGCTGGCGGAGCTGGCCGGGTGGACCGGCGGCACCGGCGTCGTCTCCAAGGGACCGCCGGGGAGGAAGAAGGCGGCGGAGAGCGCCTCGCCTGGCCACGAGAAGCCGCCCCTCCCCGACGGCGAGCCACGCGCCTCCGTCATCGTCGTCGACCACGATCTCTCCCCTCGCCAGCTCCGCCACATTGAGCGAGCCACCGCGGCGACGGTCCTGGATCGCACCGGCGTGATCATCGAGATCTTCCATCGGCACGCGTCGAGCCGACCGGCCCGCCTGCAGGTCGAGATCGCACGCCTCACCTACGTGGCGCCCCGGCTACGCGAGACCGGGGGCGGCGAGCGCCAGCGGGGCGGCATCGGCCAGCGCGGCGCGGGCGAGTCCTCGCTGGAGCTCGACCGCCGGAAGATCCGCGACCGCATCTCCGAGCTCAAGGCGGAGCTGGCCGCCATCGACGATGAATCGAAGACGCGACGGGCCAAGCGTCAGGAAGCGCTGCGCGTCGCGCTGGTCGGCTACACCAATGCGGGCAAGTCGTCCCTGATGCGCGCCCTAACTGGCTCCCACGTGCTGGTCGCCGACAAGCTCTTCGCCACTCTCGACACCACCGTCCGGGCGCTTTGGCCCGAGAGCCGCCCGCGCATCCTGGTCTCGGACACGGTCGGATTCATCAAGAAGCTCCCCCACGACCTGGTGGCCAGCTTCCGGTCGACGCTCGACGAGGCGCTCGAGGCCTCCCTGCTGCTGCACGTCGTCGACGCGGCCGACCCGGTCTTCCGCTCCCAGATGCAGGTCACCCGCGAGGTCCTGGACGAGATCGGCGCGGGCGACGTGCCGTGGCTTCTCTTGCTCAACAAGATCGACAAGGTCGTCCCGGCCGGGCGGGATGGGCTCGCCAAGGAATTCCCGGCCGCGCTGCTCGTCTCGGCCAAGGACCCGGCCGACGTCGGGCGCGTCCGGGAAGCGATCGTCGGCGCCTTCGAGGCGGACATGTCCGAGGTTGACCTCGTCGTTCCGTACGGCGCGGGCAACGCGATCGGCGAGATCCACAAGATCCACGTGATCTCGGAGTCCTACGAGGGCGACGGTGTGCACTACCGGGTGAAGGCCCCCGGGTCCGCGATCGACCGGATACGGGCGATGCTACGCTAGGTGCCGCCGACGCCGAGGAGGCCTCACTCGCCGGCATCTTGCGGCTCGAGGAGATCGCGGTCTACCGCAAGCGGGCCGCCCGCGCGGCGGGGGCGGCGGGAGCGACCGCCGCGAACAGGTAGCGCTCGAACCAGGTCGGAAACGCGCGCACCCACTCCCGTCGGCCTTCGAGGGCCAGGCCCGCGTCGAGCGCCTGCCGGAAGGTCAGGTCTCCCCGCCACCACCCGATCAGGGTGCGCCGGCTCGCGCGCAGGCAGAGCTCCTCCGGGAAGCCTGGGTTCACCGTGCAGAGCGACACCTCGTCGCGCCGGAGCAGGAGATAGTGGCGCGCCGCGCCGCCGCTCACGTCGGTGAGCTCGATGCGGACCACGAAGGGCCGCGCGGGGAGGGCGTCCCGTCGCACCCGGCGGTGGATGTCCCACACCAGCGCGCGGGTGTCCAGCTCGCCCGCGCGGAGCTCGCGGGGGAGCCATCGCTGGCCCCACGTGCCGAGCTCGCGGACCACCGCGGCCAGCTCCAGACCCGCGGGCGTCAGCCGGTACTCGGGTCCGCCGTCGCCGTCGCGGCGCTCGATCACGCCCGCGTCGGCGAGCTCGCGCAGACGCGCGGCCAGCATGGTGCGCGAGATGCGCGGGATCCCGCGTTGGACCTCGCCGAAGCGGCGGCTGCCGCACAGGAGCTCGCGCACGATGAGGAGGCTCCAGCGCTCCCCGAGCAGATCGAGGGCCCGCGCCATCGAGCAGAACTGACCGTAGCTCTTCATGCTCCGACCATACCCCGGAGCTCGCCCGCCACCCAGTACGGATTTCGTACCGGCCCCTCCACGGGGCGGGGCTAGCGTGGGTCTCGGCCGATCACCACGAGCAAGAGAGGAGCCGACGCCGTGCCCACGCCTTTCGAGGTCTCGATCCACGCCCGCTGGCCCGACATGGACCAGAACGGCCACATGCGCACGGTCGCCTATCTCGAGGTGGCCGAGGATTCCCGGATGCAGTACTTCGCGAGCCGTGGCTACTCGATGGACTCCTTCGTCGAGCACCGGATCGGCCCGGTGGTGAGCCGCGACGAGCTCCACTATCGGGCCGAGCTCCGCCTGCTGGACGCCGCGGTGATCCGGCTGGAGCTGGCCGGGCTCTCGCCCGACGGCGCGCGCTTCCGGCTGCGCAACACCATCGTGCGGGCCGACGGGCGGACCGCCGCGACGGTCACGTCGTCGATCGGGTGGCTCGACCTGGCCGAGCGCCGGCTCACCACGCCGCCGGACGATCTGCTCCGGCTCGTGGCGGATCTACCGCGCACCGACGACTTTGCCGAGCAGCCGCCGCTCGCCTCGCCCCCGCCCGCGCCCGCGTCGCAACAGCCGTGATCACGCGCCCCGCCGCCGTCGAGGTCGACCCCGCCGCGGCCCTCACCCGCAACGTGCTCGCGCTCACCGGGGGCCTGCTGCTGTGGACGGCGGTGCACTTCGGCAGCCTCGCCCTGCTGCCGCTCTTCCTGCACGACCAGGGCTACGACGCGCGCAGCATCGGCTTCATGCTCGGCGTCGGCGGCATCGCCCAGCTGGGCGTGCGTCCATTCGGCGGATGGCTCGTCGACGCCTTCGGGCGCCGGCGGCCCCTCGTCCTCTGCCTGATCCTGCTCGCCGCCGCCTCCGCCCTGCTCCTGGTTCCCACCGGCGGGGCCGTGCTCACAAACCGCTTGTTGACCGGCATCGCGTTCAGCCTCGGCACCACCGCGTTCTACACCCTCTCGGTGGAGGCGGCGCCGCCCGGCCGGCGCAGCGAGGTGCAGGGCTACGTCGCGCTGGGCATCACGGTCGGGGTCGGTGTCGGGCCCGCGATCCTCGTCTGGCTGTACCAGAGCGTCTCGCCCGTGGGAACCCTTCCGCCCGGGCGGCTGGTGCCGGTCGCCATCGCCGCCGCCGGCGCGGCGCTCCTGGGCGGCGCGTGCTTCTGGATGACGTCGAGCGCGTTCCGGCCGCTGGGGCGCGCCCACCCCTATTCGCTCCGGACGAACTTCAGGCGCGAGGGCCTGCTGCCCGCGCTCCTCAACTTCTCCGTCCAGGTGCCGAACACCGCGTTCTCGGCATTCCTCCCGCTCTGGGCGATCGGCCGCGGAGTCGGCAACCCCGGGGTCCTCTTCGTCGGCTCCCAGGTCGGCGCGGTGGCCAGCCGGCTGGGCGCGGGTCGCCTCGCCGACCGCTACGGCCGGCGCGCGGTCCTCGTCCCGGCCATGGTCGGCGTGGCGGTGACGCTGGTCGGCATGACGATCGCGACGGGCCTGCCGGTGTTCTTCGCGCTCGCGATCGGCTACGGCGCGCTGTTCGGCGTGGCCTTCGTGGTACTCCCCGCCCTCGCCGGCGAAGCGGCTCCGGACGAGGGCCGCGGGGCCGTGCTGAACACCTTCGGTCTCGGCGCCGACGCCGCGCAGCTCCTGGGCCCGTGGGGCCTCGGCCTGGCCGCGGACACCTGGGGCCTCGGGGGGGCGATCGCGGTGGCGGGAGTGGTCTCCCTGCTCGGCGCGTCCGCGTACCGCCGACAGCCCCGCCCCGGGCAGCCTCCGAGCTGAGGCGCCCGGCTCGGGCCCGGGGGCTGCGGAGGCGGCCGGGCTGTGCTATACAGACGTTCGCCGCCGGAGGAGAGGCCGAGTGGCGCTTCCGACCGGAGGCACGCCGCCGGTGATCCGACCCGCCCGCACGACCCTACTCATGCTGCTGGGTATCGCCCTCATACTGCTCGCGATCGCGCTGGTGCCGCACTAGCCGCCCTCTGGCTCCATGGAAACCCTCGCCCTCGTCGTCATGGGCGGCCTCGCGTTCACCGTCCTAGCGGGCGCGTTCGAGCTCCGCGAGAGCCGTCGGGCCCGGCGACGCCTGCTCGAGCACAAGGACCGCGTGCTCCATCCTCTGGCAAAACATGGCCTGCGCCGGCTTCGGAGCTCCACTCCTCGGCGCATGCTCCACTACGTCGGGCTGTTCTTCGGCTTCCTGCTCGCCTTCTACGTGCTGATGTTCCTGGGGCAAGGCATCGTCGCGCTCCTGCCATCGTGGCGGTAGCCCCTCGGCAAGAACACGCTAGCGTCTGATTCCTCCGGGCATTCCTCCCGGGCAAAAGACCATCTGCCTCTGCTCATCGCGGCCGACCGGGCGCGCAAACGCGCCGGATCCGGCCGCATCGCCCGCATGGCATCCGCCTTGCGTCCGGAGCGAGGCAGGAGGATTCGACCAGATGCCACCAACCAAGCTGTCACACGTCGTGTTCCAGACCAACCGCAAGAAAGCGATGCAGGAGTGGTACTGCGAGGTGCTCGAAGGCCACGTCGCCTACGACGATGCGCACCTCGCCTTCATGACTTACGACGACGAGCACCACCGCGTCGCGTTCGTGGACTTCGGGCCACTGGCGCCGCGCGACCGAAGCGCCGACATGGCGGTGCCGCCTTCCGACCCACCGGGGCTCCATCACGTGGCGTTCACCTTCGGCTCGATGGGGGACCTGCTCGCCAACTACACGCGCCTGGCCGCCAGCGGCATTCGACCGTTCCGCTCCATCAACCACGGGCCGACCACGTCGATGTATTACGCCGATCCCGACGGGAACCGCGTCGAGCTGCTGGTCGACAATTTCCCGTCGGTCGAGGAGGCCCAGGCCTGGATGCGGTCCGCCGAATTCGCTCGGAATCCCATCGGGGTCGACTTCGATCCCGATGAGCACGTCCGCAAGTTCGACTCCGGTGTCGCGGTCTCCGATCTCGTCCTGCGCGATGCCTGAGTGGAACGTGAGCCGCCGAACGTTCCTGGGCCGCGTGGCCGGCGTCGTCCTCGCTCCCCAACTCACGGTCGGTCCCCGGAAGACCGAGAAGGTGTCGAGGATCGGCTACCTGAGCCCGGCGGTGCCCACTGCGCTCGAGGCGAGCTGGCTGCTGGAGTTTCGAGCCGCCTTGAACGCCCGCGGGTACTCGCCGGAGCCCCGGTTCGTGCTGGAGGAGCGGTACGCCTCGGACCGCACCGGACGGCTCCCCGCGCTCGCGCGCGAGCTCCTGGACACGGAGGTGGACGTCATCCTCGCGTTTGCGACCCCCGCGAGCCTCGCGGCCAAGGCCGCGAGCCGCACGATTCCCGTCGTGATGGTCGCGGTCGGCGATCCAGTCGGCGTGGGCCTCGTGAGCAGCCTCAATCGACCCGAGGCCAACGTCACCGGCCTGACCCTGAACAACGTCGACTCGGCGGGCAAGCGACTGGAGCTCCTCAAGGAGGCGGCCCCGAGACTGCTCCGCGTCGCGGTCCTCGCCAACCCGAGCAACGCCTCGTTCGCCGCGCTCCAGCTCGCCCAGATCCGGCCGGTCGCGGATCGGCTGGGCGTCACGCTCGTGCCGGCCGACGTCGCGGCGCCCGATCGGCTCGCGGCGGCCTTCGCCGCGGTGGTCCGGGAGGGCGCCAACGGGGTGGTCGTCCTCCCGGACGCGACGTTCATCGCTCACCGGGAGCGGATCGCGTCCCTGGCGCTCCAGCACCGGTTGCCGTCCGTGGCCCCGGAGAACCCGTTCGTCGGGGCCGGCTGCCTCCTCGCCTACGGACCGGACGTGGCCGAGATCTATCGGCAGGCCGCACGGTTCGTGGACCGGATCCTGAAGGGAGCCAGGCCGGCCGACCTGCCGGTCGAGCAGCCGGCCACCTACGAGCTGGCCCTGAACCGTCGGACCGCGAAGGCGCTCGGCCTCACCGTTCCGGCCTCACTGCTCCTCCGGGCGAACGAGGTGATCGGCTAGGTCGCCGACCGTCCGCGGCGCGCCGGCTATCGGGGCGCGACCCGGGTTGGGGCCTGATCCAGGTCGGGCACGTTGCCGGACGAGGCGGCCAGGAGCGGCGACTTCGTGACCGCGAGCGCCGCCGCGGCAGCCTCGTTCTCGGTGATCTTCGCCATCACCGCCTCACGGGCGCGATTGAAGTACTCGCGGTTGTTGGCGACGAACTCGCGGGACTGGCGCAGCTTGGCCACGTAGCCGTTGATCTCCGGCACCACGTAGCGCGCCACCATGTCCCAGCTCCGCATCGTGTTCTCCGGGTTCGCCCAGTCGTGCACGAAGCCCACGACGGTGCCGAAGCCGCCCGAGATCTCGAGAACGGACTTGATCCGCGCCACGAGGTCGTCGGGAGTGCCGATCGTGGCGACGGCGCCGGGGGCGAATGCGGTCTTGTCCACCGCTTCGTCGGGGGTCGTGAAGGCTCGCGCGCCGGGCCGCTGCAGGGTCGCGGTGATGTACTCGTTGTGGTGCCGCAGGAGCCCGTCGCGTGCCTCCGCGCGCGCTCGGTCGCGGGTCTCGGCGATGTGCCAGCTCAGCAGCACCCGCCAGTTCTTGCGGTCGACGGTCTGGCCGTGCTTGGCCGCCGAGTCCTCCGCGAAGCCCCACTGGGTCGGCAGCGCGTTCAGCCCTTCCTCCGACAGCGATCCGATCGAGATGATGCCGATCCCGTGCTTGCCGGCCAGGGTCATGCCCGAGGGGCTGATCTGGGAGGCGACCGCGCAGGGCATCTCCTCCTGCAGCGGCAGCAGCTGCAGGGCGGCGTCCTGGAGCGTGAACCAGTCGGACTTGTAGGTGACGCGCTCGCCGCGGAACAGGCGGCGGATGACCCCGATGGCCTCGTCCTGGCGGTCGCGGAGGAGCATGGGATCGATCGCGAGGGTGTGCGCATCCGACGCCAGGGCTCCCGGCCCGGAGCCGAAGATCGCCCGGCCGCCGCTCATGTAGTCGAGCTGCACCATCCGCTGCGCCACGTTGAACGGATGGTGATACGGCAGCGAGATCACGCCGGTCGCGAGCTTGATGCGCTTCGAGCGTTCGGCCGCGGCGGCGAGGAACATTTCGGGCGACGCGATCATCTCCCAGCCGCTCGAATGATGCTCACCGCACCAGAACTCGTCGTACCCGAGCTTGTCCAGATGCTCTACCAGGTCCAGATCGCGGCGGAACTGCAGCAGCGGGTGCTCGCCGATCGGGTGGTGGGGGGCGATGAAGGCACCGAAGTTCAGACGTGGCATGAACGGATCTCCTGGTTGGTGATGGCCGGTTCGCCCCAACGGTATCATCACTCGGTGAGGCTCGGCCACTACCGGAGCGAGCCGCCCCCGCCCGTCCCAGGGCCGTCACTATCTGGTTGCGGAGCTGACGGAATTAGGTAATCCTAACGCCCCGTGGATGCCAACCCTAACCAATAGGATGGGCCAATGAACCTGTTCCGGTCGGTCGTGATGGGATTGATGGTCGTCGGCGCGAGCGCTCTCGGCGCGGTCCCCGCCGGCGCCCAGGCGGAGATCCCCCTGACCATCGAGAACAACCGGTTCCAGCCCGAAGAGATCCGGGTCAAGGCCAACCGCCCGTTCGTCCTGGTCATCACCAACAAGGACAAGGCGCCCGAGGAGTTCGAGAGCCACGACCTCCGGGTCGAGAAGGTCATTCCCGCCGGCAAGACGATTCGCGTGAAGGTGAACGGGCTCAAGCCGGGCACCTACGGATTCGAGGGCGAGTACCACGCCAAGACGGCCAAGGGCCGCATCGTGGCGGAGTAGGGCGGCCTCCCGGGTCATGGGCGCCACCTTCGTCGTCACGCTTCGCGAAGCCTTCGAGGCCTCCCTCATCCTCGGCATCGTCTACACCTATCTGGAGAAGATCGGCGCCCGGGACAGCTATCGCTACGTGACCTGGGGCGGCGCGCTCGGCCTGATGCTGAGCGTCGGGATGGGGATCGGCGTGGGCTATCTCTCGGGCCCGCTCCTCGACTTCGGGCCCGATCTCGTGAGCCTCGTCGTGATCTTCGCGGCGGTGGTGCTGCTGACCTGGCACGCGTGGTGGATGCAGCAGCATGCCCGGGGCATCCGCGGGCACCTGCGGCACCAGGTCGAGGAGGCGCGGGCGTCCGAACGGTTCTGGATGGTCGGCCTCATCGCCTTCACGGGTGTCTTTCGCGAGGGCGCGGAGACCGTGCTCTTCCTCTGGGGGATCATGGCCCAGGCCGCCTCCACGAATGGCTGGGGAAGCCTCCTCGGCGGCGTGATCGGCGTGGTCACCGCGGCCGCGCTCGGCTGGGCGATCTTCCACGGCGGCCGGCAGCTGAGCCTCTCGAAGTTCTTCTCGGTGACCACCGTGTTCATCACACTGCTCGCCGCGGGGCTCTTCAGCACCGGCATCGGCCGGCTGCAGGGGCTGGGGTTCCTGCCCATGGGCGAGCCGGTCTGGGACACCTCGTTCGTCCTCAGCGATCGGACGGTGGTCGGCAGCTTCCTGACCGGCCTGGTCGGATATCGGGCGCGCCCGTCGATGCTGGAGGCGGTCGCGTACTTCGCCTACCTCGTGATGGCCGCGGTGCTGCTGTGGGGGCGCAAGCCCAGAGCGGGCGATCGCGCCCGGTCCGAGAGCCCCTCGGCCTGAGGCGCCGGCGGGCGGCGGCCGTTCCGGATATCAGCCGAGCCGGGACAGGTACTGGGCCACGAAGTCGGTGCCCACGTGGTCGATGTACGCCTGGGTGATCCGCCGAGTCACCGGACCGGGCACGCGCCCGTCGCCGATCGGGTGGCCGTTGACCGAGCGGACGGGGCAAACGCAGAGGCTGGTCGAGGTCAGGAACACCTCGTCGGCGGTGACCGCGTCGTAGACGTCGAGGTCGCGCTCCTCCACGGTCAGGCCGAGCTTGGTGCCGAGCTCCATCGCGGTTCGCCGGCTCACCCCGGGCAGGACGTACTTCTCGCGCGGCGTGTAGATCCGCTCGTCGCGCACCACGAAGATGTTGCTGCCGATCCCCTCGCAGAGGTTGCCGTTCTCGTCGAGCAGCACCGACCATGCGTGCGGCTGCGCGGCCTTCACCTCCTTGTCGGCCAGGATGAGGTTCAGGTAGTTGTGGGTCTTGGCGCGCGGGCTCAGCATCGGGGGCGGAATGCGCCGGATGGACGGAACCACCACGTCGATGCCGTCCCGGAACTGGGCCGCCCGCGCCTTGAGGGGCAGCGGGGTGCAGTCGACGATGACCTGCGGCCCGGTGTGGGCCCAGCCCTCGTCGCCGATCGCGTCGACGCCGCGACTCACCCGCTGGGCGAGCCACCAGTCGCCCGCGGCGGCGCGCAGGGGCTCGTTGCGCAGCACGACCTCCTCGCTGATCGCCACGACCTCCTTGGGCTCGAGGCCGATGTCGATGCGCAGATAGCGCAGCGACCGGTAGAGCCGCTCCACGTGCTCCTCGAGGCGGAAGATGCGCCCGTCGAAGGTGCGCGTCATGTCGAAGCAGCCGTCGCCGCGGTTGAAGCTGCGGTCGCGATAGGGGATCAGCACCTCGGTCTCGGGCACGAACTTGCCGTTGAAGTAAGCGATGCGCGTCATGTGAGGTCTCCTATCGGAGCACGCCGCGATTCGAGAACCGCGTCTCCTGGCTGGTGATGAACTCGAGCAGCGCCGCCTGCCCGCCCTCGGTGGCCTTGCGCGCCCGCGCGAAGGCGCCCGCGATGTCCTCGGGCCGCTCGACCCGCTCGCTCCAGCCACCCATGGCGCGGCCCATGTCCGCGTAGCGCCCGCCGATGTCGCGCGTGCCGTACTTGTCGTGCGACACCACGAGGTGGGGGATCTCGATGGCCATCGCGGAGTTGTTGAGCACGACGGTGAGGATCGGAACCCCGCAGCGCACTGCGGTTTCGAAGTCGAGCCCGGTCATGCCGAAGGCGGCGTCGCCCATGAAGTTGACGCAGAGCTTGTCGGGAGCGGCGAGCTTGGCCCCGATGATGAGACCGAGGCCCGTGCCGAGGGCGTGCGACTTGCCCCAGCCCAGATAGCTGCGCGGCGGGACCGCCCGGTAGAAGGGCAGGAGCTGGTCGCGCGGGCTCCCGGAGTCGTGCGTGACGATGGCCTCGCGCGGATCCACCGTGCGCATGAACTCGGCGATGACCCGGTAGGGCGTCATCGGGACCTCGGCCGAGCCGAGCGTCGCGCTCCACTCCGCGAGCCACGCCGCCCGCACGCGCTCGAGGTCCGCGCGCACCTGCTCCCGGCCCGCCGGGCGGCCCCCCTGGCTCTTGACCGCCTCGATGAACTGGCGCAGCACGAGGCGCGCGTCGCCCAGGAGCGGGTAGTCGGCCGCGTAGCTCTTGTTGAGGTCGCGCTCGTCGTTGGTCGCGTGGATCAGGGTCTTGCCCGCGGGGATGCTGGCCGCCATCCCGTGACGGGTGAAGCTGCACCCGATGCCGAAGACCACGTCGGCCTCACGGAGATATTGCAGGGTGTGGCCGGTCACCACCGGGCCGCCGGTGCCGAGGGCGAGCGGGTGGTCCTCCGGGAAGGCGCTCTTCCCCTCGAGGGTGGTCATGACCGGGACCTGGAGCAGCTCGGCCAGGTCGACCAGGTCATCCGATGCCTCGGCGTACAGCACGCCCTGGCCGGCGTGGATGACCGGCCGCCGCGCCTCGCGGAGCACCCGGGCGGCCGTCTCGACGTCTCGCGCGTTGGCGCCCGCCGTCGTCGCCTTGACCGACCGGTAGGCGTCGATCAGGGCGTCGGGCACCTCCTCGTTCACGAGGTCGGCGGGGATCTCGACCATCACCGGGCCGGGTCGGCCCATGCGCATCTGACTGATGGCCCGGCGCATGACGTCCGCGACCTGACTTCCCAACGTAATCGTCTCGACGGACTTGGTCACCGCGGCAAAGCTGCGCGCCGAGCTGAACAGGGGGAAGACCTGGGCCCGGTCGCGCGGATGCCCGAGCGGCAGGAGCAGCATCGGCGTGGAGTCGGAGTACGCGGTGGCCACGCCGGGGAAGGCGTTCTCGGCTCCCGGTCCGTACTGCATGCAGAAGGCGGCCAGCGTCTTGCCGTTCTTCACCCGCGCGTAGCCGTCGGCGATGCCCACCCCCACCCGCTCCTGACGGCAGAGCACCGGCCGGATCTCGGCCTTGGCCGCGGCCTCGATCAGCGGAGTGGTCGGATAGGCGCTCAGGAACTCCGCGCCCTCGATCTTGAGAATCCGGGCGATGGCATCGACGACTTTCACGGGGTTACTGGGGAATGCCGGTCGATTGCCACGACACGAACTCGACGCCGGACGCCCGCTTCGCCCAGATCGCGGTGAAGCGCAGCGGCACGGTGCGATCCTGGCCGCCCGCCGTCACCTCGTACACCGCGGTCCCGGTGATGATCGCGATG
>Ga0207665_10001065_pt1 | contig 18463 bp, 17 predicted proteins | sample LARL112metaG_FD_184351 | JGI IMG/M metagenome (GOLD analysis project Ga0207665, IMG submission 184351) | Corn, switchgrass and miscanthus rhizosphere microbial communities from Kellogg Biological Station, Michigan, USA - LAR L11-2 metaG... | ecosystem: Host-associated > Plants > Roots >...
ATCATGTCGCGGTAGGTGGTCGCAAATTCGGGCGTAATTGCACAGTCGGATGCCATCAAATTCCTCCTACTTCATTGAGTAAAAGCTGCAAGAACTTCGTGGACGGGTCGGGGCCTGCGATTTGCTGTCGATTCCTAAGCGCCAACAATATACGCCGAATGTGACCGGGTGTGCCACTGCGGATTCGGTGACACGCATTCAAACGCCGCTAAGGGCAAGCATTTAACGAACTTCACTTTGGCGTCTCCGGAATTCGGGACGAGTGTCCTGCGACGATCTGCCACCGGCCGTCCCGCAGGACGTGCACGTTCGTGTACCGGATGGTGATGTCCAGATCCTGACCGCGATCGATCGCGTGCACGGCGGCCACGCCCGTGAACACCGCCACGTTTCCCATCACGTGCGCCTGCCGCTCGGTCGGGATGATCCTGAGGTATTTCGTACCGCCGCTCTTCAGGCCGTAAAGAAACGCGTGCTTGTCTTCCAGGCGCGCGTTGGAGTGGATGTAGGTCAGTTCGAGGGCGGGGCCTCGGGCGGTATCGACGGCATTGGCTGTCCATACCACTTTGTCCCAACCCTTCTTGCCGCCATGCAGGTGATTCGGCTTGTCATTCGCGTCGAGCGCATAGCGCTTACCTTCGAGTGTGAACTCGGCGTCCTTGATGCGATTGGCGACCCGCCCGACAATCGCCCCAAAGTACGGACCGCCTTTGGTGTAGCCGTCGAGATTCTCGAACCCGAGCACGATGTCGGAGAGCGCACCCGCCCGGTCCGGCACCGCGCTCCCCGCCCCCGCGATCTCGGCGGTCCGCCGGGCGCGCTCGAGCGGGCTCGCGTAGACGTGGGCCACGCGGCGGCGCTCGACGGCCAGCCCGAGAGCCTCCGCCTGGCGCACCCCGAGCGGCGAGAGCGCCACGTCCTGGGCTCCCTGGAAGCGGCGGACCGCGTTCGACACCGACTGGCCGTGGCGCGCGAGCAAGAGCCGCCTCACCGGGCGGCCCCCACCGCGCCCGCCGCGGTCTTGAGGCGGGCGAGGGTCTCGGTCCGGCCCAGGATGCTCACCACCTCGAAGATCGGCGGGCTCGCGGTCTTGCCGGTCAGCGCGATGCGCGTGAGCTGGGCCAGGTCGACGAGCTTGAGCCCGAGGTCGGCGGCGAGGAAGCGGTAGAGGCCCTCGAGCGCCGCCGGGTCCATCCCCTCCTGGGCCTCCAGGCGCTTGATCAGCAGGGCGTAGCGCTCGGGGGCCTGCTCCTTCCAGAACTTCGCGGTCGACTGCGGATCGTAGGCGGTCGGCGCGACCAGGTAGAAGGTGGCCTGCTCCGCCATCTCGACGAGGGTACGCGCCCGCTCGCGGAGGGTCTCCACCACGCGGCCGAGCCAGGCGAGGTCGCGGGGCGCGGGCAGGCCGGCCCGCTCGAGGAACGGCACGAGGTCGCGGGCCAGCCGGTCGGCGGGCAGGCGCTTGATCCACTGGTGGTTCACCCACTTGAACTTCTCGAGGTCGAAGACCGCGTCGGCGGCGCCCACCTGGGCCAGGTCGAAGTGCTCGACCAGCTCGTCGCGCGAGAAGATCTCCTGGTCGCCGTGCGACCAGCCGAGGCGCGCCAGGTAGTTCAGCATCGCCTCGGGGAGGATCCCCATGTCGCGGAAGGCCAGCACCGACGTGGCCCCGTGCCGCTTGGAGAGCCGCGTCTTGTCGGCGGCGAGGATCATCGGGATGTGGGCGAAGATCGGCACCGGGTAGCCCAGCGCCTCGTAGCAGAGCACCTGCTTCGGGGTGTTGGAGAGGTGGTCGTTGCCCCGGATGACGTGGCTGATCTTCATGGTCACGTCGTCCACCACCACGCAGAAGTTGTAGGTGGGCGTTCCGTCGGTCCGCACCAGGATCCAGTCGTCCAGCTCGGCGTGGCTCACCACCACGTCGCCGCGGATCACGTCGTGGATCACGGTGGCGCCCTCGCGCGGGATGGCCAGGCGCAGCGCGTGCGGCTCGGAGGCCGGCACGTTGGCCTCGCGACAGGTCCCCGGATAGCGGAAGGTCTCCTTCCGCGCCTCCGCCGCCTTCCGCAGGGCGTCGAGCGTTTCCGGGGTGCAGCGGCAGCGGTACGCCTTGCCGGTCGCGAGGAGGCGCTCGGCGTGGGCGCGGTAGATGTCGAACCGCTCGGTCTGACGGTAGCCCGGGGCGGGCAGCCCCTCGTCCCAGTCGAGGCCGAGCCAGCGCAGCGCCTCCAGCAGCGCCTGGGTGTACTCCTCGGTGGAGCGCGAGAGGTCGGTGTCCTCGATCCGCAGCACGTAGGCGCCGCGATGGTGGCGCGCGAAGAGCCAGTTGAACAGCGCGGTGCGGGCGCCGCCCACGTGCAGATGCCCGGTCGGGCTCGGAGCAAAGCGAACGCGAATATCGAACATAGAGCAACCATTGTACTCCGACCGTATGCCCCGCCCGCTGCCGTCAGATGTTACGATCGGAGCCATGGCCGACGCCCCCAAGCCCTCCCACTTCATCAAGGACGCGGCGCTGGAGGACTTCCGGACCGGGCGCTTCACCCCGCCGGTGGTGACCCGTTTCCCGCCCGAGCCCAACGGCTACCTGCACATCGGCCACGCCAAGGCGATCTGCCTCGACTTCGGCCTCGCGGCCGAGCTGGGCGGACGCTGCCACCTGCGCTTCGACGACACCAACCCTACCAAGGAGAGCCAGGAGTACGTCGACGCGATCACGCGCGACGTGCGCTGGCTCGGCTTCGACTGGGGTAGTCACCTCCACTACGCGAGCGACTACTTCGACCAGCTCTACGAGTGGGCGGTGCAGCTCGTCCGGGCGGGAAAGGCCTACGTCGACGACCTCTCCGCCGAGGAGATCCGCACCCATCGCGGCACGCTCACCGAGCCCGGACGCGAGAGCCCCTGCCGCGGGCGGAGCGTGGAGGAGAACCTCGACCTCCTCGCGCGGATGCGGGCCGGCGAGTTCGCGGATGGGTCGCGGGTGCTGCGCGCGAAGATCGACATGGCCCACCCGAACCTGAACCTGCGCGACCCGGTGATGTACCGCGTGCGCAAGACCTCGCACCACCGGACCGGCGACCGCTGGTGCATCTACCCGTTGTACGACTGGGCCCACGGCCAGTCCGACTCGATCGAGAGCGTCACCCACTCCCTGTGCACGCTCGAGTACGAGGACCACCGGCCGCTCTACGACTGGTACCTCGAGGCGCTCGGGGTCTACCATCCCCGCCAGATCGAGTTCGCGCGGCTCAGCCTGAGCCACACCGTGATGTCCAAGCGCCGGCTCCTCACCCTGGTGCAGGACGGGCTCGTGAGCGGCTGGGACGACCCGCGCATGCCGACCCTGGCCGGGCTGCGCCGGCGCGGCTACACCGCCGGGTCGATCCGCGACTTCTGCGAGCGCATCGGCGTCACCAAGGCGGCCAACCTGGTGGAGGTCGCGCTGCTCGAGCACTGCCTGCGCGAGGACCTGAACCGCACCGCCCGGCGGCGCATGGCGGTGCTGCGGCCGCTCCGCCTCGTGATCGAGAACTATCCGGAGGGGCAGACCGAGGAGATGGAGGCGACCAACAACCCGGAGGACCCGGAGGCGGGCACGCGCAAGGTCCCCTTCTCGCGCGTGCTGTGGATCGAGCAGGACGACTTCCGTGAGACGCCGCCGCCCAAGTACTTCCGCCTCTCCCCCGGCGTGGAGGTGCGCCTGCGCGCGGCCTACGTGGTCAAGTGCACCGGGCTCACCAAGGATCCCGCCACCGGGGAGGTCACCGAGGTGCGCTGCACCTACGACCCCGAGACCCGCGGGGGCGAGGTCAAGGGGCGCAAGATCAAGTCCACCATCCACTGGGTGTCGGCCGCACACGCGGTGGAGGCGGAGGTGCGGCTCTACGACACGCTCTTCACGGTGCCGAAGCCCGACGAGGCGCCCGATTTCAAGAGCGTGATCAATCCGAAGTCGCTCGAGGTCGTGGCGGGCGTGAAGGTGGAGCCCGCCCTCGCGGAGGCCGCGCCGGAGGATCACGTCCAGTTCGAGCGGGTCGGCTACTTCGTGGCCGACTGGAAGGACCACCGCCCCGGCCATCCGGTATTCAACCGCAGCGTGGGCCTGCGCGACACCTGGGCCCGCATCGAGAAAGCGGGTGGCTAGCCGGAAGCAGGAGACGGTTGCCCGCCGCTGGGGGAGTGCGGGGGCCATCTCGGGGCCCCCGCAGCTGAAGAGCCTGAAGAACGAGACTTAGTGGAAGAACACCCCCGCGTCGATGTTCAGCACCTGGCCGGTGACGCTGTCCGACCGGCAGAAGGCGACCACCTGATCCGCCACGTCCTCGACGCTCGCCGCCCGCTTGAGCACCGCGCGCTGACGCGCGCCGTCCGCGGTCTCGGGCCGTAGCCGCGAGGTCATCCGCGTGCCCTCCATGAGACCGGGGGCCACGCAGTTCACGCTGACCTCCGGGGCCAGCGCCACCGCCAGGCATCGCGTGAGGTGGATGAGCCCGGCCTTGCTCGTCGCGTAGCCGATGCTGCTGCCGCCCGGATTGAGCCCGGCCACCGAGGCGATGTTCACGATGCGCCCGGCCCCGCTCGCCTTCAGGTACGGCGCGGCGGCCCGGCAGATCAGGTACGGCCCGCGGAGGTTGGTGGCGAAGAGCCGGTCCCAGGTGGCGGGATCGAGGGTCTCGAGATCGGGGAACGGGATGGCGATGTTCCAGCCCGCGTTGTTGACGAGGGCGTCGAGCCGGCCGAAGTGGCCCGCCGCCGTCTTGACCGCGGCGGGGATGGCGGCCGCGTCCGTCTGATCGAGCGCGATGCTCCAGGCCTTCCGGCCGAGCGCCTCCACCGCGGCGCACGTCTCGCGCGCGGCATCTTTCCGCTCGAGGTAGGTGATGCCCACGTGCGCGCCCGCGGTGGCCAGCGCCCGCGCGATCGCGATCCCGAGCGTTCCCGTGCCCCCCGCCACCAGCGCGACCCGCTCCTTGAGATCCATGGCGGAGCCGAGTCTACCAGAATCCCGTCACGTCTTGAGCCGCGGGTCCAGCACGTCGCGCAGCCCGTCGCCCACCAGGTTCATGGCCAGCACGGTTACCAAGATGCCGAGGCCGGGGAAGGTCGAGATCCACCACGCCTCGCGGAGATAGTCGCGCCCTTCGCTCAGCATGCGGCCCCACTCCGGCTGCGGAGGCTGGCTGCCGAGGCCGAGGAAGCTGAGCGCGGCGGCGGAGAGGATCGCGCCACCGAGCCCGAGGGTGGCGGTGACGATGAGGGGCGCCACCACGTTGGGCAGGATGTCGCGCACGAGGATCGCGCCGTCGCGGCCGCCGAGGGCGCGGGCCGCCTCCACGTAGAGGTGCTCGCGCGCGGAGAGCACGGTGGCGCGCACCAGCCGGGCGTAGCCGGGCACCGCGGAGAGCCCCACCGCGATCATCACGTTGCCGAGCCCGGGGCTGAGCACGCTCACGATCGCGAGGGCGAGCAGGATGCCCGGGAAAGCGAGCATCACGTCCATCACCCGCATGATCAAGGCGTCGAGCCGGCCGCCGTAGTAGCCCGACACGAGCCCGATCGGCGCCCCGAGCCCGACCGCGATCGAGACCGAGATCACCCCGACCAGCAGCGAGACCCGGGCCCCGTGCAGCACCCGGCTCGCCACGTCGCGCCCGAACTGATCGCTGCCGAGCACGAACCGAGCGCCCGGAGGCTGGAGCGCCTCGCGCGGCGCGGTGCGGATCGGGTCGCGCGCGCTGAGCCACGGCGCGGCCACCGCGAGGACCGCGAGGGTGGCCAGGATCGCGAGGCCGATGAGGGCCCCGCGGTGGCGGACCAGGAGCGCGGGCGCGCTCATCCGATCCGGATCCGCGGGTCGACGTAGGCGTAGGCCACGTCGACCATCACGTTGATCAGCACGTAGGCGGCGGCCACGAACAGCACGGTTCCCTGCACCAGCGGGAAGTCCTTGGCCAGGATGCCGCCCACGATGAGGCGGCCGAGGCCGGGACGGCTGAACACGGTCTCCACGATCACCGCGCCGGCCAGCAGGTTCCCGAACTGGAGTCCGAACACCGTCACCACCGGGATCAGCGCGTTGCGCAGGGCGTGGCGCACGATCACGCTCCACCCGCCGAGCCCCTTGGCCCGTGCGGTGCGCACGAAGTCCTGCCCGAGCACCTCCAGCATGCTCGAGCGGGTGAGCCGCGCGATGATCGCGGCCGCGATCATCCCGAGCGCCACCGCGGGCATGACGAGGTGGAGCAGGTCCCCGCCCCCGGTGGCGGGCAGCCACCCGAGATGGAGGGAGAACACGAAGATCAGCAGGAAGCCGAGCCAGAAGCTCGGCATCGCCACGCCGAGCAGGGCCACCACCATCGCGGCCACGTCGAGCCAGGAGTTGCGCCCGAGCGCGGCGAGCAGGCCGAGCGGCACCCCGAGGCCGATCGCGACCACCATGCTGGCGAGGGCGAGCTGACCGGTGCTGCCGATGTTCTCCCGGATCTCCGCCGCCACCGGCCGGCGGCTGCGGATCGAGACCCCGAGGTCGCCGCGGAGGGCGTTGCCCACGAAGCGGCCGTACTGCACGAGCACCGGCTCGTCGAGGTGGAGCTGCGCCCGCATCCGGGCGATCTGCTCGGGAGTGGTGACGAACTCGGCGAGCATGATCTTGACCGGGTCGCCCGGCACCAGGAAGAGCATGCTGAAGACGGCCAGGGTGACCCCGATGAGGACCGGGACGACCGCGAGGATCCGCCGGCCGACGTAGGTCAGCACGGGCCGGATCCGATCAACGGCGGACTATCGCGTCGCTCAGGACCGGGTAGGCGTTGAAGTTGTACTTCACCCCCTGCACCGGGGCGCGGAACGCCCACACCGCCAGCTCGTCCACCAGCGGCACGGTGAGCGCCTCGTCCAGCGCGAGCTTCTCCGCCGCGAGGTAGATCGCGCGCCGCTTGGCCGGGTCCGCCTCGCGCCGCCCGTCGGCGAGCAGCCCGTCGAGCTTGGCGTTCTTCACGCACGACCAGTTGAAGTTGGCGCCCACCAGCGAGGAATGGAAGAGCGACCAGAGGCCGTCCGGATCGATCGACCGCAGGAACATCACCGGCCCGTGGGTGGCGCAGCGATAGTTGTCCTCGTACCACGGCGGCCGTGCCTGGGCCTTGATCTTCACGTCGACGCCCACGTCGCGCAGCGACGACTGGATGAGCTGCGCGGTCGGGTCCGCCCCGCCGCCGTACTCGATGGCGTTCAGCACGATCTCGAGGCGCTGGCCGCCCTTGGCGCGGATGCCGTCCGCGCCGGGCGCCCAGCCCGCCTCCCCGAGCAGGGCCTTGGCCTTCTCCGGATCGAACGGGTAGGCCTGGCGCAGCGCGGGGTCGTCGAGCATCACCGCGGTGAGCGGGGCGAAGGCCTTGAGCCCGGTGCCGCGGTACACGGTGGCGAGGAACGCGTCCTTGTCGACCGCGAAGTTCACCGCGCGGCGCACCCGCACGTCGTCGAACGGGGGCTTGGTGGTGTTGAGCAGCCAGATCCGCGGCACCCCCGGCCACGGGAGCTTCTCCACGCGGAAGGCGGCGTCCTTCTCGAGCCGGGGCAGCGACTGGGCGGGCACGAGGTAGATGCCCTGGGTCTCACCGCTCTCGAGGGTGGTCACCCGGGTGCCCGGCTCCGGGATGAACTTCCACACCACCGTCTCGAGGAGGGCCGGGCCGCTCCGGTCGCTCCACGGCGCCTTCCGGGTGTAGCCCGGGAAGCGGACCATCGTCGCGTGATCCTTGGCCACGTAGTCCTTCATCATGAAGGGCCCGGTGCCCACCGGGCGGGTGTGGACCGCGTCACCGCCCTCGCGCACCGCCTTCGGCGAGACGAGCGAGAGCACTCCGGAGGCGACCGAGTTGAGGAACGGGGCGTAGGGCGTCTCGAAGAGCACCTGCAGGGTGAACTCGTCGAGCACCTTCGATCCCGCGTAGCTGCCGAGCGCGGCGCGGGAGCCGCCCGCCTTGAACTTCGGGTCCACGATCCGATCGAAGTTGAACTTCACCGCGTCGGCGTTGAACGGCGTGCCGTCGTGGAACTTCTCGTCGCGGCGCAGCGTGAAGGTCACGCTGCGGCCGTCGCGCGCGGTGGTCCACGACTCGGCGAGCCAGGGCACGAGCTTGCCGTCGGGCCCGCGGTAGATCAGGTTCTCGGCCACCGAGGCGATGACCTGATAGGTCACCGCGGAGGGCGAGGCGTGCGGATCGAGGGTGGGCGGCTCCTGGTCGAGCCCGATCACCAGAGAGCCGCCGCCCTGCGCGCCGGCGGGGCGCAGCGCGGGCGCGCCGGCGACCGCCGAGACCAGCGTGACGAGGGTCAGGGCCAGCCACTTCCAGGACCGCGCAGCACGCATCGATCGTCTCCTCACGGGCGTCTCCTCACGGGCATCGGGCCGACACCGGGGCACCACATGCTCCGGCTCACGGCCGGGGGCTCATCCTGCGTCAGCGATCCGCCCCGCGTCAAGGCGCCCGGAGCGCGGGCCGCGCGCTTGACTTGTCCCGCCGCGCTGCCGATACTCGCCGAGCATGAGCGCCGACGTGGTGCTGCGCGGGGTGCGCCCGATGGCGGGCGCTCCGGTGGACATGCTGATCGCGGGCGGCCGCATCGCGCGGGTGGCCCCCGGCCTCGAGCCACCGCCCGGCGCGTCGGTGATCGACGGCGCCGACCGCGTCCTCCTCCCCGCCCTGGTCGACGCGCACATGCACCTCGACAAGACCTTCTGGGGCCTGCCCTGGCGCGCCCACGAGGCGGGGCCCACCACCCGCGAGCGCATCGAGAACGAGCGCCGCCTGCGGCGCGAGCTCGCGCTGCCCGCGGACGTGCAGGCGGAGCGGCTGGTCCGGCAGGCGGTGAGCCGCGGCACGCTCCACATCCGCAGCCACGTCGACGTCGACACCGAGATCGGCCTGCGGAACTTCGAGGGCGTGATGACCGCGCGGAGCCGGCTGCGCGATCTCGTCACCATCCAGGTGGTGGCGTTCCCCCAGAGCGGCGTGGTCACCCGCCCGGGCACCGCGGAGCTCCTGGAGCAGGCGGTGAAGGACGGCGCCGAGCTGATCGGCGGCGTCGATCCCACCGGCATCGACGGCGACGCGGCCGGGCAGCTCGACGTGGTCTTCGGCATCGCGGGCCGGCACGGCGCGGGGGTGGACATCCATCTCCACGACGGCGGCGAGGAGGGCGCCGCCCAGATCCGCATGATCGCGGAGCGCACCCGCGCCCTCGGCCTCGCGGGCCGGGTGGCGGTGAGCCACGCCTTCTGCCTCGGCATGGTCGACGAGAGCCGTCTCGCCGCGCTGCTCGACCTGCTGCGCGAGCAGGGCATCGCGATCATGACCACCGCGCCGGGCGACCGCCCGACCCCGCCGGTGCGCCGCCTGCGCGAGGCGGGCGTGACCGTCGGCGCCGGCTCGGACGGGGTACGCGACGCGTGGACGCCGTTCGGCAACGCGGACATGCTGGAGCGCGCGATGCTGGTGGCCTATCGCAACGGCTTCCGCGCCGATCCCCTGCTGCACGACGCGCTCGACATCGCCACCCGCGGCAACGCCGCGGTGCTGGGGCTCGAGGGCTACGGCCTCGCGGAGGGCTGCCGCGCCGATCTGGTGCTGGTCACCGGCGAGACCCTCGGCGAGATCGTCGCCATGCGTCCGCCCCGCGCCCTCGTGATCAGCGGGGGCCGCGTGGTCGCCCGGGACGGCCAGTGCGCCGCCTGATCTCGCATGTCACCGCCGCCGTCGCCACCACCTTTCTCCTAGGAGCCAGCCCGACCATGTCACCAGTCTCGCCCGCGATCCGCTCCGACTTCGCGCCGACCGGCACCATGCGGGTCGGCATCAACCACGGCAACCTCGTCCTCGCCCAGAAGAACGCGACCACCGGCGAGGTGAAGGGCGTCGCGGTCGACATGGCCCACGAGCTGGGGCGCCGCCTCGGCGTGCCGGTCGAGCTGGTGCAGTACACCTCGGCCGGCCAGATGACCGACGCCCTCGCCGCCGGCGCGTGGGACGTGGCCTTCCTAGCCCGGGAGCCCGGGCGCGCCGGGGAGATCGGGTTCACCGCGCCCCACCTGCTGATCGAGGGCACCTACCTGGTGCCGGCGGGCGCGCCGTACGCGCGGGTGCCCGACGTCGACCGCGCCGGGGTGCGCATCGCGGTCTCCGAGAAGAGCGCCTACGATCACTTCCTCACCCGCAACATCAAACACGCGACCCTGGTGCGCGGCGCGGGCAACAGCGCCGGGCTCGGCCTGCTGCAGGCGGGCAAGGCCGACGTGATCGCGGGCGTGCGCCAGCTCCTGCTGATGGACCAGGCCAAGCTCCCCGGCTCCAAGGTCCTCGACGACCGCTTCATGGTGATCGAGCAGGCGATGGGGATGCCGCGCGGGCGCGACGCGGGGCTACAGTACGCGAAGGAGTTCATCGAGGACGTGAAGGCGTCCGGGTTCGTGGCCCGCTCACTCGAGAAGTCGGGCGTGCGCGGCGTCCCGGTGGCGCCCCCGGAGCCCGCGAAGCCCTGAGCGCCGTCCCCGCTCAGGCCAGCGGCACGATCGCGTAGAAGCGGGGCCCGCTCCCGATCGAGCGGGTGACGTGGCCACGGCCGGTGAGATCCTCGGCCAGGAGGACGTCGCCCGGGCCGACGCGGACCACGGTGCCGTCGCCCACCTGGATCTCCGCCTGGCCCGCGAGCGTGATCGAGTACTGCCGGCGCGGGGCACAGTGCCAGTCGAGCGTGTAGCCCGACGGCGAGACCCGGAACACGATGCCGGCGGTGGGCTGCAGCGTGGTCCCTTCCCCGTGGGCGCCCTCGGTGTCGGTGAAGGGCTTCATGGCGAGCGGCATCTCCTCGACGTGCGACTCGCCGTCCGCCCCGCTGTAGACCCGCCAGATCTTGGGCATGGCTCCCTCTCTCAGAATTGCACGCGCCGCAGGACCGCCCGCGGCAGCGCGCGGATGACCAGCATCACGACCCGCCAGATCCCCGGCGCGTAGATCTGGTGGCGGCCCGCGTCCATCGCGGCCGCCACCCGGCGCGCCACCGCGTCCGGCTCCCCCGCGAGCGGGGGCACCGGCAGCCCCGCGGTCATCGCGGTCCGCACGAAGCCCGGCTTCACGCAGAGCCCGCGCACCCCGCGGTCGCGGTAGGCCAGGTCGAGCCCGTCGAGGGCCACCGCGAGCCCCGCCTTGGAGGCGCCGTAGAGGTAGTTGCTGCGCCGGGCGCGGTCGCCCGCCACGCTGCCGAAGGCGCAGACGAGCCCGCCGCCGCGCGCGGCCATCCGCTCCGCGGCCTGCTGGCAGAGCAGCACGGTGCCGGTGAAGTTGGCGTGCAGCAGCGCGGCGAGGCGCGCGGGGTCGGCGGCCAGCTCGTCCTGGCGCGCGAAGAGCCCGCCGGTGACCACGAGCGCGTCGAACGGGGACAGCGCGTGATCCGCCGCGTCCAGCGCCGCCGCGAAGCCGGCCGGCTCGCCCAGGTCGAGGCGGGCGTGGCTCACCGACGGCCCGCCGCGCGCCTCCAGGTCGCGCGCGGACAGGGCCAGCTCCGCCTCGTCGCGGCCCAGCAGGAAGAGCGCGTCGCCGCGCTCGGCCAGGCGCCGGGCGAGGGCGCGGCCCATGCCGCGGGTCGCGCCGACCATTGCCACCTTCATGTGGGCGCGACCCTCACGCGGGGTCCCCGAAGAGGCGCACCGACTGGGCGGAGCGGAAGCGCCGGGCCGGATCCCAGCGCTCGCGGACCGCGCGCCACGCGCCGAGACGGGGCTCCATCCGCGCGAAGTCCTCGGCCCGGGTCACCGCGTCCTTGGCCAGGTAGACGCGCCCGCGGTTTGCGATCACGATCGCGTTGAGCTCGTGGACCAGCGCCTCGGTCGCCGCCCCCCGGTTGGGCAGGTCGAGCGCGAGCGTGGTGCCCTCCATCGGGAACGAGAGGTAGGCCTCGGAGGCGGGGCCGCAGTCCTTGATCACCGCGAGGAACGACGCGGCGCCCGCCGCGCCCAGCCGCTCGAGCAGCGTCGCCACCGGCGGGGAGCCCGCCGCGCGCGGCAGCACGCACTGGTACTGCAGGAAGCCGCGCCGGCCGTACAGACGGTTCCACTCCCCGATCGCGTCGAGCGGATAGAAGAAGCGGTCGTAGGAGACGACCCGGCGGCGCAGCGCGGTCCCGTGGCTCCACGCGTAGAGGCGGTTGAAGCCGCGCATGAGGAGCGGATTCAGCAGCCACTCCGGCGCGTCGAACGGCACCCGGAGCGGCAGCGCGGGGCGCGCCCGGCGCGTGCCGGCCTCGACCTGGGTGGCGTGGCGGCCCCGCATGAGGATCCCGCGGCCGACGTCGGCCCCGCGGGCGAGGCAGTCGATCCAGCCCACCGTGTAGGGCCAGTGCGCCGCGCTCAGCCGCAGCCCCTCCATCATCGCCCCGAGGCTCGCCATGCCCTGGGTCTCCAGCACGATCCACGGGCTCTCGATCCGCTTGAGCCGCAGGATGACCTCCACGATGAGGCCGGTGAGCCCCATGCCGCCGAGGGTGGCGAGGAACAGCTCGCGCTCCCGGTCGGGACCGCACTCGACGAGGCGGCCGTCGGCGACGCGCAGGGTGACGCGATCGACGAAGCTTCCAAACGAGCCGTCGCGGTGATGGTTCTTGCCGTGGACGTCGCAGGCCACGCACGCTCCGACGGTGACGAACTTGGTGCCCGGGGTGACCGGCGGGAACCACCCGCGCGGCACGAAGACGCGCAGGATCTCGGCGAGGCTCAGCCCCGCTTCGCAGTGGAGGCGCCCGGTCGCGGGCTCGAACGAGCGGATGCGGTCGGCCCGCGTGCTCTCGAGCACGAGGCCGCCCTCGCGCGAGGGCAGCGCGGGGTCGCCGTAGGCGCGGCCGAGCCCGCGCGGCACCACCGGCTCGACGCCGGCGGGGAGGGTGAGATGCTCGGGGCGCTCCACGCGCCCGCGTCCCACCGGGTGGCGCCCCCAGCCCGCGACCTCCTCCAGCACCGGCCCCCCGCTCAGTTGCTCCACCAGGCGACCCACGCGGGCGCCCACTCGGGCCCGTAGATGATCACGAGCAGCGCGAGCATCCACAGCACGGTGTTGATCAGCAGCGCCCGGTCGTTCAGGAGGAGGTCGGAGGGGTTGCCGCCCATCTCCCGCCGGTAGAGCAGGTAGAGGTAGCGGAAGATGCCGTAGAGCACGAAGGGCAGCGTGACCGGGAGCAGCCGGGTGTGGAACTTCGACACCGTGTCCGGCGACATGGTGTAGAGCGCGTACGCGGTCACGGTGGAGGCGGTCACCACCGCCACCATCTGGTCGAGGAAACTCTCGCTGTACTCGGCGAGGATCGGCCGGTGGGCTGCCGCGTCGCCCCGCAGGGTGCGGTACTCGTGCCGGCGCTTGCCCAGGGCCAGGAACAGGGCGATGAGGATCGTGCAGATCACCAGCCAGCCCGAGATCTGCACGGAGATGGCGGCGGCCCCCGCCACTGCGCGCAGCACGAAGCCGGCCGCCACCGTGAGCACGTCGAGGATCACCATGTGCTTGAGCCAGATCGAGTAGGCGGTGAGGAGGGCCGCGTAGGCGGCGGCCACCACCCCGAAGGGCACCGAGAGGGCGAAGGCGGCCACCAGGCTGCCCACCAGCAGCAGGACCCCCAGCACGAGGGCGGCGGGAAGCGAGAGCGCGCCCCGGGCGATCGGGCGGTCGCGCTTGGTCGGGTGCAGGCGGTCCTTCTCCACGTCGGCCACGTCGTTGAAGACGTAGATCGCGCCGGAAAGCGCGCAGAAGATCACGAAGGCGGCCAGGGCGGGCCACACCAGCGGGGTGAACAGGCTCTGCGAGAAGATGAGTCCGGCGAAGACGAAGAAGTTCTTGACCCACTGCCGGGGCCGCAGCGCGGCGAAGACCGCGACGAAGGTGCTCAGAGACGGACCACGTGCGGGAGCTCGCCGAGCAGGCCGGTGGTGTTGCGGGTGTCGACCACGAGCCGCGCGTCCGCGACCAGGCGCCGGGGGTCGAACTCGGTGTGCGCGGTCAACACCACCTTGCCCTGGGCCATCGCCTGGCCGGTGTCGCGGTCCAGCTCGACGCGGTCGGCGAGGAGACGGGTCTGGCCGCGCGTGATCTCCACGTTGCCCACCGCGATCATCAGGTCCGAGCTGCCGCCCACCTGCTGGATCTGGTCGGCGACCGCGGTCGCCTCGCCGCCCGCGGGCGACGCGGTTTGGCTCCACCCCGGCGCGGAGCCGGCCGCGATCGAGACGAGGAGCCAGAGGAGGACGATCCGGATCGGGTGGTGGGCGCGGCGCGGGAGCCGCCTAGGGTCGCACATCGAGCGAGCGGAGGCCGAGACCGGCGGCATGATGGCCCATGCTAACAGCGGGCCCCCGCGGTGAAAAGGACATCCTGCTCGTCGTCGGTCGCGGCCAGGACGTCGCCGATCAGCGAGAGCGAGCCGGCCACGCACACGAGGCCCGCCGCGGCCCCGTCGGTGGCCAGTGCGAGCGCGTCCGACGGCGACGGGGCCACCGTCACGCGCAGGTCGGCGGGCAGGAGCGCGCGGAGGGTCTCCGGCGCCGCCGCGCGCGGGTTGCCGGAGGCGGTCAGCACGACCCGCGCGGCGAGCGGGACCAAGGCCGCGAGGATCCCGGCCGCATCCTTGTCCGCGAGGACGCCGATCACGAAGGTGACCGGTCGGCCCGGGAAGTAGGCGCGCAGCGATGCGGCGAGGGCCCGCGCCCCGGCCGGGTTGTGGGCGCCGTCCAGGATCACTACCGGGTCGCGGCGGAAGACCTGGAAGCGGCCCGGCCAGCGCGCGCCGCGGAGCCCGGCCCGGATCGCGGCCTCGTCGGCTCCGAGCGCGCGGCCCGCCGCGGCGGCGAGCAGCGCGTTACCGGGCTGGAAGACCCCGAGGAGGCCGCACGCCACGTCGGGAAGCCGCCAGTCCGGCCCCGCGAGGTCGAGGCGCTGCGCCTCGAGGGTAAAGCCGCGCGGCGTCACGGAGAGCTCGTGGCCCTCGCGCGCGAGCGGCACGCCCACCTGGGCGGCGCGGCGCTCGAGCACCGCCGCCGCCGCCGGGTCCTGGCGGGCGGCGAAGGCCACCCCGCTCCGGATGATCGCCGCCTTCTCTCCCGCGATGGCGGTCAGGGTGTCGCCCAGCTCGCGCTGGTGGTCGTAGTCGATCGGCCCGAGCGCGACCACCGCGGGCCGGCCCACCGTGGTGGCGTCGAGCCGGCCGCCGAGGCCCACCTCGAGCACCGCCACGTCGACGCGCGATCGGCAGAAGTGGTCGAGGGCGAGCGCGGTGCCGGCCTCGAAGACGGTGGCGTCGAGCCGCGCGATGAGGGTGCCGAGCGCCTCCACCCCGTCGACGAAGTCGGCCTCCGAGATCGGCCGGCCGTCCACCCGGATGCGCTCGCGATAGTGTCGCAGGTGCGGCGAGGTGTAGAGACCGACGCGGCGCCCCGACGCCTGGAGGATGGCGGCCAGCATCGCCGAGATGGAGCCCTTGCCGTTGGTGCCGCCGACCTGGGCGATGGTGAAGGCCTGCTCCGGCCGGCCGATGGCGTCGAGCAGCGCCTCGATGCGCTCGAGGCCCGGGCGCATGCCGGCCCGCTCCCCGCCGCGGAGGCCGAGGATGCGGGCCACGGCCTCCGCGTAGGTCATGGAGCGGGCGCGGGGTCGCGGCCGCCGAAGAAGGCGAGGATGCGCCGGAGGGTGGCCCGCAGCTCCCGCCGCTCCACGACCAGGTCGAGCTGACCGTGCTCGAGCAGGAACTCCGAGCGCTGGAAGCCGTCCGGCAGCGGCTGCCGGATCGTCTCCGCGATGACGCGGGGCCCCGCGAAGCCGATGAGGGCGCGGGGCTCGGCCAGGATCAGGTCGCCCAGCATCGCGAAGCTGGCGGTCACGCCGCCGGTGGTGGGATCGGTGAGGAGCGAGATGTAGGGCACGCGCTCGGCGGCCAGGCGCGAGAGCGCGGCCGAGGTCTTGGCCATCTGCATGAGCGAGAGAATGCCCTCCTGCATGCGCGCCCCGCCGGAGGCGGCCACGATCAGGAGCGGGATGCGCTTCTGCAGGGCCAGCTCGATGGTGCGGGTGAGCTTCTCGCCGACCACCGAGGCCATGCTGCCGCCCAGGAACGCGAACTCGAACACCGCGAGCGCGACCGGGTAGCCGCCGATGCGGGCGGTGCCGGTGAGCACCGCCTCCTCCATCGAGGACTTGGCTCGCGCCGCCTTGAGGCGGTCGGTGTAGCGCTTGGTGTCCTTGAAGCGGAGCGGATCCTTCGAGCGCAGGCCCGCCTCGCGCTCCTCGAAGGAGCCCTCGTCGGTGATCGAGGCGATGCGCTCGCGCGCCGAGATGCGGAACGGATAGCCACACTTGGGGCACACCCGCCCGGCGCGCTCGACCTCCGCGCGATAGACGATCTCGCGGCAGGAGTCGCACTTGACCCAGAGGCCCTCGGCGATCACGACCTTCTTCGGCCGGTCCTCCTCGCCGTCCTCCTTCTTCTTCCAGAACCAGGCCACGCGCTAGCTCCCGCCCCGCAGCGGCGCCTTGAGCCCCGCGATGAAGTCGCCCACGCGCGGCAGGAGCTCGCGGGAGGCCGCGTGCTGCTCGACCAGGCGCACGATGGCGGAGCCCACGATGACCCCGTCGGCGGCCTGGCCCACCAGGGCGGCCTGCTCGGGCGTGCCGATGCCGAAGCCCACGCATACCGGCTTGGTGGTGACCGCGCGCAGGGCGCGGAGCTGCTGGGCCAGCTCGGGGGCGAGCGCGGCGCGCTCCCCGGTGACCCCGGTGAGCGAGACCAGGTAGAGGAAGCCCTCGCTCGCCCGCGCAATCTTGCGCATGCGCTCGGGCGTGGAGGTCGGCGCCACCAGGTGGATCAGGTCGAGCCCGGCCGTGATCGACTCGGCCCGCAGGGGGCCGGACTCCTCGGGCGGCAGGTCGGCCACGATGACCCCGTCGATGCCGGCCTCCACCGAGGTCCGGCAGAAGGCCTTGAGCCCGAAGGCGAGGATCGGATTGTAGTAGGTCAGGAACACGAGGGGCGCCGACACCTCGCCTCGCATCTCCCGCACCAGCTCGAGCACCCGCGGCAGGGTCACGCCGGCGGCGAGGGCACGCTGGGTGGCCCGCTGGATCACCGGCCCGTCCGCGAGCGGATCCGAGAACGGGATGCCGAGCTCGATGACGTCGGCGCCGCGGCGGGCCGCCTCCACCACCAGCTTCCGGGTGATCGCGAGCGACGGGTCGCCCGCCGTGAAGTAGGCGACGAGGGCGCGCTCGCGACGGGCGCGCAGCGCCGCGAAGGTGGCGTCGAGCCGCGACGGCGCGCGGACCGCCGCCTTCACCGGGCGCCCCCGTGGCCGTTGGCCCCGTGCCCGTTGCCCGCGTGGGAGTCGAGCGCCTGGCCCACGGTGTGCACGTCCTTGTCGCCGCGGCCGGACAGGCCCACCACCACGGTCTGGGTCTTCTTCATGCGCGCGGCGGCCCGCATCGCGTGCGCCACCGCGTGGGCCGACTCGAGCGCGGGCATGATGCCCTCGAGCCGCGTGAGGGCCTGGAAGCCCTCCAGCGCCTCCGCGTCGGTCACCGAGACGTACTCGAAGCGGCCGGTGTCCTTGTAGTAGGAGTGCTCGGGCCCCACCCCCGGATAGTCGAGTCCGGCCGAGATCGAATGCGCCTCCGCCACCTGCCCGTCGTCGTTCTGCAGCACGTAGCTCATGCTGCCGTGCAGCACCCCGACCGCGCCCGAGCCGAGCGAGGCACCGTGCTTGCCGCTCTTGATGCCGTGCCCGCCCGGCTCGACCCCCACGATGCGCACCCCGCGGTCGCCGATGAACGGCCAGAAGAGGCCGATCGCGTTGGAGCCGCCGCCCACGCAGGCGACCAGGAGATCGGGGAGCCGGCCGGTGGCTCGCCGCGCCTGCGCGCGCGCCTCCTCGCCGATCACGCGTTGGAAGTCGCGCACCATCATCGGATAGGGGTGCGGGCCCATCACCGAGCCGAGGAGGTAGTAGGTGGTGCGCACGTTGGTGACCCAGTCGCGCAGCGCCTCGTTCACCGCGTCCTTGAGCGTCTTCGAGCCGCTCTCCACCGGGATGACCGTGGCCCCGAGCAGCTTCATGCGGAAGACGTTGAGCGCCTGGCGCTCCACGTCGACCCGGCCCATGTAGACCTGGCACTCGAGGCCGAGCAGGGCCGCCGCAGTGGCGGAGGCCACCCCGTGCTGGCCCGCGCCGGTCTCCGCGACCACGCGCGGCTTGCCCATGCGCTGCGCGAGCAGGGCCTGGCCCAGCACGTTGTTGATCTTGTGGGCGCCGGTGTGGCAGAGATCCTCGCGCTTGAGGTAGATGCGCGCGCCGCCCACGTGCCGGGTCAGGCGCTCCGCGAAGTAGAGCGGCGTGGGTCGGCCCGCGTAGGTCGTGAGCAGCTCGCGCAGGCGCCGG
>Ga0207665_10001066_pt1 | contig 18438 bp, 21 predicted proteins | sample LARL112metaG_FD_184351 | JGI IMG/M metagenome (GOLD analysis project Ga0207665, IMG submission 184351) | Corn, switchgrass and miscanthus rhizosphere microbial communities from Kellogg Biological Station, Michigan, USA - LAR L11-2 metaG... | ecosystem: Host-associated > Plants > Roots >...
GGCGGTCGAGCTGGCCGCCGATAGCCTCGCGGCACTGCCCGCCGACTGGGGCCACGAGCCTTTCGGATACAGCCCCATACCGATCGGGGTCTACTGTCGCAACTGGGTGGTCCGCAGCCTCGCGGAGCTCGGCCGATTCGCCGAGGCGGCCCCGTACGAGGCGGAGTTGCTCCGGCTCGCCGAGCCGACTCAGCATGCGTTCACGGTTGGGACGGCCCACGACGCCGCGAGCTGGCTTCACCTCCGGAAGGGTGACTGGACGACGGCGCGCTCAGTGATCGAGCGCGGGATCGCGGCGTTCCGGACCGGGAACAACGTCGTCGGCCTTTCCTTCGCGGTCGCTGCCTCCGCCTGGGTCCTTGCGCAGGTCGGCGAGGCGAGCGAGGCGCTGACCCGGCTCCGGGAGGGCGAGCATCTCCTCGAGCATCAGGCGGCCCGGGGAGGCGTCCTCATCCCGATGCTCTACCAGTTGCTGGGGCGTGCCGCTCTGCTGCTCGATCGGCTCGACGAAGGGCAGAGTCTGGCCGAACGCGCGGTTACATATTCTCCGTTGCGCCAGAGCGACGAAGCCCATGCGCTGCACCTGCTCGGCGACATCGCGACTCATCCCGACCGATTCGATGCCGAGAGCGCCGAGGCCCATTACTGCAAGGCGCTGGCACTGGCCGAGCCGCGCGGAATGCGGCCCCTCATCGCCCACTGCCATCTTGGCCTCGGCAAGCTCCACCTGCGCACCGGCCAACGCGAGGAGGCGCACGAACACCTCACCATCGCGACGACGATGTACCGCGAGATGGACATGCAATTCTGGCTAGAGCAGGCGGAGGGCGGGATGAAGGAGTTGGCGCGCGAGTTGTAGGCGGCCCCTGAAATCGAGCGGCGCCCAGGCGCCTACCGCGTCTGCCGCTTGCTCTTCGCCGTCTCCACCATCGCCACCACGCGGTCGTGATCCTCGCCCTTAGGCACGAGCTTGAGGAAGCTCTCCCACGCCTTCACCGCGCCCGCGTAGTCCTGTTTCTGCTCGAAGAGCACCTGGCCGCGGTAGAGGTAGGCCGGCGGGTACTTGGGGTCGATGGCCAGGGCCTTGTCGATGGTCTCGAGCGCGGTGTCGGCGTGCCCGCCGATGGCCACGATGAGGCCCATGTGAGTGAGCGCGTCGACGTTGCGGGCGTCGCGCTTGAGCACGGCCTGGTAGGCGGCGATGGCCTGCGAGTAGTTGCCGTCGAAGAGGCTCTGGCGCGCGGCGTTGAGCATGCCGGCGAGCATCTCGGGCGGGATGGGTTTGCCCGGCTCGAGGCGCATGGTGGGCGGGCCCACTGGCGAGTCGCCGGCGCCCGGCTGAACCGGCAGGCGCGCGCCGGGGGGCGTCATGGTCTGATCGGGCTCGGTGAAGCGGCTGGCGTTGATGCCGATGACTACGCCGAAGATCACCAGCACGACCGCGCCGAACGCGAGGACGACCGGCTGCCGAGTCCAGGAGACGCGCGCCGCCTCAACCGCGGGCGCGGCGGCGACGGGCTTCACCCGCGGGGCGGGCGCCGGCCCGAGCGCGTCGAGATCCGTGATCAGCGCGGCGGCGCGCGATTCGTAGCGCTCGCGCAGGCCGTCGTAGTCGGCATCCGAGAGGTGCCCCGCGTCGTGGTCGAACTCGAGCTCGCGCAGGGCGCGGTAGAGGGCGACCTTCTCTTCCTCCAGCTCGAGGCGGCGGTCGTCCGGCGGGCGCTCCGCGGCCGCGGTCGGGTCGTCACGCCGGCCCTGCACGAGCGGCCAGAGCACGATGGCGAGGGCGGGCAGGGCCACGGCGGCGATCAGGGTGATCTGCAGCCCGCTCACGGCTCGCGCTCCGCCATCTCGCGCCGGATGCGCGCGCGCATCGCCGGATCCAGCGGTGGGGCGGCCGGGGCCGCGGGGCGGCGGCTCCAGCGGCGGACGACGATGAGGACCAGGACGAGGCCCAGCCCCAGGCCCACGAACGGCACCACCCACACGAGCAGGTTGAAGCCCTGGCGCGGCGGGGCGAGCAGGATCCAGGTGCCGTACTTCTCGACGAAGTAGGCGCGGACCTGTTCCGGCGTCTCCCCGGCGGCGAGGCGCTCGCGGATGATGTCCTTCATCTGGTGCGCGGTCTCCGAGGGCGAGTCGGCCACCGAGAGGCTCTGGCAGACCACGCAGCGGAGCTGGCCGGCCACCTCGTGCACCGCGTCCTCGCTCACGGCCGCGGCCGTCGCGCCGGAGGCGGCCAGAGCGAGCAGGGCGATCAGAGACAGCGCGCCGACCGCCGCCAGCGCGCGCCGGCTCACGCGGCCTCTGCGAGCAGCCGCTCGATCTGCTGCTTGAGCATCTCGTCGCTGACCGGGCCCACCTGCTTGAAGCGCACGCGGCCCTTCTTGTCGATGAAGTAAGTCTCGGGCACGCCGTAGACGCCGTAGTCCACCGAGACGCGGCCGGCGGGGTCGGGTGCGTTCGGGAAGGTGTGGCCGAACTGGGTGAGAAAGCGCCGGGCCGGCTCGTCCTTGTCCTGGAAGTTCACCCCGACCATGGCGACGCCGCGGTCCTTGTAGGCCTGGAAGGCGCGCTCGAGGCTCGGCGCCTCCTCGTAGCAGGCCGGGTAGCACCACGAGGCCCAGAAGTTCACGACCACCACCTGCCCACGGAGCGCCTCGAGCGCAACCGGCTTGCCGTCGAACGCGGTCAGCTTGAACGAGGAGGCGGGCTTGCCCACGAGCGGCGAGGGGATGTCACGCGGGTCGGTGCGAAAGCCGTAGGCGAGCAGCACCAGCACCGGCACCACCGCCAGCGGGATCGCCCAGCGCAGGACGCGGGAGCGGCCGCTCATGCGGGGGCGGTCTGCCCCGCGTGCGCGACCGCCGGCTTGCGCCGCGGCTCCGGCAGGATGGCGAGCGCCGCGCCCAGCGTCAGCAGGAAGCCGCCGATCCAGAGCCAGGAGACCATGCGGTTGACCTGGATCTTGATGGTGGCGTGCGAGCCGTCGCGCGCGAACTCGCCCAGCACGAGGTAGAGGTCCTCCATGAAGCCCAGGCGATAGTCCACCGCCGCGATCGGGGTCTGCTCCTGCGGGTAGAACTTCTTGGCCGGCGTGAGGACGGTGTAGGGGCCCTTGCGGTCGGCGACGGTGAAGGTGCCGACCACCTTGGCGTGGTTCGACTCCTCGACGCCCTCCAGGCCCTCGAAGCGGATGGTGTAGCCGGCCAGCTCCATCGCCTCGCCGCGGTTCAGGGTGGCCTCGGTCTGGGTGGACCACGCCTGTGAGCCGGCGACGCCGAGCGCGACGACCAGGATGCCGAGGTGCACCACGAAGCCGCCGTAGCGCCGGTTTTGCTTCAGCGCCAGGCCCCACGTGGCGTCGAGCCAGCCGTCGCCGGTACGGCGGCGCGCGCGGGCGGCGCGGGCAAAGTCGAGCGCGATGGTGGCGGCCACGAAGACCACGAGCGCCAGGCAGAGCAGCACCAGCGCGTTGGCCACGCCCGCGAGGCGGCACACCAGGGCGGCCACGATGCCGATCGCCACCGGCTTCAGGAAGTTGCGGCGGAGGTTCTCGGCCGAGGCGCGGCGCCAGGCGATGAGCGGGCCCACGCCCATCAGGAAGATGAGGGCGAGGAAGATCGGGATGTTCACCAGGTTGAAGAACGGGGCGCCCACGCTGACCTTGGTGCCCTTGATCGCCTCGGAGAGCAGCGGGAACACGGTGCCGAAGAACACCGTGAAGGCGGCGGCCACCAGGAAGAGGTTGTTCAGCAGGAAGGCGGATTCGCGCGAGACGATCGAGTCGAGCTCGCCCTGCGCGTGCAGACGCTCGAGCCGCCAGGCGAGCAGCGAGAAGGCGCCCAGGACGATCAGGGCCAGGAAGCCCAGGAAGAACTGGCCGACCGAGCCCTGGCTGAAGGCGTGCACCGAGCCGATGATGCCGGAGCGGGTGAGGAAGGTCCCGAACAGGGTGAGGCTGAAGGTCAGGATGATCAGGGTCAGGTTCCAGAGCTTCAGCATGCGCCGCCGCTCCTGGATCATCACCGAGTGCAGGAACGCGGTGCCGGTGAGCCACGGCATGAAGGCCGCGTTCTCCACCGGGTCCCACGCCCAGTAGCCGCCCCAGCCCAGCACGTGGTAGCTCCACCAGCCGCCGATCAGCAATCCCAGCGAGAGGAAGTACCAGGCCACGATGGTCCAGCGCCGGGTGATGGTGATCCACTCCTCCCCGGTGCGCCCGATGATCAGCGCGGCCATCGCGAAGGCGAACGGCACCGTGAAGCCGGTGAAGCCCAGGTAGAGCGCCACCGGGTGGGTGATCATCCCGGAGTCTTCCAGCAGCGGGTTGAGGCCGCGGCCGTCGGCGGGAATCGGCGAGAGGCGCTCGAAGGGCGGCGCCGGGATCGTCATCACCAGCAGGAAGAAGGCGGAGATGCCGAGCATGACCGCGAGCACCCACGGGTAGAGCTGGGGCTGGGTGCGGCGATAGCGCGCCACCACGATCAAGGTGTAGATCGAGAGCATAAAGGCCCACAGGATGATCGAGCCCTCGAGCGCGCCCCAGACCGCGGTGATCCGGTAGTAGAAGGGCGTGCCCAGGTTGGTGTTGCCGGCCACGTAGCGCACCGAGAAGTCGAAGGTGAGGAAGGCGTAGATGAGCAGCGCCATGCACGTCGTGACCAGCAGCCAGACGCCGACCGCCGCACGTTCGGCAGAGAGGCGCAGGTCCGCGCGCCCGCGGACGGCGCTCAGGGCCGCCGCGCCGGAGCCGTAGACCGCCAGGATCAGGGCCGCGACGGTCGCGGCGTAGCCGAGCTCGGGCGTCATGGCTTTGCCTCCGACCCTTTCAAGGTCTTGAGCAGCTCCTTGTAGCCGGGCTGGCTCCCATCGTGCGGCGCCTTGTACTCCTCCGAATGCTTGGCCAGGATCGTGGTGGCCTGGAAGTAGCCGTCGTGGCTCCACGTGCCCTCCACGACCGCGCCGCGGTTCTCCGCGAAGAGATCGGGGGGCGTGCCGCGGTGGCGCACCGGCACCGAGGCCTGGCCGTCGGAGAGCGTGAAGCGCAGGTCGAGGCTCCTGGCGTCCCACTTGAGCGTGCCGGGCAGGACCATGCCGCCCAGCCGGTACGACTTGCCCGCGACCGGCGCCGCGCCCAGCTCGGACGGGGTGACGAAGTAGACGACCGACTGGCTCACCCCCGCGTAGATCAGGTAGGCGAGGGCGGCCACGATCACGAGGCCGCCGCCGATGAACTTGGCCTTGCGGTTCACGCGGCCCGCGCCTTGGCCGCCCGCGGCCGCGCGGCGAGGGCCCGGGCCCGGCGCGCGAGGTGGCGCCAGTAGCCGAAGAGCGCCACCGCGGCGATGCCGTAGGCGGCGATCACGTAGCTCCAGTTGGCCGGCATCAGGTCTGCTCCTCGAGCCGGGCGATCTCGATCCGCCGCGACAGGAAGTAGGCGAACAGCAGGGTGAAGGCGACCCAGTTCACGAAGAGCGCGAGCCCGATGGCGGGGTCGATCGGCGAGGGCTCGGGGCCGAGGATGGTCGAGGGCTGGTGGAGGGCGCGCCACCACTTCACCGAGAAGTGCACGATCGGGATGTTGACCGCGCCCAGGATGCCCACCACCGCCGCGTAGCGGCCGCGCGCCTCCGGGTCGTCGATCAGGCCGCGCAGCATCAGGTAGCCCACGTAGACGCAGAAGAGCACCGCGGTCGAGGTGAGCCGCGCGTCCCACGTCCACCACGTGCCCCACGTGGGCTTGCCCCAGATCGAGCCGGAGACGATGGTGACCCCGGTGAAGAGCACGCCGATCTCGGCGGCCGAGCCGGCGAGGCGGTCCCAGCCGGGGCGGCGCGTGGCCAGGTAGGCGATGCTCCCGAGCAGCACCAGGCCGAAGGCCAGGTAGGCGGTGAGCACCGAGGGCACGTGCAGGTACATGATGCGCTGCACGTTGCCCTGCACCGCCTCGCGGGGCGCGTAGCCGAAGCCCGCCGCCAGTCCCGCCAGCAGCCCCAGTGCCGCCAGCCAGCCGAGCGCGCGCGTCATGTCCTCTCCCGGCTCAGCCCTCGAGCACGAACTCGAAGGTGAGCAGCCCGATCGTCACGTAGACCGCGTCGGCGCCGGCCAGCAGCTTGAGCCAGTGCGCCACGTCGGCGAGGGGCTGGCCCAGCAGCAGGGCCTGCGTCGCGCTCACGGTGGCCAGCAGCAGCGGTACCTGCACCGGCAGCAGCAGCACCGGGAAGAGCAGCTCGCGCGCACGCACCTGCGTGGTCATGGCGGCGAAGAGCGTGCCCACCGCGGCGAGCCCGATGGTGCCGAGGGCCAGCACCAGGGCCAGGGGGGCGGCCGGCGTCCAGAGATCCACGTTGTAGAACACGCCGAAGAGTACCACCAGCACGATCTCGACGGCGGTCATCAGCACGCAGTTGCCGGCGAGCTTGCCGAGATAGATCGCCGACTTGTCCCCCGGGGTCAGCCGCAGCCCCTCCCAGCAGTCGTTCTCGCGCTCGGCCAGGAAGCTCCGCCCGAGCCCCAGCAGGCCGGCCAGGATGAAGCCGAGCCAGAGGAGACCGGGCAGCGCGGCGGCGAGCCGGTCGCGGTCCGGGCCGAGCGCGAACTGGAAGAGGAAGAGGAGCAGCAGGCAGAAGAAGAGCAGCGCGTTGGTCTGCTCCTTCGACCGGCGCTCCACGAGCAGATCCTTGTGGAAGACGATCCACGCGCGCCGGGCGTAGCTCACGGGGCGGCCTCCGCGCCCTCGGTGAGGCTCTCCTCGGTGAGGCTCTCGTAGAGCCGGTGCAGCTCCTCCGGCGACAGGTCGGCGGCGGGCCGGTCCAGCAGGAGTCGGCCCTGGCCGAGGATGCCGATGCGGTCGGCCACCCCGAGGCTGCCGCCGAAGCTGTGCGTGGCGACCACCGCGGTGCCGCCGCCCGCCTTGAACGCGAGCAGGAACTCGTTCACCCACTTGCGCCCGCGCCGGTCGAGCCCGGTGAAGGGCTCGTCGAGCAGCAGCAGCCGCGCCTCGGCCAGGAGCACGCGGGCCAGCCCGAGCCTCCGCTTCATGCCGGCCGAGAAGGTGCGCACGCGCTCCTCCGCCACCGCGTCGAGCTCCACCTGGGCGAGCGCGGCGGCGAGCCGGGCGGGGGAGGCGTCGCCACCGCGCATGGTCTCCCAGAAGCGCAGGTTCTCCCGCGCGGTCAGGTCCTCGTAGACGTAGGAGCCGTGCGCCACGACGCCCAGCAGGGGCCGCACCCGCTCGGGCTCGCGCAGAGCGTCGACGCCGGCGATCTGGAGCGCGCCCGCGGTCGGGCGGAGCAGCGTGGCGAGCAGGCGGAGCAGCGTGGTCTTGCCCGCGCCGTTGGGGCCCAGCAGGGCCAGGCACTGGCCGCGGGCCAGCGCGAACGAGACGCCGTCGAGCACGAGCGTGGGCCCGTAGGTCTTGCGGAGATCCTGCGCCGCGATCATGTCCGTGAAAAAGGGGAGACGGTTGCCCGTCTCCCCAGTGGTACGAGTCGTGCGGGTCGCCGGCTCGCCGATCGAGCTACCTGGCCTGGGACGAGGCCATGGCGCGCAGGCGCGCCACCCGCTCGGCGATGGGCGGATGCGTGGAGAAGAGCGTGGCGATACCGCTCCCGGTCAACGGGTTGACGATGAAGAGGTGCGCGGTCGCAGGAGTGGCCGGCATCGGCGCCACCTTCGAGGCCATCTCGAGCTTCTCGAGCGCCTTGGCGAGTCCCCACGGCTGGCCCGCCATGCGGGCGCCGCTGGCGTCGGCCTGGAACTCACGCGAGCGCGAGACCGCGAGCTGGATGAGGGTCGCTGCCAGCGGGGCGAGCACGATCATCAGAATCCCGCCGATGACGCCCCCTCCGCCGCCCTCCTCGTCGCTGTCGCGCCGGCCGCCGCCGAAGATCATCGCCCACTGCGCCATGTGCGCCAGGTAGGTAATGGCGCCGGCGAGCGTGGCCGCGATGGCCATGATCAGGGTGTCGCGGTTCTGGACGTGGGAGAGCTCGTGGGCCAGGACCCCTTCCAGCTCCTCCTCACTCATGACCCGCAGGATGCCCTCGGTCACCGCGACGGCGGCGTGCTGGGGGTTGCGCCCCGTGGCGAAGGCGTTCGGCGTCTCCTCGGCGATGATGTAGACGCGTGGCATCGGGATGCCGGCCCGCGTGGCCAGGGTGCGGACGATGCGGTAGAGGCCGGGGGCCTGCGCCTCGTCCACCGGCTTGGCCCCGTACATCGACAGGACGATCTTGTCCGAGAACCAGTAACTGCCCAGGTTCATGACCATGGCCAAGCCGAAGGCGAGCAGCATGCCATGCTGACCGCCGAGGGCCCCGCCGATGAGCACGAGCAGCACCGTCAGGGCAGCCAGCAAGACTCCGGTTTTCACGAGGTTGCCCATGGGGTCGGTCCTCCCGATCGAAGGGTAGCAGTCGGGTCCGGGACCGTCAAGCAAGCGGCCCTGGGGGGGCAATTAGGTTGACAAGGGGTAACCCCGCGATTATACTGACGCGTCCATAGAAAAACGCCTTAATTGACAGAAAGTTAGGGGTCGTTCACGTGATCATCCGAGTCTCCGACATCCCCGATGAGGGTCTGCGCATCGAGGGCATCGAGGAGTTTCCCCGCCCCTTCCAGGACGCGACGTGGGCGCTCGACGACCTGTCGCTCACCGTGGAGAAGGACGGCGACGTCGTCTTCGTGCGCGGGGACATCGAGGCCCGGGTCCCGCTCCACTGCGGCCGCTGCCTCGAGCCCTACACGGTGACCGTGCACCCGAACGTCGATGCCCGCTTCGTGCCCGCTCCCGCCACCCGCGGGGAGGAGCGCGAGCTGGGGGCCGACGATCTGGAGACCGACGTCTACCAGCACGGCCAGCTCGACCTGACCGCCTTGCTCGAGACCGAGACCACCCTGGCGCTGCCCATGAAGCCCCTCTGCCGTGAGGGCTGCCGGGGCCTGTGCCCGGTGTGCGGCGGCAACCGCAACATCACGGCCTGCGCGTGCGAGACGCCCGCGCTCGATTCGCGCTGGGCGGCCCTCAAGGACTGGGCCGAGCGGACGAGATAGACAGGAGACCCGATGCCTCTTCCCAAGCGACGCCATTCGAAGACGCGGGGCCGCAAGCGGCGTACGCACTACAAGATGGTCGCCCCCAGCCGCTCGCTCTGCCCGCAGTGCCGCGAGGTCAAGCCGCCGCACCAGATCTGCCCCCACTGCGGCTTCTACAAAGGGCGCGAAGTCATCTCGGTCGAGGGAGAATAGTTCTTTCCGGCTGGACCGAGCCGTGCCATAAGATCGGCGCCATGAAGATCGCGGTCGACGCCATGGGAGGCGATTTCGGCCCTGCCGTCGTGGTCGAGGGGGCGGTGGCGGCCTGCCGCGAGTTCGGCCTCGCCTCGGTGCTGGTCGGCGACCGCGCGGCCATCGAGCGCGAGATCATCCGGCTCGGCGCGCAGGACCTGCCGGTCTCGGTGCGCCACGCCTCGCAGGTGGTGGGCATGGCGGAGGCGCCCTCGCAGGCCCTGCGTCGCAAGCGCGACTCTTCGCTGCGGGTGTCCGCCGAGCTGGTGAAGGACAACGAGTGCGGCGCGCTCGTCTCGGCCGGGAACACCGGCGCCGCGATGGCGATCAGCATGTACGTCATGGGGGTGCTGCCCGGGGTGGACCGTCCCGCGATCGCGGCGCCATTGCCGAGCCTCTCGGGCTACACCGTGCTGATCGACGCGGGGGCCAACGTGGACCCCAAGCCGCGGCAGCTCTTCCAGTTCGCGGTGATGGGCCACGTGTACTCGCGCCACATCGTGGGCAAGGACAATCCCCGGGTGGGGCTGCTCTCGGTGGGCGAGGAAGAGGGCAAGGGCACCGACCTCACCAAGGAAGCGTTCGAGGACCTGCGCGGCTCGTCGCTCAACTTCATCGGCAACATCGAGGGGCGCGACATCTACAACGGGCGCTGCGACGTGGTGGTGACCGACGGCTTCACCGGCAACGTCTGCCTCAAGGTCTCCGAGAGCCTGGCCGAGATGCTCACCGCGATGATCCGCGAGGAGCTGACCCGCGACTTCCTGTCGGTGGCGGGTGCGGCGCTCTCCAAGCGCGCGTTCGCCCGCCTCAAGCGGCGGGTCGACTACACCGAGATGGGCGGGGCTCCGCTGCTCGGCATGAACGGCGCCGCGATCATCTGCCACGGCGCCTCGCCGGTGAAGGCGATCAAGAACGCGGTGCGGGTGGCGGCGGAGTGGGTTCGCAACGACGTGAACCAGCACATCAAGACCGCGCTCGAGGCCGAGGCAGTCCTCGCCGAGGGTCGGGAGGGAGGCCGCGAATGACCCGCGCCCGCATCGTCGGCATCGGAGCCTACGCGCCCAAGCGGATCCTCACGAACAAAGAGCTCGAGAAGATGGTGGATACCTCCGACGAGTGGATCGTCCAGCGGACCGGCATCCGCGAGCGCCACATCGTCGAGGAGGGGGAGGGGCCGGCGGACCTCGCCATCCGGGCCGCCCAGCAGGCGATGGAGCGGGCCCAGGTCACCCCGGAGGAGATCGACTTCATCGTGGTGGGCACCACCGCGGGGGACATGCACTTCCCGACCACCGCCAACCTGGTGCAGCACCGCCTCGGCTGCCGCAACGTGGGCTCGGTCGACGTCTACGCGGCGTGCTCGGGCTCGGTGTACAGCCTGTCGATGGGCGCCCAGTACGTGCAGAGCGGCAAGTACCGCACCGTGCTCTGCATCGGGGCCGAGTGCCTCTCGCGCATCACCGACTTCACCGATCGCGGCACCTGCATCCTGCTCGCCGACGCGGCGGGCGCGGCGGTGCTGCGGCCCGCCACCGACGACAACGGGATCATCGACACCGATCTCTACTCGGACGGCCGCTACGGCGAGCTCCTGATCCAGCCCGCGGGAGGCTCGCTGCGCCCGGCCAGTCACGAGACGGTCGAGCAGCGCCAGCACTTCGCCAAGATGAAGGGCAACGAGGTCTTCAAGGTCGCGGTGCGCATGTTCGGCGAGTGCGCCGAGCGCATCCTCAAGAACAACGGCTTCACCGCCGCCGACCTCGACCTCTTCGTGCCCCACCAGGCGAACCTGCGCATCATCGAGGCGGCGGTGAAGCGCCTCAAGGTGCCGATGGACCGGGTGATGGTGAACGTGGAGCGCTACGGCAACACCGGCGCCGCCTCGGTCTACGTGGCTCTCGAGGAGGCGTGGGCGACCGGGCGCGTGAAACCGGGCGACCTGATCCTGCTCGCCGCCTTCGGCGGCGGCTTCACGTGGGGAGCCGCGCTGCTGCGATGGTAGCCGGCGCGCTCGCCTTCCTCTTCCCCGGCCAGGGCTCGCAGGAGGTCGGGATGGGCCGCGCCCTTGCGGAGGCCTCGCCGGGGGCGGCCGCGGTGTGGGCCGAGGCCGACGCCGCGCTCGGCTTCCCGCTCTCGCGCCTCTGCTTCGAGGGGCCGGCCGAGGAGCTGGCCCTGACCGCCAATACCCAGCCCGCGGTGCTCACCGCGAGCGTGGCCGCGGCGGCCGCTCTCGCCGAGCGCGGGGTGACGCCGGATCTCGCGGCGGGCCACAGCCTGGGCGAGTACTCCGCGCTGGTGGTGGGCGGGGCCCTCGCCTTCGCGGAGGCGGTGCGCCTGGTGCGGCGGCGCGGCGAGTTCATGCAGGAGGCGGTGCCGGTGGGCACCGGGGCCATGGCCGCCCTGATGGGGATCGATCTGCCGATCGCGGAGCAGGTGTGCGCGGAGGCCGCCCAGGGTGAGGTGGTGGGCGTGGCCAACATCAACTCGCCCGGCCAGATCGTGGTGGCGGGCCACCGCACCGCGGTGGAGCGCGCGGTGGCGGGGGCGGGCGCGCGCGGGGGGAAGAAGAGCGTGATGCTCCCGGTGAGCGCGCCCTTCCACTGCGCGCTCATGAAGCCGGCCGCGGATCGCCTGGCCGCCGAGCTCGACCGGGTCGTGGTCTCGGCGCCCCGCATCCGGATCGTGCGCAACGTCGACGGCGGGGTCACCACCTCCGCCGACGAGGTGAAGCCCTTCCTGGTCCAGCAGGTGGCGAGCCCGGTGCGCTGGACCGACTGCGCGGAGCGCCTGCAGCGCGAGGGGGCCACCGCGTTCCTCGAGGTGGGCCCGGGGCGGGTCCTGACCGGCCTGCTCAAGCGCATCCTCGACGGTGTGCGCGGCCACGCGGTGGAGGATCCGGCGTCGCTGGACAAGGCGATGGCCGCGCTGGCCGGGGGCCCGGCGTGAGCGAGGCCAAGACCCTGGCCGGCAAGGTCGCCATCGTCACCGGCGGCAACCGCGGCATCGGGCTCGCGATCGCCCGGTTGCTGGCAGAGGACGGCGCCTCCGTGGTAGTCTCTGGCCGCGACGCGGCGCGCCTCGAGGCGGCGGTCAAAGAGCTGGAATCACTGGGCGCGCCCGCGATGGCGGTGGGCGCGGACGCGGCGAAGCGCGAGGACGCGGACCGCCTCGTGGAGGCGACCCGGGAGCGCTTCGGGCGCATCGACGTGCTGGTGAACAACGCGGGGATCACGCGGGATCAGCTCCTGGTCCGCATGAAGGACGACGACTGGGACCAGGTGCTCGACACCAACCTGCGCGGCGTGTTCCTGATGACCCGCGCGGTGGGCAAGGTGATGATGAGGCAGAAGAGCGGGCGCATCATCAACATCGCCTCCGCCGCGGGGGCCATGGGCAATCCCGGGCAGGTGAACTACTCGGCGGCCAAGGCGGGCGTGATCGGGCTGACCAAGGCGGCGGGGCGCGAGCTGGCGCACTGGAACATCCTGGTGAACGCGGTGGCTCCGGGTCTGATCGAGACCGACATGGCCGCCTCGATCCCGGCGGAGGCGCGGGAGGCGATGCTCCAGCAGGTGCCGCTCAAGCGGATCGGACAGGGGCGCGAGGTGGCGGAGGTGGTGCGGTTCCTGGCCGGGGACGGGGCGAGCTACATCACGGGCCAGACGATCCACGTCAACGGCGGGCTGTACGTCTGAGCGAATCCAGGATCACTCGCAGTCAGGGGGGAGGGCATGGCGAAGCCGGTTGAGGAGCGCGTGAAGGAGATCATCGTCGAGCAGCTCGGGGTGGAGGAGGACGAGGTGCTGCCTGCGGCCAAGTTCATCGAGGACCTGGGCGCGGATTCCCTCGACACCGTCGAGCTGGTGATGGCGTTCGAGGAGGAGTTCGATCTGGAGATTCCCGACGAGGACGCGGAGAAGATCGCCACCGTCGGGGACGCCATCAGCTACATCAAAGAGAACTCGTAGGCGGGCGGAGTGGGATGAAGACGGTGGAGATGCGTCGCGTCGTCATCACCGGGGTGGGAGCGGTCACCCCCGTGGGCAACACGGCCGAGGAGTTCTGGGCCGCGCTGATCCAGGGGAAGTCGGGGATCGGTCCCATCACCCGGTTCGACGCCACTCCGCTGCCCACCCGGATCGCGGGCGAGCTGAAGGGGTTCGACCCGCTCCGCTACATGGACAAGAAGGACGACCGCAAGTTCGACCCGTTCCTCAAGTACGCGATCGCCTGCGCGGCCATGGCGGTGGAGGACGCGGGCCTGAACGTCGAGCGGGTGGACCGCACCCGCTTCGGGGTGCTGGTGGGCTCCGGCATCGGCGGCATCAGCACGCTGCTCGAGACCCACAAGATCCTGCTCGAGAAGGGCCCGGATCGCGTCTCCCCGTTCTTCATCCCGATGCTGATCGTGAACATGGCCTCGGGGCTGATCTCGATGCGGTTCGGGGCCAAGGGGCCGAACTCGTCGGTGGTCACCGCGTGCGCCACCGGCAACCACGCCATCGGCGACGCGATGAAGATCATCCAGCGCAACGATGCCGACGTCATGATCGCGGGCGGGTCGGAGGCGATCATCCTGCCGCTCACCTTCGCGGGTTTCTGCCAGATGAAGGCGATGTCGACCAGAAACGATGATCCCGGCCGCGCGAGCCGGCCCTTCGACGCCTCCCGCGACGGCTTCGTGTGCGGGGAGGGGGGCGGGCTCCTGGTGCTGGAGTCGCTCGAGCACGCGCTCGGGCGCGACGCGCGGATCTACGCGGAGGTGGTGGGCTACGGCATGACCGGCGACGCCCACCACATGACCGCGCCGGATCCGGAGGCGGACGGCGCGGCCCGGGCGATGGCGCTCGCCATGAAGGACGCGGAGGTCGAGCCGTCCACCGTCGGCTACATCAACGCCCACGGGACCTCGACCCCCTACAACGACAAGTCGGAGACCATGGCGATCAAGCGGGTGTTCGGCGACCACGCGCACAAGCTCGCGGTCTCGTCCACCAAGTCGATGACCGGGCACCTGCTGGGAGCGGCGGGCGGCATCGAGGCGATCGCCACCGCGCTCGCCATCCACCACGGGATCCTGCCGCCCACCATCAACTACGAGACGCCGGATCCGGAGTGTGACCTCGACTACGTGCCGAACCTGGCGCGCAAGCAGGACGTGGAGGTCGCGCTCAGCAACGCGTTCGGATTCGGCGGCACCAACGCCACCATCGTCCTGCGGAAGTATCGCCCCTAGTTGACCGCCGCGGTCGACCCGCGGGGCGCGCTGGGCGGCCGGCTCGGCCACACCTTCCAGGACGGGGATCTCCTCCGGGAGGCGCTCACCCACCGCTCCTTCGCCAACGAGAACGCGGGCGCGCGCGACAACGAGCGCCTCGCCCTGCTGGGCGACGCGATGCTCTCCCTGGTGGTGGCCGAGCGGCTGCTCGCGGCCGCACCCGCCGATCCGGTGGGCGTGCTCACCCCGCGCCGGGCCGCGCTGGTCTCGGGCGAGAACCTCGCCCGCTGGGCCGCCGCGGTGGATCTGGGGACGCACCTGCGCCTCGGGCGCGGCGAGGAGCAGATGGGCGGCCGCGCCAAGGAGTCGGTGCTGGCCACCGCGCTCGAGGCGGTGCTCGGGGTGATCTACCTCGAAGGCGGCCTCGACGCGGGGCGCCGGGCGATCGGCCTCCTGGCCGTGTGGTAACCTGCTTCCATGCGTCGGTGGCGGTCGTCCCCGTCCGAGCAAGAGTTGAGCAGCCTCAACGGCGAGTCCCTCGAGCGCTCCCAGGTGCTGGAGGACCTCCTGCGCCGCAACGTGGAGGACATCTTCCGCGTCGAGCGGCAGGAGATCCGCGGCTCCACCTTCGGCTGGGGCGGGACCCTGCTGGTGGAGCCCGCGCGGGCCCTCGCCCTGATCTCGCCGCGCTTCAAGACGTTCGGCTTCACCGCGTTCCTGGGGCGGCAGGGCGATCTGGTGTGGATCCGCGCGGTGCCGCTGGCCGAGGTGGGCGACCGGGGTGGCTCGAGGGTCAACCTGCTGCTGTTCGTGCTCACCGTGCTCTCCACCCTGGCGGCGGGGTGCCTGGTCAACGGGTCGTTCCCGTTCGTGACCTTCAATCCGTTCCTGCAGCCCCTGCGGCTGCTCGACGGCGTCCCGTTCGCGTTCACCCTGCTCGCGATCCTGGGCACCCACGAGTTCGGCCACTACTTCACGGCCCGCGCCTACGGCGCCTCGGTGAGCCTGCCCTACTTCATCCCGGCGCCGCCCCCGATCTTCCTGTTCGGCACGATGGGGGCGGTGATCCGCATGCGGTCGCCCGCGCGGGACCGCAACTCGCTCTTCGACATCGCGGTGGCGGGGCCGCTGGCCGGGCTGGTGGTCGCGGTGCCCGCGCTGCTGCTGGGGCTCTCGTGGTCGCGGGTGGGGATGGTGCTGCCGGAGCACAGCGGGCTCACCTTCGGCGACTCCCTACTGATGCGGGCGCTCACCTGGCTGGTCTTCGGGTCGATCCCGCCGGGGATGGACGTCTTCGTGCACCCGGTGGCCCTCGCGGGCTGGGTGGGGCTCTTCGTCACCGCGCTCAACCTCTTCCCGGTGGGGCAGCTCGACGGCGGCCGCATCGCCTACGCGCTCTTCGGGTCGTGGCACCGCCAGGTCTCCATCGCGACCTTCGTGGGCCTCCTGGCGCTCGGCGCGGTGTTCCACTCCGCCAACTGGATCGTCTTCGCGGGCCTGATCCTGCTCCTGATGGGCTTCCACCATCCGCCCCCGCTCGACGACCTCACCCCGCTGTCCCGCCGGCGCTACGTGCTCGGCGTCTTCTGCCTGATCCTCCTCATCCTCCTGATCCCCCCCGTTCCCATCAGCTAGACCACCGTCTCCTCGCGGTGGCGTATTGCCAGACCCGACCCGGGACGGGTAAGATTGCCGCGCTTTGCGCCGCCTCCTCTACCGTGCGTCGCTCGACTCCCGCGGGAGACACGCTCGTGCCTGAAGATCGGGCAGACGCCAAGGGCCTCGAGTCGCTGATCAAGAAGGGCGACGTCGACACCGTGCTCACCGTCTTCGCGGACGGGCTCGGCCGGCTGATGGGCAAGCGCGTCGTCGGCCGCTACTTCCTCGACCACGTGCTCCACGACGGCGTTCACGCCTGCATCTACCTCTTCACGGTGGACATGGAGATGGAGCCCCTGCCCGGCTTCAAGCTCACCTCGTGGGAGCGGGGCTACGGCGACATGAAGCTGGTCCCCGACCTCACCACGTGGCGCCTGCTGCCGTGGCTGCCCAAGACCGCGCTGGTGTTCTGCGACGTCTACACCGAGGAGGGCGAGCCGATCGAGGAGGCGCCGCGCTGGGTGCTGCGCCGCCAGCTCGAGCGCGCCACCCGGATCGGCTACCGCGTGAAGACCGCCTCCGAGCTCGAGCTCTACCTCTTCCGGGAGTCGTTCGACGAGGCGCGGGCCAAGCGCTACCACGGCCTCACCCCGGTCTCGAACTACCTGGAGGACTACCACATCCTCCAGACCTCGAAGGAGGAGCCGCTGGTCCGCGCCATCCGCAACGGGATGGAGGCGGCCCGGGTGCCGGTCGAGTTCTCCAAGGGCGAGTGGGGGCGGGGGCAGGAGGAGATCAACCTGCGCTACGCCGACGCCCTCGAGATGGCCGATCGTCACGTGCTCTACAAGCACGGGGTGAAGGAGATCGCCTGGCAGCAGGGCTGCTCGGTGACCTTCATGGCCAAGTACGACATGGGCGCGGCGGGCTCCTCCTTTCACCTCCACTCCTCGCTGTGGGACCAGGCCGGCCGCCGCAACCTGTTCGCGGCCAAGGGCGGCTCGCGCGAGGGCACCCCGGTGTTCCAGCAGTGGCTCGCCGGGCAGATGGCGATGGCACGGGAGCTGGCCTACTTCTACGCGCCGACCATCAACGCCTACAAGCGCTACCAGGCCGGCTCCTTCGCACCCACCCGCATCGCGTGGGGCTGGGACAACCGCACCTGCGGCTTCCGCATCTGCGGCGAGGGCGGGGGCTTCCGGGTGGAGAACCGCATCCCGGGGGCGGACGCCAACCCGTACCTGGCATTCGCGGCCACCATCGCGGCGGGGCTCCACGGCATCGAGAAGAAGCTCGCCCCGCCCGCCATGTTCGACGGCAACGCCTACGAGAGCGCGGCACTGCCCCAGGTGCCGAAGACGCTGCGCGACGCGCTCGCGGAGCTGGAGCGCTCCGAGGTCGCGCGTGCGGCCTTCGGGCCCAAGGTGGTGGACCACTATCTCCAGCACGGCCGCCTCGAGCAGCAGGCCTACGACCAGTCGGTCACCGACTGGGAGCTCATCCGCAACTTCGAGCGCATCTAGATGCGAAGCCACCAAATGGAGGTCGTCGCTCGCGACGACCGTTCAATCAAATAAAGGGCGTTGCAGAACAGCAAAGGCTAGAGCGGCAAAGAGAGCACAAGAGAGAGCACAACGGAGAACCAATAGATGCCAGGACGCCTGGAGAACAAGATCGCCCTCATCACCGGCGCGGGCATGGGCATGGGCCGCGAGGCCGCCGTCCTCTTCGCCCGCGAGGGCGCGCGGATCGTGGTCGCCGACCTGAACGGCCAGGCCGCGGCCGAGACCGTCGACCTGGTCAAGCGAGCCGGCGGCGAGGCCCTCGCGGTGGTGGGCGACGTGGCGGTCGAGGCCGAGGTGAAGCGCATAGTGGAGGACGGGGTGCGCCGCTTCGGCGGGCTCCACGTGCTCTACAACAACGCGGGGGTGCTCTGGAAGGACCGGGACCGCTCGGTGCTCGAGACCGACGGCGAGCAGTGGGACCGGGTGATGGCCATCAACCTCAAGAGCGTCTTCTGGGTCACCAAGTACGGCATCCCGCAGCTGCGGACGGCCGGCGGCGGCTCGATCATCCTGGTGGGCTCGGTCTCGGCCCTGGCCGGCTTCACCCGCGCCCAGGACGCCTACACCGCGGCCAAGGGCGCGCTGATCTCGCTGAACAAGTCGCTCGCCATCCAGTTCGCCCGCGACAACATCCGCTGCAACGTGATCCACCCGGGCATCGTCGAGACCCCGCTGCAGGCCCCGTACCTCAACGACGCGCTCCGAGCCGAGTTCAAGACCGGCATTCCCCTCGGCCGCATCGGCCAGCCCCGCGACATCGCG
>Ga0207665_10001068_pt1 | contig 18420 bp, 18 predicted proteins | sample LARL112metaG_FD_184351 | JGI IMG/M metagenome (GOLD analysis project Ga0207665, IMG submission 184351) | Corn, switchgrass and miscanthus rhizosphere microbial communities from Kellogg Biological Station, Michigan, USA - LAR L11-2 metaG... | ecosystem: Host-associated > Plants > Roots >...
AATGTGGCGATGTCGGGCGACCACGGAATGATGTCGATCTTCTCGCCCTGCAATTCATTGACCACCGCCTGCACGCGCGAACCACGCATGCCGACGCAGGCCCCGACCGGATCGACCGAGGAGTCGCGCGAAATAACGGCGATCTTGGCGCGCGAGCCGGGATCGCGGGCAACTGCCTTGACCTCGACGATGCCGTCGTAGATTTCCGGCACTTCCTGCGCGAACAGCTTTGACGTGAATTGCGGATGCGTGCGCGACAGGAAAATCTGCGGTCCGCGCGGCTCGCGCCGCACGTCATAGATGTAGGCGCGGATACGGTCGCCATTGCGGAACACTTCGCGCGGCAGCAATTCGTCGCGGCGGACGATTGCCTCGCCGCGGCCGAGATCGACCACGACGTTGCCGTATTCGACACGCTTGACGATGCCGTTGACGATATCGCCGATGCGATCTTTGTACTCGGCATACTGCCGGTCGCGCTCTGCCTCACGCACCTTCTGCACGATGACCTGTTTCGCCGACTGCGCGGCGATGCGGCCATATTCGAGTGGCGGCAGGGGATCGGCGATCGTGTCTCCGACCTGCGCGGCCGGATGGCGCTTGCGCGCCTCTTCGAGCGTGATCTGGTTTGACGGGTTCTCAACGGCCTCGACAACCAGCATGTGCCGGGTCAGGCGCAGATCACCGGTCTTCGGCTCGATCTCCGCGTGCACGTCGGTTTCGGCGCCGTAGCGCGAACGCGCGGCCTTGGCGATGGCATCTTCCATCGCCGCGATGACGATGCCGCGGTCGATGGCCTTTTCACGGGCGACGGCGTCTGCAATCTGCAATAGCTCGAGCCTGTTGGCGCTGACAGCCATAGCTCACTCTCCTCCTTTGGCGGCAGACCTGTGCGGCCGATGCCGTGATTGTCTCTCTTCGCGTCTCGTTTCCTTCCGCGCCTCACGCGCTTCGCGCTTGGCGGATTTCTCGCGCCGCAAGGCTTCGGTCACCAGTTCGTCGGTGAGTACCAGCTTGGCTTCGCTCATCTCTTCAATAGGAATCATAATCTCGGTCTCTTCGCCTTCCGCCGCGTCGTCGCGCCGGATGCGCGCGGTCTCGCCCTCGGTTCCGGCAAGCACGCCGCGAAAACGCTTGCGTCCCTGGATCGGCATGGATGTTTCGATCTTTGCGAGGTGGCCGGTGTAGCGCTCGAAATCGGATTTGCGCACCAGCGGCCGATCGATCCCTGGCGAGGAAATTTCCAGCCGGTAGGCGCGTTCGATCGGATCGGCGACATCCAGCACCGGCGAGAGCGCACGCGAGACCGCCTCGCAATCCTCGACCGACATGGTCCCGTCCGGGCGCTCCGCCATGATCTGCACGGTGCACCCTTCCGCACTCGAGACCCGCACCCGCACGAGCCGGTAACCCAGTTGCTCGATGACCGGCTCGACGATCGTCGCAACACGCGCCGGCAACCCCGGCTCGACAACAAGCCGTGGTTCGCTTGAAGCGGCGTAGGCCGCATCGGTCTGCAACGTGTCGCTCTCGGCCATTCGGTAACAAAAAAGAGCGGGCCCCGCGGGACCCACTCTCAAAACCCGGTCGGTTATGAGGGTGTCTTAAGTAACGCTGGAAATATAGCGATTTCATTGGCCCGTGCAAGGGCGGGAAGGGCTAACCCTTCCTTCAGAATCTGCACTTAAATTTGCGTAAAACCGGCGGTACCGGCCGGATTTTACCGCGTTTTGCAGGTTTCGTATGAGTGTTCCCGCCTCGCTCCTTCCCGAGCTGGAAGATGTTGTTCAGCACGGCTCGGCGGAAAAGCGCGCGGAGACGCTGCGCCGTATCACCGGTCTTTTTCTCGACGGCGCGCAAAACTTCCACGCGGAACACATCGCGCTGTTTGATGACGTCATCGGCTGCCTGATCGAGGAGATCGAAGCCAAGGCGCTGGCCGAACTCGCGCGTCGCATCGCGCCGGTCGTCAATGCGCCGGCCGGCGTGGTCAGCTCGCTCGCGAAAAACGATGATATCGCGGTCGCCGGTCCGATCCTCAAGCAGGCGAGGATCGCCGATCGCGACCTCATGTACATCGCGGAGAACAAAAGCCAGGCGCATCTGCTGGCGATGTCGACGCGTCAGCGCATCAACGAGGCGCTCTCCGACATTCTTGTCGAGCGTGGTGATCGTGAGGTGGCGCGTTCGATCGCCAATAACCGGCACGCTCAATTGTCGGACAACGCATTCTCGACGCTGGTGAAGCGCGCCGAAGAGGACAGCGTGCTGGCGGAGAAGGTCGGCATGCGCACCGACATTCCTCCGCGGCTGTTTCGTCAATTGCTGATGCGCGCCAGCGATGTCGTGCAGAAGCGTCTGTTGGCCAAGGCAAAGCCTGAAACCCAGACCGAGATCAGGCGCGTGCTTGCGCAGGTCACCGACGAGGTGGCAGCGAAGGCAGCGCCGCGCAACTATGCCGCCGCGCTTGCCACCGTGCGCGCACTGCACAGCCAGCACAAACTCAAGGAAGCCGACATCGCGGAATTCGCCAAGTCGGGAAAGTACGAGGAGACGATTGCCGCCCTGGCAATCCTGTGCGCGGTCCCCGTCGAGGTTGTCGACCGGCTCATGAACGGCGAGCGCGCCGATCCGGTTCTCATTCTCGCGCGCGCAAGTGGGTTCGGCTGGTCGACCGTGAAGGCGATCCTCAACGCACGTCCGGGGGCGAAACCCTCACCGCATGCGCTCGATGTCGCGCGCGATAATTTCGAACGACTGACTGTCACCACCGCGCAACGCGTGGTCCGCTTCTGGCAGGTCCGGCAGGGCACTGGCGACTAGTCACACCCGGCGGAAAACAAAATAAGCGGGACAGCGTCCCTCGCGTTTGGCTTTCGCTTCGTAGCGCGTGCCGCCGAAATCCGTCCAGGGTTTGCGCCAGTCGTCGGCACATTCGGCGGTCCAGACAAAATCCGTGGACCGGAAAACACGCGCAAGCGCGTAAGCCGCGTAGTCGGCGATGTCGGTAGCGAAACGCAGTTCACCATCCGTTTTCAGAATGCGCGCCAGTCGTCGCAGATTGTCGTCCTGGATAAAGCGTCGCTTCCAGTGCCGCCGCTTCGGCCATGGATCGGGGTAAAGCAGATCGAGCTGCGAGATCGAAGCGTCGGGCATCCAGTCCAGCAATTCGCTGGCATCGCCGAAATGCAGGCGGATATTCGTCAGCGTGCGCTCGTCGATTGCAACAAGCGCCTTCGCTACCGCATTGACGAAAGCATCGGTGGCGATGAATCCGATTCGTGGGTTGGCCTGCGCTTGCGCGATCAAATGCTCGGCGCCGCCGAAACCGATCTCGAGCCGCAGCGCATCGACCGGCACGGCAAACAGCGCGCGCGGATCGGCAGGCGCAGCATTGCTCAGGTCGAGCGCCAGCCGCGGCAGCAACGTGTCGAACAGCGCCGCCTGACGCGGCTTGAGCGAATGGCCCTTGCGGCGACCGAAAAAGGCGCGTTTCGCTCCGTTTTTGTCATCACCGCGCCGGCGCAATAGGCCGCGATCGGGTGATTCCGAATGATGTGGCACTTTCTCGTCCCCAAAGCGGGATCGCCGGGGAAAAGCCCCGGCGATCCAACTTAGTGCTTCGTTGCCGCTGACGGAACGGGGGAGCCGGTCAGGCTGGTCGCCGTTACTTCACTGCGCTCTTGATCGCAGAGGCGAGGTCGGTCCGTTCCCAGGAGAAGCCACCGTCTTTGTCGGGCGCGCGCCCGAAATGACCATAGGCTGCCGTGCGCTTGTAGATCGGCCGGTTGAGCTTGAGCGTGCGGCGAATATTCGTCGGGGTAAGGCGGAACAGCTCGGGGAGGATCTTCTCGAGCTTCTTCTCTTCGACCTTGCCGGTGCCATGCGTATCGACCAAAAGCGACATCGGGTCAGCCACGCCGATCGCATAGGCGACTTGAATGGTGCAACGTTCGGCAACGCCGGCGGCCACCACGTTCTTGGCGAGATAGCGCGCGGCATAAGCGGCCGAGCGATCGACTTTCGTGGGATCCTTGCCGGAGAAGGCGCCGCCGCCATGCGGCGCGTAGCCGCCGTAGGTGTCGACGATGATCTTGCGGCCGGTGAGGCCGCAGTCGCCGTCGGGTCCGCCGATCACGAAATTGCCGGTCGGGTTGACCAGGAAGTCGGACGGTCTCTGCGGCATCCAGCCTTTGGGGAGTGCGGATTCCACGGCGTCGGAGATCATCTCCTTGACGAGACCCGGGGTATATTTCTTGCCGTTGCGGCTCTGCGCATTGTGCTGCGTCGAGACCACGACCTTCGTGCAACCGACCGGCTTGCCGTCGACGTAGCGGATCGTGACTTGGCTCTTCGAGTCGGGTTGCAGATCGTACAGCTGGCCGGAGCGGCGTTTCTCGGACAGCACCTTCAGGATCTTGTGCGCGAAGTAGATCGGCGCCGGCATGAACGAGTTCTTCTCGTAGACCTCGCTCTCGGTGCAGGCGAAGCCGAACATCATGCCTTGGTCGCCGGCGCCTTCTTCCTCGCCACCTTTCTTCTTCTTGGCATTCACGCCCATGGCGATGTCGGGCGACTGGCCGTGCAGCAGCACATCGACGTCGGCACCGTAATAGGAGAATCCGTCCTGGTCGTAGCCGATGTCCCTTACAACATCGCGTGCGATCTTCGTGATCAGCTCGCGGTCGACGACCGCCTTGTCACCGTGCTTGCGGAACAGCGGCGCCTGGCCGCGGCCTTCGCCGGCGATGATGATCTTGTTGGTGGTGGCAAGCGTTTCGCAGCCGAGCCGCGTGTTGACGAGACTGTCGTCGGCGATGCCGAGCTTGATGTCATTTTCCAGAAAGGCATCGAGCACTGCGTCGGAAATCTGGTCGCAAACCTTGTCGGGATGACCTTCCGAGACCGACTCGCTGGTGAACAGAAAATTGGTGTGAGCCACCGCTGCAACTCCTCGCGTGGCGCGGCTGTGCGCGCCGTGTTGTGTCCGGAGGTTTCTTGCAGTGACAGGGAACGAGGTCAAGATGCGGGCAACGGTGGGCAGATTCCACCGAATCGATGGGATTTACCCCCCGAAATCAGTCGATGCCGGCGATCTGCTCAACCAGATCCACGATGCGGCGGCGCAGCTTGCTGCTTTTGATGCGCATAAACGCCTTGGTGAGCGAGAGGCCATCTGAGGTAGCCAGGAAATCGGCGACGTAGCCCGGCGAGGGGGCTTCGCTCATGCCGCCGTGGTGACCTGCCGAGTGCGGTGCGCCTTCGAAGAAAAACGAAACCGGCACCTGCAGAATCTGGGCGATCTGTTGCAGCCGGCTGGCGCCAATGCGGTTGGTACCCTTTTCGTATTTCTGAACCTGCTGGAACGTAAGGCCGAGGGCGTCACCGAGCTTTTCCTGGCTCATGCTCAGCATCATCCGGCGCATGCGCACGCGCGAACCGACATGCTTGTCGATCGGATTGGGTGCCTTCTTGGCCATAGATTTCTCCCGAGCCCCAATTTTACGCGTAGTTGTCACAAGTGAATGCGCGAAAGCAATGTGCGAAGTCTCTGTAATCGGGAAATTGAGTGTAAATAAGCCGTCGATTTTCGCAGTTTTCCCATGATGAGTAAGTAATAGGCGCATGTAGAACGATGCGTGTGCAGGTTGCTCAAAGCGCGCAGCAACTTTCATATTGTATTGTTTGACTGCGCAATCTATGCGCGAAGTCTGCGTCGCCCGACGAGGATGATGCTGAGTACGAGCATGAGAACCACCGCATAACTGCCGTAGCGCGACGAGATGGTCGGCTCGATCGCGACGGGGAGACGTGAATCAAGCACGCCCTCAATGCCGAGCGGCAGCGCGGCGATGATTCGTCCGACCGGATCGATGACCGCGGAAATTCCCGTGTTCGCCGCGCGCACCAGCGGCAGGCCTTCGGCGATGGCGAGGACGCGCGCTTGCTGGAAATGTTGGAACGGTCCGGAACTGATGCCGAACCAGCCATCGTTCGTTACGTTGACGAGCCAGCCCGGTCGTTCGCCTTGCGGCACTGCCGCGCCGGGGAAGATGGCTTCGTAGCAGATGAGCGGCAGCATTTTCGGCGCAGCGCCGACATCCATTGCGCGGCGGCGATCTCCGGAAAGAAATCCACCAACGACCTTGGTGAGTTGCATCAGCCCGATCCGCTCGAGCAGTCGCTGGAACGGCAGGTACTCGCCGAACGGAACCAGATGCACCTTGTCATAAATGCCGCGGATCGAACCGTCGGCATCGATGACATAGATCGAGTTGTAGGCTTGCGGGTTGCGCGCATTTGCGTTGTCCGGCGCGCGCACCGCCCCGACGATCAGTTTTGTTGACGGCTTCAGCAAGGCCGCAATCTGCGCCAATGCGTCCGGCTCGCGCGTGAGAAAGAACGGGAACGCCGCTTCCGGCCAAATCAGATGCGTGAAATCACGCGCACCATTCGATTGCGGTCCGGTTGCGCGGTCGGAAAGACGCAAATAGCGGTCCATCACCTGCGCCTTGGCGGAATAGTTGAACTTGTCGTCCTGCGGCAGATTTGGCTGCATGATGCGCAGCCTCACATTGTTCACGAACTCGGTCGGATGCGACCAGAGTCGCACAGCGCCGTAACCGACGAGCGCGAGAAGAATCACAATGCCAATCAGCAACGGACGACGCGGATGTCGCGTATCGACCTTGTCGTCGTTGAGCACCGCAGGCGTGGCACAGATGGCGAGGCAGAGAAATGTCAGTGCCCAGATGCCGACCAGTGAAACGCTCTGCGCAAGCACGAGCGGCTGGGTGAGCGCGTAGCCGAAGGTATTCCAGGGAAATCCGCTCAGCAGGTGGCCACGCAACCACTCCGCCGCGGTCATTGCGGCGGCGAAGGCCAGTAAACGTTCCGGTCCGCGCACCCAGATGAGGCGCGCAACGCCAAGACCGAGTGCTGTGTAGAGCGCAAGATACGCTGGAAGTCCCGCGACGGCGATCGGCAGGAGCCAGCCGAATGTCTTCACGTCGACCAGGAAGGCGTAGCCAATCCAGTAGAGCCCGGCGAGGAAATATCCGAAGCCAAAACACCAACCCGCGAGCGCGGCATTCAATGGCCCACTCAGGCGTCCCGCGGCCGAACCGTCGACAAGCCAGATCAGCACCGGAAAAGTCACGAACAGAATAGGCCAAGCGTTGATCGGTGCGATCGCGAGTGCCGACGCCGCGCCGGCGAGGAATGCGATCATTGCGCGCCGCCAGCCGGCGGCGAGGATCACGGTGTGGGCGAGGCGAGTGATCGTCACGATCGCGGCGCGCCTGTTGCGGGGGTTGTATCCTTGGACGCGGATGCATCGTCAGCGCCGGTGGCAGGTGGCGCAGTGCTGCCCGGCGCCGCGTCCGCTTCCCGCCGGCGCGGTTCGCGTGGCCGCTCGCGGCGTTCCTTCAGGCGCGTGATGCGCACGCGTTTGACGCGTCGCGGATCGGCGTCGAGCACTTCGAACTCGAACAGCCCCGGTCCGGGAACGATCTCGCCACGGACCGGCAGGCGACCTGCGCGGGTGACGAGATAGCCGCCAATAGTATCGACTTCGTCGGCGGCGTCCCCGACGTCGAAGTCGTTGCCGACAGTGCCGACGACATCCTCTATCGTGGCGCGCGCGTCGGCGACATATGAACCGTCCGGTTGCTGCGTTATCGTGAGCGTCTCCTCGTCATCGTGTTCGTCGGCGATCTCGCCGACGATCTGCTCGACGATGTCCTCGATCGAAGCGAGACCATCCGTGCCCCCATATTCGTCGACCACCAGCGCCAGATGGATGCGCGTGGCCTGCATGCGCGCCAGAAGATCGATCACGCGCATTGACGGCGGCACGAACAGGATCTCGCGTACGATCTTGGTGGCGGACAGGGGCATGGCGAGATTGACGGCTTTGAGATCGAGGCCCGCGGGCAGCGGTTTCTTGCGCTTGGCGTTCTTTTCCGGATCGACCGCGGCGCGCGCGGTCATGAAAGCGATGAGATCGCGGATGTGCACCATGCCCACGGGGTCGTCGAGAGTGTCGTTGTAGACAACGAGCCTTGAATGCGAGGCACCTTCGAAAACGCGCACCAGCTCGCCGATGTTGATGTCCTGCTGGACCGCAACGATATCCGCGCGCGGAACCATGACATCGCCCACCCGGCGTTCACGCAGCCCGAGAATGTTCTTGAGCATCCGGCTTTCTTCCGGCGAGAAGCCGGATTCACCGGGACTCATGACATCGAGGATGTCCTTGAGGTCGGCACGTACCGTGCTCGGCTTCCAGCCGAACAACGCGCGCACCGCACGCAAGAACCAGTTTCCGCCGCCTTCCGGGGTGGGGGGTACGGGTACCGGCAGATTACGCGGCTCAAATGGTGCGCCGCCGGAACTCGAACTGGATGGATCGCTGTCAGGCATGGCGGTCACGCGTTGTCGGATTCCCGCGCGACATACGGATCGGGCATGTTGAGGCGCATCATGATCCTGCTTTCGAGTCCTTCCATCTCTTCGGCTTGCGCGTCGGTCTCATGGTCGAAACCGATGAGGTGAAGAAAACCGTGCACCGCGAGATGTGCAAGGTGATGAAGGAAGTCCCGGCTTTCATCCCTGGATTCCCGTTCGAGCGTCTCGTAGGCAATGACAATGTCGCCGAGCAACTTATCGCCTTGACCAACCTTGTGACCGGAAGCCGGGAACGACAGCACGTTCGTCGGCTTATCAATTCCACGCCAGTCGCGATTGAGCCTGGCGATTTCCGAATCGTCGGTGAGCAAGATACTCACTTCGCCGCTCTCTGTTGAGAGCGCCCCGGCGGCAGTGGTAATCGCCTCGCGGATAGTCTGCTCCGCCAGCGGCTGCGCGTTCCACAGCGGCGATTGCACTTGAATATCGATGTGCGGCGGGGATGTACGCCGCTCCGGCGCTGGCCTCATCCCTTTGCCTCGCGTGCCGGCGTCCCGCGGTCATAGGCCTCGACGATACGCGCCACCAATTCGTGGCGGATCACGTCTTCATGGGTGAACGCGACATGGCCCACGCCTTCAATCCCGGCGAGCAGTTTCACCGCTTCGGCAAGGCCCGAGGTCTGGCCGTGCGGCAGGTCGACCTGACTGGGGTCACCGGTGACGATCATGCGGCCGTTTTCGCCAAGCCGCGTGAGAAACATCTTCATCTGCATCGACGTGGTGTTCTGCGCTTCATCGAGGATGATCGCTGCGTTCGAAAGCGTACGTCCGCGCATGAAAGCAAGCGGCGCGATTTCGATTTCACCGGCCTGCAAGGCGCGCTCGACGATGCGCGCATCCATCAGATCGTAAAGTGCGTCGTAGATCGGCCGCAGATAGGGATCGACTTTCTCGCGCATGTCGCCGGGAAGGAATCCGAGCCGCTCGCCCGCTTCGACGGCGGGGCGTGACAGAATGATGCGATCGACTTCCTTGCGCTCGAACATCTGCACGGCCTGCGCAACGGCGAGCCATGTCTTGCCCGTGCCAGCGGGACCCGTGCCGAATATCAGCGAGTGGCGCTTCAACGCACGAATATAAGCGTCCTGTGCCGCGGTGCGTGCACGCACCGGGCGCTTGCGCAGATTGATTTCCTCAAACGCCGGGCGTGGTGCGGCAGGGTCGTAGTCGAAGAGCGACCCCTGCGCGATGGCCTGGCGGATGGCGCCTTCAACATCGCCCTGGCTGAGATCGTGGCCGCGCTTGAGTTGCTCGTAGAGCCCTTCGAGCACCCGGCGCGCCTGTTCACAGGCGCCGCGTGAACCCTCGATAGTGACGTGATTGCCGCGCTGCTCGGCGACAACACCCAGGCGGCGTTCGATCAGCGCCAGATTCTGTCCGTATTGTCCGAACAGCACCGACGCCAGCTTGTTGTCCTCGAACGCGAGTACGATCTGTGCGGTTGCCGTTTCATCGGAAGCGGCTGCGGGCGTGATTACGGAGTCCGTCGTGCGCAAGGGTGTTTCAAGCTCCTGTCACAGCAAAGGCGCGCGCATGTTTTTCGTCGGCCAGGGCGCCGAAAAGACTGTTGGTTCCGACCTCGGTCACACTCACGCGCCTGACCGAACCGATAAGGTTCGCCGGCGCCATGACCTGGACCGCCTGCAAATAGGGTGAACGGCCGACGAGCTGGCCCGGTAGCCTGCCCGGCTTTTCCAGCAGGATGTCCATGTCGCAACCGGCAAAGCCGGCATTGAATGAGCGCTGATGACGCGTGATGACGGCCTGCAGGCGCTGAAGACGTTCGGCCTTCTCGTCCTGCGGCACCTGATCGTCCATATCGGCTGCCGGTGTGCCGGGCCGCGCCGAATACATGAATGAATAAGCGCCAGCGAGGCCGACATCTTCGATCAGCGACAGCGTCTCGCAAAAATCCGCTTCTGTTTCACCGGGAAAGCCGACGATGAAGTCGGACGTGAATGCAAGATCGTTGCGGGCCGCACGCAGACGCTCGATCACCTGCAGATAGTCGCGACGCGTGTGCCTGCGGTTCATTGCCTGCAGGATGCCGTCGGACCCCGACTGCACCGGCAGGTGCACATAGGGCATCAGCTCCGGTAGTTCGGCATGGGCCGCGATCAGATCCTCGCTCATGTCGCGCGGATGGCTCGTGGTGTAACGCAGACGAAGAATGCCAGGTACCCGCGACAGCCGCTGAAGCAGTTTTCCCAACGATGCAGTCGTGCCATCCACGTCGAGCCCGTGATAGGCGTTCACGTTCTGGCCGATCAGCGTCACCTCGCGCACGCCGGCATCCGCCAGCCGCTCGACTTCGGCAACGATTTTTTCCACTGGCCGTGAAACTTCGGTGCCACGCGTGTAAGGCACGACGCAAAACGTGCAGAATTTGTCACACCCTTCCTGGACGGTGACGAACGCCGAAATACCGCGTCTGGCAATGGCCTCGCGTCTGGGCTCGGCCAGTGCCTCGAACTTGTCCTCGATCGGAAATTCCGTGTCGACGACTTTGTCGCCACGTCGCGCACGCGCAATCATCTCCGGCAAGCGGTGGTAGTTCTGCGAGCCGACGACAAGATCGACAGCGCTCGCGCGACGGATGATCTCCTTACCCTCGGCCTGTGCCACGCAGCCGGCGACCGCAATCGTCATGCTGCGCCCGTCGCGCGCGGCGGCTTCTTTCATCTCGCGAATGCGGCCGATCTCGGAGTAGACCTTCTCGACCGCCTTTTCCCGGATGTGACAGGTGTTGAGGATGACGAGATCGGCGTCCTCGGGACTTGCGGTCTCGGCGAACCCTTCGGGTGCCAATGTGTCCGCCATACGATGCGAATCGTAGACGTTCATCTGGCAGCCAAAGGACTTGATGTGGACTTTTCGCGGGTTGCTCATGCCGTTTTCGGTTGCGGTCCAATCTAACCTGTCATGGCCGGATTTGTCCCGCGAGACCATATATTTGATTTTACAACGAATTTAAGACCGGTCCGTCGGCTGCCAACAAGAAATGCCGTCAGGACGCGGACTCAACAGACATTGGCCGCCCGCGCAAGGCGGTCACGAGAAGCTGCCGCACGGTTCCTTCGAGCCGTTTGCTCATCGCCTTGCGATCCACATCGCGGTCGGCAGGAACGGGGTCGCCGTAGGTGACGACTGCATCGACCGCGCCCCGTTCGATGAACGCCCTGATGTGCGGCATGAAGTCGAGATCGCCGTACCAGGCAACCAGTGGCCGGTGCTGGCGCCCCATCGGAAGGCCATGTTGCCCGATGTATGTGATCGCCATCGGTTGCATCAAAATACTTGGGCCCCCGCCTTGGTCCTCGATCGCACCGAGCAGCGCGGAGCGGAACGGCAGGACACGGTTGCCGTCACTCGATGTTCCTTCGGCGAAAAGGACGACGGATGTGCCCGAGGCCACGCGGTTGATGATTTCACTCACCGCGTCACCGGTCTGGTGACGGCGTCCGCGATCAACGAAAACCGTGCGCTGCATTTTTGCGGTTACCCCGACCAGCGGCCAGCTCGCGACTTCGCGCTTGGCGACAAAGGCGACCGGCGTAATCGAGCCGATGACGACGATGTCGATCCAGGACACGTGGTTTGAAACGAACAGCACGGCGCGGTCGCGCACCGGATTGCCGACGACGCTGACGCGGATGCGTAACAGGGCGCAGAGCACACGATAGTAATTCGAAGCGATGAAGCCCCAGCCGGGGAGGTTGAGTTTCCCGAGCAGCCACTGCGCCGAAATCAGGATCGGCGTCATCGTGAAAAAGAAGATGCCGATGAAAAGCGCGCGCAGCATCAGCGCTTGGTCTTGTCGTCGCTCAGTGGCACCGCGTAGAGCTCGAGCCGGTGGTCGACAAGCTTGTAGCCAAGCTTCCGCGCCACCTCGGCCTGCAGCCGCTCGATTTCCTCCGATTGAAATTCGATCACTTCGCCGTTGCGCAAATTGATCAAATGGTCGTGGTGGATATCGGGGCTTGTTTCGTAGCGCGCGCGACCGTCGCGGAAATCGTGCCGCTCGATGATGCCGGCATCCTCGAAGAGCCGCATGGTGCGATACACGGTCGAGATCGAGATGCGATCATCAACCTTGACGCACCGACGATATAGCTCCTCGACATCGGGATGGTCATCCGACTCCGCCAGCACGCGGGCGATCACACGCCGCTGCTCGGTCATGCGCATGCCCTTAGCCGCGCAGAGCGACTCGATGTTTTTCTTTTCGGCGATATTTCTGCCCGCGGTCACGGCGTATTCCGGATGTCTGTACGGCTCGGCATCGCCGGCTTTCCTATCATATTGACCGTGTCGGGCATGTGTCCATCATGCCGTCATAAAAGATCGCGTCGCAGCACCAGAGCCGCCGCGGCTTTTCCCCCGGACCCAGGATAGTAATTGGGGCGTCGCGAGACTTCACGGAAGCCGGCACGGTGATAGAGCCGGATTGCCGGGTCATTGTGCTCGTCGACCTCCAGAAAAACGGTACGCGCGCCGAGGCCGGCGAGGCGACGCAGATGCAAATCGAGCATCCGGCGCGCGACCCTGCGACCGCGCTCACGTCCGGCAACCGCAACCGACAGGATCTCGGCTTCGTCTTCGACCAGCCGCGACATGATGAAACCGGCAAGTCTCGTACCGGTCATCGCGCGGTGTGTGAGCACGTGACGATCGATCAGCAGGCCTTCGACTTCCTGTTCGTTCCAGCCGCGTCGGAACGAAACGGCATGCAACGCGGCGATCGCGGACGAATCGCGCGCGCCGGCTTCCGACAGTGCCGGCTCACCGCGCGAAAAAAGGTTGCCAAGAAAACCGATCATCGACGCGCCAGCTGCACGGCATCCTGCGGATGTGCATCTGCCGCGCGCAGGTACAGCGGCTTCGGTGGAGTGTCGGTATCGGTTGCGGCGGCGCCGAGTCGTGCAACCCAGTCGATGCGCGGCGCCGCACGCTGCTCGACGGCGCTCGGCGCGCGTTCGCTGGCGGGCCACGCGGCCGCCAGCTTGCCGGCCGCGGTGCCGACGATGCGTGGCGCGCCGCTCGTCGAGACGCGCAGCGCCTCGCGCAACGGCGTGACCCGTGGCGAAACGACGGTCCGGCCGCCCGGCCCGAAGACTTGCAGATAGACGTGGTCGTGGCGTGCATCGATCGCCGCGACCACCGGAAGCGAATCGTCGGCCGCGATGAACGGCGCGGCAAAGGCAGCGAGCGTCGACAGACCGACGGCCGGCTTGCCAGCCGCGAGAGCAATTCCCCGCGCCGCGGCGATTCCGACGCGCAGGCCCGTGAAACTGCCAGGCCCGGTGGTCACCGCGATACGATCAAAATCGGCGAAGTCGAGTTGCGCGCTTTGGAGGATTCGCGCGATGAGCGGCATCAATGCCTCGGCGTGCCCGCGCTGCATCGGCAATGATTCCTGCACGCGCAGATCCGCGCGCGCTGTATCGAGCACGGCGACAGAACAGGCTTCGAGTGCGGTATCGATGGCCAGAACACGCATTCGGCAATTGTAGCATTAAATTTCATCGCGACCCGGCCTGGTGCCGGTCATCCGCGGTTTTGCCGCGGAAATTGCGATTACATCGGCCGGACTTCGACCACGTCAGGGACGAAATGGCGCAGCAGGTTCTGGATCCCGTGCTTCAGGGTCGCGGTCGAGGACGGGCAGCCCGAGCAGGCCCCCTTCATGTTGAGATACACGATGCCTTCCTTGTAACCACGGAAGGTTATGTCGCCGCCGTCTCCGGCGACGGCCGGACGCACGCGCGTCTCGATCAGATCCTTGATAGTGGCCACCGTCTCCGCATCCTTGGCGTCGAAAAATTCCTCGGTCTCGGCTTCCGAAGGTTTTGCGTCCGCGGTCAACAGCGGCGCCCCGGACATGTAGTGCTCCATGATGGCGCCGAGGATCGCCGGTTTCATCTGTTGCCAGTCACCATCGGTCTTGGTCACTGAAATGAAATCCGAACCGAAGAAAACGCCGCCGACGTGCGGAATGTCGAACAGGCGTGCGGCAAGCGGCGATTGCGTTGCGGACTGCTTCGAGGGCATGTCCAACGTGCCGCTTTCGAGCACGTTGCGTCCCGGCAGGAACTTCAGCGTCGCGGGATTGGGCGTAACTTCGGTCTGAATGAACATCGGGTGCACTCCTTGCCAAAGACGGGTTCAAGGCCCGCAGGCAGCGAAACTATAGCTGATAGATGGCGACTCTGCCCGTCCCGGTCAACTGGCGCGGTGCGAGCGCGGTTAAATCAGGAACTGGCGTCGATATCTTCGTCGCTCAGATGGCCCGGAACGATCGCCACCGGGATCGGGAAGTCGCCGGCGGTCTTGGCCAGATTGGTGACGAGGGGCCCAGGGCCGTCCTTGCCGGTGCCGGCAGCCAGCACGAGGATGCCGATATCGGCGTCCTCGTCGATCAGCTTGACGATTTCCTCTGCCGTATCGCCTTCACGGACCACGCGATCGGGTGTGATCCGTGCGATCTTTTTCGCCCGCGCCGCGAACTTGTCGAGGGCGGCATTTGCCGCCTCCTGCTGCTCGGCCATCATGATGTCGGCCACACCGAGCCATTGCTGATTGCGATCGCCCGGTTCGATCACGCGTAACATCACGATCTGCGATTTGGTGCGGCCAGCGCGTTTCGCCGCCCAGTAGACCGCGCGGTCGCATTCTTCGGTGTCGTCGATGACCACCAAATACTTTCGCTTGTGGCCGGCCTCGTAGCTGCGACGCTTGATGCTCATGGTGCGGATGGTGGCACGCCGGCTGGCGCGCCGACAAGGCGGGAGTACCGCGCTGCAACTAGCGGCGCACGAAACCGACGATATCCTTGACAGCCTTCATGGTTTCGGCGGCGATCGCCTGCGCGCGCTGCGAACCGTCGGCCAGGATCGAGTCGATATGGACCGGGTCCTGAACGAGCTTCTTCATTTCCGCGCCGATTGGCCCGAGCTTGGCGACCGCGAGGTCGACCAGTGCCGTTTTGAAGGTAGAGAATTGCCCGCCGCCAAATTGGCCGAGGATTTCGGCTTTGCTGACCCCCTGCAGCGCCGCGTAGATGCCCACCAGGTTGTCGGCCTCGGGGCGCGGCGCCAGTCCCTTTTCCTCGCTCGGCAGAGGTTCGGGATCAGTCTTTGCCTTGCGGATCTTCTGCGCGATGGTGTCGGCGTCATCGGTCAGGTTGATGCGCGAATAGTCGGAGGCTTCCGACTTCGACATCTTCTTCGATCCATCGCGCAGCGACATCACGCGCGTCGCGGGTCCTTGGATGAGCGGCTCGGGCTGCGGAAAGAACGCATCACCATAGCCGTGCGCATGGATCGATGCCGCGAAGTCATTGTTGAATTTCTGCGCAATGTCGCGCGACAGTTCGAGATGCTGTTTCTGGTCCTCGCCGACGGGCACATGCGTTGCGCGATAGACGAGAATGTCGGCGGCCATCAGGTTGGGATACACGTAAAGCCCGACCGAAGCATTCTCCCTGTCCTTGCCGGCCTTTTCCTTGAACTGCGTCATGCGATTGAGCCAGCCGATACGCGCGACGCAATTGAACACCCAGGCAAGCTCGGCGTGTTCGGCGACCTGGCTCTGGTTGAAGATGATGTGCTTCCTGGCGTCGATGCCGCAGGCAATGAACGCAGCTGTCACCTCGCGCGTGGCGCGCGGCAATTCGCTCGGGTCTTGCCAGACCGTGATGGCGTGCATGTCCACGACGCAATAAATGCAGTCATAGCGATCTTGCAGGGCGACGAACTTGGTGATCGCGCCGAGATAATTGCCGAGATGCAGGTTGCCGGTCGGCTGTACGCCCGAAAATACGCGTTCCTTGAACGCCATCATCCGCCCTCTTCGATTGCGCGCGGAGCCATGCCACGGCGAAGGCGGGCGGTGCAAGGGCCTTACGCGCGCGAGCGTATTTCCGAAGCGATTTCCCGGAGCCTTGCAACGCCAAGCAGGTGCAGCGCAGCGCCGTAAATGATGAGGCCAAGCAGCACCAGGGCCAGCAGCATGATGAGACGGCCAAACGAGGAGGTCTCGGCCGCCGGAAACGTGCGCACGACAGCGAGGGCGCCAAAACCAATGGCGAGCCCCATGGCGACGGTGGCTGCTGCGATCCGGGGCAGCCTGCGCCGGGCCTCCTGATCGAGCCACAGCCAGCCGCGCCGATAGAGAACGGTGCCGAGCACCGCGGCGCCGACCCAGCCGGAGGCGGCGAATGCCGTCGCCGCACCTGTATGGCCATAGTGAGGAAACAGGAGCACGCCGCCGACGATTGCGGCAGCAAGGCCGCACAGGGCTGCGAACATAGGCGTTCGGGTATCTTCATGCGCAAAGGACACGGCGCCGAATACTTTTTCAAGGACGTGGCCGGGCAGTCCGGCGCTGATCGCCGCAAGCGCGGCAGCGACCGCGACCGTGTCCTGCGGGCCGAATGCTCCGCGTTCAAACAACCCGCCGGCAATCGGTTTGGCGAGCAGCGCAAACGCCGTAGCGGCCGGAAGCGCGAGCCCGAGCGCGACTTCATAAGCACGCGACTGAGCCGCGGCGAGCGCGCGATCGTCTCTGGCGGCCGCACTTGACGCAATACGCGGCACGATCACCGCCGCGATCGCGACTGACACCACGCCGAGCGGAAGCTCATAGAGCCTGTTCGCGTAGTACAGCCACGACACCGCCGCCGGAGACGCCGACGCAATGGCGGTTATCGCAATCAGTTTCAGTTGCGGCACGCCAGCCGCGATCAAACCCGGCAAAGCGCGTCTGAAGAATGTCTCGGTCTGGTCGGCAACGTGTGCGGTGGGACGTTGCCAGCGCCTGCCGCTCCAAAACCACACCGTCATCGTCAAGGCGAGTTGCGCGAACCCGGCAACGCTGATCGCGAAGGCGAGCCAAGCGGTGGCGTAAAATTGCTCAATGGCTCCATGCGGCAGCATCGCCAGCGCGACGATCATCGCGAGGTTGAACAGGATCGTGCTGATGGCGACGGCGGCCACCCGGCCTTCGGCGTTGAGCGCCGCAGCGATCACCGCCACCAGTCCCACGAGCACGAAGTAGGGCGCGACCATGAACAGGAGAAACGCGGCCAGCGACCGGCGTTCCCGATCAAAGCCCGGCGCGATGACGGCGATAACGGCGGGAGCGATGAAAATCACGAGTAAAGCGATGAACCCGGCGATGCAGAACATCGCGAGCAAGATCCGCCACGTGAAACGATTGGCGTTGGCCGTGCCATCCTCGCCGCCACGCAGCTTGAGCCAGATCGGCACGAAAGCGCTGTTGAGCGCACCTTCCGAAAGGAGGCGGCGGAAAAAATTCACCACCTGCAGTACGGCAAAGAAGGCTTCCGATTGCGGCCCCGCGCCCAGCAGTGCTGCGATCCAGGCGTCGCGCAGATAGGCCAGCAATCGCGACATCAGGGTGCCGCTGCCAACCGTGGTGATATCGCGCGCCAGCGACATGAAGTGATTCCCCGCGCGCTACTCTAGGCCGGTGGGCTGGCGCCCGTCACCTGTGAAGCGCTCGAGCTTGCCGCCGCGCGTTCCGCCGATATAGTGCGCGCGCCATTACGGGGATTGCACATGACTTCCGTTCGTTACGACGTACTCGGCATCGGCAATGCGATTGTCGACGTCATTGCCCGCGCTGAGGACGATTTCCTCGTGAAGCAGGGGATGCAGAAAGGCGGCATGGCGCTGATCGATGAAGCGCGCGCGCAGGCCATCTACGCGGCGATGGGGCCGGCGGTGGAAAGCTCGGGCGGATCGGCAGCCAACACCATTGTCGGCGTCGCCAGCTTCGGTGCGCGGGCGGCATTTGTCGGGAAGGTCAAGGACGACGAACTCGGTCGCGCATTCGCCCACGACATCCGCGCAGCCAATGTCGCCTTCGACACGAAGGCAGCTAATGGCGGGCCGTCGACGGCGCGCTGCTACATCATGGTGACGCC
>Ga0207665_10001070_pt1 | contig 18405 bp, 17 predicted proteins | sample LARL112metaG_FD_184351 | JGI IMG/M metagenome (GOLD analysis project Ga0207665, IMG submission 184351) | Corn, switchgrass and miscanthus rhizosphere microbial communities from Kellogg Biological Station, Michigan, USA - LAR L11-2 metaG... | ecosystem: Host-associated > Plants > Roots >...
TGCCGAGTGGAACGAGCGCGTCGATCGTATTCGCAAGCTCGTCGAGACGGTGCCCGGCGTGAAGACGGACATCTTCATCCCCGACGACGGAAATCGCTACCCGACTCTGAAGATCTTCTGGGATCAGCAAGCCTGGCACTACTCCATTGCCGACTGCGTGGCGGAACTGCGCGCCGGCGACCCGGTGATTGAGGTGCTCGGGGTCGACAATCCCAGCCTGGTCACCACGGTGCGCGAGGGCAACCCGAACCACAAAGAACGAAAAGCACCCGATCACATCGAACTGGTTTCGATGACCATCAAACCTGGTGAAGAAATGATCGTCGGTCAGAGACTGCGCACGCTTCTCGGGGCCGCTCAGAAGAAATCGGCTGCCTAAGGACGCTGCGCCCGTCAACGCCGGTTCACACGAGGCACTTTGCGATGCGTTTGGCTGGATTTCTATTTGCGGCGGCGCTCACACTACAAGCGCAGGTCCGTCCCGTTGTCCCGAAGTCGGCATCCACCCAACCTCCTCGTTTCTACAACCCGGCGATCGATGCGGGCGACTATGTTTACATCTCAGCGCAGGGCCCTCGCAGCCCGGAAGGCACGATTCCGACAACCTTCAGCGCACAGGTTCGGCAGTCTCTCGCTAATTTGAAGGCCACCGTCGAAGCAGCCGGCTTGACGATGGAGAACATCGTCTACGCGCAGGTTTATCTCGAAGACGTTTCGAAGTATGACGAGTTGAATAAAGTTTGGGCGGAGTACTTTCCCAAAACTCCGCCTGCACGAGCCGTGCTGGGCGTTGCGCGGGTTCCAGAGTCAGCGGTGCAAGTCACGGCAGTGGCGGTGCGAAACTTGTCGGATCGACGCGCTGTCTCTCCCCCGAACTATCACGCCGACGGCCCCGTTTCGCCTGGAATGCTCACCCACGACCGTCTCTTCGTTTCGGGCATGCAGGGCAGGGATCCCGCGAATGGAAAGGTTCCTGACGATTCTGCCGCTCAGGTCGATCTCGCGCTCGACGGCGTAGAGGCCGTGGTGAAAGCTGCTGGCCTGGAACTGCGCAACATGGTATTCGTGAATCCCTATCTGACTTCCGCAGTTCCGATGCGCGTGATGAACGAACACTATGCCCGGCGCTTTGAATTCGGAAACACGCCGGCCCGCGCCACCATTGAGGTATCGTCACTACCAGCTGGAGCCCACATCGAGTACACGGGAGTCGCGGTACGGGACCTCGCGCAGCGGAAGGCGGTGCGCCCGAAGAACATGCCGCCAAGTCCTACCGCCAGTCCGTGTGTATTTGCGGGAGATACACTGTACTGCTCGGCGAAGAGCGGATTCATTCCCGGTCCGCACGGCGGCGTCTATGCGTCGACCACGCCCCATCAAGTGCGCCAGACCATGCGCAACCTGCTCGACAACCTCGAAGAAGCCGACATGAATTTCGACCAGGTTGTCTCGACCAACATCTACCTCGACGATCTCTCAGACTTGCCGGCGTTTGATGAAGTGTACGGGCAATACTTTGCGCAGCTACTCCCCGCAAGAACAATCATCGAACAGATCCTTCCCACCGACCGCAAGGCCGACAAAGACGGTCACTATCCTGACCTCGAACAGGTCTCGCTCATAGCGATTCGGGGGGCGTCGAAGCACTGAATCCGCTATTGCCCTCGAGCGGCGCGAAGCATTCGTTTGGCTCCCGTTGCCTTCTTCCAGCCGCTAAGGAATAATCCTAGGTTCGCTTCCGCAGAACACTTTGATCTCGAAAGGCATCCGTTCCCGCTGCCGCCGGCCACCACATCTCGCCTTGCCTACATTGACTGGATGCGCGGCCTTGCATGCCTGCTGATGTTTCAGACGCATTGCTACGATGCGTGGCTTTCCCCCGAAGCACGTAAAAGCACATTCTTCATGTACTCGCAGCTCGGCGGAACGCTGCCGGCTCCACTGTTCCTTTTTCTCGCGGGTATTTCCTTCGCGCTAGTTACCAACAAGCTTGTGGAGAAGGGTCGCGGTCCTAACCAAATCGCGAAAATCACCATTCGCCGGGGCGCAGAGATTTTCGCGCTTGGCCTACTCTTCCGTTTGCAGGAATATGTCATCGCCTGGGGATGGGCGCCGTGGAGTGATTTGTTCCGCGTCGACATCCTGAACACCATTGGCATGTCGATGATGCTGATGGGAGTGCTGTGCTGGCTCGTGCTCGCGCTGCGATCCCGGGGCAACTCGACTCTGAGGCTCACGGTTGCCGCTGCTGGCACCGCAACGGCCATTGCCCTACTCACGCCACCGCTGTGGACTACCTGGCGGCCGGACTGGCTGCCCTGGCCGATTGAGTCCTACATCAACGGAGTTCACAACCTGGGCTCGCCGCAAGCCTGGTTGTTCCCGATCTTTCCCTGGGGTGCATTCGCCTTTGCGGGACTGGCGCTTGGATTTCTGCTCCAAGGTGCATGGACAAAACTGCACGAAGGCCAGGCTTTCGCTTGGGCCGGCGTGGCGGGGGTGGCGTTCATTCTCGCGGCGCGCTGGCTCGATGCGCGTCCCGGCCAGCTCTACAGTACGTACGACTACTGGCACACGAGTCCGAACTTCCTTTTGCTTCGAGTCGGGATGCTGTTGATGATTCTTGCCGCGTGCTACGCGTGGTGCAGTTGGGGCGCAGCGCAGTGGGGGTTCAGTCCCCTGATTCAATTGGGGCAGACTTCCCTGCTCGTGTACTGGGTGCACATTGAATTGGTCTACGGACGAGTTTCGATCCTGCCGAAGCGAGCCGAGAACATAACCGGGGCGAGCATTGGCCTGCTGATTATCACGATGATGATGTTGTCCTTGTCCATCGCGCGCACTACGATGAAGGGCCAAGGTGATCGACTTTGGAAACTGGCCCGCGGGGCCGCCCCAGCGACCTAAACTGTTACGCGCCTTCCGCAGGCGCCCAGTTACTTCGCTCCAGGAAAGTCGGCGGCTCATAGGTGCGACCAGCCTGCAGACGGCGATCTTCGCGCCGCGCCGTCCACGAAAGCAGCGGTCCACCCAGGTGCGCCGCGAGCCATGCGGTGCTCCCGAATTCTGTCTGCACTTCCTGCCGCAAGGAACGGATCTCCTGGCTGACGTCGCGGTGCACCTGCCGGAAGTGTTGCTCCATTGCCCAGAGGGCTGCACTGTAAGCCGTCCGCAGTTTTACAGATTCGCGCGCAAAGCGTTCGCGAACGCGCGCATCGGGGAATTGCTTGTAGCGCGACCAGCCTTGCAGCATGGTCCGGCACATGCGGTAGAGGCTCGGTCCATTCTGTTCATAGTCGCGCTGGAAAGCCAGATCGAGAAACCGCTTCGACTCTTCGCGCGAGATCGTGGCATGTTGAAAATTGAACCGGTCCTGCCCGTGGATGTCGGCGAGGTCCACGTTCTGCAGCATCCGTCCCTGATCGGACATTTGCTGGTAGAGCGGCGTGCCCGGCACGGGCGTGTACAGCATGAACTGGTGAAAGTCCGTGCTGTGGCTGATGGCGTAATCAATTTCTCCGCGGATGTTGGCAGGCGTGTGGTGCTCCAGGCCAATAATGGTCGACCCCTGCACGCGAATGCCGTGCTCGCGCAGCTCGCGCGTGAGTTCGCGCGTGTCAGTCCCCTGCAATTTGGTGTATGAGGATCGCGGAGATTCCAGGCCCATCCATATCCACGAGACGCCCAGTTCGACCAACTCATCCATGGTGTACTTGCGAATGGCATTGGCGGATGCGAACACCGCGAGCCCCCAGCTCTTGCCGCTTTTCTTCATGCGGCGCAGCAGTTGCATGGCGCGTTCGCGGTGGAGCAGAAAATTCTCGTCCATTACGAAGAACGATTGCACGTTCAGCGATTTCTCGAGCTGACTCATCACATCGAAGAGCTCGTCCCCGGTTTCATAGAAGTTCACGAACTTGCCTTTACCTCCGAAGAATGACGACGTGGTGCAGAAGTTGCAGCCCATCGGGCAGCCGACCGATGGAATCACGGTAGCTGCCGTCGCCCCTTTGCGGTCGGGAATGCGTACGCCGAGGATCCGGGTTTCGAGGCCGGAAACGATTTCCGGATGCTGGATCGCGCGGTCCGGATTCTCTCCCAGGAACTCGCGCATCCAGCGGATGCCTTCGCCTTTCACGATGTGGTCGGCATCCAGCGGGTTCTCAACGCCCGGAATGGCTGTGACATGGCCGCCGATGACGATGGTTGATTGAGGCGACAGCTTCCGCACCATGCGGCACATCTCGCGCACCTTGCCAACGTTCACAATGATTGAGGAAATACCGACGACGTCGTATTGATTCGCAGTGAGCTCGCGAGCGAAGGCTTCGCGGGTTGGAAAATCCAGCACCGCGCAAGGGCTCGAAATGTTCGCCTGAATCATCATGATGCCCCACGAACGATGAAACATGCGGAGGGAGAAAGCTCCCTGCGCGCGTGTCACCTGGTTGTGGTACAGCTCCATGGGATTGATCGAACGGCTGCCGAATTCGTCGTCCTGCGCGTACGGCCCGAATACAGACGCCAGAAGCACGCGCGTTCGCGCGCCTTTCGGATGGGATTTCATTTTGTTTCGTGCTCCGCAATCCTTAGGCTAGGTGCCACGAGGGGCGGCTGTATGTGAGGAACGAGCGAAAATACAAAACTATTACAGAGCGAGGTGGCGGGATGATAACTGAGTTATGGCGGCGGCTACGAGTTTCAAGGCAATTCCCCACTGTTTGCGGGCATGGGCCTCATCTTCGCCGTAGCCGAAGAGGTAGGACGTCATGTAGTAACCCTCGCGCACTGCTTCGCCTTCGTGATAGAAGCAACGGCGCAGGCCGAATTCGGCTGAGGCAGGAATTTCAGGCACGACCTTGAGCAAGCCAGTCAGGTGTTTCAAGAATGTCTCATGTTTCTCGAAAGAAAAGCGGACAGCCGGGTCTGAGATCAACAGGTCGACGTACGACCCGAATTTCCAGGGGACGGCGAATATTTCCTCGTCAGGATTGAGTTCGGTGGTTGACCAGGCATCGCACTTCGCGCTCTCGAGCATGGAAGCCTGCGCGTTTACGGCAACCAGAAACTCACGCAATTCCGGCCAGCACGTGACTTCTTCGATGTTCGCGAGAGCGTCCGGTTCCCGCTTCAGATCGTAGTAACGCAAGATGCCATCCGGCGCCGCCCAGGGCACTTCGAGAGTCTCGTCGTCCCGGCCGAGTTCGACGGCAAAATCGGCTTGCATCGTGATCAGAAAAAGCCGGCGGGTGCGCACACCCGCCTGTTAACCAAATGCTGCTGATTTCTCGCTGCGTTCTACTTCGCGGGGGCTGCTTGTGGTGCTGGCTGTTGCGCGGGCGTCCCGAAATTCACCTTCGGAACCTCTCTCGAGCCCTCAGCGGCTTTAAAGTACGCGTCGTTTGCCTTGAAACCGGCCCAACTCGCGAACAGACTCGCCGGGAACTGCTGCACGTACGTGTTGTAGTCCTGGAGCGTGTCGTTGTAGCGCTTGCGCTCAAGCGATATGCGGTTCTCGGTGCCAGCCAGTTCATCCTGCAAGCGCATGAAGTTTTCATTCGACTTCAGCTGTGGATACGCTTCCTGCAGCGCCAGAACCTTCACCACAAGACCGTCCAGTTGATTATTCGCAGCAATTTTCTCTGCTGGTGTCGACGCACCAAGCAGCTGCGAGCGCGCCTTGGCGATATCGCCGAACACGGTTTGCTCCTGCGTGGCGTAGCCTTTCACTGTCTCCACCAGGTTCGGGATGAGGTCAGCGCGGCGCTGGAGAGCGATATCCACCTGCGACCAGGACGCCTTTACGGCCTCGTTCTTGGTCACGAGCGTGTTGCGCACTCCGATGTACTGACCGAATGCCACCAGCGCGATCAGCGCCAGGATGATCACTACGATGAGTCCTTTACTCATGTTGCTCTCCTCGAAAACGAAGTCTCGGAAATCAAGTCGAACGTCAACGCCCAGGTGAATCCAGCATTCTATCGACTGCGGAGGTAACTTGCTCGACTGCCGACAGGTAGCGAGCCGCGACGTCCTGCACGCGAAATTGTTTGGGATCGGCGCGGTGCTCGCGGATGTCCAACAGGTTCTCGAAAGGACCGGCATCAAACCCGAGCATGGCGGCGAGTGCCTTGATCGACTCCCGCTTTGTTCCCGGCTCCGGCTGTCCCTGCGTTATCAGGGCATGTCGAAACAGGGTCGCAAATGCTGGCAAGGAACGCAGCAGCAGATGCCAGGTTCGCGTCTCGTCGCGTGAGTCCACCAGCAATCGCTGGCGCAGCAGGATGAGTTTCTCCCGCAATTCGTATTCGAGTTGCGCGCGATGTAGCACCATGGGGATTTGCAGCGAGGCCACTACATCGACACCGAACAAGACGCGATGCTGGCGCTTCATATCCATCAGTTCGATCGAGAAGACATCAGCGGAACGTTCCAGCTCATCCTGAGTGATGAGCATGGGCGCGGGCCGGCGCTGCTGCGTCCAGCTCTCGACGACCGGCGCTAACGCGATCAGGCTGGAGAACGACGTGTCGTTCAGCACGACCAGGAGATTAATGTTCGAGTAATCCGTCTCGTACTCGCCCGAAGCTGCGGATCCGTACAGGATGATGCTCGCCAAGTTCGCTCCGGCAGCCTGCTGGAGCTTGTCGACAAACTCGCTGATCTGTTTCTCGGGGATTGGATTTTCACGAGCCATAGCATTCCTCAATTTCTTTTGCTACCAACTGCCTCCGGCGCCGCCACCACCCGTGCTGCCGCCACCAAATCCACCGAAACCACCGCCACCGCCAAAACCGCCGCCGCCCCAATCACCCCCACCTCGATAGCCTCCCCCACCACCACCGCCGAACAGGAACATGTAGAACAGCAAACGGCGCAGCGGAGGAACGGCCAGCACAATGACGATCACGATAATAATGGCAATGATCGCTCCTGGAGAGAGTTCGGTTTGGCGAGGAGCCGAAGTGAGCGGTTCGATGCGACGCGGTTGCGAGGTCGTGATTTCAACCCCTGCATCCTTGGCAATGACGTCGACAACGCGCGAGGTGAGCAGGCTCACCGCTCCGTCGTAATCTCCGCGCTGCAGGTAAGACACAGCCTCGCGACCAAAGCCACCCACTTTCCCGTCGGGGAGAATGGGCTCCAACCCGTAGCCTACGTTGATGAAATATTTACGATCCTGCACCGCGAGCAGGATTAGGACGCCGCGATCCTTGCCTTTCTGCCCGATTCCCCACTTCTGATACATGTCCACCGAATAGTTAAAAATGTCTTCGCCGTCGGTAGATTTGATCGTCGCGACCACGACCGACGCCTGGGCCTTGTCGAGAACCTGTCGGCACATCTCTTTCAATTGAGTAACGGTGGCGGGACTCAGCACGCCGGCAAAGTCATTCACGCAGTCTGTCGGCTTGAGCGACGAAACCGGTTCGGCGTATGCGAACGCCGTCATCGTCACAACCGCCAATACAATCGCGACGAGGTGAACGCGCGCGCGCATCGCGCAAATTGTACAGGAAGTTTCGCGCACGTCGCCGTGTCGAGAGCCGGGGCGCAGTTAGAACTGGCGGAGGAATTCGATCACTTGTTGCTCAGCCCAACGGCCATCGTATCCGTTGGCGTCAGCGATAAAGGAACAGTGGCCGCCGTCGGCTTCTTCCACGAAGGTTAGGTTGGGGTTCGCCGCGATTTTCTTGCGCGTTTCGGGAATCAAGCGCACGAACGGATCGTTCGCGGCGTGCAGAATCAGTCCCGGCATGGAGATCTGATCCACGACGTTGGACGCGGCTGCGCGCGCGTAGTAATCGACCGCTCCCTCGAAGCCGCAATAGTAGGCGGTGATCTTGTCGTCGAAGTCGCGCAGGCTGCGAAGCCCACGTAGACGCGTCGGATCGAACTGTCCGGGAAAGAGCTTGGCCTTGTTGCGAAAACGCGCGCGCAGCTTTCGCATGAAGTAGGCTTCGTAAAGTCGGTTGCCTGGGAGATGTAAAGCATCCGCCGATGCCGCCAAGTCCATGGCCGGGCACACGGCAGCGACTGCGCGGAATTCCCGGGGCCCGTGCTTTCCCCACTCGCCTGCCGTTTTCAAAACGAGATTGCCTCCCATCGAGAATCCCACCAAGGCAAAGCGCGAGACGCCATCTTCCACGAGGTGGCGAGAAACCGCAACGATGTCGCTAGAGAGGCTCGAATTGTAGAGTGTGGGTGCGAGGTGGTCGGTCCCGCCGCAATTGCGCTGGTTCACACGAACGACGTTCATGCCGGCGGCCAGGCCTTTTTGGGCGATGCCGATGACGTAGCCAGATTCAGTGGAGCCTTCAAGACCGTGCACCACGACAACGGTCAGGGACTTGCCACGGTCTTCCTGCCAATGACAATGGCAGAGGATCTTCACGCCGGGCGCGACCTCGATGAGCCGTTCCTCGGGCTTCAGCAGGCCTGATTTTCGAGGCAGAAAGAATCCGGCAAGCGTTTGCAGATGCCCGCCACGAAAGAACCTTCGCGCTTTGAAGGTCGCGCGGTCGCCCCCGGTTTGCGTGATTCCCACCTATTGATTTTAAATAATGTTGAGCGTATTTTGCGGACGAAGAGGGACACAAGTTTTATGCCGATTTTCGAGTACGTTTGCCAGGAGTGTGAGCACGCCTTCGAAGCGCTGGTCTACGGCCAAGAGAAGGCGCAGTGTCCGAAGTGCCAGAGCAAAAAACTGGCGCCTCAACTGTCAACCTTTGCTGTCTCAACGAAGGGTGGCAGCCCAAGCGCAGCCGGAACCGCGCCGTGCGGCTCGTGCGGCGATCCGGGTGGCCCCGGAGCCTGCAGCCGTCGCGACTTCAACTAAAAGTTCCAAGCAGCCCATTCCCCTGACGTGTGCGCCCGCTCTCTGTGCTCTCCGCACTTCATGACTTTAGACATTTCCCAGTGCAAACGATCCAGACGTCTCAAAGCGAGATCCACCTTCCAATGCACGGGTCCGATCCTTCGATGTACAATTCCCGCCCTGCGCAACTTCGATAGCTGACCGTTCGGAAACTTAGTTTTCAACCAACGACCGATCAGTCCCTGCGACGATCCCAAATGCCGACTGCAATATGTTGGCAGGAGAATCTGTCATGAAGGCGAGACGATGTTTCCAGCTGCTGGCCGGAGTGTCTCTGGCAGCTTTGCTAGTACCTGAGGTATCTGCGCAAATGAACTATCCCGGCCAGCCTCCACAACGGCCCGGCCCCAGTGTGACGTGCGAATCAAGAAACAACCACCGCAACTACTGCGCAGCCGATACCCGCGGCGGAGTCACCCTCGGGCGGCAACTCAGCCAGGCGCAATGCGTGCAGGGACGGACTTGGGGATTCGATGCGCGCGGCATATGGGTTGAGGGCGGCTGCCGGGCAGAATTCCAGGTCAACGCATACAACGGTATTCCGAACTGGGGAAACCCAGGCTCCGGACATCGTCCGCCCAAGCCGGGTGGCCCGAACTGGGGTAATAACGCCGGAGCCTGCTTCTACAAAGAAATCAACTACGGCGGCGAATATTTCTGCATGCGCCGGGGCGAGAGCTATCCGAATCTTCCGCCCGGCTACAACGATCGCATCTCGTCCATTAAGGTCATGCACGGCTCTGAAGTCACAGTCTACAACGACTCGAATTTTGGCGGGCGACGAGGCGCGACGAGACGAGACGTTCCAAATATGAAGGCGTGGCGCACCGCGGATGATCCTTCGCGCACCTGGAACGACCGGATCTCGGCGATTCAAGTCCGCTAGAAAGCGTGCCAGGACGAAAACGGGGCCGGCAAACCGGGCCCCGCTTTCTTTAAAGACGCAACCGATCTAGTGCTTGAATAAAACTCCGACGGAAATGCGCACATTGTTCTGGCTTCCTCCGTTGGCGCGCGACTGCAGAAAATCCACCTGCGCGAGACGGACCCCGAAGTGACGGCTAACATCGAGATCAACTCCTCCACCCGCTGCCCACGTGAAATCAGTTTCCGATAAGCCCAGGCCGAACGCTCCGGCAGAAAAGCGTCCGCCTCCAAACAGCGCGTGGGCAAATGGAGTGAGATGAGTAGCGTTAGGAACACGCACCGTGGGCCCGAAGAGGTACGAATAGAATTTCGCGTCCACGCTCACGCCCAACACGTTGGGCTTCGCATAGTTCCCACTGAAATCGGCGGTAACGCCGAAGTTACGTGTGAAATAGCCGCTAACGGCTGCATTCCATCCATTGAAATTCAGCCCGCCCACACCCGAGACGCCACTATTGGCATGGAGATACTGATACCCTCCGAAAATATCCACCTTTGAAGGTTCCTGTTCCTGGGCAGCTGCCCACATCGAACAGAACAACACGAGCGCACAAACCACCACCAACCTCTTTAACATGACGTGCTCCTTTCAAACAGACGCATCCCAGGAATGAAGTTTTGCCGTTTGCTTAGACGGGGACACTCCCGAAATGATAGAAGATCAGGTGATCGGCGCGGCGTGATGGTAGTCACTATGTGGCGTGAGAAGGTATAGCGGAGAACAACAACTTCGAGTTGCCACTTCCGCCAGCGCGGCGAGGGTAAAACAAACGGGCGGCCGAAGCCGCCCATCTCAGTCAACTTACCGACTAGACTAAGTTCCTTCTGACCAACCGGATAAGTACTCTTCCTGCTCAGGCGTCAGCCGGTCGATCTTGATGCCCATGGATTCCAGCTTCAACTTAGCCACCCGCTTGTCGAGTTCCGCGGGAACCGTGTACACGGTCTTTTCAAGCTTCGAGTAATTCTTCACCATGTGCTCAACCGACAACGCCTGGTCGGCGAAGCTCATGTCCATCACTGACGGCGGATGTCCCTCGGCGGCAGCCAGGTTGATTAACCGGCCTTCGCCCAGAAGATTGATCTTGCGGCCATCCTTCATCGAGTACTCCTCGACAAAGTTGCGCGTGGTGCGCTTCGACGAGGCCATCTTCTCCAGCGACGGAATATCGATTTCCACATTGAAGTGGCCCGAGTTCGAAATGATGGCGCCGTTCTTCATCACCTCGAAGTGTTCCTTGGCGAGAACGTTCTTGTTGCCGGTTACCGTGCAGAACACGTCGCCCATCCGTGCAGCATCGATCATCGCCATCACGCGGAACCCGTCCATCACGGCTTCCAGCGCCTTCGTGGGATCAACTTCGGTGATGATGACTTCCGCTCCGGCCCCGCGCGCGCGGCTTGCCAGACCCCGGCCGCACCATCCGTAACCGGCTACTACGAACTTCGATCCGGCCAGCAGGAAGTTGGTCGCGCGAATGATGCCGTCGATCGTGGACTGTCCGGTGCCGTACCGGTTGTCGAACAGATGCTTCGTATCCGCATCATTAACGGCGATGATCGGATAGCGCAGCACGCCTTCCTTTGCCATCGCGCGCAGGCGAATGACACCAGTGGTGGTCTCTTCCGTGCCGCCAATCACGCCCTCCAGAACGTCGGTGCGCTTGGTGTGCAGCACGCTGACCAGGTCGGCGCCGTCATCCATAGTGATCTGCGGACGGTGGTCGATGGCGGCGATAATGTGCTGGTAATAAGTGTCGTTGTCTTCGCCCTTGATAGCGTAAACGGGAATGTTGTAGTCGCGCACCAGGCTGGCGGCCACGTCATCCTGTGTCGACAGAGGATTCGAGGCGCACAGCACCACGTCCGCGCCGCCATCCCGCAGGCAGATCGCCAGATTCGCCGTCTCCGCCGTAACGTGCAGGCAGGCGGAAATCCTAATGCCCTTCAGCGGCTGATTCTTGATGAATTCTTTCCGGATGATCTGCAGCACGTTCATCGACTGGTTCGCCCAGTCGATGCGCTTCTTTCCCATGTCGGCCAGATCGAGATTCTTAACGTCGCAGTTTACTTGCGTCGGTGTCGTTGACATACCTCTCCTGATTCATGAATGCGTTGAAAATCCTGGGATTCCGGCCCCCGTGCCAGATGTTCAGAATACACGAAATGCATACCCGGATTTCGCGTCCGAACGCGTGGGGGGAGTTACCAGAGGACGTCGCCAAACGTCCTCTGTCCTTCTGGGGAAACCTACCGTTTCGCCGTCTGCAAGGCCGGTTCACGCAAGCCCGCTTCACTGGCCAGCCTGGCTGCCTTGTCCGTCGCTTCCCATGTGAAGTCTTTGTCGGTGCGGCCGAAGTGACCGTACGCGGCCGTCTTGCGATAGATGGGTCGGCGCAGGTTCAGCGAGTCAATGATGCCCTTGGGCGTCAATTGGAAATTCGCCCGAACCAGGTCGGGAATGATCGCTGGGTCGACTTTCTCGGTGCCGAAGGTCTCAACCAGCACGCTGACCGGTTCCGCGACGCCGATCGCATACGCCAGTTGCACCTCGCATTTGTCGGCGAGGCCGGCAGCGACGATGTTTTTCGCAATGTACCGTGCCATGTACGCTGCCGAGCGGTCCACCTTGGTCGGATCTTTTCCGCTGAATGCGCCGCCACCGTGACGTCCCATGCCGCCGTAGGTATCGACGATGATCTTGCGCCCCGTCAGTCCCGTGTCGCCCATGGGACCGCCGATCACGAACCGTCCCGTCGGATTGATGTGATACTTGGTGTCGGCATCGAGCAGATTGCTCGGAATCACGGACTGGATCACGTAGCGCAGAATCTCGGCGCGCAGCTGATCGTTGCCTACGTGTTCCGCATGTTGGGTCGAAATCACCACCGCATCGACGCGAACCGGCTTGCCGTTCTTGTCGTATTCCACTGTGACTTGGGATTTGCCGTCGGGCCTGAGGTAGGGGCAGGTACCATTCTTGCGAACTTCGGTGAGACGTTGCGTAAGCTTGTGCGCCAGCAGGATGGGGGTCGGCATCAGCTCAGGATTCTCGTTCACCGCGAACCCGAACATCATGCCCTGGTCGCCGGCGCCGCCCGTGTCCACACCCATGGCGATATCGCCCGACTGCTTGTTGATGCTCGAAATGACCGCGCAAGTGTTGCAGTCGAAACCATACAAGGCATTGTCGTAGCCGATGGACTGCACGACACCGCGCACCAGCGACTGGAAATCGACGTACGCCTTGGTGGTGATTTCTCCGGCGATCACAACCAGGCCAGTGGCGGTAAGCGTTTCGCAAGCGACGCGGCTGGTGGCATCTTCGGCCAGGCAGGCGTCGAGTATGGCGTCGGAAATCTGGTCGGCGATCTTATCGGGGTGCCCTTCTGTCACAGATTCCGAAGTAAACAAGTAGCGGTTTTTTGATGGCAAAATTTGTGTCTCCTTGCGCTCAACGTGGCGCGGTATGCGGCGGGAAAATCAGGGCGCTGAGTCCATCTTTTCGCGCGTTAGTCCAGTATTTTCAGCTCTCTAAAAAGCTATCAGAGAAACAAGGAAGGAGGCAACGACTTTGCCCTTGGCAGCCGGAACGGGGCCTAAGAGGTCAAATCCGTCGCCTGGACGGCGTTTGACGTCGTCAAACGGAAACGTAGCGCCGGCATCTTGCCGGCTGTCGCGAGGGCGTCCCGCCCTCGCTCGAAGAATCTATCGCCCAATTGGTGCAGGCGTGACCGTCTTAGGTGGCGGAGCCTGCAAGCCATCGGCATGGAACGTGAGCGTCCGCACGGTTCCATAGTCGCCCAGGCGGCCCAGGCTTTTGCCGTTGAAGAAAACGTCGAGCGCTCCGATGTTCCCTGCCCTCACAGTGACTTCCTTATTGGCCTGAATCGACTTCTCCTGTGGCGCCATCAAGATCGCTTCGACCGGAGGCTGGCCGTCGACCACGATCGAAACCCAGCACTCGTCGTCCTCGCTTCCCTTCAACAAGACCGTAAAAACGCCGGGAACAACGGCCGGGGGTGCTGAGCCGTGCAGCGCAGCCTGATTCAGGGGCGCAGTTTGTGCACCGGGTTTATCCGTGGAGGGGATCGGCGTGGTCGGAGCGCCTTTATTGTCGGTGGGCGCGGTGGGAATCTGCTGCGCGCTTCCGGGAGACCTCGATTCAGCTGGCGCTGCCTGCTCGGTGGTTGGAGTGGCCGAACTCGTCTCGGCTTTGCGTTCGCGATGGTAGTAGCTCCACGTCGCAAACGCCAGCGCCGCCAGAAGCAAGCCAAGAGCCAACAGCCCCCAGGGAATTTCGGCGGATTGTTCGCGCTCGGGCGGATCGAGAACGGGCGCACTTGGTCGTTCGAGAATTACCGGAGGCTTGGAAGCGGTGATGGGCTGGGCAGGGACGGCCACCTGCTGCGCTTCTCCCAACGCCGTTATGTAGTCGCTGAGAGTTTGCTCTTCGTCGAGGCCGACGTGGCGCGCGTACGCGCGTACGAATCCTTTATTGAAGATTCCACCCGGAAGCTGCTCGAACTTCTCCTCTTCCAGGGCGCGGAGCATGCGCGTCCCGATCTTGGTGCTGAGCGCGATGTCGTCGAGCGAGATGCTCTTCTGCTCGCGCTGCTTTTTCAGCCTGTCACCGAAAGATCCCATATAGGCTCTCCCCAAGACCGGCGTCGGGATAGCACGAAATACTAATCATATGTTAAGCGCACGGGAAGAGCCTTGTCACAGTTTGGGGGCGATGTGAACCGCGTCTGTCATGCCCTTCCGGTGCACCCATCCGGCCCAAGCCCCTTGCCGTACGTGGCTTTGCGGGTACTGGGGGTTACTTAAGGTCGTTGCTCGCTCTTTCCGGCGACGCATATAATTTCAAGCAATTCTTCCTAACAGCTAGAAGGATTTGTACATGCCCGAGGCCACTGGAGCCGACCGAAGACGGCAGAGTCAAGAGCTCAACATCTTTCACGATGTCGCTAAGGCCCTGACTTCGTCTTTGGACCTCGATTCCATCCTGCAAACGATCATGGAAAAGATGGCGGAATACTTCCATCCGGAAACCTGGTCGCTGCTGATGGTCGACGAGGAACACAACGAGCTCTATTTCGCTATCGCTGTGGGCGACGCCGCCGAGGCACTGAAAGATGTTCGCTTAAAAGTTGGCGAAGGCATTGCCGGCTGGGTGGCGAAAAACGGCGAGCAACTGATCGTACCCGACGTTTACACCGACGCCCGTTTCGCCAAGCGCATCGACGAAGTCACGCAGTGGGAAACGCGCTCCATCATCTGCATCCCGCTGAATTCCAAGCATCGCGTGTTGGGCGTGATTCAGCTGGTCAACGTCGACATGAAGGGATTCGGCGACCAGGAAATTTTCTTCCTGCAGGCTCTGTGCGACTACGCTGCCATCGCGATCGAGAACTCGCGCGCCGTCGAGAAAATCCAGGAACTCACGATCACCGACGACTGCACCGGCCTGTACAACGCGCGTCATCTCTACAAGACGCTGGAAACCGAAGTCTACCGTTCCTCGCGTTTCGGCTACGAGTTCAGCATATTGTTCATCGATCTTGACCACTTCAAGCAGGTGAACGACACGCATGGGCACTTGATCGGCAGCAAACTGCTCGCCGAGATCGGCTATCTCATCAAGGCCCAACTGCGTTTGATCGACTACGCTTTCCGCTACGGCGGCGACGAATTCGTAGTGCTGCTTCCGCAAACCAGCAAGGACCAGGCTCTGAACGTAGCGCGACGCCTGCGCGATGCCCTGCGCGTCAGCATGTTCTGCAAGGAAGAAGGATTGAATCTGAACGTCCGCGCCTCGATCGGCCTGGCCACCTACCCGCACGACGCCAAGTCCCCACACGACGTCATCCGCCAAGCCGACGAAATGATGTACCTCGTAAAGAACACAACCCGCGACAATATCGGAATTGCTCAGCGGGGAGTGGTGAAGTAGGGCAGGTGTCAGGTCTCAGGTCCCAGAAAAAGCTCCCGTCAACCTACTTGTCATCCCGAGTGAAGTCGAGGGACCTTGCGATTGCGGGCGATGCTTTCCCTTGGATTTCCCTGACTCGAAGCGACGTCTACCGCGGGTTTTCCTGAGACCTGCGACCCGACACCTGCTCTACTGCTTCCTCTTCTGCAGCTCAATCGACTCAGGCTTCGCCTGCAGGCCGGACGGGTCCTGTTTGAAGGCGATCGAATTTGCGGCCGCGTTGGGATTCACGCCGAAGTCCCATACATAGAGATTCATTCCTTCTTTCCCGAGCATCTCGACGACGGCGTACTCCCCGCTCGGCAGAGTGTCGGTGGGAGTGACTTTCACCCAGCCACCCTTCATCGCCTGGGTCGTTGTGGGCACGAACTTGGCGTCCTGACTGATCTTTCCGTACACCGCGACCTTGATTTCGCCCACGACCCGCTTATCGCCCTTCGCCTCAAGCCGAATGATGCGGAAGCGGTCTGTGGTGGCTGGCCCCTTCTGATCTTTCCTGGTGTCGTCTTTCTTCACTTCGTCTTGCTTTGCGGGTGCAACCGCTTCATCTGCATCCGACTCCTGCCCGCGATCGATGTTGATGTACAACGACGGGACTTGCACGTGCGCCTGCACAGGCGAATGTTTACCGGGAACCTCCACCGTCTGGTGCGCGCTGGCGATCGGGTTCACGGCGGCTCGCAGAATGTTGCCCTTCATGTTCTTGTTGATGGCACCGCCGCGCTGGTCAAGCGGCACCAGTTCCGGACGGCTCTCATAGGTATCAAGCAGGAAGACACCGCCCTCCTCGGGCAACGCAAGACCAGGCACAACTTGGGGAGACAGCGCTTCTTGCGCCTCCCGATCTGCTTCGAGTTCCTTATCCAGTTCAGCCGCTTCGGGTGTCGAAGCGCCGGCCGCACGATCTTTCTCGTATTTTTCGGTTGCGGGCCAGTCCACCATCGACTTCGGAATTTCTTCCCATTCGCCGCGCTCCGCGCTCAGATAGCGGACACGCTCGCCTTTGACTTCGTACTTGGTGACGGACTGGTAGGAACCGTCTTTAAGGATGAGTCGCTTGGCAAGGTCTTGTGCGTGAAGAGAAACAGGAAGAAGGAATAACAGAAGTCCTACGCTCAATTGCGCTACGCGGTGACGCTTGATCCGGCCCATGCGCTTCACTCACCTCGTGAGATGCGGCAACGAATTCCGCAGATGCTCACTCTGAAAGCCTCCAGAATTCTCCCACAAGTCCGACCTCGCGAAACACGGATTCTGCTTGGGTCGTCGACATTGGGCGCCAATCCGGCTTCAGGCGATCGCTGTACCACAATTGGGCGAGTCTCCACCCCTGCTCCAGTGAAAGCGTCCCTCCCCGGGGGCGGTTCCATTGCTGGCACCAGCGATCAATGTGCTGTTCCGACCGGAACAGGAGCATTGTTCGTCAGGTGAACACAACGTCCCGGTACCAATGGCGCGCGGGAACGGCGATGTGAATGGTTCCTTCGCCAGCGCTTAGCTTGCCGCCGCGGATCTCAACTGGCATATCAAGATTGCAACAACCGCACGCCGCACCGATCTTCGCATCCTTATTCAAGCAGGCGGGAATGCCAAGCGCATCCCATGTGCAATTCCCGAACCAAGACTTCTTCCCCACCTTGACCGGGAAGCTCGTCGGAATGCAAGAAAACGGTGCAGCCCGCCACAACTCACCGTTCTCCTCTGTCATGAAGGCATGGCCCTCGCTCAAGCGCGTCAGGCTGTCACGGACTTTCGCAGCGGAGGTTCGCAGGCCGCGCGCCATCTCGGCGATGGTGGGGCATCGCTCGCGGTTCAACAGGTGGCGATAAACAGAAAGCCGCAAGCTGCGGTCGAGTTCCAAGGAAGTCGTGTTCGGAGAAGGCATTGTTAGGCTCTGGGCTCTGGGCTCTGGGCTTTGAGCTTTGAGCTCTGAGGCTTTGGATGATTCCCAATCTTCTGGATCAAAAGCCAGAGCCTCGAGCCTAAAGCCCAGAGCCTCGAGCCCCTATCCCGTATTATGCAATCCCGCCGCAATGCCGTTCATGGTCGCGCCGATTGCGTAGTCCAACGTGCTCACTTGTTCCCCGCTGCGCTTGCGGCGCAACAGATCCACCTGGATCAGGCTCATCGGATCCACATACGGATTGCGCAGCCGGATCGAACGGAACAGCACCGAATTCTTCTCTAGCAAATCACTCTGCTCCGCAATAGACAGGATGACCACCCGCGTGCGAACGAACTCTTCGGCCAGCATTGCGTACACGCGATCCCGAATGCGCGCATCGGTCACCAGTTCGGCATACAGTCGCGCAATCGACATGTCGGCCTTGGCCATAGCGATCTCAACATTGCGCACCAGGCTCGAAAATAGCGGGAAGCCTTTCATCATGTCGCGCAGCAACTGCGCGTTCGCCGGCGAATCCACCATAAACCGCTCCAAGGCATATCCCACGCCGAACCACGCCGGCACCGCATGCCGGCTCTGCATCCAGCCAAAGACCCATGGGATGGCACGCAAATCTTCCAGCCGACGGCTTGCAGACCGCCGCGCCGGACGCGATCCGATGCGCGCATGCTCCAGTTCGTTCACCGGCGTCGCCTGCTC
>Ga0207665_10001071_pt1 | contig 18393 bp, 22 predicted proteins | sample LARL112metaG_FD_184351 | JGI IMG/M metagenome (GOLD analysis project Ga0207665, IMG submission 184351) | Corn, switchgrass and miscanthus rhizosphere microbial communities from Kellogg Biological Station, Michigan, USA - LAR L11-2 metaG... | ecosystem: Host-associated > Plants > Roots >...
CGATCTCTGGTTCCCGTTCCTTGGTCGGATTCGTGTCCGTGGTGCGGTCGGCGGCCCGCTCGGTCTCGAGCGAGCCGTCGCGGTCGACGCTCTCCGATCGGGTCGCGAGGTCGCGGGTGCTGAGCTCCTGGTCTGCCATCTAGCGCACCGTCCTTTCGTGACTTGGGTCGCGGTCGATGGTGTTCGGCTGCGGGTTGTCGACCTGTTCGCGCGGCGTCGGCTGGTCGGCGGCAGGTTCGACGAGCTCGTCGAAGAGCGCGCGGTAGTGGCGCATCGCTTGGCGGAGATCCTCGGTCGAGTCGCTGCCGTCTGCGCTCGCCTGGGCGAGCCGGTGTCCGTGCCGGTAGTTCTCGACCACCTGCGGGTGATCGACGGAGAGGTCTGCGGCGCGCTGGTCGAAGTCCTCGACTGGGTAGCCGCGCTCGGCCATCACCGACTGAAGCAGACTGTCTGCACCTGCGACCGCGCTACGTGGATCGTCGACGAACTGGGTCTGCACGCGCTTCCAGCTCTGCAGGTAGCGGTCGCGCGCTACCTGCGACAGGGGCCGGATCTCGAACTGCTGCCGGCGCTCTTCCCTTGTCTGCAGTTCCGCTTCGGCGTCGCGCTTCGAGTCGGCGTTTTCCAGCGTGCGCTCGTATTCAGGGCCGAACTGCTGCTGCAGCCTGCCCGTCCGCCGCCGCGCCAGCGCCTGCCAGACAACCACCGCGAGCACAACGATGACGGCGATGGCGATCAGCACCCACACCCACGACGGCATCAGCTACCTCCTTGAAGTTCACGCGCGGCGACGTGCATGCCGCCGCAGTTGTGCCAACGACCGTGCGCCGGTGACGGATACGGCTCGAGCCGACACGCGCGCGTCGCTCTCGGTCTGCGTATCCGCGCGTGACGACGGCGCGTTTCTGCTCCGACCGTTCGGACAAAAGAGGAGACGCCGTGAGCACTCACGCGCCAACCAAGCCGCAGCCCGTCCGGGGCGCCCAAAGAAGCGGCGAGCAGGTCGCACGAAGCCGCGGCTTCGAGTGGCTGGCGCGTGCGGGCTTCGTGGCGCGCGGGCTGATCTACGGGATCATCGGCATCCTCGCGATCAAGCTTGCCGTCGGCGCCGGCGGCACGACCACCAACCAGCAGGGAGCGCTGAAGACGATCGCCCACCAGCCGTTCGGGAAGGTGCTGCTGATCCTGGTCGCGATCGGGCTGGGCGGCTATGCGCTCTGGCGGCTCTTGCACGCCTTGCTCGGCCATGGACCGGAAGGCTCGGACGGCGCCTTCGATCGGCTCGCCGCGTTCGGCAGCGGGGTCGTCTATGCCGGCCTCTGTGTGATCGCGGTCGAGATCCTGCTCGGCTCAGGCTCCAGCGGCGGCTCCGGCAACGCGCACAAGACGACTGCGGGCGTCTTTGGCTGGCCGGGCGGCACCTGGCTTGTTGGGGTCGCCGGCGCGGTGCTGATCGGGGTCGGGCTCTACCAGGGCTACCGCGGGTTGAGCAAAGACTTCCTGAAGGACTCGAAGACCGAACAGATGAGCCCACGGGTGCGGGAATGGATCGAGTGGATAGGCAGCTTCGGGCATCTGGCGCGGATGGTCGTCTTCGGCCTCGTCGGGATCTTCCTGATCAAGGCGGCGATCGATTTCAACCCGAACAAGGCGGTCGGGCTCGACGGTGCGCTCGCGAAGATCGCCCATGCCTCCTACGGCCCGTTTCTGCTCGGGATCGTCGCCGCCGGGCTGATCGCCTTCGGCGTCTACTCGCTCAGCGACGCCCGCTACCGCCGCATCTAGCGCGACCGTTGCTTGAGCTGCCCTTGCGGAGGCCTGGCGTCCCGAACGGCGATGTCGTAGACGTCAGGCGACGTCGCCCTCGGAAGGGTGGTAGCGCCCTCGCGGCGCACGGCCGAGCGTCTACGGGTTCAAGAGACGGTTACGCCGAGGCCGTTCCTAGCCGTCGCTTAGCCGCTCGGTCTTTGCGCGCCTCTAACAGGCCGGCTCTACCCTCGGTGTGACGGGAATGCGTGCGGTGCCGTAAGCACGGTGATCCAGATGAAGAACCTGCTCAGAATGAGTTGCTTCTGTCCGACAATGGTCCTCGTCTGGGTAGTGGCAGCGGTCGTCACGGTGGTAAGCGCCTGCGGGGCACAGACACCGACCGTGAAGAGGCCATTCGCCGTAGACGGCAGCGTCGAGGACGGTCCCGGTAGCGGTTTGTGGGGCGACGGGTCATCAGGGCCGGGCGGAATGCACGTCGGCTGCATCCGAGAGCGGCGTTTCGCCGTCCTGATCACCGTCCGCAACCGTACGCACCGCAAGGTCACGCTGCTCGGCGCCGATGGGCCGCAGGCCCAGCCGGCTGTGATCGAGCGGGTCGCGGTCCAGGTCCGCCTCGCACCGCCAACTCCGAAAGGTGACGCGGCAGTCGTCGGGCTTCGGAGCTGGAGTGGACGGAACTCGCCGCCGGTTGTGATACCGCCAGGCCGCTCCGGCTGGGTGCAGTCGAACTTCCTCATGCGGAACTGCGGCCTCCTCAGCGGACGTGGAACGCTGGCGGTGAACCGCAGCATGACGCTCAGCTACAGCACCGGTGGTGCAGCGGGAATGCAGGTGGTCTCCGTCAGAGGGGCCCAGATCATCCTCACGCGCGGCCCGCTCCACCCCCGCCTCGCGATCAACCACGCCGGCTGAGCAAGACCGCCAGTTTGCGGGCCGGTGACCGCAACGAGCATCGGTTCTTCGCCAGCATTCCGGGCATGACCCTGGCCCGGTCGCTGCTCCTCAAGGGGCCGAGCTTGCGCCGCAGCACGTTGGTTAACGTTCTGTTCAGGGATTGACCATGCCGCAGGCGCCGAATACCGTCTTTTCAGCGGGTCGAGTCGTGCTTCCGCCCTAGAGGCCGGCCAGCTGGAGGAGCCTCTGCGACGCTAGCCCCCTCTCCTCGCTGCGGCGTTGGCGTGCCCCTATCGGGGGGTGTGTCGAGACGAAGGAGGAAGGTCCATGCGGAGCAGATTGGTGTTCCTATCGGCGTTGGCGATCCTGGCGCTTGGCGTCGGCACGTCGCCTGCACTCGCCGGAGGTGGCAAGAGCGGGAGCGCAAAGGCGTGCCAGAAAGGCGGATGGCAGCAGCTGCAGACGAGCACGGGTGCGACCTTCGGAAGCCAAGACGAATGCGTTTCTTACGCCGCGCAGGGCGGGACGCTATTCGCGCCGACGTTGACGATCACAGAAACGTCGGTTTGCGTGCAAAGCTTCACCGGCAACTTCGTGTACGAGTGGAGCGAACAGGGGACCGGTTTCACCCCGGGCAGTTCGCTAACCATAACTACTGACGGCGATTCTCTCACTTTGCCGACTCCGTTTGACAGTACCGGGGCTAAGACAGTTCTCTTCATCCCCGACTCGGGGGGCCTGACATTACCCGTAACCTGGACTGACGGCAGCGGCGTACACGCTTCCGCCACGCTCGGGCCTACCCAAGCCTGCTCACCCTAGGCTCGCGAAGCGCGTGTGGTGCACTTATTCGATCTTCCTGCAAATCGAACAGTTCGATAGACGCGGCTTAGTTTGTGCACCCCACGGGGTCAAGTGGTGAATCGGCCGCGTGTGACCCGGTGCGACCTTGCGTCGCATGAGTCGGCAACCAGCAGCATAAAGAAGCCGCTAATTTGCAGCGGATTCTTCAAGCCTTCTGACGGACTCGAACCGTCGACCCCCTCCTTACCATGAACGTGAGGAGGGGTCGATTTCGCGCGGGTTTCCGCGTTGTCGTGCTGGTTTGCGGGTGTCGCGAGTAACGGCGTTTGGTCGCGTTTTGCAGGGTCGTGCGACCCTAGTGCGATCCGCCGTGACGCCGCGCGAGTCGTCGGCGTTCACGACGACGGCGCGCCCGCTGCCGGCCCGTGGCTTCCAGTCGAGCGAGACGTTCCCGGAGCCGCTGGAGGACTTCACCCAGAAGGTCTCGTTCGCCGGAGGACGGTTCGGAGCGTCGCCGTGGGTGTGGTCGTAGCACACCTGGAACGGGTGGTAGCGGATGGCGCACGTCTTCACCTCCCTTCACCTCCCTCGGGTCGATGTCGGGTACAGATTCGCCGAGTGGGATCGCGTGCATCGCGAACCGCGACGGCGGCTACCAGGAGTGATCCGCGCCGGCTGGGGCCTTTCCATCCGAAAGCATTGTTGTGTTTTCGCAAGACAAGTAACGGGAGCGTGCGCCAGGGTCGCCTACTGCCGGTCTGCTGGCCGTTGGTCGGCACCCGGGACCTCTATCTCCGCCGTCAACTGGCCCCACTGTGCCTGTTCTTTGAGCAGGACGGCTTCGACGGCGGCGGCATAGGCCGCAACCTCCGCCGCGGCCTCTGTGTCGTCGGTGGTGGTGGTCAGGTCGGGCTCCTCGACGAGGCGGAGCGAGCGGATCGCGTCGGCGTAGAGCTTCGAGATGCGCTCGAAGCCGAAGATCGCCTCGTAGGCCGCGAGCGCGGTCGACACGGCGGGGATCACGGCGGCGGCGATCGCCCAACTCATCTTGCCGGCGACATCGAGGCCGGCGAGCGTGCCCGCCAGCGTCGTCAGGGAGAGCAGTACCGCCGACAGCGCGACGCTCTGCGCTCCAGCGCGATCGTACTCGGCCGACGTCCGGCAGTAGTAGTCGAACTGGTCTTCCATTCGGGCTGCTCGGTAGAGCGTCAGCGCCTGGCGCGAGCGCTCGCTCATCCGACCTCACCACCGCTCTCGATGCGATCGAGCGTGCGCGCAAGCAGCCTGGCTCGGCCTGCGTCGTCCTCCACCGCGTAGCTGCCCGCGCGCGTGAGGTACAGGTAGTACTGGCTCTTGACACGCTCCGCCTGAAGGCGCTTCGTCAGATACGTCTGCTGGAAGCGGCGGCCGCGCATGTACACGACCACCCCGGCGACGAACGCGCCCACGATCCCTTCGGCGACCCCGATGCTGAGCACGCCGCCGCCGAGCGCCGCCTGGATGCTCCCGAGCGCCGCGGCCACTGCGCTGCCGACGACCAGCAGGACGCTGCCGAGGCGGAACCGGTGCTGACCCGCGAGCGCGTCGTGGTCGAGCGTCCGGAAGCGCGGGACCACCTCCCGGTCGAGGTAGGCGAGCTCCGCCTCAAGGAGCGGCACGGCGGCGCGGTGCTGCTCCCCGACGAACGGGTAATCCGGCGGCAGGCGATACCGGGGGAGCGGAAAGCGCTTGAGGAGCGCGGGCGGCTCGAGCTTCCTCTGTCGCCTCTTCAGCCCGAGGCGCGAGCGGATCAGGTCGCGCAGCTCCTCGGGCTCCGTTCGGACGTCCAGGACGGTGACCCGACGGCTGGCAACGGCCTCTACCACCTCGGCGTCGCCCGACGCCTTTCCAGCGGCGACGGCAGCGACCTCGTCCGCGAGATCGCCGGTACCCCCGAGGACGATGACGTGGCGACCCGCCTCGACGTGCGCTGCGAGCTCGCGCCTGGTCACGTCGCCGCCGCCCGCGACCACCGCCACCGAGGGAGCCTTCGCCGCGAGGAGCGCCGCGAGACGCATCATCGTCGGCAACTCATCACCCCACTCGTGTCCGTCGACGAGCACGAAATGCGAGTGGTGCGGCTCGAGGGGCGCGGCATCGTCGGCGGCCGCGTTGCGGCCGGGCCATGTCACCAGCTCAGCTGGAGCGACGCCGATACAGACACCCGCCGGCCGGCCCTCGAGGCCCGCTCCGAAGAGCGCGAACACGCCGGCGTCGGTCGCGCCGGTGATCGTCGTCAGCCCTTCCTCGCTCGCGGGCCGCGCGACGCCGTCGGACAGCAGCGGCGCGAGGCGGGCCTCCACCTCGGGGGAGAACCCCGCGGTCTCGCCGTTGAGGACGAGCACTCCGACGGGCTCGGGGACGTCCAGAGCTCTGATCACATCCGCCGGCGGGGCATTCCGGCGCGCGAAGACAACCTGCGCGCGCCGTCGAGCCGGGAAGACGACCTCCGCGGTCGATACCGCGATCGGCGGGTCGGCGTCGGGTCGCACGCCCTCTGTCATGGCGGCATCACAGCCTAGTCTCTCATCCCGGACACCCGGCGGTCCCAGCGGGAGGCGATGCTGAGTCGACCCTGCAGGACGTCAGCGGAGGGCAGCTTGCGCGGCTGCACGAACGTGCGCGGGTGACACGCACGCTGGACAGTCGCGCATGATCGTCGTCCCGCCGCGCGCGACGAAGAGCACCGACGGTCCGGGCCCGAACGCGACGTCGCCGACGGCGCCCCGCCACTACGAACCGGCGTCGCCGAGCCGCGCGCCGGCTGGCGGCAATGTACGCAAGCTGGAGATCGGTGGGCTGCTCGCGGTGGCCCTCGCGCGCTGCGAGCCAGGCTTCCGCGGAGCCGAGGTCGCGGCCGCGGAGGCAGAAGCTGCCGTTCCGATCCGCGCGCTCCCACTCGACGACCTCGGCGACGACCTCGTCGAACGACGCGTCGTCACCCGCAGTGATCCAGTTCAGCGCCACCAGCTCGGGGAGGAGGGCGTCGCGGTCGACCTCCGCCCGCAGCACCGGCACGAGCCGCTTGTTGTGCCGCAGCACGTGGCGCATCCTCGCCGCACACGTGCGACGAGACGAAGGACGGCGACACCACGACGACGACCGCCTTCGCGGATTCGATCCCTGCCTCGATCCGCGCGCGCCAGTCCGCGCTCTTCGGGATGTCCTCGAGATCGACCCACAGGTCCTTGCCATTCGCGGCAAGCGCAGCGACGAGCCGCTGGACGAACTCGCCGTCGCGGCGCGGTAGGAGACGAACGCGTCCGGCCGCTGCGGCTGCGGGCCCGCCACCGGTGACGCCTCCGGCGTCGCCACCTCCCTCATCTTCAGGAGGATCGCGCAGAAGCGCCCGAGTTTCCAGTCGCCAGGACCCCGAGCTCGACGAGTCGACGCGTCGCCGGTTGTGCTAGCCGTTCAGTTGTGAGAGCAGCGCGACGATCTGCGCCCGTTCCTCCGCTCGGCGGACGAGGAGATCGCCCTCGGCAGAGCTCCTGAGCCAGTCCAGCAGATTCTGGACGGCGCTGTTCACGGCGCTCGTGTTGATGCACTGCGTCAGGAAGATGATCTGGATCTTCTGAATCGCGTCGGCGACGTAGATGCCGAAGTCCGTCGGGACGATCATCGCGTCGGGGAACCCAAGCTGCCTCGCGGCCTGCGCCTCGGTTACGCCGGCCAGGCACGCGATGACGTGCACCGGCCCAACGGCGCCGTCCTCTAGCCTCTCGGCCAGCTCGTGGTCTCGCAGGAACGGCTGGCCGACCATCTCGCGCGCGGCGGCGACGCTCATGGCGGCCGGTACCGCGTCCACGCGGAGCAGCAGCCGCGCCGCCTCGTACTTGAGCTCGCATATGCACGGCCCCGACGACTCGCCGACGTCGCGGCCGCCGCGGGCCTCGACGAGCGCCTCGGCAGCCGCTCTTCGCATCCTTTCGGCGCGGGTGCGGAAGTCGAGCCTACGCCAGCGAAGCGCCTCGCCTCGCCCGCTCGCGAAGCGGCGGGTGCCCAGCCGCGCGCGCTCGTGCACCATCTCCGCCACGGCGTGACGCAGCGCCCGGCGCGACTCGTCGCGGATCCCATCGTACGTGTCGACCTCCTGGCTCATCCAGACGTTCTGGCCGGCGACGAACTCGCGGAATTCGAGGTCGATCTTCTTGCGCGATCGCGTTTCGGGTAGGCGAATGATGCGAACCTTGTACGGCGCCTGATCCAGGGCGACACGCAGCTCCGTCTGGCAGATACCTTCCAGCCCCTGGCTCGCCCAGCCGGCGCTCCCGTTGTAGAGCACGAGCACGACGTCAGCCCCGTCGACAAGCTGCCGGCAGTGTTGCTCGACGTCTCGATCCGCCTCGAGCGCCGCCGAGCCCTCGTTGACGAAGACCGAGAAGAGATTGTCCAGATCGAAGAGCTTCGCGTTGAGATCGTTCGACAGTCGCTCGCGCACGTTGCGCATGCTCGTGCCGTCTGGAAGCTTGCTCGCCGGGTCGTCGACGCGGCTCGACAGCATCACCTCGATTGCGCGGAGCTTGTCGGGCATCACTGCGGATTCTCCCGAATCTGCGGCTACCGCTGACACACGATCCCGTCACTTCGACAGCAACGCCTCGGCCGGGCCGGCGGCCACCTGGTGGCGGAGCAGCTACCGGCGTGCGAGTCCGGAGTTGAGACTCCGCGACAGCAGCGGAGCGCGTGCGGTGGAGGGTGAGCTTCATGCACCTCGCCCCACCAGATCGAAGGCGACAAGTCGAGCCTGCCATTGCGGGTCTTCTTCGATGCGTTGGACGTGACGCCCGGGTCGGCCCGACGGGCCTCGGCCTCCTGCGGAGCGCGCCGGCGGTCGGGGCGCTCCACGCGGGTGGCTGCTGCGCCGCTGGCTGCTGGGCGCGGTCGCGGTCTTCGGCGCCAGCTACGTCGTCTTCGGCCTGTTGCGGTGGTTCCCGGTCTCGCTCACCGCTCTCGTGGTCAGCGGCTTCGCCGACATGATCAGCATCAACATCCGCTCGACGGCGGTCGCGCTCGCGACCCCCGAACGAGCTCCGCGGCCGCGTCAACGTGGTCGAGAACGTTTTCATCAACGCGTCGAACCAGCTCGGCGCCTTCGAGTCCGGTGCCGCCGCTGCACTCGTCCGAGCGGTGCCCGCCCTGGTCGCGGGCGGCGTCGCGACGATCGTTGTTGCGATCCCGTGGAAGCGCGCGTTTCCGGCGCTCGCGGCGGTAGATCGGCTCGAGCGCCTCGCGGGCCGCGCTCTACTACCTCGCTCGGCGCGGCTGCGAGCGGCCGCTGCTGCTCGAACGGGCGACGCTCGCTTCCGGCTCGACCGGGTACTGCGCGGGCGGTGTGCGCACGCTGTTCTCCGACGAGCTGAACATCCAGATCGGTCGCGAGTCGATCCGCCGTCTGCAGCGCTTCGAGGACGAGGTCGGAGCTGCGCTCGACCTTCGTCTATGGGGCTACCTGTTCTTGCTCACCGAAGTCTCCGACGTCGCGCGCTTCGAGGAGGCGATCGAGCTGCAACACCGTTACGGGATCGACTCGCGTTTGCTCACGGCGGCGGAAGCGCGTGAGCTCGTGCCCCCGCTCGCGGTTGACGACGTGCTGGCCGCCGCCTTCTGTCCCATGGCCGGCTACGTCACGCCTGAGCTGGTGGTGCAGGGATACGTGCGGCGCGCGACCGAGCTCGGCGCGCGGGTCGAGCAGTCGTGTCCCGCCACCCGGATCGTCGTCCGTGACGGCTGCGTCGCCGGGGTCGAGACGCCGCGCGGAACGATCGAGACCGAGCGTGTGGTCTGCGCGGCCGGCGTCTGGTCGCGCGAGCTCGCCGCGACGGCCGGAGTCGAGCTGCCGGTGGAGCCGGAACGGCGCTGGATGTTCTTCACCGAGGAGGCCGCCGGCTTCCCGGACGAGCTGCCGCTGACGATCGACTTCAGCACCGGCTTCTACTTCCACCGCGAGGGCAGGGCGCTGGCGCTCGGCGGTCGTGAGCAGACGCTCGAGGAGCTCGCGCCGCTCGCCGTCCGCCGCGTGCCGAGCCTGGAGACGATCGGCGTCCGCTCGAGCTGGTGGGGCTTCTACGAGATGAGCCCCGACCACAACGCGATCGTCGGCGCGGCCGAGCAGCTCGCGGGGCTGTGCTTTGCGACCGGCTTCTCCGGACACGGCTTCCAGCAAGGACCGGTGATCGGCGAGCACTTGGCCGAGCTCGCCCTCGGCCTCGAACCGACCTTCGACCTCGCGCCGTTCTCGCTCACGCGCTTCGCTGCGGGACGCGCGCGCTTAGAACACAACGTCATCTGAAGAGGCATCTGCAGTCACCCGCGTCCTTCGCTGCCTCGCCTTCCTTTTTCGCAGAGGAAGCCGGGTTAGAGGGTTCGACGCTTGTCGAGCTGCTCGATGGCGACCAGCGCAGTCCCGACGGCGACGAGCGCGAACGCGATCCCCGCGTTCACCCCGCCCCAAATCAGGAGCGCTGCGCCGGCAAGCAGAAGCACGACAGCGAGCGCGCTTACCACGACGTAATCAGTGTGTGTGAGGCGAGGCCCGCCAGCCGGTGCGAGTTTCATCTGGAAGCACCCCCTTTCAATCCCGCTCTACGGCGCATCCGTTCGACAGGCATCCGGGCAAACCCCGTTCTTCGATCAGAAGAAAGCTGCTTGCGGGGTCTCATCGGCGCCTCATCTGCGGCGAGGGAGAATTCGGGCATGCGGGTGCTGGTCGTCGAGGACGAGCCGAAGCTGGCCCGGCTGATCGCGCGCGGGCTGGGCGAGGAAGGGCACGTCGCCGATGTGGCCGGGCGCGGAGAGGAGGCGTTGTGGATGGCGCGCGCTGTGCCGTACGACGCCATCGTCCTGGACGTGATGCTGCCGGGCCTGGATGGCTTCGCGACCTGCGCCGAGCTCCGTGCGGGCGAGGTGTGGGCACCGGTCTTGATGCTCACCGCGCGCGACGAGGTGGACGACCGCGTGCGCGGGCTTGATAGCGGCGCGGACGACTACCTGGTCAAGCCGTTCGCGTTCGCGGAGCTCTTGGCGCGGCTGCGTGCGCTCGCCCGCCGCGCGCCCACCGAGCGGCCGGCGGTCCTGGCGGTCGGGGATCTGCGGCTCGATCCGGCGGCGCGTCGTGCCTGGCGGGGCGAGGTCGAGCTCGATCTGTCGGCGAAGGAGTTCGCGCTGCTCGAGCTCTTCATGCGTCATCCGGGTGAGACGCTCTCCCGCGACTTCCTGCTGGGCGCGGGTTGGGACATCGCGTTCGAGCGCCGCTCGAACATCGTCGACGTCTACGTCCGTTACCTGCGCGAGAAGATCGACCGACCCTTCGATCGTAGGTCGATCGAGACGTTGCGTGGCGCGGGCTACCGGCTGCGGGAGGACGGAGGCGCGTGAGCCGGCTGCCGATCAGGGTCCGGCTGATCCTGCCCTACGCGCTGGCGATCGCCCTGGTACTCGCTGCGATGGCCTTCTTCGTGTACGAACGCGTCGGCAGTGCGCTGCTCTCGTCGGTCGACCAGAGCCTGCGCGCGCAGGTGCAGGAGGGACAGGGCCACGTCGAGCAGGGCCGAGGGCTGCTCGATCGGGACGTTGCCGGTGGCGTGACGCTCGCCGAGCTCGTGCGCGCGGACGGCTCGGTCGTGCAGGCGACGCCGGCGAGGCTTCCGACCTTGCCGTCTGCGTCCAAACGACGAAGTGCGCTCGCCGGTAGGACGGTTTGGTGGGATGCTCGGATTCCCGGTTTCGCCGGTACGTGGCGGCTGCTCGCCGTGCGCGTGAACCGGAACGATCGTCCGCTCGTCCTGGTCGCCGCTCGGACGCTCGCGACGCGCACCGACGCGCTCGCTCGGCTGGAGCGCGAGCTCGTGTTCGGCGGTGTGGCGGCGCTCGCGCTCGCGATCCTTCTCGGCTATGCGCTCGGCGTCTTCGCGCTGCGCCCGGTCGAGGCGATGCGGGCGCGCGCGGCGGCGATCACGGCCTCCAGGCGTGGGCAGCGACTGCCGGTGCCGCGTCCCCGCGACGAGCTGGCGCGGCTGGCGGAGACGCTGAACGAGATGCTCGCGCGACTCGAGGGAGCGCTGGAGCACGAGCGTCGCTTCTTCGCCGACGCGAGCCACGAGCTGCGAACGCCGCTCACGCTGCTGGGCGCGGAGCTCGAGATCGCGCTGCGGCGACCGCGCTCACGGGTGGAGCTCGAGGAAGCGCTGCGCTCGGCGTCTGAGGACACGGCCCGGCTGAGCAGGCTGGCCGAGGATCTCCTGTTGATCGCCCGTTCCGATCAGGGCGGCCTGCCGGTCGAGCCGGAACGTGTCTCGGCCGTCTGGCTCATGCACGAGGTGGCGTCACGCTTTGCGACGGCCGCGCGCGAAGACGGGCGTCGCGTCTCGGTCTCGGAGGACGAAGACTGGGTCGTCGACGCCGATCCCACGCGCGTCGAGCAGGCGCTCGGCAACCTGGTGGACAATGCGCTGCGCTACGGCGCGGGCGACGTTCGCCTGTACGCCCGTCGCGTCGACGGCGCCGTCGAGCTGCACGTCGCCGACGAGGGGCCGGGCTTCCCGCCGGCGTTCCTGCCCCGCGCGTTCGACCGCTTCAGCCGCGCCGACGAGGCGCGAGCGACCGGCGGCACCGGTCTCGGACTGGCGATCGTCGAGCTGATCGCGCGAGCGCACGGCGGGTCGGCAGCCGTCGCCAACCGCGACCGGGGCGCGGACGCGTGGATCGCGCTCGCCTCCCGGCCGCCGGCCGCCGAACCCGCCTCATCGTTGTCTCATCCGGCGCTGCGAAGCTGAGGAGGATGCGGAAGTCCCTCTTGCTGGTCGTGCTGCTCGCTGCGGGCTGCGGCTCATCGGCCCACCGCGCCGCCGTCGCCCCGGTCAAGCCCGCGCGGCGACACCTCGTAGCCAGGAAGGCGCGGCCGGTGCGGGGAGTCGCGCAGCGGGTGCTCGGTCTGCCGCCGGTCGCGCGCGGGCCTCTTCCGGGCTACCTGCTGATCGCCGACCGGAACAACAACCGCGCGATCATCGTCTCGCCGTCGAAGCGGATCGTCTGGCAGGCGGGCAGGCTGCGCGGCCCGGACGACACCTTCTTCACGCCCGGCTACCGCTCGATCATCACGAACGAGGAGTTCAACGACACGCTGACGGAGGTGTCGCTGAGCACGAAGGCGCACGTCTGGCGCTACGGGCACGACGCCGTCCCCGGCTCGAGCCCGGGCTACCTGAACACGCCCGACGACGCGTACCGGCTCGCGAACGGCGACACGACCATCTCCGACGTCCGCAACTGCCGCATCGTGCGGCTCACGCACGCGAAGGCGGTGCGGCGGATCCTCGGCGGCTCCTGCGCGCACGATCCGCCGCGCGGCTTCGCGAGCCCGAACGGGGACACGCCGCTCCCCGACGGCGGCCTGCTCGTGAGCGAGATCGGCGGCTGGATCGACCGCCTCGCCGCCGACGGCCGACTCATGTGGTCGATCCGCTCCCCGGTCCCGTACCCGTCCGACGCGCAGCTCCTCCCGAACGGGCGCATCCTCGTCGCCGGCTTCACGGATCCCGGCCGGATCGTCGAGGTGACGACCGGCGGGCGCGTCACGTGGTCGTTCGGCACGCCGAGCGGCGTCGATCGCCTGAACAAGCCGTCGCTCGCGATTCGCCTGCCGAACGGGCTGATCGCCGCGAACGACGACTGGAACCACCGCGTGATCGTCGTCGACCCGCGCACGAAGCGGATCGTCTGGCAGTACGGACACACGGGCGTCCCGGGCATCGCGCCCGGCTACCTGGACAAGCCGGACGGGATGGACCTGCTCCCGTCGGCGTTCACCACGGGCCACGCGACGCGGGTGGCGAAGCCGAAGCGAACCCCGTCCGCCGCCGTCGCCGTGACGCGGGTCGGCATGCTCCCGGTCGCGCTGTCGAAGTCCGCGGCGGTCGCACTGCCTGGTGGACGGCTGCTCGTCGCCGGCGGGCTCGGGTCGAGCGAGATCCTCGCCGGGCCGCCCGCGCATCTGCGCGTGGTCGGCCGGCTGTCGACGCCGATCCACGATGCGGCAGCCGCGCTCTCCGGACGCTTCGTCTCGCTCTACGGCGGAGGCGAGTCCGTCTCCGCCCCGACGGTGCTGCGCATCGACCCCGGGAGTGGTGCGGTGCTGCGGCTGCGGCCGCTCGACGAACCGCTCTCCGACCTCGGCGCCGCGCGCATCGGCGGGACGACCTACCTCGTCGGCGGCTACACCGGGACGAAGTACGCGAGCGCGATCCTGCGCGTCGGCCCGGGCGACCGGACGACCACCGTCGCGCGCCTGCCCGCCGGCACGCGCTACGCGGGTGTCGCCGTGCTCGGCGGCAAGCTCTACGTCGCCGGCGGCCTGCACACGAGCGGCCCGACGGCGACGGTGTGGGCGATCGACCCACGTGCCGGAACGCTGAAGAAGGTCGCGACGCTGCCTGCGCCCGAGGCCCACGCCGCGCTGGTCGCGCTCGGCGGCAGGCTCTACCTCGTCGGCGGCCGCTCGATCCTCCGGATCGACCCGGCAAGCGGCGCCGTGGCACGCGCGGGCTCGCTGCCGCAGGCGCTCAGCGACCCGAACGCGGTTCCGCTGGGCAGGCAGGTCGTGATCGTCGGGGGCGGCACGAACGCCGTCTACGCCTTCACGCCTATGGGCCGGCCGCGAAGCGGGTGAGCCCGTCATCGCCGGTCGCGCGCTGAGCAACCTCGAGCCGGCGAAATCGTCGACCCTCGACGCCGGCGGGCTCGGGACGATTCGTCGACGGCATCCGCCGTCGCGGCGGACGAGGGTGAGGCTGAGATGGCTGCGGGACGGGGAGGAAGCGAGAGCGTCCTCGACCTGCCGAGGGTCGGCCTCGCGGCGATGAGCGCAGAAAGCCAGCTGCCGCGGCTCGTCGGACGGCCCGGAAGCTGGCGTCGCCCCGCGAATCCGTAGTTCGCCGAAGGTCGGTTCCGTGTCGGTGCGGATGGGCGAGCCCAGACGTCCGGGGACACAGGAGGTGAAAGGAGGTCGAGATGACGACGATGAAGGACGCCGCAGCGGCCTTTCTGGCCAACAAGCGGGTGGCGGTGACGGGCGTCTCGCGGCACCCGGGCCACGGGAGCAACGTCGTCTACCAGCGGCTGCGCGACCGCGGCTACCAGGTCTTCGCCGTCAACCCGAACGCCGACGAGGTGGAGGGCGACCGCGTCTATCACGATCTGCACGCGATCCCCGGAGGAGTCGAGGCGGTCGTGATCGGCACGCGGCCGACGATCGCCGAGGAGACGATGCGCGAGTGCGCCGAGCTCGGGATCGAGCATGTGTGGATGCACCGCGGCCCGGGCGCCGGCAGCGTCTCCAAGACCGCCGCGCAGTACGGCCGCGAGCACGGCATCACCGTGATCGAGGGCGGCTGCCCGTGCATGTTCGGACCGACCGCCGATCCCGGGCACAAGCTGATGCGCTTCGTCTTCACCCTGGCCGGCAACGTCCCGAAGCAGGTCCGATCCGGAGGTGGGTCATGAAGCGCTACGAGTACAAGGTCGTCGACACCGGCAGGCATGTCGAGGCGCAGCTGAACGAGCTCGGCGCGCAGGGTTGGCAGGTCGTCGGTGTGACGACGAAGAAGCAGCTGTTCATCGCCCCGCCGCAGGCGATCATCCTCATGCGTGAGGTGCAGCCGGCGGGCGAGGCCCGCGCCGCCGCGTAGAGCTGTTTTGACAGCCGCAGGGCTGACGTGAGAGTCTCGCCGCGTCGAAACCCGGTGACCGAAAGGTCGGCGGGTTTCGGCATTTCTGGGGCTAGACGTCGATGCCGAGCTTGCGCAGCTCGACGATCGCCGTTCGTCGCCAGCGCGTCGTGTCGGGAGAGAAGGGGAGCATGAACGGCATGCCGTTCGCCTTGCGCAGCGGCTTGCCGGCGCGGAGGACGCGGTAGTGCCCCGGCGTCGACTCCACGTTCAGGCCGGCAGCTTCGAGCCTGCGGATGAACTCGCGAACGTCCTTTCTCATCGCCGTCAGTCGCCGGCGTCGGGGACGGACAGGAGCGGCACCCCGGAGTGGAAGTGGAGGTAGCCGTTCACGCTGCCGAGCAGCCCCTCTTGGGCGCGCCCGCGTCCGCGCGACCCGAGCACGACGAGGTCGTAGCGACCGCGCTCGATCTCCTCGAGGATCTTGGGGCCCGGGTGTCCGATCGGCTGCATCCGGTGCGCGATCACGTCGTCGGGAACCGCGGCGGCGGCCTGGTCGAGGATGTCCTGCGCCCAGCGGTCGAGCTCCTTGCGCATCGTCTCGCTGCTGACGCCGGCGAGCGGGACGTAGTGCGAGATCGGCGGGGCGACGGTGATCAGCGTGAGCTTCGAGTTCAGCGCGCGGGCGAGATCGATCGCCTGCTCGAGCGCCCGGCGCGAAGAGGCGGATCCGTCGATCGCGACGAGAATGTTCAGGAACACCGGCTCACGCTAGCGCAGCCACCTCCGGTTCCGGAGCGGTCACAGCGACCGTCACGTGGACGGGGGTGTCCAGCGCGAGGCTGATCAGGCACAGCTCCTCCGCGCGACGTGCGGCCTCCTCGACCTCCGTCACGACGTCGGCGTCCGTCTCCACCGAGACGTCGAGGTCGATCGCGACGAAGCCGAATCGGTGGTCCTGGCGTGGCTCGACGTGGCCCGTGCCGCGGACGCGCAGCTCGCGCAGGGTCAGGTCGAAGCGCGCCGCGACCGCGACCAGCGTGACCGCGTAGCAGGAGCCGGCCGCGGCGACGAGGAGCTCTTCGGGGCTCCACACGCCCTCGATCCCGCCCTTGAACTCGGGCGGCGTCGCGACCTCCAGGGCCGGCTTGCGGTGCGCGACGGCGCGAGTGAGATGCCCTCCGCGCCAGTCGATCGAGACCGGGAATCGGTATGCCTTGACGATGCTCATGGCTCATGCGCTCAGGAGGGTCGCGGGAACGGCCTGCGACGGCACGACCAGGACCGGACAGGGCGCGTGCTCCGCGCACTGGCGGCCGACCGACCCGAGCACGAGCTCGCGGAAGCCGCCGAAGCCACGTGACCCGACGACGAGGAGGTCCGCGTCCGCAGCCTCGTCTGCGAGGACGCTCGCCGGCGCTCCCTCGACCAGCCGTGTCTCGATCGCGGTCCCGTCGGCCTCCTCCCGGAGCGCGGCCACGGCCGCCTCCAGCTTCGTCGCCAGCTCCTTGCGCGTGTCCTCGGCGAGCGCGCGGCTCGCCGAGGGTGCAGCGGCGGAGCCGTAGTAGCGGGTGGGCGCGTGCCACGCCGAGACCACGAGCAGCCGAGCCTGGCGGAGCTTCGCCTCGCAGAGCGCGACGCGGAGCGCGGCCTCGCTGCTAGGCGACCCGTCGAAGCCGGCGACGACAAGCGCTGAGGCGGGAGCCATCACCGCGCCTCAGCCTTCGCAGAGGTCGGCGATCTCGGCCTCGGCGACCACCAGCAGGTCGGTTGTCTTCAGCCGGACGGACTCGCTGTGCGAGCCGGCCTCGAACACGACGGAGTCGCTGAAGGCGAGCTGCTTGTCGACGACCACGCGGTCGCCGACCGGGCCCGCGAACGGCGGCACGGCGCCGAGCTCGAAGGTCGGATAGGCAAGGGCGAGCTCGGCCTCGCTGGCCAGCCGCGCCGTGTCGTCACGGAGCAGCCTGCGTGCCTTGTGCAGGTCGAGGCGTTCCGAGGCGGGCAGCACCGCGCGGACGTAGCCGCTGCTCGTGACGAGGACGACCGTCTTGGCGACCTCGTCGGCGGGAACGCCGAGCGCCCTCGCCTCGTCGACAGCGGTCTCGGTCCGGGAGTGCGGGATCAGCTCGTGCGGAACGAGCTCGCGGGTGAGCTTGCGGTCGATCTCGAGAACGGTCATGGCTGCTCCTTTCGTTCGTCTCCAGCTTCGCTTGCACACGCGGGAGCGGCATCGTGTTGCACCCCGATCCGGTTACGGGTTACTACCGATGCGGCGGGCCGCCCCGCGGTGGAGATCCACCTCGGAAGGAGGTGATCTCCGATGAAGAGGATCCATCGACCGAGCACGTCGATGGCCGTGGCCCTGATCGCGCTCTTCGTCGCGCTCGGCGGGACGAGCTTCGCGACTGTCTCGGCGGCATTCCCGCCGAACAGCGTCGGCACGAAGCAGATCAAGGACAACTCGGTCACCCGTGCCAAGATCGGGCACGAGTCGATCACGAGCGTGCTCGTCAAGGACGGCGGGCTCCTCGCGAAGGACTTCGCAGCCGGCCAGCTTCCGTCCGGCCCTGCCGGTCCGGCCGGCCCGCAGGGGCCGAAGGGCGACAAGGGTGACACCGGCTCGACGGGCGTCGTCGGGACGATAGTCGTGCGGACGAGGTCCGTCACGATCGCGGCCGGCAGCGTCGGCACGGTCAGCGCGGGCGCGGGCGAGTACGAGCACGTGATCGCCGCCGGCGCGGACTGGAAGCTCGCCAAGGGCGAGACCGGCGCCGGCCTGAGCACCGTCTCGCTCAGCCCGTCCTGGGACGAGCACGGCGTCAATGCCTACGTCGCGCGCGGCGAGAACAAGACGCTCACGCCGCACGTATTCAGGATCTACGTTCTCACCTACCGCGGCTAGCGCGGAAGCCGAGCGACCTGCGGAGAGACGTCTGCCTTCTCCGCAGGCCGGCTGCGCCAGGATCGGCGAGGAGAGGCGCGAGTCGCGGCGCGTGTCGTGCTTGGCCCCGGGGGTTGAAGCTGCGGCAAAACCCGGATGCAGAAACCGTCCAATCCCTGATTTGCGGCGTTCTTCGACCTGGCATCCCGCAGCGAAAGGAGGTGCCGGATGGAGTCACAAGTTGGTGCCGTCATCACGCTCACGGTCAGGCGGCGGAGGCAGGTCGCACACTTCCTCCGCCATTACTTCGAGATGTGCCTGCCGATGTGCATCGGGTTC
>Ga0207665_10001072_pt1 | contig 18388 bp, 18 predicted proteins | sample LARL112metaG_FD_184351 | JGI IMG/M metagenome (GOLD analysis project Ga0207665, IMG submission 184351) | Corn, switchgrass and miscanthus rhizosphere microbial communities from Kellogg Biological Station, Michigan, USA - LAR L11-2 metaG... | ecosystem: Host-associated > Plants > Roots >...
GCTATGGCGAGCTGATGGGGGTGATGAACGTCCTGCGCGACGCCGGATATCTCAAGCTCGCCCTTGTCGGGCTCGAAACACCGGCCGAAAAGAAATGACTGCGCTGGCGCTTCATCTTCCTCAACAACGAGGACTGTCGCGCTGGGCCCTTGCAGCGTCGACCATCGTGCTCGCCCACGCGTTGCTCGTGGCTAGCATTGTCCTGTGGTATGCGCGCCGGCCGGTCGAGCCGCCTGTCGTCCTGCCTGCCATCGCGGTATCGCTGTTGCCGGTCGAGGCGAGTTCGCCCGAGATACAGAATCAGGACATTGCGGTCGGACCTGCCATGCAGGAGGCCGAAGAGGCGCCGAAGCCGAAGGACGAGGAGAAGCCGACCGAGAAGCTCGAGCCACAACCGCTGCCACCGCAGCAAGACGAGATCGCGCTGCCGCAAGTCCAGGAGAAGGAAATCGAAACCGAGAGGCCGGTTGTCCAGCCACCCGCTCCCGAAACGCGCGCGCCACCGAAGACGGAACACGTCGGCCAGTTCACGGAGGCCAGCGCAAGGGCCTACAACGCGCTTGTATTCGGCCACATCCAGCGCTTCAAACGCTATCCGGCATCAGCACGCGGGGCTGCCGGGACCGTGGTGGTGCGTTTTGAACTGAACCGCGCGGGCGGTGTCATCGGCAGCGCGGTGACGAAGTCGTCGGGCAACGCGGCCCTCGACCGGGAGGCGCTTGATCTTCTCAGCCGTGCCAGCCCGTTCCCGCCGTTTCCCGCTACCAAGCCGGGCGAGAAAGACAGCTACATCGCGCCAGTGAACTTCTCGCGGTAGCGAACAAGCTGCGGATTTCACAACGGGCTGCCGCGCAACCCGGCCAATCTTGCTCGTGAGGCAAGGACGGCGACTTCACATTACTGAGGTTATTCTGGCATAACCTCCAAAGTTCAGGGTTCATTCGAGAAACCCTGGCTTAAGGGGAGGAGAATATGATGAGAATAATTTGGTGTGTCGCCGCCTTGCTGGGCCTTGTCGCGGCGGCGCCGTCCGCTAGCGCCTGGGATCGCGGCGATGCCGACGTGCTGACGGTGCTGCCGAACACTTCGTCGGGGCAACCCTCGAGCGTCGAGGGCCTGACGGTTGGTCCCGATGGCAACATCTACGTGCCGACATTCGGTTTCAATGCTACCGGCGCGTTGACGGACAACGCGACGCTTTACGTCCTCAAGCCGAATGGGAAGGTTCTACGACAGGTGACCATTGCAAATTCGAGTCCCCACGTGCTCGGATTGCGCTTCAATCCCGTCAACGGATTCCTGCTGGTGCTTGATTTCGGCGCCGGCAAGGTCCTGCATGTCGACCCGGTGAGCGGCACGTCGTCGGTCTTCGCCACTCCGCCGTTGGCAGGCTCCGGCCTCAATGCGCTGACCTTCGATAAACTCGGCAACGCCTACATTTCCGATTCGTTTAACGGCGTGATCTGGAAGGTCGGCCCCAACGGCGGGACACCGACCATCTGGTCGAACAGCCCGTTGCTCGGCCCAGGCGTTGGGCTCACGCCGCCGTTTGGCGCCAATGGCGTCGAGTTCAACAATGCCGGCAACGTGCTCTTTGTGGCCAACACGGCGTTTCATCAGATCATCCAGATTCCCGTGAATCCGGACGGCAGCGCGGGTGCCGCGTCGGTCTTCATCACCGGCATCAATGCGCCGGACGGAATAGCAATCGATCACGACGACAACATCTGGATCTGCGCCAACCAGGAAGATGATATCGTTGTCATCGACAAGACGGGCAAGGTGATCGCCAAGCTTGGCGACTTCAACGGCTTCAACAAGGACGGCGTGGCAAGCGGGCTGTTGTTCCCGGCGAGCCTTGCTTTCTCGCTTGATGGCAAGAAGCTCTACGTCTCGAACTTGACCTTGTTCCTGCCGTTCGCGGGTGCGTTGCCGGCGGTCGATTCGGCGTGGACGCTGCAGGCCAAGCACTACACCGTGTCCCAGATCCCGGCGGTGATTCCGCCACTGGAGCCCAGCCGGGATTAGACCGGGGTCCGCAGCGTTGTTCCGCACTTGCTAGAGGGGAAGAAGGCGCTAACTAACTGCCGCCTCTAAAACACAGCGCGGCTTGAAAGAGGTCTCCGGCCAAAGTCTCCCGAAAACGGGAATATGGCGGCTATCGGCCGGAGACCAGTTATCGAGCGTTACCAACGGTTTTGTCGTCCAGATACCGACCGCAACTTTATCGCCATTGTATTGGCACACAGCTTTTCAAACCGGCGCGCGTGCGATCAATTTTTGGATTGCGGTTTGTTCGCAGTCACGACGAGTAGGCGTCCTGTCGGAAAAAGCGTCAGACCATAGCGTTCGGCAATGAGGCCCCACAGCCCCTTCGGCGCGAAGAGCATGATGAGAATTCCGAGAGTGCCGAGGAGGATGAGATACCAGGCCCCGAAGTCGGCGAGATAACGCTGCATCAGATAGAAAATGACGGCGCCAATGACCGGGCCCTCCATCGTTCCGATGCCGCCGATGACGACAATGAAAATAACATAGGCGGTCCAGTCGAGTACCGAAAAGGCGGCGTCGGGCGAAATGCGCGCCTTCTGCAGATAAATGAGCGCGCCCACCATGCCGGTCACGGCGGCCGTGGCGATATAAACGGCGAGCTTGGTGCGATAGATATCGACGCCGAGACCCGCGGCTGCGGCTTCGTGGTCGCGGATCGCACCAAGTGCAAGGCCTCGGCGCGACCGAAGAACGAGATAGACGAAGACAAGCGTACCTATCATCAGCGCAAGCGCCACCCAATAGGAGACGATATCTCGAGCTACCGGCGTGCGCACGTCGAGCAACGTCCTGACCCACTCAATGCCCGGCACGGCCGACGTGACCGACGGTGAGAGTGATGTCCCGGTGCCGCCGCCCAGCGACTTGAACTGGGCGAAAACCAGCCGATAGACCTCGGCTACGACCCAGGTGCCGATCGCAAAATATGCGCCGCGCAGGCGGAATACGATGAGTGCCGTTGGCAGCGCAAATATCGCGGATAAAAAGCCCGCAATCGGGATGGCGAGCAATGGGTTGATGCCCCCAAGAAGCGTGAGCGCGAACAGAAGATAGCCGCCAAAACCGACAAAGGCCTGCTGGCCCACGGAGATGAGGCCGGCATAGCCCGCCAGCAGGTTCCAGCATTGCGCAAGCGCAAGCATGTAGAACAGGAAGATCAAATCCTGAATGATATTGCGGCCCGCGAATGTCGGCAGCAGCACCAGCGCGAGCAGAATGCCGAAGGCGGCAGTCCAGACGGCGCGCGAGGCGCGTCCCGCGGTCTTGATGCGGAATGCTTGCGCGGGCTGCACCGCTCCATCGTCCATCATCCACCTGCTCAATCGAGCGCACGAGGAAACAGGCCGCGCGGCCTGAGAACCAGCACCACGAGAAAGGCAAGATGGCCAGACAGGATCTGCCATTCCGGATCGAACTGAGCTCCCATGGTCTGCGCGAGGCCAAGAATGATGCCCCCGGCCAAAGTCCCCCAAAAACTGCCGAGACCGCCGATGATCACAGCCTCAAAGGCGTAGAGCAACCGGGCGGGACCGATGCTGGGATCGAAATTTGCCCGTAATCCGAGATAAAGCGCTGCGATCGCAATCACGATAAAGGCGAGGCCCATGGCCATGGCAAAGATGCGGCTGACATCGATGCCCATGAGCTGGGCTATTTCGAGATCATCCGAGGTCGCGCGGAAGGCGCGGCCGAGCGGCGTGTGATAGAAAACGAGATTGAGGAACACGATCGCGGCGACTGCGGACAACAGCGTCAGCACAGGGACGACGCCGACCGCGACGCCGCCACCGAGCGCCAATGACGCCGTCTCTATCGCGCCGGAGCGCAAACGCTGGCTGTCGGCCGAGAAAATCTCAAGGAGCCCGTTCTGAATGATGATCGAGAGACCGAAGGTGACCAGGAGGGGCGGCAGCAGGTCACGGCCAAGCGTGCGGTTCAACAGCACGTGCTGAAGCGCGAAGCCGGCAACGAACACCATCGGAAGCGCAACCAGCACGGCGACGAAGGGGTCCAGACCGAGCTTGGCAGCAACGAAAAGGATGGCGAAGGCAGCGAGCACGATGAGGTCGCCATGAGCCAAATTGACCAGCCGCATCACTCCGAAGATGAGCGAAAGTCCCGCCGCGAACAATGCGTAGAGTCCCCCCAACAGGATGCCCTGGATAAATGCGTTGAGCCAATCCGTCATTTCATGGAACCAAAATAAGCGCGGTGAATCTGATCGCGCGTCAGATCGTGCGGACGGCCCGAGAGCGAGAGACGGCCCTCCTGGAAGCAGTAGACGCGGTCGGCGACTTTCATCGCTTGAACGATATCCTGCTCGACCAGCACGACACTGGTACCCTCGCGCTTAATTTGTGGGAGCGCGGTGTAGATGTCTGCAATAATGATCGGCGCGAGCCCGAGGCTGATCTCGTCGCACAGAAGGACGCGGGGATTGGACATCAGCGCACGCCCGATTGCGACCATCTGCTGCTGCCCGCCCGACAGAACTGGCGTGCTGGAGGATCGCCGGTCCTTCAGGACCGGGAACAGAGAGTAGACACGGTCGAGCGACCATGGACCCGGCGTCTTGCGGCCATATCCGCCGATCATCAGGTTCTCTTCCACGTTGAGCGATGGAAATAGCCGTCGCCCTTCGGGCACGAGGGCAACGCCGAGCTTGACGATGTCGGCTGCATTTTGCGAGCCAATCGGCTCGCCATTGAAGAGGACACTGTCGGCCGGCCGCCTTATGAGGCCTGCGATCGCCTTCAGGAACGTGGACTTCCCCGCCCCGTTCGCGCCGATGATGGCTATGGTCTCGCCCTCATCCAAAGTGGTGTCTATGCCGAAGAGCGCCTGGAAGTCGCCGTAGAAGGCCGTGAGCTTGTGGGTCTCCAGAAGCGGCATGACTCACGCCTCGATGCCGATGTAGATCTGATGCACCTCGGGCAGTCGCATCACCTCGCTCGGCGATCCCTCCGCGACCTTCCGCCCGAAATTGAGCACGACCAGGCGATCGATTACAGCCAGCAAGGCATGCACGACGTGCTCGATCCACAGGATCGCCACACCGCTCCGGCGGACCTCGCGAATGGCAGCGACGAGTTCAACGCACTCGCCCTCGGTCAAGCCGCCGGCGATCTCGTCGAGCAGCAGAAGCCGCGGCGCCGTTGCGAGCGCCCGGGCCAATTCGAGCCGCTTGCGTTCGAGCAGCGTCAGAGAGCCCGCAGGCGCGTTTGCGCGCTTCAACAGGCCGAGCCGTTCGAGAATTTCGCCGCAGGACTGCGTGACCTCCCGCTCGGTCTTGCGACGGCCGCACACCGCACCGACCAGAAGGTTCTCGAACACCGTGAGCTTTTCGAATGGCTGCGGGATCTGGTGCGTGCGCGCGATCCCTGCCAGACATCGAGCCTGTGGTGGCGAGCGCGCGAGGTCGCGCCCATCGAATCGGATGTTCCCGCCATTCGGCGACAGGCCGCCGGCGATCAGATTGAAAAGCGTGGTCTTGCCCGCGCCGTTCGGCCCGATGATCCCGACGGCCTCGCCCGGGGCGATCGCAAGATCGAGATTTTCGGCGACGACGATTGAACCGAAGCTTTTCCTGAGGCCGGCGATTTCGAGCAGCATGGTCCGTCAATGCGCAGCGTGATCAGGTGATAGCCTCCATCTTGCCGCCTACCGGGATCGCGGGCGCGGTCCGGTTGTCGGTGATGACAATGTCGTACTTGCCGTCCTTGAACCGCCACTGGCCGCCGACGAGCGGCGTTTTGGCGACATTCTTGGCCGCGAACGGTGGCAGGTTCGCCCCATTCCATTGCACCTTGCCGACAACCGTGTCGAGATTGGTCGCAGCGATGGTCTTAACAAGCGCCTTGGAGTCGCGATCCGGAGAACGCTTGAGCACGTCGACGGCGACTTCGAGCAGCGCATGGACGAAGCCGATCGGCTGCGTCCATTGCTTCTTGGTCGCGCTCTGATAGGCGGCGGCAAGATCCTTGGCGCTTGCGCCTGTGAGCGACGACTTGAAAGGATGGTTCGGCGACCACCAGACCTCCGAGGACAGGTTGTTGCCGTCCTTGCCAAGCGCTTCGACCGCGACCGGGAACAGGATCGCTTTGCCGATCGACGCGACCTTCGGTTTGAAACCCTGCTGCAAAGCCTGTTTCCAGAATGTCGTGAAATCCGGCGGCAGCACCACGCCGGTAATGATCTCGCAATTGGCCGACTTGAACGCGCCAATCTGGGCAGAGAAGTTGTCCGTGAGATTCTGGTAGCGGCCGGGATCGGTGAGCTTGTAGCCGCCCTTTTCTAGAACCGGCGGGAAACCGACCACCTTGTCGCCCCAGGCGTTGCCGTCGCCATCGTTGGGAAATAGTCCGCCGACGGCTTTGTTGGTCGGGACCTGGCTCCACATGTTGGTGAAAACGGCGATGACGTCCTCGAGCCCCCAGAAGAAATGATAGGTGTAGTTGAAATCCTTCCATGCGGGCGGCCCGCCGGCCGGATTGGCCTGGCGGCCGATGAACCAGGGTTGCCAGGGCGCCATCGTGGAGATGCACGCTACCTCCTCAATCTCGCATTGTGTCGAAACCGGGTTTGTCGTCTCCGGCGTCGATGCGACCAGCATCAGATCGATCTTGTCCTGGACGATGAGATCTTTTGCCACCTCGGCGGCACGGTTCGGATTGGACTGGCTGTCCTTCACGACGACCTCGACGGGTACGGTCGCGTTGCCGATCTTGAGTCCGGCTTTGGTCGCTTCCCTGAAATTGGCGAGAATGAAATTGTCGGCCTCGGCAAACGCGGCAAGCGGCCCGGTTTGCGGGCTGACATAGCCGAGCTTGATGGCACGCGTCTGCGCAATCGCGGGTGCATGAACTCCCATCGAAAGCAACGCACCCGTCGCGGCGGAATATTTCAGCAACGAGCGGCGGTCGATCGAATGGCGATTGCTGTGGCAGGTCATCTGCGACGTCCTCCCTTTGGGATACGCCGGTTCCGCGTCGCGGATCGTTTGACAGTCGCGCCGGCGTTCGATATTCGAACGAACGTTCGTTAGTCGAGCAGTCTCCGTCAGAGGTCAGATGGAGTCAACAGCCCGCGACGGGATGGGACCACCGATGCAACGTAAAGGCGATCCCGACAAGGAATTTATGACGACGCTTGCCAAGGGCCTCGCGGTGCTAGGTGCCTTCGGCCGGCAGCGTCCGACCATGACGTTATCCGAAGCGGCCCAGGTTGCCGAACTGTCGAGGGCGACCGCTCGGCGCGTGCTGCGAACCCTGTCCATGCTGGGCTATGTCAAGCAGGATGGCCGGACGTTTTCACCGTCATCAAGGATTCTGGACTTCGGTTTCGCCTATCTGTCGACGCAGAGCTGGATCGATCGCGCATTGCCGCTGATGCGAGAGCTTAGCGAGCGTCTCGGCGAATCGTGCTCAGCCGCGATCCTGCAAGGCAACGACATCGTCTATGTCGCGCGCGTGCCGGCGCGGCGGATCATGTCGGCAGCGCTGTCGGTCGGCAGCAGGCTTCCGGCCCTGCACACGGCGTTGGGACGAATCCTGTTCGGCTATCTCGATGAAGCCGAAATCTGGCGGCGGCTGAAGTCACAACGTATCGAGGCCTACACCCCGCAAACCATCACCGATCTGCAGGCGCTGTTCGATCGCATTTGCGCCGACCACGAGCAGAGATTCTCCATCGTCGATGAAGAACTCGAGCGCGGCCTTCGCGCGTTGGCCGTGCCGGTCTTCGACCGTACCGGACAAGCCATCGGCGCGATCAATCTGTCGACCCACTCGACCCGCACAACCCGCAATGAAATGCGGAAGCTCTTCCTGCCGGAATTGAACCGAATCTCCGAACAGGTTTCTTGGACCACCGTCTGACGCACTCGGTCCTCTCTTGCCATCAGGAGGGACCAGCCGTATCGTCGCCTCAAGTTCGAAATACGGACACTCGTTCGATAATCGAACAGGTTAGGGAGGTTCAGATGGCAGGAAAAGCGCAGAGCGAGCCGGCGTTGGCAATTCCGCCGGAGCATACGGGCAACGTCAAAGTCACGCGCCCGCAGACCGGCCAGGAATATCTGGATTCACTGCGCGACGATCGCACGGTCTACATCTATGGCGAGCGGGTCAAAGACGTCACCGAACATCCGGCCTTCCGCAACACGGCGCGCATGGTTGCCCGTCTCTACGACGCGCTTCACGACAACAAACGCGCGGACAAAATCCTTGTGCCGACCGATACCGGCAATGGCGGTAAGACCCACGCCTTCTTCAAGGCGCCGAAAACCATGGACGACCTGCTTGCCGGCCGCAGCGCCATCGCCGAGTGGGCGAAGATCACCTATGGCTGGATGGGTCGCGCCCCCGACTACAAGGCCGCGTTCCTCGCTACTCTTGGTGCGAACGCCGATTTCTACGAGCCGTACCAGGACAACGCCAAGCGCTGGTACAAATTCAGCCAGGAGCGCTTGCCCTTCGTCAACCACGCGATCATCCACCCGCCGGTCGATCGCGACCGCCCGCCGAATGAAGTCGCTGACGTCTGCTGCCATGTCGAGAAGGAAACGGACGCTGGCATCATCGTGTCCGGCGCCAAGGTGGTCGCCACCGGCTCGGTACTGACCAACTACACGTTCGTGGCGCACCACGGCCAGCTGCCGCTGCAGGACAAGAAATTCGCTGTTGTCTTCATGATCCCGACCAACGCGAAGGGCGTGAAGTTTCTTTGCCGCACTTCCTATGAGATGACATCGACCGTTATGGGCAGTCCGTTCGATTACCCGCTGTCAAGCCGCATCGACGAGAACGACGCCGTGTTTATCCTCGACAAGGTGCTGGTCCCCTGGGAAAACGTCTTCGTCTACGCCGATATCGAAAAAGCCAACAACTTCTTCCCGCGCACCGGGTTTTTGTCGCGTTTTGTCGTGCACGGCTGCACGCGGCTCGCCGTGAAACTCGACTTCATCACTGGTCTGTTGCTCAAAGCCGTCGAGGCCATGGGCAGCAAGGATTTTCGCGGTGTGCAGGTGAACATTGGCGAGATCATCGCATGGCGCAATCTGTTTTGGGGGCTGAGCGACGCCATGGTGCGCGATCCCAAGCCTTGGATCGGCGACTACGTTCAACCCAACGCTGATCCCGGTAACGCCTATCAAGTGCTCTCGACCATTGCCTACACCAAGATCAAATATCTGATCGAGCAGATCGTTGCCTCCGGCCTGATCTATCTCAACAGTCATACCCGTGACTTCAAGAACCCCGAGATCAGGCCCTACATCGATCAGTACATGCGCGGCTCCAACGGCTACAAGGCCGAAGAGCGCGTCAAGCTGATGAAACTGTTGTGGGACAGCCTCGGCACCGAGTTTGGCGGTCGCCACGAGCTTTACGAGATCAACTATGGCGGCGCCACCGAGCAGATCCGGCTGTTCAACTATTGGGGGGCGCTGGCGTCCGGCAACGCCGAAAAGTTCAAAGGCTTCGTCGAAGACTGCATGGCGGAATACGATCTCGACGGTTGGAAAGTGCCTGATCTCACTGATCCAGGAGACCTCAGTTATCACGTCATGCGAAGATGAGCGACGTCGGGAAACGGCTCGATGGGCGATCCGTGGAAATCTCGGAGCAAGAACAGGGAGTTCGCGGCCCATTCAACCGTGTCTGCGTTTAGGAGGCTAGCCGGCAATCGCCCGCGCCACTCTTGCCAGGGCCTGGTCAACGTCCCGGGCGTTTGTGCAAATGCCAAAACCGAAACGAAGCCGGTCACCGCGGTGATCGCAATGCAAGTGCACGCTGGCAAGCTTTTCTTCGATCTCGGCGGCGCGCGGCGTCCGGAAGGTAAGAAAATTGCCATGCTCGGCTTTGGTGCCAAACGGGGTGACCAGGTCCGAAATGCGCAGGCCCTCGATCTGCATGACGTCGAGGCCGTCGAGAAAGCGCTTCATCAACGCCCGCGCGTGCAGATGGATTTGTTCGACCGTGATGTGTTCAAGCGCCAGCCAGTCGAGAACGGCCGCGAGTCGGTAGAGTCCTGAGGGATCGAAGGTCGCGCCGAGGAAGCGCCCGCCGTGTTCGGGATAGCCGACCGATTTGCCATGTGGGCCTGCAAGCGCGCCAAAATCGGCGAACCAGCCGGTATCGCGCGGTCTTGGTCCATAAGCGGGCGGGCAATGCATGAAACAGCACCCCTCGCCTGCCATCGCATATTTGTAGCCGCCAGCAAGATAGAAGATGCGGCCGGCGACAGCTGAAAGATCGGTTGGTCGCGCCATGAAGCCGTGATAGCCGTCGATCACAATGAACGTATCCTGCGATGGCACCGCCTCGACCAATGTCCTGAGATTTCCCGATGTCGCGGACGAGGTGAAGAAAACCTGGCTGACAAAGACAAGGTCATGTCCGCCTTTGGCGCATGCCGCATGAAACCGCTCGGCGAACGTATCGAATGGTTCGGCGGATATCCGTGCAACGGCGACTAGCCCATCTTCTTCGAGACGTTCCAGCTGACGTCTTGCGGTGTGGAATTCGGCATCGCTGGTCAGGATACGGGTTGGCCGATCGGCCGTAAAACACGACAAGAGCCGACGCAGGAATTCGTGCGTGTTGGGCCCGACGGCAATCGTCGAGGGATCAGGCAGGTGCAGCTGCCGTGCAATGCCCGCCTGGACGCGCGGGATAAGTACTCCAAATACAAGATTCCATTTGTCGCCCGCGAGCCGTGCCGCGTCGAGCCAGCACTCCGCTTGCGCCGCGAAAGTCACATCGGGCCAGTCATGGTGGCTGTGAGCCGCAAGGTTGATCCGCTCGGGCGCCGCGGCGCGGAACTTTGCAAAATGGGCCGTGAGATCGAGCATGGTCATGATGCGTACACGAAGCTCATCTGCGCCTGGATCGCGGGCGGAAGCTCAGGCACTGCCGAGCGTGGGATCAGGAAAGTGGAGAGACGAAAGAGGTCGGAGAAGATGCGATGCCGTTCAGTCGTGGTCCGCAAATAAGCGTGGCCCGACGAGCCGCCGGTACCGATCTTCAAACCGATCATGCGCTCCACCATCAGCGCATGCCTGTAACGCCACAGCGTCAAGGTTTCGTCGATGTCGATAAGCGCCGTCAACAGACGGAACGCTGGCTGCACGGCTGGCTTGTCGCGATAGAGCGTGATGAACAGAGCCGCCTGAACCGACTGCGGCGAAAGTCGCCACCCGCCGCCGTCCTCGGACATGGAAAAGATCGCCGAGAACGATGCAATCGCCTGCTCGATGCTCTTGAGCTCGCGCTCGCGTTTTTCCGGCGGGATCGCCGGATCATCGCGCACCAACTCGGCATCGCGGGCGAGATGTCTTTCGACCGCGGCCCGGTAGGCGTCGCGGAACGTCTCTCCTCCCCAATTGAGGAAGGGCGTGCGTGCAAGCCATCGGTTGAGCAAATCGAACAACGACGGTCTGTTGCCGGCAGCGCGAAGTGCGGCCCGGTCTGACTCGGACAGCCGCTCGTCGATCGCCTTGTCGTCGAACGCGATGCGCGTTTCGGCCAGCAACCCCAGCCGCGCCTCGATCAACCGAAACTGCAGCGACTGAAAGCCGGAAGCCGGCATTAGCAGATCGCGGAAATCCAGAAAATCGAACGGCGTCATGGTTTCCAACACATCGAGTTGGGCAACGAGCAGCTTGAGAATCTCATGAATGCGGTTGAGTCCATGAACGATACGGGCCATCGCATCATCGGTGACGGGGATCGCGCCGAAATCCGTCTCGATCCGATCGAGCTCGTGCAGGATCTGCTTGAACCAGAGCTCGTAGGCCTGGTGGACGATGATGAACAGCAACTCGTCATGGGCATTTACGCCGATCTTGGCGCTTTCGGGTTCCTGCGAAGCCAAAAGCCGACCGAGCTGCAGGTAATCGCCGTAGTAGATCGGTGCGCGCACGGCTAACCTCCTTCGAGGTGACGATACCAGTTCGTTGCCCTTCATCATCGTCGCAATATCGTTCCGTATCAAGTGATCCGGAAGCGCTTGCGGGACAGCGACGGGCGCGACGATCCTCAGAGGGGCTTATCGCCTCGAACCAGAAGTAGCGCACAGCGATCGAAGCGGTCATTCGTTGGTCGACTGCGGGCCACCTTCGGTCGCGGGTGTCTGCGTATCAGTTTCCGAGCGCGATCCGCACAAGCTCGTCGTACGCGGCCGCCTGTTTTGCCTTCGGCAGCCGCTTGTCGGACAGCGCGTAGCCGACAAACGTCCAATAGAGGATTTGGGCGCGAGCCTGAGCAACATCCTCGGCGAGGCCGGACACTTTGAGTTGACCTTCAATATAGTCGATGCGCCGGCGGTCGATGGCCTGCACGGCGTTTCGCGCTTCGGTATCGAAAGTCGCCCAGCTGCGCACCGCCTTCTCCAGTGCCAGGCGGCTGGAGAATGTCCGGCGCAACAAAAGCAGCAACGGATTCTCATGCTCCGCCGCCGCCTCGAGCTCGGCAATGATCCGCTCGGCCGAGACCTCTCGCCAGTAGGCAAGGATCGCGGTGCGGAACGCGGCGACATCGGCGAAATGCCAGTAAAAGCTGCCGCGCGACACTCCCAAGGCCTTCGCCAGCGGATCGGCCTTCAGCGCGCCGGGGCCATTTGCGGCCAGCGTCTTGAGGCCCTGGTCGAGCCAGTCTTTGGCTGAGAGCTGATCGGGCATGATGCCACGATACCATACACTCATGTATTGACGGGTACCAGTGACAGTGCTAGTACCATACGCAACTGTATGGAGTCTTCCATGCGTGACGTCTTGCTGCAATGTTCGGGGCTCCTTGCCATCGCGGCGGCGGTAGCCCATGGCGTGCTCACGGAGACCAAGGTGTTCCCGCGGGTGACGATCGAGCCTCGGCGGCTGCGGACGCTGTTTCGCCTGGTGTGGCAGATCCCGACGGTCGCCTGGATCGCCGGCGGCGTGCTCCTGATCGCGGCCCCTTCGATGGGGTCGGAATCGGCCCGGCACTGGATGATCGTGGCGTTTGCCTGCCTGTTTGTCTTCAGCGCGGTCGGTAATGCCTGGGGCACACGGGGTAAGCATTTTGGATGGATTCTGCTGAGCGCCGTCGCAGCGCTCGCGGTCGCCGGTTACTAGACGAGCTTCGACCCATGATACTTTTACTGAAGCTGACGCCAGGCCGGCGGATATCTTTGTAACAAATACGGTCCTTGATGAGATGTGGTGGACGCTCCGACAACTGCACTCGCCCGTGGTGTCATCGCGTTCGCTGATATTTCACACATCGAGGAACACATAGAGCGCGGCAATCTTGTCGCCGCGAACGATGATGACGTCCAAGCCCGTGTAATCGGGCTTCTCCCCCCGCGGACCGGACCCCCACGCCAGACGGCCGGCGTTGTGGAGTGCCTGCGGCTCGCCGTGAGGCGTGTATGCAAAGTGAGGGTGAGTCGCACGCAGGTCGCCTGCGAACTTGTCCAATGCGTCGTGGCCGACGAAAACGCCGGGCGGCACGTAGAGGACGCAGTCATCGGTATAGAGTTCCTCGATCGCCGCACGACGGCGGGCGGCGTTGCCTTCACCGAAAACCTCCTGGAGGTTGCGGTTAAGCAGTTCATGAATCCTGTCCGACATGGCGCATCTCCGTGTTTCCTTCCTGGCCACAGCAATTTGTGGTGGAGGGCGCGTTTTCGAAATAGAAATGGATGAAAGCCATCGTTGCAGGAATGTCGATTTGAAAGCGGCCTGAGCTCGAGAGGCCCCAGCCATGTTCGCAACGTGGCAGAGGAGCGATCCTTTGCTGGAGCGGCCTGTGGTCTATGCCTTCCTGCTCCGTTGCGCCGGCGGCTTCCAGCCCATCACCACTTCTGCGCTCCACCGCGCGTCCGTCAATCCAGCGATCAGGAAATCGGCCAAGGCGGAAACCTTCGCGGGACGCGCGCGAGCCGTTGGCGTCACGAAATACAATCCGCCTTCGGGCAGGCGCCAATTGGTGAGAATCGGCTCAAGCTGCTTGTTCGGAAAATATTGTGTCGCGATGAACTCGGGTAGCTCGGTGATCGCCAGACCCTCGAGCACCGTCGGCAGCAACGCCTCGACACTCGTTCCTCTGAGCGGCCCGGTTGGCGTGATGGGGCACTCCTCGCCTGTCTTGCGATGCGTAAGGCGCCAGACGTCGCGCTTTGCTCTGTTGGCGTAGCTCAGGCATCGATGGGCTTCCAGGTCGTGTGGGTGCTTCGGGCGGCCGTAGCGTGCGATGTAGCCTGGCGATGCGACCAGAAACCGGTGTACGGGTGCGATCAGCCGCGCGACAAGCGATGAGTCCTCAAGGACCGCGATGCGCAGCGCGGCGTCGAAGCCGCCGCCGATCAGGTCGGTCTGCGCATCGGTGAGGTGAAGATCGACCGCGATGTCGGGATAGCGGCGAAAGAATTCCGGTAGCATTGGTGCGACCCAGCGAGCGCCAAAGGACAACGGGGCGGCAAGCTTCACGAGTCCACGCGGGCGACTCGAGGTCTCGCGCGCGAAGTCCTCGGCCTCCTCTGCTTCCGCGTAGATCCTCGAGGCCCGCTCAGCCAGCGTGTGACCATAATCCGTCAATGCGAGCCGCCGCGACGTCCTGTTGAACAGGCGCCCCCCAAGGCGCTGTTCGAGGCGTGTGACGCCTCGCGAGACGGTGGCCACCGATACGCCCATGGCCCGGGCCGCCGCAGCAAACGATCGCTCTTCGGCCACTTTGGCGAACATCGCGAGCCCCTCGAAGTCAGGCAGCTTGGACATCGACATTCCTGCAACGATGAATTTCATTCATTTCTATTTCGAAAAATCGCCCTCCGCAACAATATTGGCGCGACCCGCAAGGAGATGCGGAGACCTGTTTCAAGGAGAGCTTCAATGACCGCGACCCGTTACCTTCCCTTTGTTGGCCGACTGATGATCGGTCTTCCTTTTGCCATGAGTGGCCTGAGCAAGCTGGGTGCCTACAGCGCCACAGCCGGGATGATCAGCGCCGCCGGATTGCCTCTTCCGCCGTTGGCGTTCGCCGTCGCCGTTGCCGTCGAACTCGGCGGTGGTGTGCTCCTGATCGCCGGCTATCAGGCTCGCTCCGTCGCCATAGCCCTCGCTGTCTTCTCGCTCGCGACAGCGGTTTCGTTTCACAATAACTTTGCCGACCAGAACCAGATGATCCACTTCCTCAAGAACGTGATGATGGCAGGCGGGCTTCTGCAGATCGCGGCATTCGGGGCAGGTGCACTCAGCATCGACAATTGGCGCAGGAGTGGCGAACTCGGTTCAAGGCCGGCCGTGGCCACCTGAAGAGCTTACCGCGACCGGCCCCATCATGAGCTTTTTCTTCTCAACGAGCTCCGTGGACTCGGCGGCGGCGAGATCAATTTCGCCGCCGCCCTCTCGGATAGCGAACGCGGCCCTGTTCAGACTGACGCTTTGCCTACCGCTCCGCTACCGCCGCATTGGCCGGCGTTGACGCTTCGGTGTCCGCTTCAAGTTTACCTCGCCGCTCACGCCGCCTGCTTCAGAATGTTGCTGTCGACAGGCATCTTGCGCAGACGCTTGCCCGTCGCCGCATAGATTGCGTTGGCGATCGCCGGCACGATGGCCGAGGTTCCGGTTTCGCCCATTCCACCGGGCGGCTCCGAACTCTTCACCACGTAAACCTCGATAGAAGGAGCCTCGTTCATGCGGATCATCTGATAGCTGTCGAAATTGGTCTGCTCGACACGACCGTTCTTCAGCGTGATCTCGCCATAGAGCGCAGCCGTGGCGCCGAAGATAATTCCGCTCTGGATCTGCGCTTGCACCGTGTTGGGATTGACGACGGTGCCGCAATCGATCGCGCAGATCACGCGGCGGACGCGCACGGTGCCCTCCTTCGAGACTTCGACCTCGGCGACTTGCGCCATGTAGCTGCCGAAGACGAATTGCAGCGACACGCCGCGGCCGCTTCCCTTCGGCAAGGCCTGTCCCCATCCCGCTTTTTCCGCGGCAAGATCGAGCACCGCCCTGGCACGGGGCGATTTGTCGAGCAGCGCGCGCCGATAGGCGACCGGATCCTGTTTCGCTGCGGCCGCCATTTCGTCCATGAAGCTTTCAGTGACGAAAACGTTGTGTGACGGACCGACGCTGCGCCAGAACGCCGTCGGGATACCCGGCGGTTCCGCGCGCACAAATTCGACGTGGAAGTTGGGCAGGTCATAGACCAGATCGATCGCGCCTTCCGTCGAATCGGGATCGAGTCCATCCTTGAAGCCTGGCGGCAGCCACCGCGCGACCACCGAAGAACCAGCGAAACGATTCTTCCAGGCCACCGGCCGGCCTCGTTGGTCGAGCCCGGCAGAAATGCGATCGAGCCAATATGGCCGATACATGTCGTGCTGGATGTCCTCCTCACGTGTCCACACAACCTTCACGGGGCCTTCGACCTGCCTGGCGATCTCGACGGCGCGAATTGCACCGTCCGCTTCCAGCCGACGGCCGAACCCGCCGCCGATCAGATGATTGTGGACGATGACCTTCTCGGGCGGCAAGTCAGCCGCCTTTGCGGCCATCGCCTGGACGCGCGCAAGCGCTTGATTGCCGATCCAGATCTCGCATTCGTCCTTGCGCAGATCAACCGTACAATTCATCGGCTCCATCGTCGCATGGGCCAGGAACGGGACCTGATAGATTGCTTCGACCCTGGTGGCTGCATCCGCCATTGCCTTGTCGGCATCTCCGATATTTTGCGCGACCGCTCCCGTACCGAGCGTTGCATGCTCGAGGTCACTCGCGATGGCATCGGTCGCAAGTTTCGCATGCGGCCCCTCGTCCCATTCGATTCTGAGCGCCGCCAGGCCCTTTTTCGCGGCTCCCATATGGTCCGCGACAACGGCAACGGCGTCATCGAGCCGAACGACCTGCCGCACGCCCTTGATGGTCTTGGCAGCCGTATCATCCACGCTTCGCACGCGCCCTCCGAACACGGGGGATTGCGCGAGCGTCGCGATTTTCACCCCGCGCGGGCGCACGTCGATGCCATAGACCGCCGTGCCGTTCACCTTTGCGGGCGCGTCGAGTCGCCTGACCGGCGTGCCGATCAGCTTGAACTCCGCGGGCGATTTCAGCGCGACATTGGTGGGGATCGGCATGGTTGCAGCTTCGCCAGCAAGAACTCCGTAGTTCAGGCGCTGCTTGGTCGGGTCGTGGATCACCTCACCGTCCTCGGCGCGGCAGGTTTTTGGATCGACGCCCCAACGCTTGGCCGCTGCCGAGACGAGCATTGTTCGCGCGGTCGCGCCGGCTTCGCGTAGCGGCTTCCAGCCGCCCCGCATCGCATTCGAATTGCCCGTCGCCTGCACGCCCAGCAACGGATTTGCATAAAGTTTTTCGTTCGGCGGCGCATGCTCAAGCCGTACTTGCTTCAAACTCACTTCGAGTTCTTCCGCGATCAGCATTGGAATCGAGGTGTACGTGCCCTGTCCCATCTCGACATAGGGCATGGTCAAAACAACCTGGCCGTCATTGCCGATACGGATGAAGGCATTCGGCGTGAAGTTATCGGAACTGGCGGCTTCGCTCCTGCCGAATGGAAGGTTGAGGCCAAGGACCAGTCCCCCACCCAAAGCCGCGCTCGTTACCAGGAAATTGCGCCGCGAGAAATTATGGCTAACGGCACTGGACGAAATCTGATTGAAGGTCATGGTTAGCCTCCCCTTGCGTTCGGTTCAGCGGCGAGCTTGATCGCTTGACGGATACGTGTGTAGGTCCCGCAGCGGCAGATATTTCCGCTCATTGCATCGTCGATATCGGCATCGGTTGGATGCGGTTTGCTGGCAAGGAGCGCCGACGCGGACATGATTTGCCCCGATTGACAGTACCCACACTGGACCACTTCATGGTCGAGCCATGCCTTCTGGATCCTGGCACCTGCGGGTGTTGCGCCGATCGCCTCGATGGTCGTCACCTGCGACTTGCCGATGCTGTCGATGGGAGTGATGCAGGAGCGCGTCGCGACGCCGTCGATATGCACTGTGCAGGCGCCGCACAACGCCATGCCGCAACCAAATTTTGTTCCGGTCATGCCGAGCACATCCCGCAGGACCCAGAGCAGAGGCGTGTCACCGTCGACATCGACCTCGTGGGCGTTTCCGTTGACTTTGATGCTAAAGGCCATGGCACCTCTCCTGGGTTCTGTTGCCCCCGCGCGACGTGACGGGCGCGCGGGTAGTTCGTCACTTCCACATCAGACTCAAAACCAGATTGAAACCGCGCGGAGCCGGTAAATCGCCCGTGATGTATCGTTGGAGGCCGTTCGCTGCTGCTAGCCGCAGCTCTCACCCTGCCGTCGGCAGGAGCGGCTTTCCC
>Ga0207665_10001073_pt1 | contig 18388 bp, 13 predicted proteins | sample LARL112metaG_FD_184351 | JGI IMG/M metagenome (GOLD analysis project Ga0207665, IMG submission 184351) | Corn, switchgrass and miscanthus rhizosphere microbial communities from Kellogg Biological Station, Michigan, USA - LAR L11-2 metaG... | ecosystem: Host-associated > Plants > Roots >...
GCGATCCGCTCCGCCACGCCCGCCAGGCTCATCCGCTCCGCGACCTGGTAGGCCTCCTCCTTGGTGGCTGCGCCGCAGCCGTAGCTGAACGTCGCGAAGCTGTGCGGTGACCTTTCCCTGATCAGCGCGCCGTAGTCGTAACAGCCACCGCAGACGACGACCGCCTTGAGCCGGGGCTCGAAGGCCGCCGCCCTGGCCGCGTAGTAGCCGCCCAGGCTGACCCCGAGCGTGCCCACACGGTCGCCGTCCAGGTCGGCGCGCTGGCACAGCGCGTCGAGCACGGCCGCGACCGGCGCCTCGAAGTCTGGGCGGATCTTCACCTCCCCGGCCGACTCGCCTTGCCCCGGCCCGTCCAGTGAGAAGGTCGCCAGGCCCCGGGCGAGGAAGGTGTTCTCCACCGCGAAGAACTCCTCCTTGGTGGAGTCGAGCCCGGCGATCAGCAGCACGAGCGGCGGGCGGTCCGCGCCCGGCGGCCGGCGCAGGTTGCCGACCAGGGATGCGCCGCCGAACGGGATCTCGATCCGCTCCGCGGCCGGGTCGAGCAGCTCAAGCCCGCGGTACATCGCCGCCACCGCCTGCGCGGCGACCGCATCGTGGGCGTCCATGTCGAGCATCCAGACGAACTTGCCGAAGTGGTAGCTCACCGCGGCCCGGATCCAGGCCTCACCGGCGGTGCGCAGCCAGCCCCGGCCGGCCGCTTCGCGGGCCAGCCCGGCATGCAGGTCGCCATTGTCCCGCCAGGCGGCGAGCCAGTCCTCCCAGCGCTCGATGCCCGCGGTCACCCGGGCGAAGTCCCCGGGGTCGACGCCTTGCGCGGTGAACCGCGGCCCCCAGTTGGCGATGGCGGAGGAGACCTGCGCATCAGCCATGGGCCCGGGCTCCCGCGGAGGTGATCCCGGAACCGGACATGACCTCCGCCGGGTCGTGGCCGAGATCGGCGAGCAGGACGGTGGCCGCGTTGCGCCCGGGGGCGCCGGTGATGGATCCGCCCGGGTGCGTGCTGCCGCCGGTCTGGTACAGACCGGGGATGGGCATCCGGTGGCTGGCCCAGCCGGGCGCCGGGCGCAGCGCCCCGCTGAAAGCCGGGCCGCGGTTGCCGCCGTGGAACGCGCCGTTGATCATGTGCGGGTTGAGCTGCTCGATGTCCGCCGGTGACTTGACCAGGTGCGCCAGGATGGTGTCGTCGGTCAGGTTGGGCGCGTGCCTGCGCAACCGGTCGAGCAGCCGGCGCGCGTGCTGTTCCTTGACGTCCTCCCAGCCGCCCATGCCGTCGGGCAGCCGGTAGGTCTGCGGGCTGAGGATCTTGACGGTGTGGCAGCCTTCCGGCGCCCGGCCCGGGTCGGCCAGGGTCGGGGTGGCGACCAGCACCCACGGTGGATCCGGGATGTACCGACCCGCGCGCAGGTCCGCACCCAGGTCGATCATGTCCTCCGGCCAGCCCGCCATCCCGGCCGAGACCGCCGTCCGTGGTCCGTGCGGGGAGGCGAACTCGGGCGCGGCCGTGGTGCAGTAGTAGGTGGCGAACCCCGGCACCCCCACGTCGTAGGTGTCCACCCCGTAGTGGAACTCCTCCGGCCAGGCCTGCGCGGGCGCCATGTCCCGCAGGTGCTTGACGTGGATCGTGGACACCACCGCGGTGCTGGCCAGGTACTGCTCGCCGTCGTCGGTCTCCACGCCGGTGCACCGGCCGTCCTCCAGCAGCAGCCGGGTCACCCGGCGGCCACACAGGATCGTGCTGCCGTGGTCCTCCAGGTACCCGGTCATCGCTGCGGTGAGGCTCGCCGACCCGCCGACCGGGATGGACCAGCTTCGCTGCTGGCGGCCGAACGTCTGCTGGTAGGGCAGTACCCCGGAGCCGGGCGTGTCCAGCGGCTGGAACACCTGGTAGGCCATCCACAGCAGGAACGCCTGGACGTGCCGGCTGGAGAACTCGTGCGTGACCACCTCCACCGCCGACAACTGGCGGCGGCGCGCCCAGATCCGCCCGCGCGGGTGATCGGCGAGCATCTCCTCCACCGACGGCCCGTAGCCCACCGGGGTGAACTGCCACCGGCTGAACACGGCCTTGACCTCGTCGTACTCATCGAGCAGACGGCGGTAAGCGGCGGCGTCCTCGCGGGAGAACCTGGCCACCTCCTCGACGGTGCGCTCCCGGTCGAGCCACATGGTGAACTGCTCGCCGTCGGGAAAGGCCACCTGCTCCACCGGATCCGGCTCCACGTACCGCAGCCCGTAGTCGGCGATGAGCCCCAGTTCGTCGTGCAGCAGCACCGGGTTGACCCTGATCATGGTGTGGCCGGTGGCGCAGGTGTCGATGCCGAACCCGGGCAGCAGCAACTCCTCGGTGGCCGCGCCGCCGCCGGGGATGCTCCTTGCGTCAAGTACCAGGCAGCGATAACCGGCCTTGGCCAGGTAGCAGGCGGTGAGCAGGCTGTTGTGTCCCGCTCCGGCGACCACGATGTCAGCAGTGGTCATTTGCTTTGCCTCGCTTCTCGCTGTTCGGCCTGTTCTCTATGCAAACCATTGCAGATTGGGTGGCAGTGAGGCAATGCGGTCGGGCCGCGCGTGCGGTGGCCCGCGGTAAGGCCGGGCCGGCCCTACTTCGCGCGGGCGAGGGTGAGGCCGTCGCCAACCGGCAGCATCACCAGTTCCACCCGGTCGTCGCGCAGCACCTGCTCGTTGAAATCCTTCATCGCCCGGGCATCGGGATCCGGGGCGGCGGCGAAGATCCGGCCGTGCAGGAGGGTGTTGTCCACCAGGATGACGCCGCCAGGCCGGATCCGCGGCACAAGCTCTTCCCAGTAGCTGAGGTAGCCCTGCTTGTCCGCGTCTATGAAGGCCAGGTCGATCCACCGGTCGGCGGGCAGCGCGCGCAGCGTGCCCAGGGCCGGCCCTAGCCGCAGTTCGATGCGGTCGGCCAGGCCCGCCTTCTGCCAGAAGGCGCGGGCGAGCGTGGTCCACTCCTCGCTGACGTCGCAGCACAGCAGTTTCCCGCCGTCGGCCAGGCCCCGCGCCAGGCACAGCGACGAGTAACCGGTGAACGTGCCGACCTCGACCACCTGGCGGGCGCCCATCAGGCTGGTCAGCATCGTCATGAACGTGCCCTGCTCGGGGCCGATCTGGAAGATCACCCGGTCCGGGAACCTCGCGGCGGTCTCCGCGATCAGATCACGCAGCAGCGCGTCCGGCGGGCTGGAGTGGGCGACCAGGTACTCGTGCAGGTTGGGGCGCAGGTGCTCGGATCCGGAGGCCATGCGGTCGAGGTTAGTGCCACGGATCCTGGCCGGGAGGCGGGAGCCGGGCTTGGGCAGGCTCTCCCGGCGAGATCTTGCACACACCGCCCCTGCCCCTCGCATACTGGGTCAACGGGGTGTCGGCCGTCACGGCCCGACCCCAGACCAACCGGAGGACCACCATGACGGCGCAGATACTCCAGCAGCGGGCCGAGATCGAGCGGGCGATGGGCAGCCGGACCATTTGCGACCTGCTCGACCACACCGCCGCGGAGGCGGGGGACGCTCCGGCATTCTCCAACGAGGCCGGCGACAGCTGGCAGACCCTGACCTGGGCCCAGACCCACCGGCAGGTGCGTGAATTGGCGGCCGGCTTCGCCGCCCTCGGGCTGGCCCCGGGCGAGCGGGTCGCGCTCATGCTGCCCAATTGCACCGAGCACGTGCTCGCCGACCAGGCCGCGGTGCACGCCGGCGGCCTGGGCGTCACGATTTACGCCACGCTGGCGCCGGAGCAGATCGCTTTCGTGGCCGGGGACTGCGACGCGCGGATCGCCGTCGTGGACGGGGCGGGCGAACTGGCGCGCTGGCAGCCGGTGCTTGCGCAGTTGCCCGGGCTGAAGACGATCATCGTCAGGGACGCCGCCGCGTGCCCGGCCGGAGAGCCGTACCTGACCTGGGACGCCTTCGCCGCGCTCGGCAAGGAGCGGTACGCCGCCGACCCGGATCTGGTCAGCGAGCGGGTGGCGGCGATCACCATCGACGACCCGGTGGCCCTGCTCTACACCTCGGGGACCACAGGCAACCCCAAGGGCGTGCTGCTGACGCACCGCAACGTCGGCTACGAGCTGGCCTCCGCGCAGGGCATGGGCCTGATTCCTGACCGGGCCCGGTGGGTGTCCTACCTGCCGCTCGCGCACATCGCCGAGCGCATGTTCAGCATCTACCTGCCCATCCACATGGGGACGCACGTGCACTTCTGCCCGGACCCGGCGCAGCTCGTGCGGGTGGTCGGGAAGGTCCGCCCCAACGGGTTCTTCGGCGTGCCCCGGGTGTGGGAGAAGATCCGGGCGGGCATCGAGTCGCTGTTCACGCTGGAACAGGACGAGGCGAAGCGGGCCGCCGTGGCCAAGGCGATGGACACCGGCCGGCGTTACGTGGAGGCCTGCCAGTACGGGCACACCATGCCGCCCGGCCTGGAGGCGGAGTTCGCCGCGGCGGACGCGGCGGTGCTCGCGCCGATCCGCGGGCTGCTCGGCCTGGGCGAGGCGGAGGTTGTGTCCAGCGCCGCGGCGCCGCTGCCGCCGGAGGTCGCGGCGTTCTTCTCCGGCCTGGGCATGAAGATCCTCGACATCTACGGGATGACCGAGACCACGGGGGCGTTCACCACCAACACCCCCGAGGCGTTCAAGCTGGGCACGGTGGGCCGGCCCTACCCGGGCATGGAGGTACGCATCGCCGAGGACGGGGAGATCCTGGTGCGCGGGCCGCTGACCACGCCGGGGTACCTGAACCGGCCCGACCTCACCGCGGACCTGATCGACGCGGACGGCTGGCTGCACACCGGCGACATCGGCAGGCTGGACGAGGACGGGTTCCTGTCGGTGGTTGACCGCAAGAAGGAACTGATCATCACCGCGGGCGGCGAGAACATCGCGCCGGCCGGGATCGAGAGCCTGCTCGTCGCGCATCCGCTGGTCGGCCAGGCGCTCGCCTATGGTGACCGGCGCAAGTACGTGGTGGCGCTGCTCACCCTGGACGGCGAGGTGGCGCCGGCCTGGGCAAAGACCCGTGGCATCGACTCCGGGTCACTGGCCGAGCTGGCCGCGGATCCGGTGGTGCTCGCCGAGGTGGGCGCCGCGGTCTCGGCCGCGAACGAGCGGCTGGCCCGGGTCCAGCAGGTCAAGCACTGGCGGCTGCTGCCGGTGGAGTGGACGGCGGAGACCGAGGAACTCACACCCACGCTCAAGCTGCGGCGGCGGATCGTCCACGCCAAGTACGCCGACGTCCTCGACACGCTGTACGACGGCTAACACCGCCGCCCGGCACGCCAGGGATCAGATCTGGCTCCAGGTGGAGCCGTTCCAGGCCCAGGTAGTCGTCGGGAACGACTGGAGCGCGTTCTCGCTGCCCGAGAACAGCACCACCTGGCCGGTGGCACTGTCGAAAGTCATCGCCCCGTAGGCGCGCGGCGGCGGCGACGTGGCCGGGCTGAGCTGCGTCCAATCCGTGCCGGTCCACGTCCAGATCGTGTTCAGGAACGTGTTGTGCCCCGCGTCGCCGCCGAACAGCAGCAACTGGTTGCTGGCCGTGTCGTAGGCGGCCTGCCGGGCAAAGACGTCGATGCCCGGTGAGTGCGCCGGGCTGAGCGGGGTCCACGTGGTGCCGTTCCAGGACCAGGTGTCGCCGGGAGCGAAGCCGGTGCCGTGGAAGCCACCGAAGAGGATCATCTGACTCGTCGCGGGGTCGTAGACGAACGCGGCGCTATCCCGCCCGCTGGGCGAGGTGGCCGGAGTCAGCTTGGTCCACGTGGTGCCGTTCCAGGACCAGGTGTCGTCCCAGTACCCCGTCCCATGGAAACCGGCGAACAGGATCACCGTCTTGGTCGCGGCGTCGTAGGCCATCTGCTGGTCCTCCCGGCCGGGAGGCGAGGTGGCCGGGTGCAACTGGGTCCAGTTGCTGCCGTTCCAGGTCCAGGTCTGGTTGGAGAAGCCGGTGCTGGTCGTCGCGCTTCCACCGAACAGCAGGAGTTGGTTGCTGGCGGGGTCGAAGACCATCGACGCCCCGGTGCGGGCCGAGGGGCTGCGGGTGGGGTTACGGAGCGTCCAAGTGGTCCCGGTGCGGGTCCAGGTGTCGCGGAATATCGTGCCCGGGCGCCTGCCGCCGAACAGGACCAGCTCGTTCTTGGGCGGGTAGTAGGCGAATGCCGCCCACTCCCGGCCTCGCGGGGTGGCGGCTGCGGCCCGGGCCGGCGCCGCGTGGCCACGGCCCGGCCCGCGCGCAGCGGCCTGGGCGGGCGCGGCGGCGGCCACCGCGGTGACCGCCAGCGCGGCACACGCGCATGCCGCGGTGTGCCGGAACAGGGTGTTGCCGCGCACTGTGAGCACCGTCGTGATCATCTGACATCCTCCCGTTAGCTCGGGCCCCCCGCCCAAGCGCCGCGGCTCATTCCCGGACAAAAGACGCAGCAGGGCGCCTGCGGGTTTACTCCGGCCGTGCAGCGCCGGCGCTACGCTTGGCTAACCTCTGGCACGCCACGGATTTCGCAGCGTGCGGACCCGGCCGAGGGAGACGCCATGGCGGGAGCGGATCCAGCGGGGCTGGACGTCACCACGCCCAACATCGCCCGCATGTACGACTACATGCTGGACGGCAAGGACAACTTCGCCGCCGACCGCGATGCGACCGAGAAGCTCATCACGATGATGCCCCGGCTTCCGCTGATCGCCCGGGCCAACCGGGCCTTCCTGCGCCGGGCGGTGCAGGTCCTGGTTACCGAGTACGGCATCCGCCAGTTCATCGACGTCGGTACCGGCCTCCCGACCATGGGGAACGTGCACGAGGTGGCCCGCCGGGCGGCGCCGGGCACCCGGGTTCTCTACGTCGACAACGACCCGGTGGTCTGCTGTCACGCCCGCGCGCTGCTGTCGTCGGCCGCGACCCAGATCATCGAGGCGGACCTGCGGCGGCCCGACGAGATCCTCGGCCATCCGCTGACCCGGCAGACCATCGACCTCGGTGAGCCGTTCGCGCTGATGTTCATGAGCGTGCTGCATTTCGTGCCCGACCAGGACGACCCGTGGTCGGCCATCGCGCGGTTCCGTGCGGCGATGGCTCCCGGCAGCTTCCTTGTCATCTCGCACGGCACGCTGGAGACCCGCCCGGACGACCCGCGGGCCCAGCTGTCCGCCGAGGTCTACAGCCAGTCGTCGGCACCGCTGGCGCTGCGCAGCCTGGCGTCGGTGCGCCGCCTGTTCGACGGCTTCGAGCTGGTGGAGCCGGGCCTGGTCTGGATCTCCCAGTGGCGTCCCGGCTCGTCAGAGGCGGTCGAGGGCGTCGGCGAGACGCTGCGCGGCGGCGTGGCAAGGAAGGCCGCCTGAGGCGCGGTGCCCGGCCGGCCACAGCATCACCGTGGCGGGGACAGTAGGGTCGGGGCCGGAGGCGTCCGGGTGCCTGGTGGCCCCCCCGGTCTTCAAAACCGGTGAGCCGCGCGCCGCGCGGCTGGCGGGTTCGATTCCCGTCCGCCTCCGCTGACCTGCGCAGATGCTGCGAGCAGCCAACCTTGGCATACCTTTGCGGTGGGCGTGCGAACTGTCCGGCAGAGCGGTTCGGGGAACATCCGGGGAATGGCCGTTCACGATGCAGCTCCCTCCACCAGCTTGGCGACTGCCTCAGCGGCGGCTAGGTGCTGCTGGGCTTCTATGTGTGTAGTGGGATGTCATGGCCGCGTCCGCTGCGGCCGTCCTCACGGTCTCCCAGGGCATCCGGCCAGGGTGCGCAAGCTGGGCTCGCTCCAGGTGGGCGAGGTAGGTGCTCCACATTGCCTGGCGCATGCTGGGATCAGGTACGCATTCGCGGATCGAGGGGACCGGCGGAGACTTGAGAGGATGGGCAGAGACGGCAGGCATGGATCTTCAACCGGTGAGCCGCGCGCCGCGCGGCCGGCGGGTTCGATTCCCGTCCGCCTCCGCTAGCGGCAAGGAGGTCGTGATGTTCCAAATAGGCCCGCGGTGGCGGGCGATGCCGCCGATCGCAGCACTAAGCCTGGCAGCAGTGGTGCTGGCGCCCGCGGCCGAGGTGGCTGGCGCGCCCGCCGTCGGCCCGGCTGGCCGGGCCGCGGCGGGGCCGAGCCTGGACTGGCCCCAGTACCTGCACGGCCCGCAGCACAGTTCGGTGAGCAACTCGACGGCGTTCACCCCGTCGAACGCGGCCTCGGCCAGGCAGGTGTGGCACTGGCAGCCGCCGGTGATCAGCGGCAAGCCCGCGCCTGCCCTTGATGCGAGCCCGACCGTGGTCGGCGGGGTCGTCTACATCGGCGCGCAAAGTGGCGGGTTCTACGCACTGAACGAGTCCACCGGAGCGGTGATCTGGAGCCGCCAGCTCGATACCGAGCCGACAGTGACCTGCCCTGCCATGGGGATCACCTCGACCGCGGCCGTGCTGCCCGACCCGGTCACCAGCACCTCCACCGTCTACATATCCGGTGCCCGCTTCCTCTACGCGCTGAAAGCGGCGACCGGCGCGGTCGCGTGGAAGACCGAGATCGGGCCGGCCGATGCCGCCCAGCCAAACGGGTACTACAACTGGTCGTCGCCCACGGTGGTGGGCGGCCACATCTACGTCGGCATGTCGTCGAACTGTGACGACCCACTCATCCGCGGTGGGGTTGTCGAGCTTGACCAGCACACCGGCCAGGTGCTGCACACCTGGTACACGGTGCCCGCCGGGTCGATCGGCGGCAGCATCTGGACCAGTGTCACGGTCTCGTCCACCGACAGCGACGTCTGGGTGTCGACCGGGAACGAGTGCGATCCCACGGTGAACACCTGCCCGGCCGGCAACAAGATGGGGCACTCCCGGTCGATCGTGCACCTCTCCCCGTCGCTGCGCCTGCTGCAGGCCTGGCAGGCACCCGGCACCGCGGGCCACGGGCACGACTTCGACTTCGGTTCCTCGCCGACCCTATTCGGCAGCCTGGGCATCCCGCCCGATGTCGGCGCCTGCAACAAGAACGGGATCTACTACACCCTCGCCGACAACCCGCTGGGCAGTTCGCCGCTGTGGACCGTCCCGCTTGGGACACCCGGCGGGGGGCACGGGATCTGCCTGTCCAGTGCGGTCTGGAACGGCCCGGCTGGCACGTTGTACCTGAGCGGCAACCCCACCACCATCGGTGGTACGAGCTTCGGCGGCTCGGTCGGCAAAGTGAACCCGTCCACCGGCGCGTTCCTCTGGCGCACCGGGCTGCCCTGCGCAGTGATGGGCACCCCGTCGCTGGACAGCGCCGGCGTGCTTGCGGTGGCCACCTACGGCTGCACCAAGCCGGGCACCCCGGCTGCGTACCTGGTCAACGCCGCCACCGGTGCCATCCTCACCACGCTGCCGCTCGCCACGAGCAAGATCTTCGCCCAGCCGGTCTTCGCCCAGGGCACGCTCTTCGTGGCCACCGAGTCCGCTGGCCTGTACGACCTGGCGCCCGGGGCAGCCCGTTCCTGACCGGCCCGGCGGGGTGGCCGGGAGGAGCCCGGCCACCCGGCTCACCGGGCTGCGGTCAGCCGATGACCTTCTTCGTGGATGGCACGCACAGCCAGTTCGTTGCCCGGATGTGCACCACGGACGTGCCGAACTGGTTCTCGTCCCAGACCTTGGGGACGATCGGTGTCTTCGTCACCGGGAAGCAGAGCAGGTGCATCGCCGGGTTGATGATCGGGAAGACCTTGCCGCTCGCCAGGATCTTCTCCGTGGGCAGGCACAGCTCAACCGGAACAGGGTTCACCGTCGCGTTCACGGCGCCTTTGGTGGCGAACTCGTCCTTGAGCATCACCGGTGGCGGGCTGTACGGCGGCGTGCCCGGGGCCAGCTTCACCGGGTAACAGGTGAAGTGGTTGAGCCTGGGCGGCGTGCGAGGGGTCTTCCCCGGCGGGCCCGTCAGGCTCTTCCAGGACGGCACGCAGAGCAGGTTCGGCTGGCTGGGGATCAGGGTTCCGGTGCCGAACTGGTTGGTGACCTGCACGGTCGGCGTGGGCTGGGCCGACGGAGGCCTGATGTTGAAGCAGGCCAGGTGGGCGTTCGGGTTGGTGATCTTGAAGACCTGCCCGGTCGGCAGGATCTTCTGCACCGGGTTGCAGTGGACCACCGCCGGGTTGACGATGGCCGGCACGAAGCCGTTCGGGCTGAACTGGTCGATTAGCCGCACGCCCGGCGGGATCTTGAAATTCGGGCCGGAGGCGGTGTAGCAGAGCTGGTGGTCTACGGGAGGCGGGGCAGTGACGCGTGGGGACGCCGAGGCGGTAGCGACACCAGCCGCCACGCCACCGACGCCCAGCAGCACCATTGCGCCCGCGAGGGTCAGCCGCACCGTGCTGGCCCGCAGAGACTTGGACATGGCCTCTTCCTTCGCTCGGCGGGCACTTGGCGGGTGCCCGCATCCGACGAGGTGAGCGGGGTGTTTGCCGGGCGGCTTTAAGCCGGCTTTGCCACAGCATTACCCACCCGCCGGGTGCTGTCCAGGGCGCCCGGCGGGTTGTTGCCGCCCGTTTGCCAGGAGGCCGGTGCGTGTTTGGGCAGCCCGCCGAAGTAAGAGTCGAACGACCGGTTCTCCTGCATGACGATGATGACGTGCTGGATCTTGTGAATGCCTTGCAGATCCGGCGTGTGCGGGCTGTTGACACTGGCCAGCGGGCCACACTACGTTCCGAGGGTTTGATGCGCTGAAATGTAGCGATTTACCCCGGCTCCGGGGAGCGGCGAGTGGGGCGGTGAGTCGGTTGGTGGCATGGCGTGGCGTTTTCAGAGTGCGGCTGGTGGCGGTGGGCGGTGCGGTGGCCCTGACCGTCGCCGGGGTGGTGCCCGGTGCGCTCGGCGCGGCTGCCGCGGCCGGGACCACGCCGGCCACTCAGGGCTTCACGATCGCGCGCAGCTCGTTCGGCGTGCCCACGATCACCGGTACGTCGCAGGCCCGGATGTGGTTCGGGGCCGGCTGGGCGCAGGCGCAGGACCGGATGGTCCAGCTCGAGCTGACCAGGCGCGCCGTGGAGGGCACGCTCTCGGCGATCTTCGGCCCGAGCCAGCTGAGCCAGGACGAGACCGTCCGCACGTTCTTCTACACCCCGGCAGAGCTGACCGCCCAGTTCCAATCCCTGCCCGCCGTGATGCAGAAGGCGCTCACCGAGTTCTCCGACGGGATCAACGCCTACGAGGCGAGCGCGTACACCAGCGCGACCGCCGAGCAGCAGAAGGTGCCTTACGAGTTCTTCGTGCTCGGCCAGGCACTTGGGCTGTCCGGCCCGTACCAGCCGGCCCCGTGGCAGCCCGAGGACACCGTGGCCGTCGGTAACTTCCTGGCCCGCCAGTTCGGCGGTGGTGGCGGCAGCGAGCTGACCAACCTGCAGTTCCTCCAGTACCTGGAGAACGAGCTGATCAAGAAGGGGTCCAAGCACCCGTTCACCACCGCGGCGGCGATCTTCAACGACTCCCGGTGGATCAATGACCCCACCGCCCCCACCACGGTGCCGCAGGCGCCGCTGGCCGCGCCCTCGGGCATGTCGCCAGCCAGGGCGGACGCCGCGGTGCTGCACGCGGCCGCGGGCCTGCCGGCGATCAGTCACGCGATGCTCGCCAGGGCCGCCGCCAAGCTGTCCGGCGACCGGGCCACGATCCTGAAGACCGGCGCCGCGATGCGGGTGCTGTCGCACGGTGGCTCGAACGCGATCGCGGTGGCGCCATGGCGTTCTGCCGACCACCACGCGCTGCTGTGGGGCGCGCCGCAGGAGGGTTTCGGAACCCCGAGCGTGGACGGCGAGGAGTACCTGCACGCCCCCGGTTACGACGCGGGCGGCATGTACATCACGGGCGAGCCGTTCATCCTGATCGGCCGGAATGCCAACCTCGCCTGGACCTCCACCAGCGAGGAACTGGTCGACCAGCGGGTCTACATCGAGCACAACGTCAACTTCGCGGCCAGCCCGCCGACGTATGAGTTCAACGGCCAGCAGGTCCCGATGCAGGCGATCCCGGAGACGATCGACGTGGCGGGCCAGCCGTCCCAGAGCTTCACCGTGCTGCGCACCATCGACGGGCCGGTGGTCCTTGCCGACCCGGCCGACGGCATCGCCATCTCGGTGCGGTTCGCCTCGTGGGGCCAGGAGACCGGCACCCTGGCCGGCTTCTCCCAGCTCGGCGCGGACGCGAACCTGAGCCAGTTCCGGCACTCGATGAGCCTCATCACTACCCTGCACAACTTCCTGTACGCCGACCGGCAGGGCAACATCGCCTTCTTCGGCGACGGGCTGGTCCCGATCGAGCCGGCCGGCGTGGACCCGCGGCTGCCGGGCGCAGGGGACGGCACTCAGCAGTGGACCGGCTTCGTGCCGTTCGCGCAGATGCCGCACAGCGTCAACCCGAGCCAGGGCTTCCTGGACAACTGGAACACCAAGCCCTCGCAGCAGGCCTTCTACCAGCAGAACTCCGGTGACGAGTACTGGGGCACGATCTTCCGTTCACAGCTCATCAGCCAGCTCGCCAAGGCCAGCACGTCGATCGACGTCAAGTACCTGGAGGGCATCGAGCACTCCATCGGCACGATCGACAACGGGGACAACACCAGGCCCGCGGCCCCCTACTTCGTCCCTTACCTGGTCCACGCCTACCATGCCCTGGTGAAGGCCGGTGACCCCATCGTCAGCCCGGCCACCCACCCGGACCTGGCACCTGCGATCAGCGCGCTGAAGCACTGGAACGGCGTCACCACGCTGGGCACCCCGGCCATGTCGATCTTCATGAACTTCCTCGAGGCCTACGAGCGCAACGTGTTCGAGGGCGGCCTCAACCCCGGCGAGCAGTACACCGGGAAGGTCAACTTCAGCGACGGGAGCCTGAGCCTGGGCACCTACGGTGGGCTGGGCGGGATGGCCACCTACAACCTGCTGTACCACATCCTGCACAAGACACCGGGGATGGTGCCGTGCGCGACCCTGTGCTACCAGGGCGGCTACCTCGCCGGCCACGGCAACCGGCTGCTGGTGGAGAGCCTCAACGACGCGATCGCGATCCTGTCCGGCACCGGCACCCAGCTCGGCCAGAACGTCCCCGGCTTCGGCACCACCGATATTTCCAAGTGGGGCTACCAGCCGGCCCAGGACCAGAACTGGGACAGCCTCGACCCGCTCGCTGTGGGTATCACCACCCATTGCGGCACCAGCGCCAGCCAGAACCGCAGCACGTTCATGATGGCCGTGGACGTCGGCCCCACGCTCACCGGCCAGGACGAGCTGCCGCCCGGGCAGAGCGCGTTCATCTCCGCGGCGGGCACGCCAAGCCCGCACTTCTGCGACCAGGTGGGCTTGTTCAACGACTTCAGTTACAAGAACATGCCCCCGACCTGAGCCGGTGAGGCGAAAGGGCGGGCCCCCGATGCTGGGGCCCGCCCTTCGTCATGCCGGGTTGGCTGGGTTACCGCGCCGCGGTGAGGCGGCGCCACATGCTCGGCCGTTCGCCATCCTCGTCCTGCTCCGTGGCGGGCTCATCCTGCTTCGCCGGCTTCTCCTCCCGGTCACGGCGGCGGCGGGGCTTGGACCAGGTCACCTCGTCGGCCGCGAGCTGGGCGTCTCGTGCACCGACCACCGTCAGGCGGCCGAAGGCCACGGCGGCGAGGAACACGATGACCACGCCCAGGGCGATGAAGAAACTCAGGTGCTCGGCCACCATGTGCAGCGGCCCCCCGGTGGGCCGGCCAGGGTCGAGCGCGGCCGGAACACCACCGGGCACGCCGAGCGCGGCGCTGCTTGCCCACACCGGCCCGAGCAGGCTGCCCACGGCGAACCAGGCACCGCCGGCGGCGGCCAGGGCCGCGCCGAACAGCGCGACCGGCCGGAACGCGCTGATCAGCAGGATTAGGCCGCCGAGGGCGACTGTCACCCCGGGTACGATCTCCAGGAAGAACCGGCCCCAGGTCCAGGTCCACGCGGTGTCGGGGGTGTAGGCGAAATGGAAGTAGGGGCCGACGAACGGGATCAGCGCGCCCCACGCACCAAGCAGGATCAGCAGGAAGCCGCTGCCCACGCCGCGGGTGCGCGGCACTCGCATCATCGCTGTCATGAGGAATCACTCCCTGAGCACATTCCAGTCGATATTGCGTCCGCAACTACCCGCGGCTGCGGCGACCATGCGCGGATCCGCGTGCGGATTCCCGTCGTGTGCGGGCCGGGCCGCCGCATTACCCGGCCGGGCGCGGGACCGCTCGCCCCGCGCGGCGCCCGGGGCCTGGCCGCGCCAGGCGCTAGCGCCGGATATGCCGCCGTTCGGTGAACCGGTCGATGCTCCAGGCGGCCGCCTCGGCCGGTGGCTCGCCCGCCGAGATCCACCGGGTGATCGTGGCCGCGGTGATCGGGGCCATCAGGATTCCGGTACGGAAGTGCCCGGAGGTGAGCCACGCGTTGTCGAGCCCCGGCACTTTGTCGATGACCGGGCGGCCATCGGGGTGCCTGGGCCGGAAGCAGTACCACTGGTAGGCGGCGGGCAGCCCGCGCACCGCGGGCAGCGTGGCGTACAGCGCCTCCAGAATGGAGTCGATGACGTCCTGGCGGACCGCGGGCGTCTCGTCGCCCATGTCGAATGTGCCGCCGACCAGTAGCCGGCCGTCCTCGAGCTGGGTAGCGACCGGTGCGACGGTGCCGGGAAGGCGAACCGGCGAGGGCTCGGTGACCAGCAGGTGCCCCTTGACCCGGCTGGAGGGCAGGTCGAGCGCGAGGCCGTCGAGCAACGGCGGCAGCCCGGTGGCGAAGACCACCGAGCCCGGGTGGATATCCCCGGCCGTAGTGGTGACTTTGGTCACTCGGCCACCCTCGGTGGTGATGGACGTGGCCGCGGTCCCGGTCGCCACCTCGGGCAGCACCGCGGCGAGCCGCACCAGTGACCGCAACGGGTTCACTCGCGCCTGCCGCCGGATCAGCGCTCCCGCCATGGGGCGGGCCAGGCCAGGGACCAGGTCGGCGACCCGGTCATGGTCGAGCCATTCCACCGCCGGGCGCTGGTGGGGGGCGAACCCGTCCGGGTCCGGTGCCAGCCCGATCCAGTCCAGTTCGATCAGCCCGACGCCACCCGGCCAGGCCTGCTCAAGGTCGCCCCACAGCTCCAGGCTCGCCCGGGCCAGGTCGACGAACGGTTCGGGGTCGCTCCACTCGTGGATCTCCGGCGTGAGCAGCCCAGCCGCCCCGCCGGTGGCGCCGGAGCCCAACCGGCCTGCCTCGATGAGCAGGACCGAGCCGAGCCCGGCCTCATGGCAGGCGGCCGCGGTGGCAACGCCGGCTATCCCACCGCCGATCACGAGGATGTCGGGACGCGTCAGCGAGATGCTGCCCGCGCCCCGGCCGAGCTGCGCCCGTTCTTCCGCGGTGAGCCGGTCCCGCCAGATTGGAGTCTCAGCGACCATGACCCAATTGTCTCTCTAGTTGGTCACCACCTGGCACCACAATCCGTTATGCCGATCTCGGAAGTAGGCTGGAGTCTCTGCAGGCAAGCGCAACCCCCCAGGATGCGCAAGGAGGTGATGCCCGGGTGCTGGCTGATTCCTACGGCCGGATCGCTACGGATCTCCGGGTGTCCCTCACCGACCGCTGTAACCTGCGCTGCGACTACTGCATGCCTGCCGAGGGCCTGGACTGGCTGCCACGCCCCACCCTGCTCACCGACGATGAGGTCGTCCGGCTGGTGCGGGTCGGCGTGGAGCGGCTCGGCATCACCGAGGTGCGGTTCACCGGAGGGGAGCCGCTGCTGCGGCGCGGGCTCCCGGGCATCGTCGCCCGCACCGCGAAGCTGCGGCCCCGGCCGGAGATCTCCGTCACCACGAACGGGATCGGGCTGGACCGGCTCGCTGGCCCGCTTGCCGACGCCGGCCTGGACCGGGTGAACGTGTCACTCGACACACTGAAGCCCGAGGTGTTCAAGCAGCTGGCCCGGCGGGACCGTCTCCACGACGTGCTGCGCGGGCTGGCCGCAGCGGCGGCCGCCGGGCTCACGCCGGTCAAGGTCAACGCGGTGCTCATGCGCGATGTCAACGACGGCGAAGCGGTCGCGCTGCTCAGGTACTGCCTGGAGCACTCCTACCAGCTCCGGTTCATCGAGCAGATGCCGCTGGACGCGCAGCACGGCTGGCGCCGGGAGAACATGGTGACCGCCGAGGAGATCCTCGATGCCCTGTCGGCGGAGTTCACCCTCAAGCCGGACGACTCGGTGCCGCGCGGCTCGGCCCCCGCGGAGACCTTCCTGGTCGACGGCGGACCGATGCGCGTCGGCGTGATCGGCTCGGTGACCAGGCCGTTCTGCGGGGGGTGTGACCGGGTCCGGCTCACCGCCGATGGCCAGATCCGCAATTGCCTGTTCGCGCAGGACGAGAGCAACCTCCGCGATCCGATGCGGGCCGGGGCCGGGGATGAGGAACTGGCCGCTATGTGGACCCGGGCGGTCGCCACCAAGCTCCCCGGCCACGGGATCAACGAGCCAGGGTTCCTCCAGCCTGCCCGCCCGATGTCTGCTATCGGCGGCTGAGCCTGGGGCGCAGGCTGGCGCGGGGGCGTCCGCGGGGCTCCGGCGGGCTTGCACAGGTCATTGACAGGCTGGCCGCCATTGGCTCGAGGCGCGCAGGGTTCTTGCTGGCCTTGGCAACGCTTACGCCCGCCTACACCCCACGCACGCCCTACGAACCCTGCACGTACAGCGCCGCACCGCCGCCCACTCGCTGTGTAGCGCACCGCGTCGCCCCCCTCTCGTTGCTGCGTTCGTTGCCGGCCGCGGGCCGTGCGTACGTCCAGCCGTGGGCGCGGCGGGAGTCCTGTTGCGGCGGGGCCGGGCAGAAGCATGACTTGCGATCCGAATATTATCGATATATCGTTGACATGTCGAAGAAGGAAAAAGCCTTCTTGGACTGTCGGATTACTACGAAGAGTACGGGAGTACGAAGATGCATGAACATCACGAACACAGGCATGAAGCCGAAGGCTGGCAGCCCGGCGAGGAAGACTGGAGCCGTGGCAGGGGACGTGCCCGCGCACGCGGTCGCGGGCCTGGTGGCCCGGGGCGCCGGGGTGGCCCGTGGGGTCCCGGCGGGTTCGGCCCGATGGGCTTCGGTTTCGGCCCCTGGGGACCGGAGGGCAGGATGCACCGGGGCCCGCGGGTGCGGCGCGGTGACGTCAGGGCCGCGGCGCTGGCGCTGCTCGCCGAGGAGCCACGGAACGGCTACCAGTTGATCCAGGAGATCGCCGAGCGCAGTGGCGGCGTCTGGCAGCCCAGCCCGGGGTCGGTCTACCCCGCGCTCCAGCAACTGGAGGACGAGGGCCTGATCCAGGCGGAGACGCCGGAGGGCGGCCGCAAGCGCTACGCGCTGACCACCGAGGGACGCGAGTACGTGACCGCGCACGCTGACGAGGTCCGCGCACCCTGGGACGACGTGGCCAGCAGCGTGGGCACGGACGCGATCGAACTGCGCAAGCTGTTCGGTGCGGTGGCGATGGCCGGCATGCAGGTCGTGCAGGTCGGCACCCCCTCGCAGGTGGCGCAGGCGCAGCAGATCCTCACCGATGCCCGGCGGAAGCTCTACGCGATCCTCGCGGCCGATGACGACGCCGCCGAGTGACCTGGTCCCGATCTGGCGGCCCGGGGAGACCTCCCGGCCGACAGGGCCAAGGCCCCGTGACGAAGGAACGGGGCCCTGGCCAGGGGGGCTCTGGGGGGCGTCCCCGGGGCCAGCACTGGGGGTCCGGGGCGGCTTGCCGGCCGGGTCAGCAGCGCCGGGACCGGCCGTTCGTAGCGGCTAGGCTCAACACTGGATCTCAAGGAGGCATGGCACGGTGGCAGGGCAGGGATCTGGCGGCCAGGTGGCCCAGCAGGCCGCCGATGGGCACCGCGCGCCAGCGATCGAGGTCGCGGGCCTGACCAAGAACTATGGCGACATCGAAGCGGTACGAGGGATCGACTTCGAGGTACCCGTGGGGGAGACCTTCGGGTTCCTTGGCCCCAACGGTGCGGGCAAGTCGACCACGATCAAGATGCTGTGCACGCTGGCGCGTCCTACATCAGGATCGGCCAGGGTCGCGGGGCACGAGGTGACCACCGCCCGCGACGCGGTGCGCCGCAACATCGGGCTGGTCTTCCAGGACACCACGCTGGACAACTACCTGACCGGCGCGCAGAACCTGCGCTTCCACGCGGCCCTGTACGGGGTGCCCGCGGCGGCGGTGGAGCCGCGGATGCGGCAGGTGCTGGAGATGGTGGGCCTGTGGGAGCGCCGGGACAGCGTGGTGATGTCGTACTCGGGCGGGATGAAGCGGCGCCTGGAGATAGCCCGTGGCCTGCTGCACGCACCGCACGTGCTGTTCCTGGACGAGCCGACGGTCGGCCTGGACCCGCAGACCCGCGCGTCGATCTGGGAGTACATCAACGAGCTG